>Ga0209666_1003223_pt1 | contig 11932 bp, 9 predicted proteins | sample SaaInlV_125m_DNA_FD_184679 | JGI IMG/M metagenome (GOLD analysis project Ga0209666, IMG submission 184679) | Marine microbial communities from expanding oxygen minimum zones in the Saanich Inlet - Saanich Inlet SI037_S3LV_10m_DNA (SPAdes)... | ecosystem: Environmental > Aquatic > Marine >...
GTACCCGGTTGAACGGGTAGAACCACATCACTCCGTACCGTTTCACCTTCTCCATGCCGCTGTGCCAGAAGGGTAGGACCACCGGCGCCGGCCCCCCGCGTTCGTCGATGTCGCACAGCATCTTACCCAGGCCCCACTTCAGCCTGCCGAGTTCGTTGGGAACCTTCGTGACGCGGCCCTCCGGGAAGATGTGGAGCCAGTCTCCTTTTGATACGCGATCCGCCATGACGCCCATGACTGCCTGGTTGATCCCGCCGCCGCGGGTGATTGGCACCGTCTTACCCGCGGCGAAGAACTTGTGCACCAGCGCGTTCTTGGCGCAGATCTCGGACGTGCACATGGTCCAGCGGATCCCCCCGTGTTCCGACTCCGTGGCGAAGTACCTCCACGGGATGAGCCACGACAGGAGGCCGGGATCGTCGAACGTGCTCGCGTGGTTGCTCACGGTGATGAGGCCGTTCGGCCGCTGGCGCTGTGTGACGTGGTGGAGAAAGGTTTCGTAGTTGGTGCACGTCGTGCGGTTCATGATGGACGTGACGAACTTGGAGAAGGCGCTGACGACGCCGAGCACCGCCATGCGCCCGACGTCGCCCCACGCCTCCGTGGGCGGGACCTTGTTCACGTCGCACTCGCCGAAGCCGGACATCTCGAGCCGGCGACCCTCGACGGTGTCCGCCATGTCCTCCATCCGGAGCGAGACCTTCGCGCGGCGCGGCGCGACCCCCGCGACTCGGCGTACCTACGCGTGCGCGCGCTCTCAAGTGAGCGAACGTCACCTCTCATTCGGATTCTATAAGCTCAGAAAGCCACGCTGGCAGAAGATAACACTTAGATTTTTTCAGAGACGCGACGCGTTCGTTCGACCGTGTCGTTGCATTGAATGCTAGTTCGAGGTACAAAGAATGAATCAATCGTGTCCACCGCGCCCACGCGTGGACCCCACCACCACCGCCACCGCCACCACCACAACCACTCACCGTATGTGCGTCCGCCCCATGGACCACACCGAGTTGTCGTGCACCGACCCTTGGCTCTTTTGCCCCGGGAAGACGTTCCAGAACCGCAGCGTCTCATCCCCGGCGCCCGTGACCACCGTCTGACCGTCGGGCGATATCGCGAGGTACAGCACCCGCAGCGTGTGCCCCGTCAACGTCGCCAGCTTGGACATCGTGGGATACCTCCACACGATGATCTGGTTCTGCGAGTACCCGTGCGTGCTGACCAGCTCGTTGACGTTCTTGCTCCACACCAGGTTACACACCTGCGAGCCGGTGTCTATGCAGCTCAGCGGGGTGTTCGTCGTGGTGTTCCAGAAGCGGATGCACCGATCCGCGGTGCCTCCGCCGGACGCCAGGAGCCCGTGCTGATGCGGCGACCACGCGATCGCCTTAACCGCCGCGGTGTGATCGGAATATCGAAGCAACGGATGCGTGGAATTGGCGGACCAGATGTACAGCTGGTTATCGTTCCCCCCTGACGCGAGCTCCCTGTCGTCGTAGCTCCACTTCAAACCGCACACCTCGGACTTGTGCCCCGTGAGCTTACTGGTGTAGTGCTCGGGGGCGCGGACGTCCCTCTGCAGGATGTTTCGATCGCGCGAGCCGGAGGAGAGCGTCGAGGAGGACCACGCCAACGTCCCGACTCGAGTCCTGTGCCCAGTCATCCCCCGAACCTTCTTACACTTTGTGGCGTCCCATATCTGCACCTCGCCGTTGTTCGTGCCCACCGCGAGGTACGTCCCGCGCTGCGTCCACCCCACGCTGCACACGGAGTCCCCGGGACCCAAGTCGCATAGCTTCGTGACCCGCGACGTACACGCGCTCCACAGGTACACGCACGTCCCTAGCCCCACCGCGAGGACGTTGTGGGAACTCCAGTCCACCAGGTTGAGGTAGAAGTCGTCCTGGAGCGCGGGGGCGTCGAGGACCTTGAACGGGGACCGCGCGATCTTGCGGTGCGTCCGGCGCTGCGACGGTCGGTTCAGCGCGTCGTCGCCGCCGACTGGGGATAACGAATACGGGGATTCGACCGCCACGCCCTCCGACAGCACGCCGTCGCTCTTGAACCTGAACAGTTTCTTACTCGGACTGTGGGATATAGACGAATGGGGAGGGGAACGTGTGCGGTGAGTGAATGGCGCGTCGGAAAGAGGCGCGCGCCGAATTCGGGTCCGAGCCGAAGTCTCGGAGAATTATCGGGCGAATTGTCGGTACCGCGGCTCACCTGGAGTGCGAATACTGCCGTGCGCCCTCGAGGCCCGGCGGGGACTTGATCGGCGATGCGCCCAGCACGGATGCGCCGTTCTCCCCGAGCATCTCCGAGCGAAGCAGCGTGGAATACGCCGCGGATGTATCCTGCGCAGGGAGGGGGGGCGGCGTTCGGACGTGAGGATGATACATAATTTTAGCCGAAAGGGGCGAAAAGTCGGGGGGGAAAGCGGGCGACGCGCTCGGGCGCCGGGGTTTGAACCGGCGCCTTTCGGGACCGGACGCGATCGCGGACGTCTATCGAACACGCGTCGAGGCGAACCCCGTGATGCGGGTCATCGAACGCACCTCCCGTTCGCCGGAGCTCGGGTGCGACGCGCTCGCCGGCGGGGACCCGGTGTCGAGCAGGTTGAATCCCCGCAGGCCCGCGGACGCGGACCGGCTCGGCACGAAGCGGTCGGAGTAGACCGTGGGGCGCTTGCCCCCGGGGGTTTTCATGTTGGGCGTCGTGGGCGTGGACATCCCTCCTATTCGTGTCCTAAACCCTCTGACTCGCCGTCCCCGTGCCTCGGGGTGTGTCCCGCACAGCTGTGAGATCTCGCAAAAGGCCTTCTAACAACGCAGATTTCTGCCGAAACCAGACAAGTCTGGTAACGAAGCCCAATTTTCGCAAGTGGCAGTCGCTGAGAAGGCCACGTCGATTCGGACCACTTTCCAAGGACCATAACGTTTCGGATGCTTTTTGCAACGCGTTACGCTATCCCCAGCGGACACTTCCACGCGCACACACGCACACCACCAACACCAAACACCTCAACAACAATGGCCACCATGATGCTTACCGCGCTTCCCACCGTCGCGCTCACCAAGCCCACCGCCGCCTCCACCGCGCGCGCCGCCAAGGGCCTCGGCCCCAACGCGCCCTCCCTTCTCATCAACAAGCGCGGCTCGACCGTCGCAACTCGCGCGCTGAACCAGCCCTCGCAGGACGGCGTCCTCGCCCAGAAGTCCGCCACGCTCGGCTTCGACGTCACCGAGGGCATCTTCGGCTTCAACCCCTTCGCCGAGCTCTTCTGCGGAAGGCTCGCCATGATGGGCTTCACCGTCGGCCTCGCCGAAGAGATCGCCACCGGCCAAGGCATCCTCGCTCAGATCAACGTCTCCGCCCCGGGCGTCCCCAACCCCATCGCGCTCGCGTTCCTCACCGCGCTCATCGTCGGTGGCACCGGGTACGGCTCCGCCAAGACCCTCGCGTCCGCGCAGAACGGCACCATGACCCTCCGCACGTTCAAGCGGTGGTGCGACCTCCTCGGAGCCGATCAAGACGCCGTCGCCGAGAAGCTCCGCGTCGACCTCACCAAGATGGAATCCGCGGGTAAGTCCCAGGCGGATATCCTCTCCACCGTGACCAAGGACGGTTCCGTCACCTTTGCGGAATCCGATTCGGCCACCGCGCTGCTCTCCATGGACGCCAAAGCCGAGGCTTTCGCGGCGGCTGAGAAGATGAAGGCGGAGAACGCGACCGTCGCGGTGAGCTTCTCCACCGACGAGCTCGACGCGTCCTCGCCCAACGTCAACCTTCCCCCGCTCAAGCCCGTGGGCGGCGGCGTGAGCGCGGACATGAAGTACGCGCTCGACGTGGAGATGAACAACGGTCGGTGGGCCATGATGGGCTTCGCGCTCGCGGTGTGGACGGAGGCGTGCACGGGGCAGGGGATCATGGGGCAGCTCGTGTTCGCCGCGAAGGCTACCGGCGTGCTCGGACCGGACTCGGGGTTCTGATCGACCACGATCGCCGATGGCCGCTGTACGCTAAACCGCTTTCACCGCATTGACTTGACACACACGCTCGCTGCTCGCTTCATAGAACAAGAAAGATGTATTCACACAAGACTCGATAATACGAATAGGACTCACGTGGTTTCGACGTGTCCGTAATGCACGTGGCAATGAACCGATATTCCGCGTTAAAGTAAATTATTCCCGCCCAACGCGCCACAACATCGCTATCGCTTTTTTGATTGACGTGAGCAAAGCGGCGGCACGAGACTCGTCGTTTCCCGATTAATTTCTCGGTACTTTCACCGGGGGGGGTCATTTTTCCCACTCGACTCCCTCGATTTTGCTCGTTCCCGATTGGTCGCTCATGTCCACTTGGAAATTTTTTCCAAGTCAGCAACCGAAAAAAGCGGGATATTTAGACTGGGAGGAGGGCGGGTTAACAAATGCGCAACGGCTCTCGCGCACGATAACAAATCTCTCTCGTCTCTATTGATGAAGAGGACAACAACATACCCGGTATGTGTACAGTGCCCGGTATGATACAGGAGCTAAAATACTTCGTCCGATGCTACATTCCACCCGGCGCCAACAAATTTCCTCACCCTTAAGCGGTCGTCGGCTCCTCGCCCTCGGTCAGGAACTTGGGCGTGCACCCGTCCTCGTCGCAGTCGTTCTCCGCCTTGAACTCTTGCTCTGACATTAGGTCGGGCCTGCATCCCTCGTCCTCGTCGCAGATGATCTCGCAGAAGTAGACCGGGAAGCGGGTCATGGCGACACCGCCGACGACCGCGGCGATGCCGGACGAGCACAGGATGGCCAGCTTGGCGGACGTCGCCGCGGCGGGCATGCCCACGAGCGCCTGCTCGATCAGGAACAGCGACATCGTGAAGCCGATACCCGCGAGCATGCCGACGGTCAGCAGGTGCTTACCGTTCATGCCCTTGGGGAACTCGCAGATGCCAGCCTTGACCGCGCCGTAGCACAGCGCGAAGATACCGAGGGGCTTGCCGATGAGCAGGCCCGCCATGATGCCGAGGCCGACGGGCGTGCCGGTGACGCCGCCGAGCGCCGCCGCGTCGACGGGGACGGCGCAGTTGGCGAGGGCGAAGAGCGGCATGATGAGCATCGACGAGATGGGGTGGAGGTTGTGGATGAGGTCGTCCAGGAGGGTGGGCTCCATGCCCTCCTCCATGCCGTGCGCGTGGCTGCCGGGGGGCGCGGGGGCCGCGGCGGGCACGGCGAGCGCCGCGATGACGCCGGCGATGTCCGCGTTGATGCCACCCTTGAGCAAGGCGTACCAGAGCGCCACGCCCAAGCCGCCGTAGACGAGCATGCTGGTCACCTTCTTCTTGCACGCGACGAAGAGCGCGCCGCAGATCCCCGCGGACGCCGCGAGGTACGCCGGGACGATACCCTTGGCGAAGCAGACGGCGATGACCGCGATGGCGCCCAAGTCGTCCACCGTGGCTAGCGTGAGGAGAAACGCGGCCACCGCGGGGGGCATGCGGTTCTTGAAAAAGTTGTAGACGCCCATCGCGAACGCGATGTCGGTGGCCATGGGGATGGCCCAGCCCGCGGTGACGCCGCCGTTGACCATGTTGCACGCGAGGTAGATGCCCATGGGCGCGATCATGCCGCCCAGCGCGCCAAAGCACGGCAGCAGCGCGGCTTTGATGTCGCTGAGCGATCCAAACGCGAACTCTCGTTTGATCTCGAGTCCGACGTTGAAGAAGAAGATGGCCATCAGCCCCTCGTTGACCCACTCGTGCGCGTTGAGGAAGAGGCCCAAGGACTTGGGCCCGAGGTGGAAGTGTTCCCAGAACCCGATGAAGTCGGCGGCGAAGCCGGAGTTGGCGAGGTAGAGCGACAGCGCGGTGGCTCCGAGGAGCATCACGGATCCGAGACCTTTGTCGAGGGCGATGTGCACGTCGAACTCGCGCGCGTACCACGGCGCGGGTCGTGGGTCGTTGAACGCGATGGACTCGACGCGGGGAGCCTTAGCCGCGGACGAGGGGATGACGGAGCGGCGCCTGGGGAGGGAGAAGGGAAGGGAAGGGGTTAGATCGCGTTAATTTATTTCCTGGGTTTGGCGGAAACCCGGGAATGAGGAGGATGAGGAGGATACGGTTCGGGCACCGCGCGCGGGAAAGGGCGCGCGGGTTCGGCGTGACGGGTTCGAGGGGTCGTATCCAGTGGGAAGGAGGCGTACCTGAGGTTGGCGCCGTTCTGAGCGCCGCCCGGGGTGACCGCGGAGGCGACCGTCGCGAGCTCCACCGCGCGTCGCACGGGGAAGGAGGACTTCATCCGAATCGATTGGCCCGCCCTGGCGCGGACGGAGGACTTGCGCTGGACCGCCGCCGGTCCGACGCGCGCGCCGGCGAGGCCGGAGATCATCATGGACGCCATTTCGAACGAGCTAAGAGGTTGAGGTTTAGCTCGGGTGGTGCGTGAGAGCGCGACGGAAGTATGAGCCGCGTCCCGCGTCGGGTAACCCGCTTATTGAATGCAGCGGGGGGGGCGAAAAACACAGCTGTGCCAGGTAGACCAGCAAACTCGGTTCCTTTTGATTCGGTGCGAAAGATTTCCGCCGAATCGTTAGGGCAAAATGCAACGTGAGTGGCTGAGCCGAATCTGTCGGGATTTCATTGGCGGATCAGTCGAAGGGGGTGCCCAGTGCATTTCACATGCCTGAACTCTCATACGCGTCGAGAAGTTGAAAAAGCGCGGTTTGAAAGTCGGTTCGCGCCCGCCCGCCTGTGAGAGCCCGTGTAGAGACTAGCACTGCGTTCGGCACGGCAGAATCGCGTGTCCTTTAGACGGAGCGCGGGGCGCGACCCTGGGTGGGTGGCGTGATGGGCGACACGGAGGATGCGGCGCGTGTGGACATCGCGGACGAACGCGGCGGTGACCCCGTCGCGGACGACGATGCGAACGCGCGCGCCGCCGGGACGGAGTCAACGCCCGGGGACGACGGGGGTGTTGCCTCTGAAGATGCGACCATCTCTGGGGCAGATTTAGATTTGCACGTCGACGCGACACGGGGAGGCGTCGCCGAGGCGTCGTCCGCGGGGGATTCCCAGGGCGACGACCCGCGGACGATACAGGCGCCGGCGATACAGATACCCGGCCGCGCGGGCCACCACCGGGGCAGGCACCGCCGCGGCAAGTCCCGCGGGGGAAGCGGAGGCGGAAGCGGGTGGGGCTCATACGGCGGAGGCAGCGGAGATGGGTTCGGGCGCTTCGGATGGGGAAGCGCCACGATTGACGAGTGGGTGATGAGCGGATGGAACGCGTCGCAGTCCAACACGCCGCGAGGAGGGGAAGTGAGTGGCTCACCCGCGTGGGGGCGCGCAGCAGGCGGCTTCGACCCGTTCGCCGGGTCCCCGCGCGCGGGCTCCTTCACCTCGGGCTCGGGTGCACCGCCCACCAATAATGGCAACGGAAATCCAAGCCACGCGCGGTGGTCCAACGCCGCGAGCCAAGGCGGCGCGTCCCCGAGGAAGGCGGGCCGCCTGTCACGGGGCAGCGTCGAGCCCGCGGACCTCCCGCACGATGGTGAATCCATGCACTCCGCGTCGCACCGACTCGGCGGTGGGTCCCGGAGCGGCCGAGCGCATCAAAGCCAAAGCCAAAACCAAAATCAAAATCACGGGCCCCATCACCACCGCGGGTACCATCACTCCATCCTCACCGTGCACGTGCGCGAGATCCCCGCGGGCGCGTCCGAGGCAGACGTCCACGCCCACTTCTACACGTGCGGCGTCGTGCGCGAGTGCCGCATGCTCCCGGACCCGCGGCCGGGCCATTCAAACGGAGGGACGCAAACGGCGTTTGTCGCGTTTGGCGACGAAAACGCCGTGCGAGAGGCGCTGACGATGGATGGATCCTTACTCCGCGGCGAGCCCGTGAGGGTGATGCCCTCGCGCACCGAGGTGGTCCCGGTGGACCCGGGGCTGTTACCGCGGACGGAGGAGGAGATGGAGAGGACCGCGCGGACCGTGTACGTCTCATGCGTCTGCCCGTCGATCCGATCGCCAAATTTAAGAGCGTTTCTCGAGTCGGCGGTGAACGGCGCCGTGGTGGCGCTGCACCTGCAGAAGAAGAACAAGGGGAACGCGCACGCGGGGGGGCGAGGCGGGAAGCCGGCGGGCAGTGTTGCGTTCGTGGAGTTCGAGACGGTGGAGTCCGCGGTGGCGGCGATTGGCGTCACCGGAACCGTGCTCGGCGAGCTGGCGCTGAGAGTGGCGCCGTCGAAAACTCCGCTGAAGGAACCCAAGAAGAAGCAGAGGCAGCGGAGCCACCACAGCGCCGAGGTGAGCAGCACCGTCTCCGGCGCCACGACAGGCATGGAGACCACGGAGAGTGGGGAGACGGAGATTGTCCACGACGACGTGGAACTCGAGGATCAGGCGTTGGCGGAGGAAGGCGCCGATTCGGACTCGGACGAAGGGAACTCCTCGGATGGTTTGGACATCGTCCTCGACGACGCCAACGGGGACTCGTCGGAGACGACGACGGCGAGCGGATCGCCGAGTGGCGTCGTAAATGACATCGAGGCGACGCGTGATACGATGGGGAAGTTGAAGGTGAGCGCGGAGATACCGCTGGTGGACGAGACGGAGTTCCCGCCGTTGGGTAAGAGTTGACGGTTATAGACGAGAGTTCGAGCTCGAGCTGATTATTAAATAAGTTGAATAGTTCCTAACGCCAGCGCTCGAGGTCCATCGTGGAGAGGCGCTCGATGACCCCGTTGCAGTGCGCGAGGCCCACCACGCACACCGTCCGCACCGGTCCACCCGATTCGCCACTCGCGGGAGCCCCCCCCCAGACCGACGAAGACGCCTCGGGTCCCCCGTCCTCATCGGTAACCGCGCAGAGATACCCCGCCGGATGCGCCGCGATCGACGATACCCTCGGGACGTACCCGCCGGGCGTCGAGTCATCCATCCCTTCGATCCAAACCTCCAGCTTTCGATCACCCGTCACAGACCGCCGCCCTTCCTCGCAACGAAGCACGCGCGCGCGGCGCATCCACGGCTCGATGACCACGTCAGCGGCTCTGAACCCGGATCGATGGTTCAACTCCGGTAACCTTACACCCCCCGTAAGATTAGCGCCATCGTCCGATCCACCGCACGTCCCGTTCCGACACCGCGCGAGCCATTCCTCGGCGACGTATCGCCTGCTCACGCCCAGCATGCACCCCAACGTCGCGCCCACGAGCGTCCCGCCGTTGGATTCCGCGAGCCGGTCCATGAGACTCAGCCACCGCGGTTCGAATAAGTTAAGCCGTCGGACCTCACCCGCGCCGAGCGGCTTTCGCAGCGTGAAGCACGGCGTGCCGCTCGGTCCATCCGCACACTCGGCGGCCGCCGCCGTCAACTCTGCATTCGCGGTGAAGCCGTACGATACACGCGCCAGGTCACCTCGACGCATGCCGTGTACGCACGCGGAGGCGCGAGCGGCGCTCGTCGACAACACTTCGTCGCGGTCCTCCAGCAACACCTCCGCGCTCCGTCCGGTGGCCACCAACGCCGCGCACGTCAACAATGCGTCCAGGGCTTCCGAGACCGACACGTGGATGCCGCCGCCAAAGCCGCCCGCGTGCGTCGAGACTCCTCCTCCGCCGGATGTCAAGTCGTGTACGAATGCGAGGGTGCCGAGCGCGAGGAGACCGAGCGGGCCTACGAGCGGCGAGAGTTTCCCTCGGTCCTCGGCGAGCGCCGCGGTGAAGCTCACCGTCCGCGCCTCCTCTCCGATGCCCGCCGCCGCCGTCTCGGGGACGGAGGATAGTGGGCGGGTCTCGTCGCGGGAGCCGAAGGCGCGCGCGATGTACCCGAGCGATCGCGCGAGCCTGGAGAGATCGAGCGGGTCGTCGGTGACGCGCGCGCGAAGTTCGTCGGGCAGCGATCGTGCCTTGGCGTCTCCCAGGACGACGAGCGCGCCGATGGCCTCCGCCACGGACGCGCCCGCTACGAAATCCGCGCCGTAGCCCCGCGCGGATGACGCGAGCGCGTACGGCAGCGACATGCCGGATGATGTCGACGCGGAGTCTTGGGACTGCGTCCGCGCCGCGTCGTCGTCCTCGTCTCGCATGAATGTCGCGAGCACGCCGTCGAACCTCTCCTGATCGAGCTCGAGGACCACCGCCTGCGGCCGCACGCGCTCGATGACGGAGCGGACCTCGTCCGCGGACGCGCTTCCGGGCGTGTGCACGGTCCCCACGACGTAGAACTCGCGGTCCACGCCGCGCGAGTCGACGCGTTTGACCCATCCAACGCACGAGGGAAGGTCGCCCACGTGGCCGGCGGTTGCGCCATCGATGGCGTGCGTCGACGGGACCCCGGATGACGACGCCGCGGCGCAGCGCGCGATGCGGCGATGGCGCTCCCGGCGCCGCGTCTCTCCTCCTCTCGCCGCCGCCGGGCACGACGCCGCGTGGCTCGCCGTCGCGACACACCCCATCCGCGCTCCCTCTGATGACGTCTCATCATCGATCGAATCACGTGTTCAAGTCTCTTCGTCGGGTGTGAAAGTCTCGTGAACGACGACACAGCTGGCGGGCGCGAACGATGGCCTCCGCCGCCCTTCGCGTCGTTTCATCCGCCGCGGCGGGATCCTCGCCGCGCGTGCACGCATCCGTCGTCGCATCCCGCGCATCCCGCGCGCGGTCGAACGCACGTACACACACGGCACGCGGGGCGGCGTCGCCCTCCATCTCGGCGGCGTCGGAGCTTCCGATGGGAGACGGGTGGGACGCACAGCTGGCGGACGCCTTCAGGGACTGCCCCGAGACCCGCGCGCTGGTGACCGGCGACCTGGTGACATTGCGACCGTGCGAGCTGTGCCCGGAGCTCCCCATGTGGCTGCTCGACGACGGCGACGACGTCCTCACGCTCTGGGAACGAACCGAGACGTTCGCGGGCGGCACCGCGTCATCCCCCGGCGCGAGCGACGGCGGCCTGTGCCCGCCGTACTGGGCGGTGCCGTGGGTCGGGGGGCAAGGGCTCGCGCGGTACATCCTCGACAACCCAGACGTCGTCCGAGGTCGATCCGTGCTGGACGTCGGCAGCGGATGCGGCGTCGCCGCGCTCGCCGCGGCAACCGCCGGCGCATCCCGGGTCTGCGGTGAGTTCATTTTAATTTATTCTCGTACGGGCAATTAGACTAACGCCGTGTTTTATTCCTACAGCCAACGACATCGATCCGCTCGCCGCCGTCGCGTTCCTCGCCAACGCGGACGCGTCCGGTGTCACGAACGGTCCGTGCGTGTTGGAGACCTCCCACGAGGACCTCCTTCGTTCCCCCGCGTCGAGGGTCGCGGAGTACGACGTCGTGATGGCGGGTGACGTGTGCTTCGTGAAGGGTCTGGCGGATGCGTTTCAAGCCTGGTTAGCGTCAGTCGCCGAGGACGGAAGGAAGGACGGCGCCGACGCACGGACACGGACGGTGCTGCTCGGGGATCCCGCGAGGCAGACGCGGTGGGCGCCGACGGCGGGGTGGGCGAAGGGCGCGCGACGCGTCGCGGAGTACGAGGTGGTGACCGCGGCGACGTCGGCGCTGACGGAGGGCGCGCCTGTGAGGAGCACGAGCGTGTGGAGGGTGGACTGAGTCAGGGACGTCGATAGGGTTACGTTCGTGTGGTACCTAGGTCGCTTCATTTAGTCGAGCTTCATGTCGTGGTAAAGGCTAGTATACGTTCATCGCGTGAAAGGCGGGTCGTGCGCTTCGACGTCGTCTGCAGTCCCGACGCCGCCTCATCAGACCTGAGAACTTGCATCTGAAACCGCCCGAGCGGGAGGGAACCTGTTGAGGAAACGGCCCGTCTCGCGTAGTTCATAATGCTAAGAATCGATCTATGAGTAATTCACGAACCGACCTTCCCGGAAATATTCGGGGGACATGCGAGTGTGCAAACACTCAGAATCCTAGAAATAGGAATC
>Ga0209666_1003227_pt1 | contig 11928 bp, 13 predicted proteins | sample SaaInlV_125m_DNA_FD_184679 | JGI IMG/M metagenome (GOLD analysis project Ga0209666, IMG submission 184679) | Marine microbial communities from expanding oxygen minimum zones in the Saanich Inlet - Saanich Inlet SI037_S3LV_10m_DNA (SPAdes)... | ecosystem: Environmental > Aquatic > Marine >...
ATTATTTAAAATTAAAAGGGGCGATTTTTTCGCCCCTTTTTTTTTAACTAAATCATGATAAATTAAAAATATGGTACCTACTTGGGCAATAGTTTTAGACTACATTCTTGGAATGATTATGTGGACCTTAATAGGTCGGGCATTTATGAATATTTTTCAGAGGGAAGACTCTACATTTTTTTTTATGAGAGTTTTTGTTAAATACACTAATCCAATTATTAACTTATTCAAATTTATTACTCCTAGTTTTCTATTTGGCCCATTTATAGCTCTCTATGTAGCTTGGTTTTTTTACTTATTTAGATTTTACGCTATGCCCTATTTATTAGGCTACGATGTATGGGGTATGCTGGCATTTCCACTTGAGAGTGATTTTTCAAGACAACTTTACCAGTTATTCAATTAATATTTTAAATTTTTTTGACAAAGTTTTACTTTAAAATATAAACAAAACATGAGTGATTTAATTAAAATTTCCCCATCAATTTTATCAGCTGATTTTAGTAAATTAGGTAATGAAGTAATTTCATTGGAAAAAGCTGGAGCTGATTATATTCACATTGATGTTATGGATGGCCATTTTGTTCCAAACTTAACTATAGGCCCTGAGGTTATAAAAAAACTAAGACCTTTAACCGCCAAAACATTCGATGTGCACTTAATGATTTCACCTGTAGATAATTTCATAAAAGATTTTGCTGATGCGGGTGCTGACATTATAACATTTCACCCAGAAGCAACAGATGATGTTTCTAAAACTATAAAACTAATTAAAGAGCAGAAAAAAAAAGTCGGAATTTCTCTTAAGCCTAAATCAAAAATAAATTTAATAAAAAATTATTTAAAAGAAATTGATCTGGTTTTAATTATGAGCGTTGAACCTGGTTTTGGAGGCCAAAAATTTATGCCAGAGGTTTTAGAAAAAACGAAAGCCGTAAGAGAATTAATAGATAAAGAAAACCTAAAAGTTGATGTTGAAATAGATGGTGGAATTAATTTTGAAAATTGTGCAAAAGCTAAAAATGCGGGTGCCAATATAATTGTTTCAGGGTCGACTATTTTTAAAGAAAATAAGGGTGACCTTAAAAAAAATATAGAAATCCTCAGAAACAATTAATAAATGTTTGGGTTGAAAAGTGTCTATTTTTATTTGGTCGCTTATCAAATAACTTTAATAAAATTTTTTAAAAAAATATATTTTTCATCCAAAAATTACAATAAGTCACTTGAAACTTTAACTCCTAAACAAGTTTACTATAGTCCAAATCCTTTTTTGCTATCTATTATTACAACTTACAAAAAACAGTCTTTTAAGATTAGTGAGATAGATCCGAATGTTTTTTGGTTAGAACATAAAAAAAACAACTCCAAAGAATTTCATAATTTTTTTTGGCTTACTTTATTAGATAGAAAAACAGATCATAAAAAATTAAAGAAAATTATTTATATTTGGATGTTAAAAAATTCTAAATATAAAAAAAATATTTGGGATACATCAACTTTAAGCGCAAGGGTTATAAGTTGGATTTTAAATATTGATATTATTTTAAATAACAGCACATTTGATTTTAGAAAAAACTTTCTTGGCTGCATAGTTGCTCAAACAAACCATTTAAAAAGAAATATCAGGTTTGAAAACGATTACACTAAAAAGTTAGAAATTTTAACTTCGATAATATTGTCCGGCTTAGTTTTTAAAGAATACGAAGATAACTACGAATTAGGGATAGGCGAACTAGAAACGCTTGTGAAAAATTTTTTTAATGTAGAAGGATTCCCTTTGTCTAGAAATCCCAATGATTTAATCTTTTTTTCAAAATATTTAATATTATGTAGAGAGGTAATAAAAGATAGTCAAAGGTATGTTCCAGAATTTTTAGAGGATATAATTAAAAAGAATTTAGTTTGCTTAAATTTTATTAAAACACCAAATGCACAATTGCCCTTATTTAATGGTTCAACAATTACAGATTTAAGTCAAATCGAAAAATATCTTGAAAATGCTAAACACAAAAATAGTTCAAATAAAAATATAGGTGGTTTATTTAAAATAAAGCATAGAGCGCATATAGTGTTTATGGACATTGAGGGACCGCCTCAAAAAAATTTATCCAAATGTTATCAATCTGGTCCTTTGTCTTTTGAATATTTTTTAGATGGACTTAAAATTATTTCAAATTCAGGTTTTGGGGTCAATATTTCTAAAAAAGCTGAAACACTTAGTAAACTAACGGCATGTCAATCCACTTTAACTTTAAACGATACGTCAGTAACTAAATTTGAAAAAAATGAATTAATAAATAAAGTTTTTGGAAATTCAATTAAAAATAGTTTTAAATTTTACGATCTAGAAACTAAAAATGAAAATTCTTTGATAGGTTGTTCCTCAACTAACAATGGTTATGAAAAAAACTTTGGGTGTTCGCATAGAAGAGAGATTTATATTGACAAAGTTTCAGATTGTTTAAAAGGAATTGATCATATTTTTAAAAAAAAAGATGGATATCCTGTTAGATACAGTTTTAGGTTTCACATAAACCCTAAACTTGCAGCTGTTAAAACCATGGGTGGGAACGGGGCTTTAATCCAAATTTCCAAAAATAAGTCTCTTTTATTTACAATAAAAGATGAAAAAATAGAAATTGAAAAAAGTATATTTTTAGGGGAAAAGAAAATTATAGATAGCGCTTGTATAACAATCGCTGGTAATCTAGTTAATAAAAATAAGTCGTTTATTTGGGAAATAAGAAGAAATATTTAACAATGAATTTAAAAGTAAAAAACGCTCTGATATCTGTTTCTGATAAAGGAAATCTTATTTCAATACTCAAAACTCTAAAAAAATTTAATATTAAAATTATAAGTTCTGGGGGGACCTATTCTTCTATTAAAGAACTTGGGTATGAGTGTACAGAATTATCAAAGTATACAGGTTTTAGAGAAATGCTTGATGGTAGAGTAAAGACTCTCCATCCAAAAATTCATGCTGGAATTCTTCATGACAGAAAAAATAAAAAACATCAAAATGAAATGGCTAAACAGAATTTTCCAGCGATTGATCTTATAATAGTGAATTTTTATCCTTTTCAAAAAATTGTCCTAAGCTCGAAAAATTCAAAAAATATAATTGAAAATATAGATATAGGTGGACCTACCATGGTAAGAGCTGCGGCTAAAAATTTTAATAATGTAACAATTATTACAAATAAGAATGATTATAGATCCTTAATTAAAGAACTAGATCAAAACAAAGGTAGGACAACCTTAAAATTTAGAGAATTAATGTCGTCAAAAGCATTTGGTTTAACTGCTTATTACGACTCTATGATTGCAAATTGGTTTAATAAAAAACTTAAAATTGAGTTCCCTGAAAGAAAAACAATCTTTGGAAGAAAATTACAAAAATTAAGATACGGGGAAAACCCTCACCAACAAAGTTCTTTATATGTAAGTGACTATAATGATAAAAAATTGGGATTTGAGCAATTACATGGAAAAGAACTTAGCTATAACAATTACAATGATATGTTTGCATCTTTAGAAATTTTAAAATCATTGAAACCAAATTATGGAACTGTAATTATTAAACACGCAAATCCATGTGGAGTTTCTGAGAATAAAGCTCCATTAATTTCCTTTAAAAATGCATTTGCCTCAGACCCAATAAGTGCTTTTGGTGGAGTCATTGCTTGTAATTATAAAATCAATAAGAAAATTGCTTATGAAATTAATAAAAATTTTTTAGAAGTTATATTAGCTAAAGGTTTTGATAAAGAGTCTTTGGAAATCTTAAAAAGAAAAAAAAATTTACGAATAATTGATATTTCTAATTTTAAAATAAAAAATATCTTATCTATTAAATCATTTAGTGGTTCTTTTTTATTACAGAGTAAAGATAATATTGTACTGGATAGAAAAAAATTAAAGTGTGTAAGTAAATTAAAACCTAACAAAAAAGAATTGGCTGAAATTCAATTTGCTTTCAATGTTTGTAAACACGTCAAATCAAACGCAATTGTTCTGTGTAATAATTTTTCAACAATTGGCATTGGTGCTGGGCAGCCAAGCAGACTAGATAGTTGTAAAATTGCCATACAAAAAGCAAAACAATTCCAATTTTCAAAAATTAAAAATTCTATAGCTGCTTCAGATGCTTTTTTTCCGTTTACTGATGGAATTAAAACTCTAATAAAAGCAGGTGTAAAAACTATTGTTCAACCTGGAGGCTCTATTAGAGACCAGGAAGTTATTAATGCGGCTGATAAAGCAAAAGTAAAAATGCTATTTACTGGTATAAGACACTTCAATCACTAAATAAAATTTTATCAATCTTAGCAGCTAAAATAAAGTCACTCTCTGCGAGACCTTTAATTGCATGAGTGAAAATTTTAATTTTACAATAGCCCCAGCCAAAAGAAATATCAGGGTGGTGATTTTCATCTTCAGCTATAGAGCCAACTTTATTTGCAAACTTTTGACTTTCTTCAAAGTTTTTAAATTTAAAGTCTTTTGTCAAATAAAAACTTTTACCTTCGTTATTTTTAACATCCCAACCATCAATTTTTTTTAAATATTTGTGTATTTCACTAGTATCAAATGGAGGAATATCTCCATCACAAGCGATACATTTTTTTTTTGATAAATCAGACATTGTAAAGTTTAGTAAAACGTAAAATCATGTCGTGGAGCGGGCAAAGGGGTTCGAACCCTCGACCTTCTCGTTGGCAACGAGACGCTCTACCACTGAGCTATGCCCGCAATTAGGTTAGTATAGTATACACTCTTATCTATGGTCAACCATTATAAAATGCCGCTACCGTGATGTTGTTTTTTTTTGTATAGTAAGTTTATGAAAAAATTTCCTGACATCATTCCAGTTTTTCCTTTGAGTGGGGTAATATATTTTCCTAAAACAAACTTGCCATTAAATATATTTGAGCAAAGATACCTTGATTTAGTTAACGATGCTTATAACAAAGACAAATTAATGGGAATGGTTCAGTCTAAAAAAGCTAATGGTACTGTCTATGATATTGGGTGCCTTGGAAAAATTAGTGATTATCAAAAAAGTAAGGACGGAAGAGTTTTGATAAATTTAACAGGAATTTCAAGATTTAAAATTTTAAAAGAAGTATCTAATAAAAAATTATACAGAGAATTTCAAGTTAATTACGATAGTTTTAGTGAAGATATTAACGACACAAATAGTCAAACTGACTCTAACGATTTAATGAAAAATGCTAAAGTCTTTTTTAAAAGAAATGGTCTTTTGCTTAATTGGAAAGAATTTGAAAAATTGGATCCAACACAAAAAATAAACACATTAGCAATGATTGCTCCGATTACTAACGAGGAAAAACAAAAGCTTTTAGAAACAATCACTTTAGAAAGTAAAATTAGTACACTTAATAATATAATTGGTTTTTATTTACATGAAACAAATTTTAATAATCAAACTGTTCAGTGAAATTAATTTGCTGTTTTATTCATTGAGTCGAAAAAGTCAGCGTTATTTTTAGTATTTTTAAGTTTTGAGATTAAAAATTCAATTCCATCCATTGTCCCCATTGGACTGATAATTCTTCTTAGAACATTCATTTTAGAAAGATCATCTTTTTCAAATAAGAGCTCTTCTCTTCTAGTGCCAGATCTTGTGATGTCTAATGCAGGGTAAATTCTTTTATCCGCAACCTTTCTATCAAGGATTAGTTCGGAATTACCTGTTCCTTTAAATTCCTCGAAAATGACTTCGTCCATCCTACTTCCTGTATCGATTAAGGCTGTTGAAATTATAGTTAAAGAACCACCCTCCTCTACGTTTCGAGCTGCACCAAAGAATCTTTTTGGTCTTTGAAGAGCATTTGCATCAACACCTCCTGTTAATACTTTACCTGAACTCGGTATTACAGCATTATAAGCTCTTCCTAATCTTGTTATTGAGTCTAATAAAATAACAACATCTTTTTTATGTTCTACAAGACGCTTGGCTTTTTCGATAACCATTTCCGCAACAGCTACGTGCCTCGAAGCTGGTTCATCAAATGTTGAAGCGACCACCTCTCCTTTTACAGATCTTTGCATGTCTGTAACTTCTTCTGGTCTTTCATCAATTAATAAGACCATTAAGTAACATTCAGGATGATTTGCTGTAATCGACTGAGCAATGTTTTGAAGAATGATGGTCTTTCCCGCTCTAGGTGGTGACACAATAAGGGACCTCTGACCTTTTCCTATTGGACTAACTAAATCAATTAATCTTGCAGTATTATCTGGTTTTTTTTCAACCTTAGTTGTCTCAACCTCTAATTTTATTCTTTCATCTGGATAAAGTGGAGTTAAGTTATCAAATGCTATTTTATTTTTTCCCTTTTCTGGCTCATCAAAATTTATTTTATTTACTTTTAGAAGAGCAAAATATCTTTCCGCATCTTTTGGTCCTCTAATTTCTCCTTCGACTGAGTCTCCTGTTCTTAAACCAAATCTTCTAATTTGACTTGGGCTTACATAAATATCGTCTGGTCCTGGCAAGTAGTTTGACTCGATTGCTCTAAGAAAACCAAAACCATCTTGTAGCACTTCTAGCACACCCGTTGCTGTTATCTGCTCATTTTTTTCAGCTAGCTTTTTAAGTATAGCAAAAAGTATTTCTTGTTTTCTTAAAGTACTTGGATTTTCGATACCAAGTTTTTCAGCTTCATTAATAAGCTCTGCAGGGTTTTTTTTCTTTAATTCTTGTAAGTTCATGAAATTGTATTGATTAATAGGTAAGCATTAAAACAATAGGTTTTTTTTAGGAAAATTCAAGTCCTATATTAAGGGCTTGAAAACTACAATAAAAACAACAATAATAAGTATAATTGTGGGCACTTCATTAATAATTCTATAGAATTTTGACGATTTACTATTATTACCTATCGCAAAGTCTTGGAGATATCTTCCAAGTATAAAATGATAGTAAGTTAAAATCGAAACAGAAATAATTTTTATTTGCATCCATAGCTCTAGAAAAATATTAAACCCCAAACTATGAATTAATAAAACTCCAAATAACCAAGATAACACCATTGCTGGCATCATAATATAATTATAAAGCTTTCTTTCCATTGTCTTGAAAACTTGCTTTTGTGATTCATGAGATGCTTCTGAGTGATAAACAAATATTCTAGGTAAATATAATAAGCCGGCCATCCAAGATATTGTGGCGATTAAATGTAAAGACTTGAATAGAAGATAAAAATTCATTTTAAATATATTTTTTTACAAGATTTTTAAACATATCAATGTGATCGGAATTATCATTAAGACATGGAATTAAATCAAAATTTTCTCCACCATTTCTTAAAAAGCTTTCTCTGCCTTGGATATCAATTTCTTCTAGTGTTTCTACACAATCTGATGCAAAGCCAGGACAAATAACTAATAAATTTTTTACACCTTTGTCAGGCAAACTCTCTAGTGTTTTATCTGTATAAGGCGTTAACCATTCTTGAGGCCCGAATCTCGATTGAAAAGTAGTTTCAATATTTATAGATGAATATTTCTCTTTAATGAGTCTGGTCGTCTTGTGACAGTAACAATGATAGGGGTCACCTTTGTCAAAATAGTTTTTGGGTATTCCATGGTAAGAAGAAATTATTAAGTCTGGTTTCCAGTTAATAGATTGAACTTTTTTTTCTATGCTTTTTACCAGTGCATTAATATAAACTGGATCTGACTCGTAGTGAGGTATCACTTGTAGACTGGGTTGCCATCTCATTTTCATTAGCGATCGATAAACTTCATCGCAAACTGTTGCTGTAGTCGCAGCTGCATATTGGGGATATAATGGTAAAATAATTATATTCTCACATCCTATCTCTTTTAATAAATTAAGTTTAGATTTAATGCTTGGGTTTCCATATCTCATAGCAAAGTCTACAATTATCTTTTCATTTCCTATTTTGCTTTTAAGTTTTTGAGCCTGACTTCTTGTAAAATATAATAATGGGGACTCATTACTCTCTTTTCTCCAAATTTTTTTATATGCATGGGCAGTTTTAGATGGTCTGAAAGTAAGTATAAATAAATTTAAAATAATTTGCCAAAGTATTGGGTTAACTTCTATAACCCTTTGATCAGATAAAAATTCTTTTAAATATTTTCTAATATCCCACCAGTTTGTTGAGTCGGGTGTGCCAAGATTAATTAATAAAACGCCAGTTTTTCCAAATTTTACTTCTGGATGATTGCTTTTCATTATTTGTAATTCCTATAAAATTTTATTAATTTTTCAACTTTATCTGGATCTGTTGAAGGAAGCAAACCGTGACCAAGGTTAAACACATAAGGTGTATCATTGAAAATGTCTAAATACTTTTTAGTATTTATCATCATTTCCTCTTCTGAATTTAATAAAATCTTAGGATCTAAACCCCCTTGAATTACAACGTTTTTTAAATTTTTTTTTGCCCAAGTAGGATTAACGTCATAATCTATATTCAGTCCATCTGGCCTTACAATTTCATTAAATTTTTTATAATTTTCACCTATTCCTTTAGGAAAGCATATGACTGGGATGCTTTTTTCTTTACAAAATTTAACAAGTTTAAAATTAGGCTCGATACAATAATTAATAAAGTCTTCTGGCTTGATCAACCCAGCCCAGGAATCAAATATCTGAATTACATCAGCTCCCGCATTTATTTGATTTTCAATATGTATAGAAAGATACTCATTTAATTTATTTAATATTGAACTTATTTCATCTTTTTTAGATGTAATTTTTTGGTAATCAATTTTTTTTTTATCTAATTTTAAACCCAACATATAAATTAATAAAGTCCAAGGAGCACCAACAAAAGCAATCAATGATTTTTCTTTGTCTAATTTATTTCTAGTTTGACGAATCGCTTCGTATACCGGTTGTAATTTTTGAGTAAAATATTTTTTGTTATTCTCTGTGAAAAATTTAAAATTAAATTGCTCTAATTTTGGACCCATGTCCTTAATAAATTCAACTTTTTGACCTAATGCGTAAGGAACCATTAAAATATCTGAAAATATTATTGCTGAATCGAGATTAAATCTTTTAATAGGTTGTAATGTTATTTCTGAACTTAATTCACTATTTAAACAAAGATTTATAAAATTTTTATTTTGTAACCTAATTTTTCTAAATTCAGGTAGGTAACGACCTGCTTGTCTCATAAACCAAACGGATTTACAAATTTTTTTATTTATTAAGATTTCTTTAAGTTTACTCATTAAATAATATAAGTTTTTAAGTATAGTTGGTGCTATAGGCTATGTTAATTAGTTATATAACCATTTTTACAATAATTATACATGCGTAACTTAATAACTTTAATTGGTTTTCCTTAATTTTTAGTTTTTATTCATTTTATAAACATCAAAAAAACATTATTATCAACAGCTAGTAACTTGTTTAAATAATGTTAACTAATGTTAATTATTTTTTTGTAACTAGGGTAAAATTGTAAAACATGTACTCATTAATATTTTATTAACAAAGATATGAACCAAAAATACAATGTATATCTTGTGTCTGACTCTACAGGTGAAACCCTAGATAGAATTTTTTTATCTCTAAAGTCTCAATTCGCAAATTTTGACTACGAAAAAAAGGAATTTGCTTTTATTAGAACAGAACTACAAATAGATAAAATAATCAAAGAATGTAACGAAATTGAAAATTCAATTATCTTATATACGATTGTAGAGACAAAATTAGCCAAATACCTTTCTAAACAAAGTGAAAATTTTTCAGTCCCATGTTTTGGAGTTCTGGGAAATTTAATTTTAAACTTTTCAAAACTTCTTAACCAAAAAGCCATTCACAAACCTAGTGCACAGCACGTTTTGGATGAAGATTATTATAAAAGAATAGAAGCAATCCAGTTTACTATGTCACATGACGACGGAAAAAAAATTGATGACATAAATGATGCTGATGTTGTTCTTCTGGGTGTAAGCAGAACTAGTAAAACTCCTACATCAATTTATTTAGCGAACCGAGGATATAGAACCGTAAATATTCCTTTAGTACTAGATCAAAAAATTCCAGAAGATTTATATTCTAATAATACTTCATGTATTGTTGGCTTAATTGCAGACCCAGAAAGATTATCAGATATACGACGAAACCGCGTAGCAATTATGCAAGACCACACTTTAAAAGAGTATACTGATTTGGAGACCATTAAAAAAGAGGTAGAAGACTCCAAGAAATTATTTAAAAAAAATAGCTGGCCAATTATTGATGTTACCAGAAGATCTGTTGAAGAAACTGCTGCATCGATATTAAAAATTATAGAAATAAGGAAAAAAAAATGAAAATAATTTTAGCTTCCAAAAGTGGAGTAAGAAAACAAATTCTTGACAAACATAATATCGATAATGAAGTTATTATATCAAATGTAGACGAAGACGAAATTAAACAATCTCTGCTAGCCGAAGGCGCTAATCCATTAACTATATCTAAAAATCTTGCAGAAATAAAATCTATAAAAGTTAGCAACAAACAACCTGATAGATTGGTGCTCGGAGCGGATAGTGTGATATCTCTTAACGAAGAACTAATCAATAAGCCCAATTCTAGAGAAGAAGCATTTAAAATATTAAAAAAACTTAATAATTCAAAACATTATTTAATAAGCTCAGTTTGTATTTCTAAAAATGGAGCAATGATATGGAACCACACAGACTCCTCCGAGCTCAAGATGAAGAATTTAAAAGATGAAGAATTAATAGAATATTTGAGTAAAATAGAAACAAAAACTCTATTAGCATATGGAGTATATCAAATTGAAGCGGATGGACTGCAACTTTTTGAATATATTAAAGGTGATAAAGACTCAATTATGGGATTGCCTGTAAAAGAAATCATAAGTTATATAGAACAATTTAGAAAATGAAAAAATTTTTTGGAATAATTGGAAATCCTATAAAGCACTCTTTATCACCAGTCTTACATAATTATTGGTTTGATAAGTATGGTTTAGATGCTGACTACTCTATAATAGAAGCAAAAGATAAAGATTTAACTCAAATCATGAGCAAAATTAAAAACCGATCACTTACCGGTATAAATGTTACCTTACCTTTCAAACAAAAAATTATAAACCACGTTGATAAAATAATTAATGATGCTGAACAAACGGGCTCTGTTAATACTGTACTTTTAGATGCAGACGAGACTATCATTGGAGAAAATACCGATGTATTTGGATTACAGGCAGCTTATCTTAAAGAGATTGATAGTGGTTTTAATAAAAAAACTTTAGTAATTGGTGCTGGTGGTGTTTCTCCATCCGTTATTTTATCACTTCAAAAGTCAGGTGTAAAAAATATCTCAATAACAAATAGAACTAATGAGAAATGTATTTTTTTAAAAAAAAAATTTAATAATATAATAATCTTACCTTGGGACAACTTAGAGGCAGAAATAAAAAATTTTGATATTATTATCAACGCTACAAGTCTTGGATTAAAAAATGGAAATGATTTTAATTTTAATTTTTCTAAAACAAAAAATGAAGTTATTTACATAGACACAATTTATAATCCATTAGAGACAAAAACTTATAAGCATTTAAAAAAAGAGGGAAAAAAAGTTTTTAACGGTCTTGACATGTTCATTTATCAAGGACAAAAGTCCTTTTACCTTTGGAATAAGATTAATCCTGAAATTGATGATGGCTTAATAGAACTATTAAACTCAAGTCTTAAATGATTAAAATAGGCATTACAGGCTCTCTAGCGTCAGGGAAAACAACAGCTAGTCAAATTTTATCATATAGGCGAGGTCCATTATTTAGCGCCGATAAAGCTGTTAAACAGATTTATAAAAATAAAAATTTTATAAAATTATTAAGAAAAAAATTTAATATTAAAAACAATAATTTCATTAAAAAGAATATAAAAAAAATA
>Ga0209666_1003230_pt1 | contig 11926 bp, 10 predicted proteins | sample SaaInlV_125m_DNA_FD_184679 | JGI IMG/M metagenome (GOLD analysis project Ga0209666, IMG submission 184679) | Marine microbial communities from expanding oxygen minimum zones in the Saanich Inlet - Saanich Inlet SI037_S3LV_10m_DNA (SPAdes)... | ecosystem: Environmental > Aquatic > Marine >...
TTCTGTTTAGTTGCAGGAGTATCAAATGGCACAACAAATGCACCACCGCCTGCGAATCCTTTCATTCCAACCCACTCAGTGCCATGACCAATAAATGATGTTGAAGCACCACCATCAAGTGATACTGGATAACCAGATTGAGGTCCACTAATCCATCCGCCACCTGCTCTACCTGGAGATCTATGTGACGGAAATGGTTGTGGCACTTGACCACCTTCAGAGAAACCTAAGAAACCTAAGAATCCTGAAGCAACTGCAGAAACTCCCTTAAAGATTGGGTGCTCCGTAATTGCTTCAAATAGTTTACCAAACAGTGCAATGGTGCCGTCATCACCAGCGATTGCCTCAAATATCTTGTCTTCCCAAGACATCTTCTTGCCTAGTTTGGCAGGATCTTTCTTATCCTCTGATGCTACATCTTCACCACCACCACTTCCACCAACAACAGACATTGGAATGCCAAAGATATTGGCAAGAGGGGCAATCATTGCTCCCATCAATGTCTTCAACGGTGCTGGAAGAAATTTACCAAACACCTTACCAATCATTCCGATAGCAGTAAGGATTCCGATACCCATCGCCTTAAATGGCAACAGCATCAAACTACCAAATGCTTTACTAACTTTGATAGTCCTTTGGAGTTGCTTCTGCATCTCTCCTTGGAGGTTGAAAGACCCTCCAGATGCCATCTTAGGGACAACACGTTTAGGACTTCTTACAGGTCCTCCTGCTGCTCTTCTAGAAGTCCTTACTTTCCCTCCTGCGGACTTCCCAGGAGCATCATCTTTTTTCTCAGGGGTATCGCTTTCTTTTGGTGCGAAGAATCTTAAGACAGTAGTTAATGCTTTAATGCCTAACCACAATGGCGCAAACATTACCTTAAGTCCAACCCCAAGGATATTTGTAATCAATGGGAGGTGGGGCTCGACTACATCAAGCACCCCATTCATTACACTGCCAAGTGCCTCAAAGAATTCACTGAGACCATCTTTAATTGGTGCTAAAACGTCATTGAAGACCTTCCCCACCATATTGAAGAATCTACCGATGGGATCAAAGATGGGTTTCATAAACCCACCAATAGCACCACCCGCTTTACTTCCTACAAATGCACCTGCGGCACCTGCGATAGCACCAGCACCAGGGATCCCAGTTGCCTCACCAAGAGCAGCTCCAGCAGCAAAACCAGCAGCACCACCAACACCAGCACTAAGTGCTTCCCCAGTATCAGCACCACTTGCTTTACTTGCTGCAAACGATGCTATTCCAGCACCGCCAGCAAAGGCAACCTTACCTAATTTAGTGCCTGCAAATTTCTTTATCTTATCACCAAACAGCGCCGCTGCTTTGATGTTTAGGATGCCTTTCGCTAAAGAACTAACAACCCAACCGACTGCCTTAGCAGTTGCTAGAGGATTCTTGAGGAATGCTAATCCAATGAATATTGGGGCAGCAGCGAGCACAAATTGCACTGCACCTAGGAATCCCTTTAGCGAAATAGGATTCTCTAAGAAACTAATCAGTCCATCCAGAGCATTTCCTGCTAGGAATCCTGCGATATTAAAGAAAAACTTACCTAAAGAGAATAACCCCTTGGCAATTTTCTCCACCTTATCTGGATTTTTAGATACCCAATCTAAAACACCAAACGCAATGAAGATTTTAAACAACATCCCTGCGATCTTAACTAGACCTGAGAAGAGTCCTCCAAATGCTTTCTTAGTATTCTCCCTAAATGTTTTAGCAACACTCTGCTTTTCTTTTCCCTCGTTCTTTTCGGATTCATCTTCTTTTTCTCCTCTCTTCTCTTTTGCTTCTTTTCTTTTTAGTGCTGCCTCTGCTATCTTCTTTCGTTGATTTTCTGCTTTCTTCTCTTTTTGTTTTGTCTTCTCAAGTAATGCTTCAGCAGCAATTCCTGAAGAGATTTTACTCTTCATTACATTTGCCATCTCCATTACTTGGAGACTAATACCATTGAGAGATGCACCTAGAGAGTTAACACCATTAATAAGTGCTTTAAACCCTTTATTTTGATCCTCTAGAAGGTTTCCAAACTCATTTGCCACAGTCAATGCTGTGTATTTCTTTGTGCCTCCCTTTACAGTCCCTTTAAAAGAGACCATCTTATAGAGTTTTGCCCTTGTTACATTAACGGTAGGTGTGTTTGCCATCTATCACTGAGTCAGCAGTTGGGAAGGTTTAGCATATATTGCCTGAGATCCCCCACCAGTATTTATAGGTTGACTAATCTTTTGGACTACTGGTTGAATCTTAACTATGGGAAGAATCTGATTCTTCTCCTCATCACGTCTTGCCTTATCAGCAATAACAGTTAGATCTTTAGTCGCTTTGTCTCTAATTGCAGAGAGTTGCTGTAAGTTACTGGCACTAACTGGTGTGGCACCACTTACTGGTGCGGTGCTAGCATCAATTTTAGTTACTGTTTCAGATTCAGAAGCAGGTACTGGAGGACTGCTTGAAGCATTCCTTACCTTTCCAAACTTAGTTAGTGCATCTGCTAAACCAGTCTTAAAGTCTGCTAGCATCTCTTCAACAGTCTTTGGTTTGGCATCAGCAGTCTTTGCGGTACCGCCTGTGCCACTTTTACTACTTGCGGATTTAACTTGACCCTCGGACGTTGTGGTGGATATATCATCTCCATCACCAAACTTAGTAGATGGTTTGATAGATCTAGGTGCTTTCCACATCCAGACATCACCATCAGGCAACTGATTCTGGAAGAGATTCTTGTCCATGAAGTAATACTTACCAGGACCATTTGTCTTATCACCAGCACTGTTAGTTTTCTTCCAAGCGCCTCCCATGTTTAGTTGTCCAAATGGATCATGAACCACGAATCCATTATTTTTGTAACCAACGACCATACCCCAGTGTCCAGATCCCTTGTATTTGAATCCAACTGGGACAGGATACCCTGCTCTAACTTCCTTACGAAGATCTTCCCAACTCTGACCAGTTTGCAATACAGAATCAATACCAAAGTCTGCAAGTGCTTTCTTCTGAGGATATGCCTCAGTGGAAATACCATACTGACTACGGACTTTGTTATATTCCTCAGAAGATAACGATTTACCAGTGAGTTGTGATGCCCACATTGCCATTGTGGTTGAATAGCACTGTGTATCACCAGGGCGACCATATTTGTCTGCATTGTTTGCTCTCTGGTTAAGATAAGGCACACCTTCGATGACCTTACCACCCTCTGCCATCAACTGTTTGTTGGATCTTACGAGATCTTGTAAGTGTGGTGCATAATTTGGGTCGGTGGCATAACCCTCCGACTTAAGCATCGATGCTGCTGCATATACATCACCAGCATTATTTACACCTTTATATCCTTTGTAATCTTTATACCACTGTTTTACAAGATGGTTTACTGCATCCTGTGGACTGGCAAAGTTTTTGAATGGCTCGTCCATATACACAGACTGACCATTAATAACCTCTCTGGTGTTTGATGTGGTAGCAGATTCACCTTCTGCTGCCTTAATACCAAAGTAATTATGTTGTGCAGATAACGCAGTGCCCCATCCAGACTCTAATGCAAACTGTGCTGCAACCAGATTAGGATACTTTGCACCCGCTATTTTGCCATATTCTCTAAACTGAACCCACTTTTCCGCCTTAGTTCCTGAGACAGGTGGTGCTGCAGGACCTGATGGTGGTCTCTCCGCTCCAGATGGTTGTTGATTTGATGGTGTTTGACCACCGCCGCCACCAGGGTTAACTCTCTTCTCTATTTCTTTTGCTGCCTCAGGATCAAATAGTTTGATTCCTGCTAACAGGACACCATTTAGACCCTTCGTAATAGCATCATGGACATTCTTCTTATACGACAGGTTGCTACCAACATCAGCAACCTTACTTGTAGATGATGTAGATGTATCTAGTGATAAACTATTGCCAAGTTTTGATCCTGATCCACTGCTTGAATTGACTTTAGTTCCAAGTATTCCACTAATCTTATTGACATCACCTGACATCAATTGTTGGACTTTACTGCCAACAAATCCAAAATTCTTAAATCCACCGACAACTGATTGGAGTAGAATTCCTCCAGTTGCTGCCAGCATATCAGGGTGACTACCAAATGATAGAGCACCACCAGACTTCATCTCAACAGGTCCACCTGCTGCTTTCTTATTCTCACCATCAAAGTCAAATAGGTTTAATGTAAGAGCATCGGCAATACCTTTACCGACGCTAGCAGGATCTGTTAATCGTTTAACATTGTTAACAATGAAACCAATTGTTTTACCAAGAGTATTAGCAGCAAGACCGAATACAAACTTATGGAATTGGAAGAATACATCAGCAACTTTAAACAACATCTTGGCAAGTTGCCCAATGAAGTCAAAGAGTGCTCCAAACATCTCCCCAAAGTCATTGAATAGTGGTCCAAAGGCACCACCAATAACCTTGAATAACATCTGGAAGTATCTTCCAATAGGTTCGAAGATAGGTTCTATAATTGGACCTATCTTACTACCAATAAATTCACCCAGGAAACCACCAATTGCATTACCTACAATGGGCGCAAATGGTCCAAGGAATGGTCCTAGTAGTGCTGTGCCAGCAATGCCACCGATGATACCACCAGCTGCCTGACCCACACCAGCACCGACAGCAGTGCCAGCACTTTCGCCCATGGCAAGACCTGAGGCAATTCTCATACCTCCACCAAGGACACTGATTCCACCCGCTACCTTACCAGGGTTTGCCTTAGCAAACTTACCAATCTGGCGGAAAGCACCCTTCATGGGTTTTCCCGCACGTTTCATCCCAATACGGGCACGTTGTGCTAGTTTATTCTTCTTTTTCCCATCAAACTGACTTACAAATCTCTTATCAACTTCACCTTGATACAGGTCAGAGGACATCCCCTTACCTGCTTTACGTGCTCTCTTAGCATCTGCCTTTGCGGCAGACTTCTTCATTTGTTTATATTCTTCTTCTGAATATATTACACCTGTCTTAGTATCTCTATATCCAGTCTTTCTTATCCTAGTGCTTTCTTCTACCTCTGCCTGAGTCTGTGCTTGTGCTCCAAATACAGTTCTCAGTAAGTTGATGTCCTTCATCAACTTCCAAGGCATAATTAAATACTGTGCTGTCCTCAGCGCAGCAATACCCCCCAACATTTGGAAGGCACCAAGCATGAATCTAAACGATCGCCTAATTGCACCTTCATTACCGAAATCTCCGATAACATTAGTCAGACCATCTAGTATTAAACCAATACTATTCTTTGTTAACCAATAGGCAAATTTACCAATATGCCATATTAGTTTGACAACCTTTGTGGCATTTTCGGCATTTTGTTTGTTACTTAACCAATCAAGAGCACCATAAGTTATGGCAAACATGATCAAGTTTCCAAAAAGACTCGCAATTCCTTTCAGAAATCCTTCAAAAGGTTTCTTTATTTCCTCAAACCTTTTCTTTGAGTCTTTTTCGCCTTTCTTGCTGCCTTTTTCTGCCTCGGATGAGGTCTCTTGCTTATCTCGTTTATTTCTTCTAAACTTTTTACGAAGTTTGGTTGTTGCCCTGGCAAAGAGTGACTTTTTCTCTTTACCTTCCTCTTCAACATCTTCTATTTTAGTTCTAGAAGATTTAGATAAGAATTCATTTTCAAATCTAATTAACTCTGTTGTCTGATGAAAACTGTCAGCAATGCTATTTGTTGCCGTCCCCAGACGATTGATAGACAATCTAATCTTATTAAAACCTAATCCTGTTGAGGATTTAGTTTCGATAGGTCTGATTTTAACAAATGAGCGGATATTTGCCATTAGAGAGACATGCGTGATTCTTCATTTTTTTGCCTTCTCTCCTCTTCCTGTATATAAGCTAAGAGGAGATTCACGTATACATCTCTTTCCCACGGTATCATATTCTCTAAATCGGAAAGTGAATACTTGTGGTGTTGCATTAAGGCAAAGTTGGTCTTATAGTAGTTTTCAAGACTATCGTGCAGGAGGGCTATGCGAAAAAACTTGCAAGTCCTTCTAATACGACATCAGATACAACCTTTGTATTTGGATTAACAATTTCCAAAGTGTATGATAATTTGGGCATTGTTTCAAAGAATTTCTGCACTTTAGCAAACTGCTCAGAATTGAGAGTTTCTAAGAAGTCAAGTGCTTCTTTTTTAGTGAAAGTGTCATAAACTTCCTCTTTGTCGTATACACTTTGTATACAACCCGCTGCCAACTCAAAAATGTCCTCAATACCAGGTTCATCTGACATATTCTGACTGATAAACACATCAATTGATGGATATTTCATGACGATACCTACATTACCATCTAGAAGAATTTTCTTCTCATGATCTGCAGGAATAACAACTTCAATTTGTTGTAGAGGCACTTGGACTTCTACCTGAGTTTCATTATCATCAGGACAAGTGACTTTAAATTCACTAACTTCACCAACAGCAGTAGCACGAATGCGAAGGAAGATGTATTCAATCTCAAATGTTGCGAGATCTTCAACCTTACCTTTCAGATTGGTGCAGTTTTTGATGATGGTCTTAACTGCCTTAATCATCTGCTTGTCGTCTTGCGACTCCATAGCGAGATACAACAGTTTTTCTTCCTTAACAAGAAAGGGGCGATACTTAACTTCAGTTCCTGTGATAGGAAGTTTCAGATCATACTCGGGAATAGCGAGTGCTGGTAAAGGCATAATGCTCCATGATTATTGAAATTATTTAGTCACTTAGATACCATAGAATTGTGCGTCTACTTGACTCTTCTTGATCAGTTGATCAAATTTATTTAAATTACTAACTATCTTATCCTTGCTATTCTTTTTGAAACTAGCCACGCTGACAGTATCGAATCTAAATCTTTCATACTTAAAATCAACATCGATCTTTAGTAGATCTGAAGGACCATTATTCAATGTCATTGCAGAGATATCAAATGGATATGCACCATACATCTGCCATACAGCAGTAGACTGATTCAGTCTAGCTCTATATTTGACCCTCCCTTTCTTTCCTGTTTTCTCAAGGACAACATTTGATCCCAACTCCCACTTTAGGATTTGGATATTGGCAGTATACTCATCATAGAATGTGACTCTATTCTCTGCATCATTAGCAGTCATATTCATCCAAGTCTCAAAGAAAGCACGATGATACATGTCCTTTGTCATGATGAATGAGAATCTAACCTCTTGCTTTTGCTGACCGTATGCAAAGTCGCGAGGCATACCGACATCTTTTACAGATTCGGTTTTAATTCTTCGGGCAGGTAGAGTTACATTATCTGCAAAGTAATTAATTGATTCAAAATGCTCTTTATAGTCAGGGTTTTTGCCTGTAGCAAAAAGCATTGCTGGCATAGTAATATCTACTGAGTATAAATTATTCCTTGCGGGTTCTTTTGCACCACTTGTTACCAAGTCGGCAAACCTGCTAAAACTATTGGGATTTCTAAACGACATTTAAGATCGACTCCAGATAAAACTGCTAGGAACTTCCATCCACCTTCCCGCTGCGTTAAACATGAATTGCTCTAATGGCAATGGTGTCATGTTTTGAAGGTCAATAGGTTTAACAGTATATACATTAGTAGCATTTGACATAAAGTATTTATGGTGACAACGGGCAGGATATGCTGGAGACCCTAATGCCCACTGATTGCATATACTTCTTCTAGCAGAAGGACGTAGATAATGTACATTCCCTCCTGAAAATTGATGATTCTTAACGTCTTGATCACCTATCTGGACCATTGGAAATCTATCATAATACTGCAACTTTTCTGTAGCAGCAGAATAGGCAAAGAATATGATGTCACCTACCTCAAATGTGCCTGTATACGGATCAAGTCCATACATTACCTGACTTCGATACCAGTCTTTAGACTTTTTCTTGCCCTCGGCAAGATCTTTAACATCAGTGAAGATGCTCATACGTTTAACTCTTTTTCTGTGAGAATGAGAAACTCCATTCTTCTGTCCTTACAATACTCTTTGGCAGCTTTCCACTTTGCTTGATTCACACCAAATGTCTTTACCTCAGTGAGATAACTTTTTGTAACTTTACGTTGTCTCTTCGGGGGGAGACATTGTGCCTTGGGTTTTACCTCAATGATATATTTTTTAACTCGATCCGTCTTAGTCCTTGCTTTCACATAGAAATCAGGGAAATACCGATGAATTCTATTGTCTACGGGACTGATGTATGGGATAACTATCTCTTCACTGCCCCATTCCATGACATTTTCATTCTTGTCACACCAGACCATAAATTTTCTTTCCCACAAAGACCTATAAATAATATTGGTGGAATCACCTCTATACTTATGTCTATTTGATGGCCTATACTTACCAGAATAACTCATGACGCTAGTTTTTCCCCGTGTCAAACCTCTTGGAGAATCATCTCAATCCCGAAATTCTATTAGAAAGGACCAAGAATATGCCACAGAAGTAGTTGACTACCTTAAGTTGACTATTTATAAGCATGAAAAGAAGAAAGGTGGAATCAATACTGGTGGCGGCAAGAAAAAGAGTGGTGGATCAATCAGAAATACTATCTTCCTATATCTGCCACCAGGATTGAATGAATCCTATGCTGCACGATATAAAGGTGTCAATCTAGGTGGTGTTGGAGCAGCAGCACTTGCTGCAGCAGGAGATATTGGTCCTGATGGACCAGGTGAAAGCTTTGCCGCTAACGTATCAGCGGCAGCTGATGCTGCCAAACCAGCACTTGGTTACAAGATGGCATCAGCTGCTCTGAGTAACGTTGTTGGTAAAGTATCACCATATGGTTTCAGCATCGATGCTAATGATCTTGCTCAGTTAACAGATGGTAAGGTATTCAACCCTTACGAAGAAACTCTGTTTCAGAGCACTGGTTTCATGGATCATAATTTTAAATTTACTATGCAACCAAAAAGTGCTGCTGATGTGAAAGTAATCTATGATATTATCAGCGAACTTAGGCAAGCAATGCACCCCTCATCCGATAACAATAAGTGGTTGACTATTCCTGATAAGTTTGAAGCAGAGATCGTTAGATATGAAGCTAAAGGTGGTAAGGAAAAATTAAAACCTAAAAAGGGGGATGAGGGAGCAGGTGGTTTTATGACTGCATTACTGCGTTTCCCAAATAAAATGGTCCTTAAGAATATGAATATTGATTTTGGCGATTCTACTGCTATTAGGACTCATACCCCAGGTATGGAGAATGAAGACTTTGGTTTTGTGATCTATAACATGTCTCTTAGTTTCCAAGAGACGAAATACCGCACTCGCGAAGATTTTCTGGATAAAATTTAAATGTCAAATTACTTCTCTTTTATACCTGATGTTTTCGTCAGGACCAGTAGTTATCGCGTAGGTGGCAATGATCCCTATGTGATGGCAAAGAATCTATTCCGTCGTATTAAAATACGCGATGGAATGGTGCAGACTGCTTTAGGATTTGAATCCTATTCCATTCAAAGTAATGAGAGACCCGATCAAGTTGCTGACAAATTCTATAATGATCCTGAGTATGACTGGGTAATTTTGCTGTGTAATAATATAATCAACATATATGATGACTGGCCCATGGAAGAGGGTGAGTTGTTTAAGTATATTAAGAGAAAGTATGGGTCAACTGATGATATTCATCATTGGGAAACTCAAGAAATCAGAAATACTAAGGGCACTCTACAACTAAGAGCAGGAATTCAAGTCAACGAAGACTTTGAATATACTCGTCCTGATGGCACCTCAATACCAACTGCTGAGTTAGTTGCACCCGTATCTAACTATCAGTATGAGGCACAATTGAATGAATATAGAAGAAACATTTATATACTCAAACCTGCCTTCTTGACTCAGTTTGTTGAAGAATTTGAAAATCTTACAGAATATCTTCCTTCCAATGAGGTTGATCCACAAACAGGTATCAAGAGATCTGTTGGTATCATATCTGAGGCATTCCGAAGTGTCAAACCCACGTATACTTCACTTGTGGGACAAGCACCATCTATTGAATTTGCTTCTAGACAAGAATACACCTCCAGATCATTTGGTAGTAGTGCTGCTACCATATCTGAGGGTGATGTGCTTGCTGATGGATCTACCGTTGCAGTTACTAATGCAGCATCAGGCACCACGTCAGCAGTGACTGAGCAGGCAGGATCTACTTCCTCATCTACCAATAACCAATATGGCAGTGCTGGATCTTCTACTGGACAGCAGTCGGGTGGAGGTTATTAATCGCTCCAAGTTTGTCTAGAAAATGTAGAGTATCTTTTAAACCCCCGATGTGCTTATTATCTAAAGCGCATTGGGGGTATTCTGCATCTGCTCCAAATTCTTGTTGAAATTGGGTTTGTGTAAAGTCTTTACCGATGTCATATTGCAAATATTCAGTAGAAATTGACTTTAGGAGCATTTGCAGTCTTTCACACTCTTGACTTCCATTTGAATAGATTACTGCTTGCATTTTTTTAACCAACAGGGTTTACATAGAGAGTTTTCATATTTTCCCTTAGATTGGACATAACATCCGACCTGAGGGCATTGGTTTGCTGGGATCATCTTTCCACATCCAACACACTGCGTTTCCCACATTTTCATAACAATTTAGACACCGAAATTATAAGTAGGAATGATAGCATCATAACAACATCCCAAGATTTTGTCTTAATAAAATAAGGAATTGAAATAAGATCTGCTACAAACTGAGTTAGCACTCCAGACATTAAGTCAACATGAATAATAATAAAATAGGCAATGATCACGAGACCACTACCTAATACCCTCATAGGGACAATCGCATTAGTCATACTGTTCTTTCAAGTCTTTCAGTTGGTTGGTCTGGGAAGTCTCTAGGACGACTATCCAAAGCATTATCAGTTTTAGGAGACCCTTCATTCGCCTTCATAGTATGCTGATAGTTTGCTCTTGGATATCTAATACAGAATGGATCAGGCATCCAATAAGTAACCTGCCATTCCTGATCTGGACACAACTCAAGATGCTTCTCTACGCTATGAGAGAAACTACCGAGTTGAATGTATCCATCGTGACTGATACATCTGCCGTTGCCAGCATCAACCAGAAATAGCATCTTGCTACTCATAGCACTTTTTGCTCTGGGTTGAGATTTTTGACAAATTGCACAGGATCCTTTTCTGACTTATGTACCCAATGATACCGCATCATCTCGAAAATGGGGTCCCATGTTTGGACACCCACATAATCGTTTAAGTGGTCTTTTTCTTCTTCTTGCATGTATGTTTGTCAGCAAGGTTATTCAGTTGTTCTAAGTTTAACTTATTCAGTTGTATTTTGACGTATTTGAGTATTTTGTCTTTACACTCAGTTTTAGTCACGTTGCCTCCAGTCTTTTGGTTTATCTTGCTGAAACCAGTCTTTAATATCGTCAGCATCAGTAAATCCCTTCTTATGATTGGATGGGTCGGGATCACCTAATCCCATCCTATTCAGAAAATCGTCTGTGCTGCCTTCTTCAATGTTTTGTGTTGCTTGCCTTCTTGCCATTTTTAACATCTCATTAGCAGATGTATTGGACTTAGCAAGTTTTTGCACCCATACCATATCGTCTAATTTGACTTCTTCGCCATTGGCGATCTTTTTGCAAATAAACTCTAATCGGAGTCGGTAAGCGGTTGATAGCATAACTTGTAAAAATCCCTGAGGGGGAAAAAATACCCCGAGTTTTTTTCCGACCTTTCTGTGAATGAAAAGTCAAATTATATATAGGATCAGCGATAGGGGCGGCATGGAACCCACCGAGTCTTTGTCCTTGTTGACCACCTGCCAGGTATCCAATCAGGTTGACCAGGAGCAGTATAGAATCCTGTGTAATAACCAGGGATCCATACTCTTTTTGTACGAGTCACCTGGCAATTGCGAGGTGCTGGATACT
>Ga0209666_1003249_pt1 | contig 11881 bp, 6 predicted proteins | sample SaaInlV_125m_DNA_FD_184679 | JGI IMG/M metagenome (GOLD analysis project Ga0209666, IMG submission 184679) | Marine microbial communities from expanding oxygen minimum zones in the Saanich Inlet - Saanich Inlet SI037_S3LV_10m_DNA (SPAdes)... | ecosystem: Environmental > Aquatic > Marine >...
ATACATTTATTAACGGCAGAGCACCAGACTTACCTGTCACAGCAGATTTCACTGCTAATGATATATACGAAGCCAGGTACTTGCTTGCTGTAATGACATTTTTACGTGTTGCAAGCAAAGCATACTTTGGTGATACTGCGGTCGCAACTGGCAGATACGGTACACCCCCACCAGTATTGTTATTTGAATACCTGGGAGAGCATGGATTCCATGAAGTACCAGTTGTGGTAACAAACTATACCATGGAGTTGCCAGGCGATGTGGACTATGTTCCAGTTGAAACAGGTATTGGTAGTGAAGGCGGAGAAGTAACTTACGTGCCTACAAAATCAAACATCACTGTTAACTTGACGCCCACATATACTCCGCATAAACTGCGCAGACGATTTGATTTAGAAAGTATTTCAAATGGCAGAGCATACAAAGATGGATTTATCTAATGAGTGACAAACATCGCAGAGATAGCTTCTTAAATAAGACTCAGCCATTAACAGCAAACAGTCAATTCCTGGGTACAAATAATTTGCCCAAGATTCCACAGAGCATTGAAGATGAGCTGTACACAATTGGTCATGGTTATGAAGAGAGACCAGACTTGTTGGCACATATTAAATATGGGAACAGTAGACTATGGTGGGTATTCAGTTTACGAAATCCTGATTTACTTAAAGACCCCATCAGAGACTTTAAACCTGGTGTAGTTATATACGTGCCAGCAAAAAGCAGCTTGCATAATTACTTATAACGAAGGACACACATGTCAGCAGAGACACCTAAAGTATACAACGAATATCTGGGAATAGATACGTATGGCAACATACTTGACTTCTATGATAATCCAACATACAACATACGATTATATTTAATTGACCCCACAGGCGAAGAACTGTTCGCTGATCCTGGTGCAACTGTGATACTCGCACAAACTGGGGTAACTGGCACACAGATAGATGACTTGGAAATAGACACACTAATGGATACTGCTAACACCATTAAGAGTGCTATATCATTCACAATCAAGCAACCAGGTGCCGCAAATTTCCTAGACCAAATTCAATTAGCCAGAGCATATCTGGGTTTGCCATTTACACAGGACTTGTATTTGTATCTAGAGATAGTGTTCAAAGGATACTCAGCAGATCCAGAGGATGAAGACATCGGTGGTGAAGCCAGAAACATCTGCGGACCGTACAGATACAAAGTAAAAGTAACGAAGTTGGATGCTGAGATCAATGAGACTGGTAGTATGTATAACGTATCTGGATTGATACACGACTTTGATGCATACACTGATGTTATGTACAAAACCCCATATGCATTTTCCACAGTGGGGAAAACCATAACAGAACATGTAAAAGTTCTGGAACAAAACTTAAACGAGTGGCACAGTGATGTTACCCTCAATGACATTCCTGACACAGTTGAAATTGATACGAGTCAACTCATAGGCAGTAGCACAACCAGTGGCGGCGTGGGGCTGGAAGCAATCAGTGATGAATCCCTGATCCTTAGCAGTGACATGGAAGCAGAGGACATCAACCGTGTAACAGATGAGCTGTGGCAAGTAGCCACACAAGTTGACATACAACAAGAAATTGATGATGCACCAGTATACACAGGCACTGCCGCAGAGCAATTGTTTGACGAAGATAAAATTAACCATAGAATTGGTACTAGTTTAGATCATGTGTTTTTAACATTACTGAGCATGAACGCAGAATTTTATGCCAAAGTCACGAGAAAGAATGACATCACTGACTTAGAAGAAAAGCCTAAAACAAACCAAGCGTTTGTGAGCTGGTTTAGAATTTTATCCAAAATCAAGCTCAAAGGTTATGATAAAAAACGCGGGGTATATGCAAAGCATTACGTATACACACCCATGCTATACAAAACAGCTAAACATGAGGTTGCACTAGATCCTAGTGAACTAGAATTGTCCAAAGACGATGCTGAAAGCCGTGTAAAAGAAATGTATGCAAATGATTGTCTGTTAAAGGCATACAGTTATTTGTTCACAGGACTAAACGATCAAATACTGGGATTTGACATCAAATACACTCCTGGACTGGCTATACTTGCACCTCCAGCTGGCGGTAGTATTGGTGACCCCAGTGTTGAAATGCGAGAGCAATTCAGAGCACAAGTACCCGAAGACGAAGACAATACGCTGGAAGGACAGTTGAACGAATTTAACAAAGCCAAAGATGCGCTTAATAAAGATAAGTTTGGTGACTTCCTAGATGAATTAGGAGGACTGGCAGACAATTTGACTGACAGTGTCTTGGGTGGTATAGCAGATGCCACAGGATTAGATTCAGCCACACTGAGTTCAGTTATACAAGACTCAACTGGGCAACAAGCAAAACAACTTGCGGCTGCACTAACCAAGAAGCAACTTAGTAAATTGGCAGTTAATGCAGGAATAGCAACCACAGCAGCACCTCCTACTGAAGACCCAACCACATTTACCAACCCCACTGCATCAGGCGATAATTATGAGCCTACATTTAGTGGTTTTGCATACAGTGCAGACTTACTCGATCTCAACAAAGTTGACCCAGTGATTGCATCTGAGCTAGTTGACAAAGGCTATATAGATGTGCTACCACAAAATTCTGCAGTCAAAGCACAAATGACCACACACGAGGGTCAGCCTAACCCAGTAACTTCCGCAACCAGTACAGGTATAAAAAATACAATGTTTGGTTACTTGCTGAACCAACATGCAGCGCAAGTTAGCTTTTTAAATATTGATATGCAATTACGTGGCGATCCCTGGTACTTACTTGGACCAGGATACAATACCAAGAAGAGTTCACCAGAACAAATGAATCAGCAACGAGATAGCGATATATTTTGGCTAGATATCAGATCACCCATTACATACGACCCTGATTTTACTGATGAAGATAGCGAGTTAAATAGCGGCTATTGGGAATACAAAGGCATGAGCCAGACTTTTAGTGCACTGTACCAGATCCAAAAAGTAAAGTCCACATTCAGTGGCGGTATATTTACAATTGATTTGAGTGCCATGCACACTGGTATTAGCGCAGCCACCTTAGCAAAAAAAACAGGTAGTCAATCATGAGCAGCGACATTAACACCAGATATTACAAGAACACGGCGGTTAAACGAGAACAAGCCAACAACCCACTTAATGGAATATACGTGGGTAAAATTGTCAAAGCACTGTCAGGTGACAGAAGCTTTCGTTATAGCATAACTATACCATCATTGAACAAGGCGGGCGGCAAAAACGAAGTATACGAATGTGTATGGGGAAGTCCGTTTGCAGGTGGAACTAATCCAACCAAAACTGGCAAAGATGTAGAAAATGCTGACCAAGCAATAAAAAGTTATGGATTCTGGGCCATACCTCCTGACGAAGGAAACAGTGTACTAGTAGCATTTGCAGATGGCAGTGGCAAGCGTGGATATATTATTAGTTGCCTGTTCCCAGATAAATTAAATCACATGATGCCAGGTATGCCAGCAGGCAAGAGTTACAGCGATCCAAGTATGCTGATGCCTGTGATAGAAAAGAACAAAGTTGATGAGAAAATCACACATAATGATGCCATACGCCCACTTGCGTTGGACCTGGCAGAAGGTGTTGTAAAGCAAGGACTTATCAACGATCCTTTGCGTGGTGTAGGTACCAGTGGTGCTCGCAGAGCTAACATAAACGAAGTTTATGGAATGCTGACACCTGGACCAAAAGACCCTGAAAATGCAGATACCAGACTGGGCGGACACCAGTTTGTCATGGATGATAATCTTGACAGCAGAATGATCCGATTGCGTACAGCAAGTGGTGCACAACTTATATTGGATGACACCGAAGGATTCGTATACATAATCAACAAAAAGGGCAACGCTTGGTTCGAGCTCAATCAGAATGGTGATGTATACATACACAGTGAAGGTACTATTGCAATGCGAGCCAAGGGTAACTTTGACTTGCGAGCAGACAAAAATATCAATATTGAAGCAGGACAAAATATACACATGAAAGCGGCAGGAGATAACCTTGCTGGAAAATATGTGGGTATCCCGGCACTGGGCGCACTGGGTATCCCACCACTGGGAACTGGTGGTAATATCAGATTCGAAGCAACTGCTGATTTGACACAGTATGCAGGACTCAACGCACAGTTAACTGCCAATGGTGGTGACTTAGACTTCAACGCAGGTGGCAGAGTTGCAACTACTGCTAGTAGTCCACAGGGTATCAACTTACAGGCACCCATGGGCACAATCAAACTGGAATCAGTTAGACCCACAAGTATATTATCCAGTCAGTTCAATGTTACTGCACCAGCAGGCACTGCAATAACAAGTGCTAAAATTTTACTTAACAGTGGTGGAGCACCAGCATTGCCGGCATTACCTGCCAACCCTGCTCCACAAATAGGCACAAACAAAAAACCAGACAGTGCTGCTAAAGCACCTAAATGGGATCGTGAAGCCGGTAAAGCAGGTAAGACCTCTGCGCCCACTGCTGGTAAGCGTACTGGTAAAGTAGATCAAATACACACAATTGTGAGTAAACTCATAACCCTGGAACCGTTTGCCGGTCATGGCTCGTACGATCCCATCAAGGAAAGTGCTAAACCCCCAGCCAAAGACCCGTCACTAGCTGGAAAGTTACCACTTGCTGCAACAGATTTCAGTGGAGTACCAGCAAGTGTAAGTACACCTGCCGGTTACATGAGCGGACAAGGATATACTGATCAAAACGGTAATCCCATAAGCTCTGTAACAGGAGCAGTAAACGGTGTGGGTGAGACCATAAGTAGCACAGTAGACAGTATTGCTGACGGCATAACAGGACAAGCAGGCGACCTAGCCGCAGGACTAGGTGCACAGGATCTACTTGATGGTGTACCACAGTTTGACCAAATACCAGGTATCAGTAGCGAGTTTACAGCACTCATGGACATGGACTTTGCATCAATCACAGGGCTAAGTGGACTATTAGCAGGAATACAAGCGGCTATTCCTCCCATACGTTTCCCTACATCAAACGCCTTGTCACAAAAGATCATAGGAATTCAGAAGCAATTAACTGAACTTGAAGCACAACTTAATCAGTTTGCATTAGATTCATTAAACTTGCCGGCTGGACTTGATACTGCGGCTATAACTGATATGAAAGATAAAATTAAAAACGCCACAGCTATTGCTGGTGCTGGCGGAGACTTTGTATCAAATTTAGCTGACCAAGGCATAAAAGCCATAACAGATGGACCAGGCACAATCTTCCAGGATGCCGCAGGTAACAAGTTGGTTGATTTTACCAACGGCATAGGACCTGTGGGAGCAACACTGGGACTTGCTGGTGACCTCACCAGTTCATTTGATAGTGTTAAAGGAGCCATTAGTGCACCCTTAACAGGCAACGAAACACTCGCAGTTAGTGCATTTACAAACATGGTGGGACCAGAAACTGCACTTAAAAGTGAAGTAATCACAGGACTAAACAAACTAGGTGAGATAGATTCTGCTACTAATCCAGTGGGTTATGCTGTGGCAAAAGCCAATACACTAAGAGAGATGACATACTATACTAGTGCACCACCAACACCAGGCGCACAACCTCAATCAAGTCCTCCCCTACAGGACTTCATGTACTTTGCTACTAAACTCTTTCAGGTGCCAGATGGTGTAGACCTACCATTTAGTGTTGATACATATCTGCCAGGCACAGAGAATTTCCGCACACTGGGCGATGAGTTAGATATAATTATTAAGGGATTATAGAAAAAGAATGAGGGTCCATGATGGACCCTCATAATGTGTAAGTCATGGGAGACTTATAACATACTAATCATTCGATCATGTTCCACATTTCCTCAAACTCAGCTGGAACTTCCTTGGCATTATACCGGAAGTTACCTATTAGGTTGAGTGTGTCAAACAAACAATACTTCTTGTTTTGTGAATCGTAAATACCCATTGTTATGTAGCGTTTACGGGTTTCAAAAATCTTAATGTATCGCTGACCGTTTTTGCGATTACGCTCTTCAGCTTTGCTCCAGACTTCGTCGAAGCGTTTACTAATTTTGCGCATTTTACGTACCTCTATACAAGGGTTAAAAGTAAGGGTGTGTACATCTATGTGCACAATACTATTTAATTGTACATCACTACGATGGTCTATATTTCTGGTGTAGAAATTAAAACTATACATTATAATTACGATAAATACTTGTATGGCAAAATTTATCGGTTTCAATACAATAGGCAGAGTGAAAGCTCCATACACCCTAACAGATGGTGAATTAATCAAGCGCGACTTGCTCAATCAGTTTTATACTAAATTAGGAGAGCGGGTAATGCGCCCAAACTATGGTAGTATCATATGGGATCTCCTAATGGATCCTAGTACTGCTGATCTAGACAGAAAAGTTCAAAAAGACATAGAGAAAATTATCAAGAGTGAGCCCAGAGCAGAGCTTTTGGACACCAAACTCTACATACTAGATCATACCATACGAGCTGAGATCGATATCAGGATACTCCCAGACGGAGATGCCGAGAAACTTTACCTAGAATACATAAGAGAAATAACGGAAGGTATTAACTAATGGCAGTTAACAGACAGCAAAATTTATTTGCGGCAGAGGACTGGAAAATCGCATACAAGGCGTATAGCGAGATAGATTTCCAGGCATATGACTTTGACACTATTCGTGGTGCACTAGTTGATTATGTAAAAACTAACTACCCAGAAAACTTCAACGACTATATCGAAAGCTCAGAATTTATTGCTATTATCGAGATGTTGGCGTATCTGAGTCAGAGTTTAGCGTTCAGAATGGATGTTAACACCAGAGAAAACTTCCTGGAAACAGCAGAGAGCCGTGAAAGTGTTTATAAACTAGCACGTATGTTGGGATACAATCCCAAGCGTAACATACCTGCAAGCGGACTAATGAAGATTACAAGTATAAAAACATCAGAGCAACTTACTGATAGTCAGGGAACAGATCTCAGTAACAAGACAGTATACTGGGACGATTCAAATAATCCACAGAGCTACGAACAATTCATAACAGTTATGAATGCGGCTATGAGCAAGACTAACAGATTCACCGCTCCCCTTAAAGATGGCACAGTTGGTGGCATCAGAACAGAATTATATCAGTTGAATACACCACAAGCGGCACCCATCGTATACAACGTAGAAATCAACGCTGGCGGTGGTGCTAAACCGTTCACAATTGTAAACCCAGATTTTAAAGACGGCAGTCATATTTTTGAGAGACACCCAGATCCTACCAACCTGTTCAACATGATTTACAGGAACGACGGCAAGGGCACTAGCAGTGACAGCACTGGATTTTTTGTACACTTCCGTCAGGGCAAACTGGAGTTTGAAGACTATAACTACACCACGCCACTTGAGAACAGAATACAAGAAGTCAGTGTTGAAAATATTGGTGAGAATGACATCTATCTACAAGAAATTAATAGTGGTGGTGTGCCCCTATCTAAGTGGGAGCGTATTCCCAACACTGTGGGTCAAACACTTAATTATAACAGCAAGAGTCTAGACACCAGAAACTTGTTCTCTGTGGAAAACACAGGTACCAGTGGTGTCAGATTACGATTTACTGATGGCAACTTTGGTAATGTGCCTGTGGGCATTTACCGTATGTGGTACCGTGTAAGCGATCCTAAGAGATTCGTAATACAACCACAAGAAGCCAGAAACAAAACAATTACTATTCCTTACCAGAATGCACAAGGCAAGGATCATGCAATAACAATTCGCTTCTCACTAACTAACGCTGTTAATAACAGCCTGCCGGCTGAAAGCATCACTGCAATCAAGGAACGTGCACCACAAGTGTACTACACGCAGGATCGTATGGTAAGTGCTCAGGACTATAATGTGTTTCCACAAAGTCAGAGCACCAACATCAAGAAGATGAAAGCCACAAACAAGACGCATGCAGGACACAGTCGCTATATTGATTTGAACGATCCCACTGGTACATATCAGAATTTGGACACGTTTGCGGCAGATGCGTACTTGTATACAGAAATGAAGAACGATGTGGAAAACATCGTGATAAACAACAACACCACGCCCATGGATGTTGCCAGTGTGCAACTACCTAACAAGCTCAAAGAGCTGTCCATGAAAAACTTTGTGTACTATCAGGTACGCAACGTATGGACTAATCCAGATCAAGGTGGTAGTGTAAACAACTTCCTGTTTACATCTGATGACAACATACGTTGGAATCCTTTGCCCATTACTGATAAAAGTACTACTGGATATATGACTGAAGATTTCAGTACAGGTGAAAGAAATATACTTATTACTAACCTAGTTAAGACCAAGCACCTAAAGCAGAATACATTTACTAAGTGGGTCAATCCAGATAACCGTTTGGATTATAAGTGGGTAAAAATTAACGAAATCAGAGACGGTGGTCAGCTTACTGCTGGCATAACAACCAGTTTAGGTCCCTGGACATTAAGTGACGAGATACCAGCCAACTGGTTACTCACAGAAACTTTTGTATCACTACGCACAGTATTTAATCAGATTGAAGCACAATTAGTGTCAGATCTCATGAGCCAGGGCACCAGAAGCACATTTGGCTTGGGCTATGATATGCTATTAGATTCCTGGTATGCTATCCCGTCAAGCCAATTATCACAAACTGCTAAAAATGGATCATACAAGTTAGACCAAAACAACCGTGGGGCAAACAGTTGGTTAGTACTCATGGAGTACAGCCCAATTGACCAAGATAGTTATCGATATACCATGACTACTCGTGGCCAAGACTATGTTGTGCAAAGTAAAAAAGAACTAAAGTTTTACAATGTTAAAAACATCAAGGTACTTGACAAAACAAACCGTAGCTCACAAGATACTATTACGTTTACCACAGCCAACACCCAGCCTACAGATTCAGAAATATTTGCCTGGCAAGGTGGCTCAGGATGGGAGAACACAGTAGTAGGCACGTTACATTTGCCCAGAGCTATCCATGTTGACTTACCGTTAAAAACACGTGACACCAAATGGTTTGATATTGAGACCAGATGGATCAGTAACTTTGGTCTGTTGTCACCCACTGCTAACACACCAGCATTGATTGCTGATAACAATCGCTATGTTAACGATGCAGTTATAAGCGTTCCTGTTTTTGAGCAGGCTGGCGCAACAACCACTGAGCTCAGTAACATTGTGGTTGCATCAGGCAAAGGTGTCATACAGAGCTTACCTAAGCGTCTACGCTTTCCATTCAAGAACACAACATTTGGTGAAAACATTGTAAGAACAGATGGTGGACAGTCTTATATAACATACCGCCAGATACCCAAGAACGGTTCATATGGTTCAGAAGAAATATTTGTAGCCGTTGCAGGACAACCTGCATACAGTTATGGTACAGACGGTGCTACACAGGTTGTGCCAGCGTCATATGGTAGGTTAGAGCTAGAGTCATATGATGTTGCAACACAAACTGGTGTATTGGTATACAAAGATTTACAAGACAATGACTTGCATAACAGCAAGGACCGCACAGGTAATTTCAGCAAAGATAAACTAGAAGTAATGTATACTAGCAACAAGAGCTATATTGATTTGCCTATACATTGGTACATTGCTGACGTTTACCGCGAACCAGATGGCTATACAGATCCACGTAAAGTAAAAGTAGCACCCATTGACACTGATGGTGATATGGTACCTGACAAGCCCAGACAGTTTTCAGAGTTTGTGGGACTCAGGGACTTGGTGTTGTTTGAAAACACCCTTGACCTTGACGGTTATACTTACGATCAACCAGTGACTGGCAGAATACTTGACTACCGCAGAGAAACAGATGTGGTTATACGTAACAATGAAAACCTTAGCTCACCTGCAACTTATTGGGAACCCACACCGCTAACAGCAACCGATTGGGTACTTGTTAAAACCAAAGAAGTAGCAGAAAAGTTCACAGTAAGCAATGCAAGTGGTATAGTAATCTATAACGAAGAGGAAGAACTGGTGTATCAGGTGTTGCCAGACAGCACAGATATTAACACAACGTTCAGCCTAGTTGTTACACAGGATTACCTTGTGAGACACGGCAGAGGATACTCACAAAACGCAGCAGATCCTGACCCAAGTGGTGGCTACATTAGATGGAAGCATGTAGCACCCAAAGATGTCAGAATTGACCCCAGCATTAGTAATGTTGTGGAAATGATTATGCTGACTAATAGTTACAATGATCAAGTTACTGCATGGAAGAGTACAAAAACTGGAGAGTTCCCATTGGCGCCCACCAGCAATGAGTTAAGCACAGAAATGACAGTGCTAAATACCTATAAGAGCGCAAGTGATACACTAGTATACCGCAGCGCCAAGTTTAAGCTATTGTTCGGCGATCAAGCCGAAGTTGAGCATCGTGCTAGATTCCGTGTAGTTAAACTAAGTGACCAATTAAGTGACAACGAATTAAAGACAAAAATTATTGCTGCAATTAATGACTATTTCAATGTGGATAACTGGGAGTTTGGTGAAACATTTTACTTCACTGAGCTCAGTACATACATCCACCAGACCCTGGGCAGTGCAATAGGTAGTATTGTGATATTACCTAAGAGCACATCAAGCAAACTGGGAGAACTATTCCAAGTCAAAGCAGACCCCGATGAATTATTCATTAGCACCGCAACAGTAAATGACATAGAAATTATCAGTAGACTGGACAACCAGACACTGCGAACAGATCGTTAAGGTATAAACACGAATGGCTGACAACAAAAAACTATACACCAAGTTACCAGCAGTCCAACAAACAACTGCAATCAAAAACTTTTTTGAAAGCACAGTTGAACAGTTGTTCTCTAAATCAAACACTGAGAGCATTCAGGGATTTGTGGGTAGTCCACGTTCCCAGGATATTGGCTTAACTGGAGAGTATCTGACTGAACCCACAGTGACTAAGCGGTTTTATGGTCTCAGTCCCACCGTCAATACAATTAATCCTGACTCAGGTGAAAGTGAAAATCTAATCTTTTATGATGAGCTTATTGATATACTGTCCATTTATGGTGTGGATACAAAAAATCACAATAAGATTTTTGCTGAAACATATTCAGCATTTATGCCGCCTGTTGATATTGATAAGCTACTAAACTATTCAGAATACTATTGGTCATCCACTGGACCCAGTACTATATATGTGTCAGGCACAGCGTCTGCACCTATTGATATAGATATTGATGTTGTGGGTAAAGCTAATTTTACACCACCTGGTGGCAAGCCTTTCCGTAATGGCATGGTTGTACAGTTTGCTGGCGATCATGTTATACCCCAACAAAAAGCATACACTGACTACATAGTAGAAGGTGTTGGTAACAGCATTATGTTGTTACTTAAAAAGGATAACTTTAGCACACGTTTTACAAGTACAAGCGAAACAGAATTTGATTATTACTCAGTTAACTTTGTGGGCGAGCAGGAAAATGGTTTTGCTAACACAGCATACAGTGCTGGCACAGTAGACAATATTCATGTCACAAGTCCTGGACAAGGTTATGTTGCTCCACAGATATTAATATACGATCAAGGACTAAGTGTTGATCCAGATTTGATAGCAGAGCATGCAAATGTTGAGCTGATTGCTGCAAAAGACATTCCTGATTTCACTGTAACATACAAGGACGATTTTATTGATGATCCAGCAACCAAAGCAATAAGCCTGGAACAAATCATTATTAAGACCATGAATGAGTCCCTGGGACTTCCTTGGATGGCATACAGACATCCTGATGGTGCTATTATTAGCCAAGCACAGAGAAACCAGGACAAAGCCAGTGGCATAGATGTAAGTGTATGGGAACCGTTTGT
>Ga0209666_1003250_pt1 | contig 11881 bp, 8 predicted proteins | sample SaaInlV_125m_DNA_FD_184679 | JGI IMG/M metagenome (GOLD analysis project Ga0209666, IMG submission 184679) | Marine microbial communities from expanding oxygen minimum zones in the Saanich Inlet - Saanich Inlet SI037_S3LV_10m_DNA (SPAdes)... | ecosystem: Environmental > Aquatic > Marine >...
CCGCCACATCGTCGTCGTCGTCGTCGTCGCGCGCGCGCGCGTCGCGAGCCGTCGTCGCGCGACGACGTCGCCGCATCGCGCGCGCGTCATCACCGCGCGCGCCGTCGCCATCGCTCGCATCGTCGCGCGTCGCGCGTCGCGACGTCGCGTCGTCGCAAAGCGACCGAGCGCGCCGAACGCGCGACGACGCGACGACGACGCCGATCGCGACATCGCGACGCCGACGACGCCGACGACCCGAGCGCGACGGCGATGAGCGACGCGCCACCGACGAGCGACGCCGGTGCGGGACGCGCGCGACGCGTCGGCCTCCTCGAGGCGCTCGCGGGGACGCTCGCGCGATGCGAGGAGCGATTGAACGAGGTGAACGATAAGTACACGTTCGAGCTGTGCCCGGAGTACAGGCTGAAGATGGGAAAGACGATCGGACGAGCGACGAGGGTGGGGATGACGTACGACGCCCACGCGCGAAGGTACAGGGTGGCGGTGAAACACGCGGTGAGGGGAGGTAAAGACGAAGACGAAGACGAAGACGAGGACGAGGACGAGGACGAGGCGACGGCGCGAGCGAGGCCGATGTTTTGGAAGGCGATGAAGAAGATCGTGTTCGATCCGGAGGAGAAAAGAGTGGAAGTGTTCACGCAGCGATTGTCGTGCGGGCCGCTGTCGCTTCGAGGGGTCGGAGAGTACGACGTCGAACGAAGCGAGTGGGGACTGCGGTGGCAGCTGCAGACGTTTCACAAGGAAAAGAAACGATTGCGTTCGGCGGAAGTGAAGCTCACGGAGCGCGTGCGAGGGTGCATGCGTTGGGATGTGTCGAGCGCGGCGCCGGAAGTTGAGGGAAAGGTTGGATCGGGGGAGAAGTTCACGTTTGACGTCGACGTGGGATCGTACCACGTCAGCATTCCGCGTTTAGAGTTGAAGATTGATCTCGACCATATGTGATGCGTAAGCATAGGTTACAATTTTTCGCGGTTCGCGTGCGCGACTAAGGCTACGAGTTGCTTCAGAACTCACCCGAAGAGAGTTTTGAAGGCGATGTTCGAACTCATGTCGTCGTACTTGTACCCGCAGCCGTCTAAGCACTCCTCAAACACCTCGCGTTCTTCTTCAGCGACTTGCACGCCGAAAAGAACCTGACCGACGCGACCACCGTCGTTGCGGTAATGCGTCATTGAGATCGACCACCTAGGACTGATGAACTCGAGGAAGTTTCCGAGCGCGCCCGCGCGTTCGGGAATTTCAACCTTGTACAACCTTTCGTTTTCAACTCTGCCTTGCCCACCAGTCATGTGGCGAAGGTGAAATTGCGTCGTCGCATCGTTAGACAAGTCGACCGTCTTGAAACCTAACGCTTCCATCCGCTGCATCGTGTTCTGAACGTCCTTTAAATCGGAAACCTCGATCGAGTACAGCACGCGCGCGTCCGCCCCTTGCACGCGATATTTAAATTCTGAAATATTGATATCCCCGACGGTCTCCACAAATCGCTTGAATTCGCCATTCTTCTCGGGAATGATACTCAAAAGTGTGGCTTCTTCCTTACCCCCTTGATCTGCGATCTCAGAAATCACGCGAAGACGATCAAAGTTCATGTTCGCCCCCGATGTCACGGCGATGACTTTACCGGTGACGCCGTGCGCTTGGCAATACGCCTTGGCGCCAGCCACTGCGACCGCACCCGCTGGTTCGAGGATCGAACGAGTGTCACCGAATACGTCTTTGATCGCGGAAGCGATTTGATCCGTTTTCACGGTGATGATACCGTCAATCATGGTTTGAATAATCTCAAAGCAATCGCGCCCTGGCTCACGAACTGCGACGCCGTCGGCAAAGCCGTCCACTTTCGACAACTTCACAATCTCACCGCGAGCCAAAGATAAAGTCATCGCGTTTGCGCCCGCTGGTTCAACACCAATCACGCGAATTTCGGGTCGAATAGCCTTGATGTACGCCACCATGCCCGCCGCGAGCCCGCCGCCGCCGATGGGCACAAAGATGATTTCCGCCGAGGGCAACTGACGCATAACCTCTACGCCCACGGTGCCCTGACCCGCTATGACGTAAGGATCATCAAACGGGGGAATATATGTCAGGCCTTCCGCCGCGGCGCGCTCTTTCGCGTACGCCTGGGTGGCGTCGTAGTTTTCCCCGACCAATTCCACCGTCCCACCGAGTCGACGAACCGCCTCCACTTTGATGGCGGGCGTCGTCACCGGCATGGCGATGATCGCCTTACAGTTCAGCTTTTGCCCTGAAAGCGCCACCCCCTGCGCGTGGTTCCCCGCACTGGACGTAATGACCCCTCTCGCTCGCTCTTCTTCCGTCAATTGCTTCATCTTATTGTACGCCCCTCGAATCTTAAACGAAAACACCGGCTGCAAGTCTTCTCGTTTGAGATAAATTTGCGCCCCGACCCGATCGCTCAATCGCGGGGCGAGCTCAAGCGGGGACTCGATCGCGACATCGTACACATCAGCGGTCAAAATCGCTCGCACGTACCACGCCTCTCGCGCCACGTCCGAATCTTTTGCCTCTGGCCGCATCACCGGCCCGATTTCCCCGTCGAGCAAAATCAAATCCTCTGGATCGACGAGCGGTAACTCCCCCACGAACGGGGCGGGGCGCACCAGCGGCGCGAACACATTCGTGCGCGTGCGTCTGGCGCGTTCATTTGTCGTCGTTCGACTCGACGTCGACGGGCGACGCGAACATCTTCGAGCCGTGAGCCCTGGCGCTGGGACGGCGGCGGCGAAGCCTCGCGCGAGCATCGTCGTGCGCGAAGCGACGCGTGCGGTGGAACGAGATCGTTCGCGTTAGATGCGTGCGACCTCGTCGAGCGGTCACGCGCGGTTTGACGCGCGCGCGTATGTGACGAAAGACTGATTTTCCACGAGGAGGATTCGAGGAGGATTCTTTTTTGTCGTTTGGAGCGCGTCGGCGCGAACGCGTTTGAGGTTCTAATTTCGACTAACATCGCTCTATCGTTTTCATCGTTCGCGTGCGCTAATTCTATTTTTACGTTTTTGACGTTTCGTTCGTCGGTGGGCGTTGGTCGCGCGTCGGAATCACTGCGTCGGGGCGCCGTGGATGTTGTTTGATCCTATGCGATATTTGACGGGCTTGGCGGAGACGCCGTACACGATGGAGGCGCTGTGCCAACCAGTGCCTGGAATCTTGGATAACCGTATCCGACGGTGCGGCACGGCCGTCCAACGCGTCCCGAGAGCGGGCTTCAAGTTACTCCCGTGATCGTCCGCGAGTGAATCTTGACCGGCGCTCACCGTGTGGTTGGTGTAGAGCGCCGCCGTCTTTCGCGTCGTCGCCAGGCCGCGAAGCATGGCGGCCACCGTGGCCATGATGGTGTACCCTTGATGATGCGCCTTCGTCAGCAAGGGTGACAGCAACGCGGAAAGCGAATCTATCACGAGTAATCCCATGGTGGCGCGCTCCGGATTGTTATCGTCCTCGCTCGCCTCTTCGCCGAGTTGCGACAGTAAAGTTAACAACGAAAACACGTCGTGACACTTGTGAACGGCGATCAAATTCAGCGTCTTGTCCAAGTGCTCCTCCACCACCGCCTTTTCCGCGTCCTCGGCGAAGAACCCACGATGTAACTGCTTGATTCGGGTCGCCGAAAACCCGCCGGTGGTGTCCACGTACACGACTCGATTATCGAGCGCCGCGAAACTCGCCGCCGCGCTCAGACACAACTGCGTCTTCCCGCTCGCGCTCGGCCCCGTGATCTCGATCAACTGCCCTTGTCGTAATCCCCCCCCCAACAGCTCATCGATCGCGTCGCATCCCGTGGGTAAGATCTCCAACAAGCTCAACTGTCGCTCGACGTCCGAGCCGTTCACCGCGTTCGCGCACGTCTCGTTATAAATCTCCTCCACGATCGCCCGTCGTCGCGCCTCCGCCCCGCCGCGCCCCATCGACCGTCGTCGCGCTCCCCCACCGCCCGTCCCGTCCCCGTCGCGCCCGTTTCCATCGTCGTCGCCGCACAGCGCGTCCGCGAGCGCGCGATTTTTCGCCAGCGCCCGTCGCGCGCGCGCCGTCGCGCGCGCCTCCGCGTCGTCCGCCTCCATCCGTCGAGGCGCGCGCGCGCGTCACCGATCGTCGCCGATCGCGCGACCGCCGGCGCGGCGCGCGCGCGTCGCGCGGTGCCGCGGTCGCGCGGTCGACGCGACGTCGCGTCGACGCGCCTCGGACGTTCGCACTGTTTACCCATACACAAACCAGTGATCTTGAGTCACGAACCGTCAATAAAAGGGACTCCCGGCGGCGCCGATCGATCGACCGCCGACGACGACGCGACGCGACCGACGGCGACACATCGCGACGCGCGCTCGAACGCGCGAACCGCTCGAACGCCGCGACCGACGGCCCGCGAACGCGTCGATGCCGCTCGTCGAGCGCGCGAGCGACGGCGGCGCGTCGCCGGCGCTCGTCGCGGCGTGCGAGACGCTCGGGGTTTTGATCCACGGCGAGACGGAGCGACGCGCGACGGAGCGCGCGGACGAGGACGACGCGAGCGAGGCGCGGGAGACGGCGAAGGAGGGCGCGAGCGACGTCGAGGATGGAGAGGCGGAGAAGTTCGCGAGGGCGCTGAGCGCGAAACCGCGAGGGGAGGTTTTGGAGGCGCTGACGGGACACGCGGAGACGCTGTTCGGCGACGGGGGGGATAAGGAGGTGAGCGGCGTCGTGGCGGTGATGGCGAATCTGGCGGGAGACGATGGGGGGGCGATGAAACGCGTGATGGAGTGCGTGACGGCGAGCGTGAGCGAACGAGTGAGTCTGCGGGTGCGGTGCGCGATTGCGTTGTACAACGACGCCGACGCGAAGGATGGGGAGACAAAGCTTGAATTGTTTGAAAAGATTGCGGCGTATTGCGTCGCGGCGAAACAAAAGCAAGTGTTACCCATGCTCGTCGCGCACGCGAGCGAGGCCAAGGCGTGGGGCGGCGAGGTCAAGACGCAGCGCAGAGTGTTGAAGTTGTGCGTCGATTTGCTCCGAGAGTTGGAGGGTCGCGAGGAGGAGTTGTTCTCGTGCATGATCAAGTATTTAGCGACGTTTGAAAACGACAGTGGAGCCGTCGCGGAGGCGGCGGATATCGCCAAGGAAACCGCGCGCATGTTCATCAGCTCGCCGACGATGTTCCACGGGGATTTCTTAGCGCTCAAGGGGATGCAACATTTGCAATCCGCCGACGCCAACGCGCTCAAGCTCTTGTCCACCATGCTCACGGGCTCCGTGGCCGACTACAACGCCTTGGTCAAGGCGAACGGGTCGATCGTCTCCGGTCTCGGCTTAGACGCCGATGACTGCGTGGCAAAGATGCGCATGATGGCGCTGGCGGCGCTCGGTAAGAAGGGCGACGCGTCGTACTCTGAAATCAAGGAGGCGATGCAGTGCGACGACGGTGAGGTTGAGGAATGGGTCGTGCGCGCAGTTGGCGCGGGTGTGGTCGACGCGAAGATGGATCAAATGAAGCAACGCGTTGTTTTCACTAGATGCACCGACCGCGTATTCACTGGTGCCGAGTGGCAAGAGTTGAGCTCGCGCATAACGCAGTGGCGAGGCAAGATCGCCGCGCTTCAAAAGACGTTGTCGGCAAACTAACTCTCTAGTCGATTGAATGTTCATCAATACAACGAACCTATCTATAAACTACAACTTTGAATGCACTATTCCCACAGCAGACACACGCCATTTTTGCACGCCGACGCGAGCACGCCCGCCGCGTTCCACGCGCACGTCGCGACGACGGCGTCGTGACCGTGCAACGTCGTCATCAAGCGTCCGCCCTGTACACGCCAGATGAATAACGCCCCGTCTGCCCCGCCCGATGCGATATGTTGTCCACACGGTGACACGCAAGGATTACTCCAATCAGTGCCGACGCGATATTTTGGCGCGGAGAACGTTTGCACGACGTCCATTGTTCGAATATCGACGAGTTTCAACGTGTTGTCGCGACTGTTTGTCAGAATTTCGTTTTGATTTGGCGTATCGACGACGGCGGTGATTAAACCATTATGCACCTTCGTTTCGCGCGCTACGTTCCCCGCGCGAAGATCCCACGCGCGAATCGCGCCATCAAAGTGACCGGAATACGCTTGCTGTTCGTTTGCGTCGAAGACGACCGAGTACACGCCGCTTGAAGTCAACATGGATGACGTTACGTGTCCACGATTGAGATCCCAAAGCTTCACGTTCCGGTCCTGAGAGCACGAAATCGCGCGCTTAGCATCAATCTGGCTGATTCGCGCCGACGTCACCTTTTGCGCGTGCCCAGTGAGTCGGTGCCGTACGCGACCGGTGAGCGCGTCCCAAAGCTGGAGCGAGCAATCGGTCGAGGTCCCGAGGACGAGCGAGTCGTCGGCGCTAAATGTAACATCTAATGCTGCACCGAGCAAACCAGTCAATTCGCTGGTTCGTGCGCCCGTATTCGTGTCGAACATAGCGATTACCTTGTCCTCTCCGGCGCTTGCTACGGTGAAACCATCGTGCGAGAGGGCGACACGGTGCGTCCCACCCTTGTTACTTTGTAAAATATGTCTCTTCTTCGAAGGCACGACGTTGCTCATGACGGTAGACATCGAAAGCGCCTTCATACTCGCCGCCGAGGCCTCAGCGAGACTCTCCGCCCTCGCATTCAATTCTACGCTCTTCTTTTGTCGCAACAAATCAGCGTACAAATCGTTAATTTCATTCATCTTCTCCGCCTCCTTCGTCTTCATCTCCATCAGTCGCTCCACAAGCTCTGCATTCTCCTTTTCTAACTTTTCTACCTTCCCCAACACCGCGTTCTTCATCGCCGATTGGGATTCTGCCTCGTCCAACGCCTGCGATTCTGCCCGCCGCGCCGCGCTCGAAGCCTCCTCCGCGTCCCTCACTCGTCGTTCCAATCGCTCTTTATCCGCCGTCAACGTCTCCACGACGCGTTCAGAGTCTAAACGCGCCATTTTCTCGCGAACCAGCGCCTCTTTCGCCTGAATCGCTTCTCGACTCGCTTCGTCGCGTCTTCCGTACGCCTCCGTCAGCTCGACGCGCGCCCGCGTCGCCGCATCGTCGCTGTCGTCGCCCTCTTCCCCCCCTCGCGCGCGCGCGAGCGCCAACTCGCGCTCGGCACGCATTGTTCGCGTCTCCGCCACCTCAAGCGCGCGCATCGCTTTACACAGCGCGTCGTCGCGGTCCATCACCGCGCTGCGCCAACGCTCCAGCTCGGCAAACAATTCATCAAACGTCGCCTCTGTCGGCGCTCTCGCGCGTCGATCGCGCTCGACGACCGCGCGACGAATGATCGTCGTCGCGTCCGCCGCCCCGCTGACGTCGAGCGCGCCGTCGGCGTCGGCCTCGTCCGCCATGACGCGTCGCGCACTGATGCCACCGGTCGCGTCACTCGTCGCCGCGTCGACTCGGACGACCTCCGACGCGCGCGCGTCGAGCGACGGGCGCGCGCGAGGCGCTCTCGGCGACGCTCGGGGCCCGCGCGCGCGTCGAGTCGATGCGCGTCGTCGGCGCCGTTTCGTGTGCCCCAACGACCTCGAATCAGGACGACGACGACGACGACGCACGCGCGGTGGCGTCGCTGCGCGCGCGCTTGCACGCCCCGCGACACGGCGAGACGTTGCGCGCGAAGTGTGTGCGTCTGCGCGACGCGGTTCGATCGCGGACGTGCTCGAGCTCGGAGATAAAGGGGAGACTCGCTCGCCGCGCCGAGACGAGCGCGCTGGCGGCGCTCGAGCGATGGGCGACGACGGCGCGAGCGATCGAGGTTGATCTCGAACGAATCGTGCGAGGTGATGTCGATAAAAAATCGTTGAGCGCGATGGGAGAGGAAGTGACGCGAGCGTTACGAGATTTTGAGTGGTATTTGCGAGAAAACGACGTGATGGAAGATTTGCCATTCGTCGTCGACGACGACTGCGAGACGCGCTCGAGCGATGAAACGACGATCGATTTGATGCGTAAGGTGCTCGAAAAAGACGTTAAAGACGATGATGCATCGATACTGGACACGATGTGCGATGAATTACGCGCGCGCGAGAGTGATTACGCGTGGCGAGGGGCGTTGTTAGGGGAGGTGGCAAACCAAGCTCGCGCGCGCGGATGGAGTTCGGAGAATTTCTCTTACGGATCGACGCCGTTCGCGTCGTGGGTCGCGGTATTCGTGCAATGCGATGAATTGCGCGAACGCGCGAAAACGCTAGAGGAAGATGACTTAAAGTACGTCGTTTTCGGAAGCTCTGCTGGGTGGTTGGTGTTCTATGCCGCGACGACGTTTCGCGGCGCGCGATGCGAAGGATTTGAAATTCTCGAGACTCTCCACGCAACTGCTTCGCACGTGTTGGAGGGCGCCGAAAAAAAAGCATGCAAAAAGTTCAATGTGAATTTTTGCAACGCTGACATGCTTTCGTCATCGCTGTGCGACGTCGGTATCATCGTTCTCACCTCCATGTGTTGGGACGACGCCGTGTACGACGCCGTGCTCGAAAAACTCGCCGAAGAGCTCCGAGCGGGTGCGTTTGTGATCGATTACCGGGGAAATCTCGCGCAAAAAGACAAGTTTGCGCTCGTCTCAAAAGATTCCTTGCGCGCGCCGGTGAGTTGGAATCCAGGTCAGCGATTTTATGTCTTCAAAAAGGTGGCGTAAACGCCGCCTTTCGAGGCGCGCGGACAAGCGTTAACAAACAAGCGCCATCAACCCTGGCGCGCGCGCGCGCGTAGGGTTTGAGCTTTGGGTCCATGCGGCCGCAGACCGCGGCGTCCATGCGCGATGGCGACGGTGTGGTGAGCGTGCGCGATGCGAAAGAACGCGTCACGATCATCATCACCACGTCTCCGTGTCGCGCGCATCCGAACACGTGGCTGATCGAAGAAGTCGCCGCGAGCATCGCCGGGCGAAGCGGCCTCGCGACGGCGACGGGGACGCGACTGTTGGTCGTGTGCGATGGGTACAAAGTGCGAGAATCGAATAAATTCCGCGCCGGCACCGTCAACGAGGAAGGGTTGAAGAATTATGAGACGTATCTGTCCAGATTAGTGTGGTTGAGCGAACAGAGCGACGGCGCGCTGCGCGGCGCGGAGTTGATTCGGTTAAAACAGCGCCACGGGTTCGGTCACGCTTTGAAGCGAGCGATGATGCGCGTGACGACGGAGTACGTGCTCGTGGCCCAGCACGACCGCTTATTTACACGCGTCGTTCCCATGAGTGCGGTCCTCGACGCAATGGACGCGGACCCACAGATCAACTACGTCGGCTTCCCTACGAAGACGACTCAAAACTACGACGTCAAGTGCGTAGGGCGAGTATTCACGAGCGAATATGGACAGCTGCGAATGTCACGAAAGCAGTTTCGCGACGTCGAACTCGTACCTTTGGTTCAACACTACGATTCCATGCACGTCGCGCGCACATCCTTCTACCTCGGTCGCGTGTTTGGACAGCGCCGTTGGACAAATTTGCCCGTCGGGGGCTTCATCGAGGACACCGTCGGCCAACACATGCTCGCCGAGTTTCGCAAAATAGGCGCCGACGCGCACTCTATCTTCAACATGTACATCGTCGAAGACGCCATCGACGACGAACCCATGGCTGGTCACCTCGACGGCCACGATCCCGCCCACGCCCACGAAGACGCCGGCGCCGAGTTTTCCTTTGCCCACGCGCGCTCCGCCGAGCGCGACTGGTTCGAGCGCGCGCTCCGGCCTTCCTCGACCATCGAAACCCTCCTCGGCACCGGGCATTTCAGCGAGCGTAAAGCCTACCTCACCGCCATCGGTCGCGCGGATTTACTCCCGATCCCACCCACCGCCTAGCTTCTAGCCATAGACTTCTACTTCTAGCCTCGCGAAGACGACGCACAACAAAAAAACTTTGAATTTCGTTCGAGCTGTCTTCGCGTCGCGAGATCGCGTCGCGCGCGGCGCCGAACCGCGCCCGCGCGGCGTCCGACGCGATGCAGCGACGCGAGCGCGCGTTGTGGTCGTTAGAACACGCGCTGTCGAGCCCCGAAATCCCGCTCGACGTCAAGGTGGAGGTGAAAAACGCGTGCGCGGCGTCGCTCGACGACGAGACGCTGGCGTCGTGCGATTCGCTCGTCGTGCGATTGTTTGACGTTTTATCCCGCGCGCGCGATGCGTTGATCGCCGGTGAGGGCGCGATGCGAGGAAACAGCGCGCGCGCGTGCGCGGACGCGCTGCACGCGGTGACGACGCGACGCGACGCGCCGGAAACGCTGAAAAGGAGAGGGAAAGACGTCGTCGAGGCGCTGTGCGGCGAGTGGTGCTTCGCGGCGGCGAGAGAGACGCGGAACGAGGGAGGGACGAGCCCGGTGCGAGGATGGAAAGCGATGGAGAATTTTTGGATGCGGTGGCGAACGCTGACGATCGGTGACGGAGGGCTGGGCGATGGGAGCGCGTTGGGAACGAAGGCGAAGAGGACGTACGACATGGTCGAGCGCGCGGAGAGCGATATGCGGTTGCCGAGCGACTGGGAGAGTCGCGTGCCCACGGCGGAGGATATAGCGCAAGATTTACAAACGTTGTTCACAGATCTGTGCGAAAGCGGTGAATTGATGAGTTTCTTGAGCGTCGTGAGGAACGATATCTCGAGTGGGAGGTACAAGGTGCAGGTGAGGGGAGACGGGCGCGTGGCGCGGCAATCGGGCGCGACGACGGATTCGATTGGACTCGAGCCGCACCTCGAGGGATTGGGTCGAAAGCTCAGGGCGGAGGCGACGAGACACCGACAAGAACCGCCGTTAGGTGCTCTAACCGCCGTGCCGGAAAGCTTTTCCTCGCCGCCGAAGCGCGTACATATAGCGGCTCAACGAAAAAAGAACGCGCGAACCGTGGAGTGGGATTCGCAAAACGACCAACCAGACGACAACGACAAAGAAGAAGAAGACAAAGATGAACACGAAGATATCGCGCCCACACAGCAAACCCCTCGCGCAAAGCCATCACCATTAACCAATTTATCTTGGGAAGAGGTCGGATACCGCACGCCACGCGCGAATCTACCCGCCATTTCGCCGGCGCCCAGGGCTGCGCTGAAATCGCCGTCGACGCGCAAGAAGCTTCACGTGAAGGTGAAGTGGACGGACGCCGAAGTCACGTGTTTGCACCTCGGCGTGCAAAAGTACGGCATTGGGAATTGGGCGAAGATTTTGAACGATCCGACGCTCACCAACGGCTTTCACACGTCTCGCACCGGCGTGCATTTGAAGGACAAGTGGCGCACGATACAACGACAAGCGCGTTGACGCACAGATAGATTGTAAAACCATCGCACCACCGCAGATTTAAACGCATGTCTTTTTTCACCGCCGCCGTGCGCCGCGTCGTCAATCATCGACGTCGCGCTCTCACGCGCGCGTTTTCCGATCACGCGCGCGTCCTCGCCCACGAAGTCCACGGCGCACCGTTCGGTTCAAAAGTCGATGCCGATGCGTCGTCAACCATCTTCATCTTACACGGGCTCATGGGCGCGGGCCGAAACTGGCGCAGTTTTGCGAAACAGTTGCGGCAGCGCCTCGGCGAACAAGATTGGCGCGTGGTTTTGGTGGATCTGCGCGGACACGGCGCGAGCGCGAGCATCGGGCAGGGGACGCCGGCGTGCGGCGTGGTGGAGGCGGCTCGGGACGTCGACGCCCTGGCGAAGATGATCGGGACGGCGCCGAGCGTGGTCGTGGGACACAGCTTGGGAGGGAAAATCGCGCTAGAGTATTCAAAGTTGGCGACAACGGCGCCAAAGCAGACGTGGTCCTTGGATTCGGTGCCGGGGAGAGTGGAGGCGGATCCCCACGGCGTCGCGGAGGTGTTGTCGGCGATTCGAGCGCTGCCGAGGCGCATACCCAGCCGCAAGTGGCTC
>Ga0209666_1003259_pt1 | contig 11852 bp, 3 predicted proteins | sample SaaInlV_125m_DNA_FD_184679 | JGI IMG/M metagenome (GOLD analysis project Ga0209666, IMG submission 184679) | Marine microbial communities from expanding oxygen minimum zones in the Saanich Inlet - Saanich Inlet SI037_S3LV_10m_DNA (SPAdes)... | ecosystem: Environmental > Aquatic > Marine >...
CGTCGCCGTCCTTGTCGCCCCCGACGCCCAAACGCTTGGGCAGCGCCTTGAACCTCCAGTGGCTGGGCCCGGCCCACGCCATCTTACCGCCTAGCGAAGCGTTCACCACCCACTCCAGCCCCGCGTTTTCCTCCTTCTCCTCCAAACGCAACACGCCGAACGCGCCGATTCGTTCATCCGGCGCCTCGGCGGTGTCGTCGTCGTCGAACCCGCCCGCGAAGTCGTCGAACCCGCCGTTCTGCCCGAACCCGAACGCGTCGTCGTTCTCGCCGTCCTCGTCGTCGTCGTACTCCGCGAACTGCACGCCGTCGCCGGAGGCGAAATCGAACAGGGACACGCCGGCGACGCCCGCGCTTTGATCCGCCTCTTCTCGCGCCTCGCGCGCCGCCGCCGCCGCGGCGGTCGGCGCGACGCCGCCCACGAGGCCCTGCAGCAGATCCTCCACGACGCGCACGGAGGGCGTGATGCGCGTCCCCGGCGCGGCCGCCTGCCTGTGCGCGGCGTTGAGGATGTGCTCCATGCTTGTTAAATCCACCGTTTTCCCCTCCAGCGGCGCTTCGTTTGAATCCGTCGGTTCGCGGTACTCGGGAACCTCCTCCGAGTCGAAGCAGATGTTACACCCGCGGTGCACGGAGAGGTTGTTGAGCAGCAAACCGGAAGCGCCGCCCTCGTCGAACAACGCGCTGGTCTTCTGGAACAGAGGGTCCACCACGTTGGTCTCGTCCACCTGCTTCGTCGTGTGCGCGTCGGGGGGCTCGAGCGTCGCGACGGCGCGCGTCGATCGTCGCTTCTTCGTCGTCTGCGAGTTAGAGTCGCCGTCGAGGCCCTCGCCGTCACCCTTGGCGCCCTCGGCTCCCACATCCTCCTCCTCCTCCACCGTCGCCACCTTGTTCATGCCGCCCAGCATCTTGAAGGTCTCGTTGTGGAACGAGTCCACGCGCGAGGCGTAAATCTTGACGCCGGCGTCCAGCGTGCACGAGGATTTCTGAAAGTTGGTCTGGCCATCCTCATCCTTGCTGTCGCGCACAATCTCGGAGATGTGGTCGATGAGCGCCAGCGACCACGTGTTCTTGGCGTTGATCTTGTTCTCGGACGCGAGCTTGATGCAGTTGCTGTACAGGTTGAGCACGGACTCCGCGCTGAGCGCCGCGGGGCGCCGGGGGGGGGCCGAGGCGTTCGAGCTCGCGATGGAGCCGCTCCGCGACAAAACGGAGGACTGGCGCTGGAGCGGGCTCTTCCCGGCGGCGTCGGCGCGCGCCTCATCCAGCGCCTCCGTGAACGAGCGCTTCTGCGTCTCGCTCGCCTGCCTCGCGAGCTTGTTCCGCCGCTTCTCCAGCGCGTCGTTGTTGGGGCTCAGCACGCCAAGGGGCGCGGCGTGCGGAGACTTCAAAGGGGTCTTGCTCTTCCCCTTGGCCTTCGGGCCGCTCGGGGTGGTGTTCATCTCGCCGAGGACACCCATCGTGCGCCTGCCGCGAGGAAAGGGGGGGTGGACGTCAGCGTCGATGGAAGGTCGGCGACGGGGGGCGAGACGCCTCTCCGGACGCAATGCGCGCGCGCTCGTAGTCTTTCGTCCGGGAGCGCGACCGCGCTCGGTGCGCTTAGGCGGCCGCGCGTCCCGTCCGCTCGAGACGGGAAAGAACAATGCGCCTCTCGGAGTGGTCTCGGTCGGGACGAGACGCGCGCGCCGCGCGGCGTTCGGCGGGAGCGCGCCTCCGGGGTCTTCGCTCGCCGGGAGGCACGCACCTGTCGCGTGTTCGACGGCGATACGCGCGGTGGCGGGACGCGGGTGCGCGTCGATGGAATGAGCGCGCGGCGTGGAGCGCGGTCGATGCGCGCTCGGAACGAGAAACGGTAACCGGCAGCTTTCGGGGGAACGAGGCGTTTCGGGACGTGGTTTTTCCGGTCGTTGTCGATCCAGCGAAATGACTCAAGAACCGAGGTCTAATAAAAGAATGGTTTTTTTCATTGCGCCGCGGTCGTCGGTTCGAACCCGGTATTGTACACGGCGAACGAATTTGATCCCGAGTTCGGGGGACAAGCCGAGAGGGGTGTGCGGAGGAGTGCCCACGTTTTTGTTTTTCGATCCGACGGGTGCCAAGTTCGGCGTCACCACCTCCTCTCCACGGCGCACACCCACGCGCACGCACACCCCGTCGCACGCGAGCATCGACGAGCCGTCCGCACGCGACGTCGTCGCCCTCCGCGATGCGTTTTGAGGATGATATCGACGACGCAGAGCTCCTGGCGCTGATGGACGCCCCGACGGTGCCTAGATCCGCGGGCGACGGCTCGCGGCCGTCGCTCGCGAAGCCCGCCGCGGAGGCCCCCGCGGTGGCGACCGTCCCCCCGGCGGTCGACCCCGCGCTCGCCTCGTCCCTGACCGCGACGCTCAAGAAGTTCTTCGGCCACGACGCGTTCCGCGCCGGCCAGCTGGACGTCGTCGCCGCGGCCGTCTCCGGCCGCGACGCCGCGGTGTACTGGAGCACGGGCTCGGGCAAGTCCATGTGCTACCAGATTCCGGCGCTGCACACCGGCAAGACCACGCTGGTGGTCAGCCCGCTGGTCTCGCTGATGCAGGACCAGGTGACGCATCTGAACAACACCGCGGGCGAGGGAAACGTGGAGCTCGCGGCGTTTCTCGGGTCCGCGCAGACGGACAAATCCGTACAGGAGCGAGCGCTTCGCGGAGAGTTTCGCGTCCTCTACGTCACGCCCGAGAAGCTCGTGGGTTTCGTCGACGACGACGAAACGAACGCGAAGAACGCGCACGACTGTGCGACGAACGAACACGCCACGACGACTCGAACGCCGACGTACTTCGTTTCTCGCCTTCGAGAGATGGTGGACAAAAAAACGCTGGGCCTCATCGCGGTGGACGAGGCGCACTGCGTGTCGCAGTGGGGACACGATTTCCGCGCCGCGTACCGCGCGCTGGACGCGCTGAGAATTCACGTATCTCCGAATAACGAGGTGCCTTTAATGGCGCTCACCGCCACCGCGGTCGGGAACGTACGAAGCGACATCATGGACGTTTTGCGTTTGACCGACCCGTTCGTGGCGGTGAACAGCTGCGACCGCCCCAACTTACGTATTCGCTGTTCCAAAAAAAGAGGCGCCGAGACGGATTTCAAAACCGTCGCCGACGCGGTTTTGAACGCGCGCGGGTCAGTCATCGTGTACTGCGTCTCCGTGCGTGAGACGGAACAGGTGCGTGAGACTTTAAGGTCCAAGTTCGCGAACGTGGAAGCGATCAGGGTTGAGGCGTACCACGCGCGTCTCTCGCCGTCGGCGCGCGCGAAGACGCACATGGACTTCCTCACCGGCGCCGTGAAGGTGGTCGCCGCGACGGTGGCGTTCGGGATGGGCATCGACAAGCCGGACATACGGCTGGTGGTGCACTACGGCGCGCCGAAGACCATGGAGGAGTACTACCAGCAGGTGGGCAGAGCCGGACGCGACGGTCTGCCCAGTAACTGTCTGATGCTCTACGGAGACAACGACTTTGTCAAGTACGCCTCTGAGTTTTACGTCGGGAAATTAAGCCGCGAAGCGCGCGAGACGCAGAAGAAGAGCACGGACGCGCTCGAGGCGTTTGCTCGCGACGCCGTCGGGTGCAGACGCGCGGGCATATTGGCGCACTTCGGAGAAGACACGCCGGCGTCGTGGCCTTTGGCGCCGGAGCGAAAGACGAACGCCGCGCTTAACGCACTTAATACGACGACGAAAACGACCGCCGTCGCGCGTCGCGTCTGCGGGACGTGCGACGCGTGCGAGCGGTTGTCGGCGTCGGCGGCGAGCGGCGCGTCGCTCGAGGAGGAGTACACGCTGGAGTGCGCGCCCGTGCTCATGGCCGTCGCGCGGGGCTTCCCCGGCTCCGGGGCGAGCATGACGCACGTCGTGGCGCTGGCGACGGACGCTAACCCGCCCGCGAACGGGAGGCAACCGGCTTCGGGCGTCCGCGAGCGCGTGCGCCGCGCGCGGGCGGCGCTCACGGCGACGACGCGGTCGACGCCGTTCGTCAAGGAGGTGACGCGGAGCCTCGCGGACGCGGGCTTCCTGCGCGCCGTCGCCATCAAGGGCGAGTACGGCTCGTACGAGGTGTTCCAGGCGACGCCGCGGGGTGTCGCGGTGGCGGACGCCGCGTTCGAGGTGTTCGCGAGCGACCTCACGGACCGTGTCGAGACGAGCGACGGAGCGACGAGCGACGTCGTCGAAAAAAACGCGGATTCGAAAAAAGCGGAGGTTTCTTCTGAGGTTTCGCGCCGCGAAGCCGCGCTCAAAGCGTTGGCGCGACGCCTGCCGAACCTTAACGCTCGCGTGATCCTCCCCGTGCCCGAGTCTTTGGCGCGCGCCGAGGCGGAGCGCAAGTCTATGGCGGCCGCGAAGGTGCGCGAGCTCGAAGACGCGGGCGCGGACACGACAAACATACCCGCGGCGGAGCTCGAGGCGGGTTCCGGTCCGGCGCTCAACGCCGAGCTCCAGTGGTCTCGCGCGATTGCCAAGCTTCGCGCGAGTGGAGACGAGGCCAAACTCGCGCGCGCCGACGCCATGTCCGAGCTTTTGCGCCGCGTGGAGAATTGGCGCGACGCGACCGCCGAGAAGCTGGGCATGGCCCCCGGCTCGGTGTTCGCCTCGTTCGTCGCGAAGCGCGTGGCGTACACGTGCGCGTCCGGATGTAACCTGGACGTCGAGAGTCTGCGCGCCGCGGGCGTCCGCGTGGCGGGCGCCGAGGGTTTGGCGGCGGCGCTCAAGAGCGACGCGACCGAGCTGGGCCTGGCGCGCGAGACCGTCAGCGTCGCGGGTCCCGACGGTCCCGACGCGCCATCCTCCGCGCCCGCCTCCGCGCGAATGCGCCTCGCGGTGTTCACGCCTTCCCAGCCTTGGGCGTTCGCGCTGTACAAGCCGAAGAAGAAGAAGGGATGCCCGGACGAGCCTCCGCCGTGGGAGACGTCGTGGCGACGCTTCGCGAAGGGCGAAGCTCCCGCGGCCATCGCGCTGACGCAGCCGAGCGGCCGCGCCGTGCAGGTTTCGACCGTCGTCGGTCATTTGCTCGAGGCGCTTGTGCAAGGGCGAGCGGTGGATTTCGAACGCTTGGCCGCGTGCGTCGGGTTAAACGCTTTCCCGACCGAGCTCGAGTGGCGTTTAATCGACGACGCGGTTTTAAAGACAACGCAGGATCCGGCGGGCGACCCGGCTTCGTTCTCGCAGAAGGAGCTTTTGCGGAGCGACGCGCTTTTGGGCGCGGAGGCGGTCGACACGGACCGCGAGCTGAAATCGGACGCGCAGAGATCTACAGAGGCTTCGTGGTACGAGAAGATAAGAGTGTACGTCGCGCTCCGGCGCGCGGGAATCGAGCCCGACTGGCACGACGCGTCTTTGACCGAGCCGGACAGAGACGCGAAGCGCGCCAGGACGACGTGAAGTGAGTGTTTTTAGACGAACTCCGATTTCGGACGCGCGGACTACGTACGCTACCGCTCGGAACGTTTCATACGCTCCCACACACATTTTGCGTCACGCGCGCTTTGATCATCGAAACCCCGCCCATCTTCACTTGATGTTTCTCCTCGCCGCGGCTTCGACGTAGGCGGTGAAGTTGTCGCGTTTCCGGAAGAACCGCTTGTCCGGCGGCTCAACCTCATCCTCGTCCCACACGAAATCGGTTTTGTAATGCGCGCGCGTGTTCATGGTGGAGGGGTCGTACCGCGCGTTGCCGTTTTTCCACAGGCTGCGCCCGATCTCGTTCGCCATGGCGTTGTCCCGCTGCCACTGCGTCAGGGTGGCGGGATCCACGCCCCCGTCCCCCGCGGAACCGCTCGCGCTCGCGTCGCCGTGCTCGGAGCCGCCCGCCTTTCCCGGTCGCCTGGTCCTGGCCAATTCCGCGGCGATGGCCTCCTCCCTCGCCTTCTCCTCAGCCTCGAGCTCGGCGAGCTCGGCCGCGAAGTCCGTGGCCATCGCGGCGTTGCGGTAGCGGTCCTCCTTGACGATCTGCTCGGTGACCGCCTGGTTCCGGGCGTTGTCGAACCATCCAGCGCGGGTGACCTCGGACATGGTCGCGGCCGCGCGCGTCTCGAAGTGACGGGACCGATTAGGAAATTCGCACAACCGGCCAAAAGCGCGGCACACCGGCACTCGCGTGCGACAGACTCGGAAGTCGGAACTTAGAACAACCGAGCTCGAAAAAACGCGTTCGTCAATCCTCTCGACGCGATGGCGTCCCCGGCGGCACCCGTGGCGACTCTGTTCGGAAGCACCGGCGGGGTCAGCGCCTCGGGACGGCCGGCGACGAAAACCGCCGGCCAGCGGAGGAACGTCGTCGACGACGACCTCGCGGCGGTGCGTCTCGTCTCCCTCGTTCAAATCCGACGCGACAGATCTGATCTCTCTTTGAAACGAACGCGACGACGATCGGCTCGAACCGACCACCCGACTTTCGCCGTCCGCCGAACCCGCGCCGCGCGCGCGCGGGCGCGCCGCCGACGCTCTCCCGAACAGTGCACTGACCGATCGACCCGGACGCGCGTTCGCCTCTTCGTTCGACGCGCCGCGAACGGAACAGGCTTGGATGGTGGCGGACGAGACCGTGGAGAGCGAAGAGAAGCGTCGCGAGACGGAGGCGCAGTCGCGGCGCGACGCGCTCGTCGCGCTGCGCGGACTGGTCAAGGAGGTGGACGCGGACGCGTGGATGTACAGCAAACCGAGGCACGCCATGAGGTGATGGTTTTCGTTCGAGCGACGATAGAGACGGCGACGTGTATCGCCGTACGCGTGTTATCATGAACGTACATGTATTCTACAAAGAGAAAATCGTCGAGCGTCGTACGATGATCGCGTCGCGCGCTACGCGTCGTCGCGGAGAGTCGTACCGCGCCTCGCCCTTCCCGCTTTGAACGCGCGCACGGCGCTGATTTTCGCGACCGCGCCTCTCATCTGCCGCTTCGCCCACCACGCGCGCCGCTCCTCCTGAGAAACCGCGCCGAACGCGCCGACGTCCTCGGGCGTCGCGGGGGGGGAAAGCCGCGCGGACAAACGCGCTTCGGGGGACGCGCGCGTTTCCGGCGACGCGTTTCCGGGAGCGCCCTCCGTCGGCGCCGGCGGCGACTCGGGCGCGCCGCGCGACGAGTCTACTCGCGCGTCGCTCTCCCCGTCGGAACCGAACGCGTGCGGGAGCGTCTCGGTCGCGGCGCGCTTTTCCGCCGCCGCTTCGCGCGAGACGGCGTTCGCGCCGCCAAAAGCCGTCGCCGCTTCCGGCGACCGCCACCGCGGCGGAACCGGAACCGGAACCGGAAGCGACGGCGAGTGGTGGGCGCGAAACCCGCTCGGCGACGGCGTCTTCGTGTCGTTGCCCGCCAAGTCCGTCTCCCACCACTCGCGCGCGGCCGGGCTACCGGCCGGGGACGCTGCCGGGGACGCTGCCGGGGACGCGGCCGGGGACGTCTCGAGGGACGTCCGGGGACGTCCCCGCTCGAGGGGAAGGGGGGGGGAGAACTCGAACCCCGCGGAGACGGACGATCCGCCTTCTTCGTCGAGAGGGTGATCGTCTTCGCGCGGAAAAACGTCGACGTCGGCGACGAGACTCTCGCCCCGCGCGCCGGACGGAGTTCCTCGCGGCGGAGAAAAAGCCGGGCCCGGGCCCGGGCCCGGCGAGTTCTCCGCGGGGAGGGTTAGCTTCGCCGCCGAGCCTCCCCTCTGCTGCAGCCTCTCGCGCCCGCCCAGCTTCGCCTTGACCCGGGAAGCCACCTCGCCGCGCGGCGGGGGGTCTGACCGCGGGGGAGAGCGGGTGTCCGGCGGACTCGCCGGTGGACCCTCCCCCGCCGCCTCCGACTGACGCGCCGAGAGGGGGAGCGACATCGCGAGGTCGGTGAGGTCGCGCAACGCCGCGGGGACAGAGACCCTTGAGGGGGACTCTGACTTTGTCTCTTCTTCTTTCCGAGGCGAAAAAGAGGCGAAGGCGTGACGCGAAGGATCTCCTTCGCGTCTCGCGGCGGACCTCGAGTCCAGCCCCGCCGGGACCATGCGCAGCAGCGGCGTCGCGCGCTTCGCCCAGTCGGGCGGCGCGTTCTCGGCGTCGTCCGCGAACTTGGGCACGGCGGAGAGGTTCAGCGCGGGGACGGGACCCCGGGGACCCCGGGAACGGGGATGGATCCCCGTCGTCGCGTGGGTTCCCTTTCGGGGATCCAGATCCCGGGGATCCGTCCCTGTCCCCGGGGACCTCGGGGAAGCGGCCGTCCCGGCGAATCGGTCGCCGACGAACGCGGTCTCCGTCGAGAGGAAGACGCGCTTCGCGAGCTCCGCCTGCGGGCTCGCCGCGACGGCGCGCGCCGCGGAGACAGCCATCGCCTCGCTCGTCCTCTCCGCCTTCTCGACGCGCTCGCGCAACGACGCGATCATAGCGTTTTTCGCCTCGAGCGCGTACTCGATGGCGACGCGGCGCGCGATCTCGTCCGCCTTGTCGGCTCGCGCCGCGGCGCACTCCGCGCGGACGCGGTCGACGACTCCCTTGGCGTACTCCAGCGTGACGTCGGCGGCGCGCGCGGCGCGCCCGAACTCGCGAATCAGCTCGCGGAGCTTCTCCGCCGTCTGCTTCTCGTTCTCGCCGGGAACCTCCTTCTCCAGCGCCGGCGGGACGAGCGGGAACGCGAACGGCGCCAGGCCGGGCGTCGCCATGTGGTCCTCGGCGGGCGTCGGTCGCCGAGACTCGAGGAGGTCGCCTTCGAGCGACGCGATCTTCGCGCGAAGCGTCTCGGCGTCCTTCTCCGACGCGGAGACGCGCGTCCGCTCCAAAGCCAGCTCCGCCGCGTGCTTCTCCGTCGCCGCGTCCAGCAAAGACTGAACCTCCGCGACGCGCGCCTCCGAGGCTGTTTTTTCGAACGAAACCCGTTCCTCGGCGGAGACGCGTCTCGCCTCCGCGCGCGTCGCGGCGACGTCCGCCGCGCGCGCTTTGCCCTCGGCGTCGTCGAGCCGCCGCTCCAGCGACGCAATCGCCGCGCGCTCCGCGGCGATCGCGCGGAACAAACCGGCCACAGTCTCCGGGTCGGAGGTTTTCGCCTCAAGAGGGCGAGGCAATCCGTTGATATATACGTCTTCGTCTTCGTCGTTCGTCACGCCCAAAGAAGCTTTGTCTTTCTTTTTTTTCGCCGAGGCGCGCGAAGCGGGACCGTCGCGCGCGAAAGCGGTCTCCGAGACGTCGCGCGTATTTTTCTCGCCGTCAAGTCTAAGTCTCGCGACGGGCGCTCTTTCGTCTTCCGCGTCCGAGAGCTCGCTCTCGGAACCGCCGGAGACGTCGTCCTCGTCGCGTGTTTTCTCCCCGCCGCTTTTTTGTCTTCCGGGTCTCGCCATCGCCGAGTTCGGGGTCTTCGCGGGGGTGCTCGTGGTGCTCGACGTGGGCCTCGATCCGCGAGGTATCGAGGCGGGCGTCCTCGGCCGCGAGGCGGAGCCGGCTTTTGTCGAGCGATTGTCCGTCGCGCCGGGCGCGACGTCCGCGAACCGCAACGCGACGGATCCGTCAGAGAAAAACGTCAGAAACGGGTCCCGCTCCTCCTCTTCCCACGACGGCGAGAGCTCTCCGTCGTCGAAGGCGATTTCGTCGCCGTTTTCGTTTTCGTTTTCGTCGCCGTTTTCGACGCGTCGTCTCGTCTCGTCCTCGCGCGAAGACCGCTCCCTTTCTTCGTGAAACGCCCGGAGCTTCAAAAACCGCGTCCGCGAAAAGTCAGTCGCGGACCACGTCGCGGCGACGTTCGTGACGTCGTCGATGGCGCTCGCCTCGAGCTCGACGACGGCGCGCGCCGACAGGCCGCGCGTCACGCGCGCGACGACAACGACAGAGGCACCCTCGGCGAACGAACGCGAACGCGCCGAAGAAAAAGGCGCGTCGCCGTTTTCGTCGCCGAAAGCGGTTTTATCACCGACGGCGTCCCACGCGGGCGCGACGCGCGCCTGGACGCCCATCGCGCGGCACCGCGCGTTGAACTCGTCGACGTCCGGGAGGACCCGCGCCAGGTTTAAACGCGAGGCTTCGCGCCACCGGCGGCGACGCTCGCGCTCCGGAACCGGGGAGCCCCCGAAATTTTCTTTGTGATCGAGCGGGGGAGGCGAGGGCACGCCCGCCAGCGCGCGGGCGAGCGTCGCCGCCAGGGGCTTGAGCTCGAGCCGCGCGTCGAGCCAGGGATCAAGTTTTGTAGGTTCTACACCCACCCTTCCGCGCGCCGGCGAGCGTTCGTTCGCGAGGAACGTCGAGACACGGTCGCGAGGCGCGTTTACGGTCTCGCGCGTCTCGAACGTCTCGAACGTCTCGAACGTCAAACGATCGATCGCCGGTACCGAGTGTTTAGTCGCCGAAAAAAGCGCGGGTGCGACGTTCGGGTCGCGGAACAAATACGCCGCGCCGCTCCGCGCGCCGACGACGACCCGATCGCCGTCCCGCAGCGAAGTCAGAGGCGTCCCGGACGCGCGCGCGTCCGCGAGGCTGGGCACGCGCGCGCCGTTCACCCAGACGTCCGCCTCGGGGTCGCCATCGCACGCGGCGACGAACACCGAACCGGAGGTCTCGTCGCGCAGGACGACGGCGTGCGTCGGCCGAACGCCGAATCCGGCGACGAGGACGTCGACGGCGTCGCGATCTGTTCCGAGTACCACGCGCGCGCCGGGTTCGTTCGGGACGGTGATGGTCAGCAGGGGCGGAGGGTCGCTGCGATAGACCGCGCCGTCGAACGATCGCGTTTTCGCGGTTTCGTCATCGACGCCGACGACGCGGCGTAGGGGCGTCAGCGTCGCGGGCGCAGCCGAACGAGGTCGTTCCGGACCGGTTCCGAAATGACTCTCCGGTTCCGAGCGGGACCGGACCGAGGAACCGACGCCTTCGAGCGCTTCGGCGACGCCCACCGCGCGCCGCGACGGCGGACCCCGACCCGCGGCGTAGCGCTCGAGTTTCGCGGTCCACTTGGCGCGCGCGGCTTTGCGCCGCCGCTCGACGGCGTCTTGCGCCGCGCGCGCGTCGCGCAACGAAAGACGAAGCCGGTTGGTCTCGTCCTCCTCGGATTCGGCACCCGCTGGATCTTCAAACGTCGCGCGTCTCCCAAAACTCGCCGCGGCCCGTTTCGGCGCGGAGGAGACCCTGCGCGCCCTCGCCGCCGCCAACGCCTTCGCGAGCCGCTCCACCTCGCCCGCCACCGCGCGGGCCTCGGACTCCGCCTCCACGAATCGCTCGGCGTCCGGGTCGACGTTCCGCCGCGAAGCGCACCGCACGTTCCGGAACGTCGACGCGAACCGCAACGTCGCGCGCGTCGCGTCGACGTCGGCGTCGCGCGGACTCACCGCCGCCACGACCCACGTAAGCGCGTCGCCGCCAAAGCAACGCCGCGCGAGGCGTAACACAGGAGCTTCTCTCGTGACGCGCGCTAACGCCGGCGCTGGTTTCGTATCGTCTTTTTTTTCGCGATGAAGCGACGCCGCCGCGGAGGACACCGCCTTTACCAGCTCTTTCAGCGAGTCGTCCAAACGCGCGCGCTCAAACCCGCACAGCTCGACCAGCGTCGCCTCGCTGACCAGCGGCGCGTCGCGCGCCGCCTCGAGCGCGCCGGCGCGCGTCGCCGCGAGTGTTTTCGCCGGCACGGATCGCAGAAAACGCGTCAGCGTGACCCGCGCGACGAAGTGCGACGTGACGGGGCTTTCGGTTTCGTTTGGAGCGTCGCGCGACTCGAAATCGTCGGCGGGTTCATCCTCGGCGGCCGCCTCCGTCGCTCCTCTCGCTCCCGCTCCAAACCTCTGCTCGAGCGCGCTTCGCAGCAGGCGGTGCATCTTCTCTTTGGAGTCCACGCGCACGCGCACCGGTCCGGTGGTGTTGACGATGTTCG
>Ga0209666_1003261_pt1 | contig 11847 bp, 7 predicted proteins | sample SaaInlV_125m_DNA_FD_184679 | JGI IMG/M metagenome (GOLD analysis project Ga0209666, IMG submission 184679) | Marine microbial communities from expanding oxygen minimum zones in the Saanich Inlet - Saanich Inlet SI037_S3LV_10m_DNA (SPAdes)... | ecosystem: Environmental > Aquatic > Marine >...
CCGATCTCGCGCGTCGCCAACAAGCGCGCCGCGAACGTCGCACCGATGCGCGCGGCTCGCGTGAACGTCGTCGCCGCCGTCGACCTGAACGGTGCGTCTCTTCTCCGCCCAGCGGCACGCGAACCCGTCGCCGTCGCGGCGCGCGCGTTTCCCCCGCGCGTGTACCGATCGACGCCGGCTTCGGAGCGCGATCGCGGCGACGCAGCGCGCACGCCCCAGCCCCGCGTTCGCGCGAAAGTCGCGGAAAAGACGATCTCGTCCCGGCGCCTTCCACGTGGAGCTTTGTTCGCGGAAAAAGAGCGACTTTCGATGCCTTCGCGTTTTTCCCGCTCCCCCGTTCCTAACGCGCGCGCCCCTACCTAACCACACCGAACATCGTTTATTCCACAGCCGTGACCGTCGCGGACACCAAGGCGAAGTTCATCAACTCGTACCCGTACCCGATCCCGTCGGTGTGGTCGGTCGCGGTGCAGGAGCTCCTGGTGACGCAGCACTTCGTGCGGTACTCGACCAAGTACTCCTACAGCAAGATCTCGTCGCTCGGGTTCGTGTCGGTGTTCGACCAGCTCTTCGAGGGTTTCCCGTCCGACGAGGAGAAGGAGAAGATCTTCGAGTGCTTCGTGAAGGCGCTGGAGGAGGATCCCGCGCAGATCCGCAAGGACGCCGCCGAGCTCGCGTCTTTCGCCGAATCCGCGAAGTCGGCGGCCGACATCGTCGCCAACCCCGTGTTCGCCGCGACCAAGTCGCTCGCCGACGCGAAGAAGTTCGCGTACAGCCGCTACGACGCCGTCGGTCTGTTCCGCATGCTCGAGCTCGCGGGCGCGGCGGAGCCCTCCGCGCTGGAGACGCTCTCCGCCGCCGCGGGCATCGACCTGAAGAAGGTGAACGGCGACCTGGGGCTGTACAAGGGGCTGCTCTCGAAGCTCGCCGCCGCCAAGGAGCTGCAGAAGGAGATTTTCGAGCGCGAGAAGCGGAAGGATGCCGAGCGCGCGGCGAAGAAGGCGGAGGCGGCGGCGAAGAAGGCGGAGTGAGCGCCGTGCGGCCTGACGGGCTGGAAGGAATACGGTTGGGGGTGTGTGTCGGTGCCCGGGCGGCTGGCTAGCCGCCCGGAAGAGTGATGAATCGCGCGCGCGCGCGGGAAGTGTAATAGAATACGACGAACGATCGCTTTTTTGCAAAAAAACAATCGCCTCGCGAAGACGTCGAAGGCGTCGCGGCCGACGCGAACGCCCGAAGCGTCGTCGTTCGCGTATTGTTCGTCGCGCGTCAAGAAAAGTCTCTTTGTGAGATCAACTCGTCGAGACGCTTCATCTGTCTCACGCGCTCGGCGATCTCCGCCGTGACACGCGCTCTGTGCTCGTCCCCGCGCCCCGCGTTTGTCATGGCATCCAGAAACGCCCATCGCTCGTCCACTTCTTTTGCCAGCTCGTCGCACAGGTCATCCGGCGACATGGTCCTCAGCGCATCGCGTCTCGCGATACGCTCGTCTCGTCTCGCTTCGTGCTCTCGAAGACGCGCCTCTTCCCTCGCTCGTCTCTCCCTCTCCGAAACGTCTTCCGTCTCCTCTCTTCGCGTGCTGAAACTTCGCCGAGCCATGGACGCCGCGAGCTTCGCCTTCTCCGCCTCGGCGTCGACGCCGCGTCTGGTCTGCGTGCCGTTCCAGGTCTCACGTTTGTAATGCGCCGCGTCTCTAACGATCGTCTCGCGGGGCTTGATCCCGGCGCGGTACGCCGGGATCTCGGGGTGCGTGGACGTGCCCGCGCGGCCCACGCGCGGCGCGACCACGCCGTGCGCCTTGGGATGCGGCGGTCGGTCTGAGACCGAGCCCGCGTTTCGAGACGAGGCGCCGAACCGCCCGACGGACGCGTCGTTCAGCGCGTGCTCGACCGCGCGCTTCGAGGCGCCGCCCGCGCGGAGGGTCTCTGCGGGTCGCGCGTGGAGAGGGGGCGGGAGGGAAAGCGGCGAGGCTCGCGCGAGTCAGTAACCGAGGGGCGCCCGACGGACGCCTCGCGACACGGCACGAGATGTCGTCGTTTTCTTCGGGGGGTCAACGCGAGGTGGGATCTTCGAGGCGCGCGCGCGCAGCGTAACGCGTCCACACGCACCCGCGAGGAACTGCTCGGTCTCCTTGGACAGTCCACCGCGCCTCGCGCCCGGGGGGCGCCCGAAGTCCATGGTGCGCCCACTCAGCCGCGCCCACGCCACTGCCTATGAACGGAAAGCCTGGCGCTCGTGAGCCGTTACCCGCGAACAACAGCGAGAAGGGTTCACCGGGACTCCGGGAGGAGTCGACCGGCAGCTTGGCGATGAGCCGCTCGCGTTTCAAACCGGCATTGACCGGCTCACGTGTTGATCCACTTCGAGATCAAAATTTTCCACGTGGGCCGAAAGTTCGTCACACGCGTTCGCGCCGTGTGCTTGTCGGCGGCGTGCCAGTCGCCGCGCGCGCCCGCGAACGACCATGAGTTTCGTGGAGGGCATCAAGGCGATCCCCGCGGACATCGCCGCGGTCCCCACGCGCGAGGGTAAGCTGAGACGCGCCGCGGAGATCGGGAAGATCCTCGTGGACGAGGTCACCGGCGTGTTGAAGGCCATCCCGTACGGCATTCGCGCTCTGCGGCAGCACAAGAAGCTCCCCGACGCGCTCGCGAGGTCGAACGACGAAACGCACGTCAACGAGGTGTCCATCGCGCGGAACGTGCGATACGCGGACTCGCCGCGCGCCGTCATGGACGTCTACCTGCCCAGGGGCGTGTCTCTCGCGGACGAGTTCGCGCTCGACGCGGAAGGTCGGGTGGTGGATGCGACGCTCGCGGCGCCGTCGTCGTCGTCGTCCGCCGCGGCGAACGGCGAAGACGACCCGCTCGGTACGCGCGCGACGAACGCGGGTCAGACGCCCACACATCCGGTCGCGTTGTTCATCCACGGCGGCGTGTGGGCGGTGGGCGAGAAATGGCAGTTCGCGCCGATGGCGCACCGGCTCGCCGAGGAGGGCGTCGTTACGTGCGTGGCGACGTACTCGCTGTTTCCGCAGGCGCTGGCGCCGCGCATGTGGGAGGAGGTGAGCGACGCGCTGACGTTCACCATGGACAACGCCTCGAAGTTGTGCCCGGGCGCCTCCGCGGACAGAGTCGTGCTCGTTGGGCACTCCGCGGGCGCGCACCTGTGCGCGATGGCGCTCATGCACAGGCGAGGCGCCGTGCCTGAGGCGGTTGAAGAGAAGGATCACGAAAACGACGTCGCGAAGGAAGAGGCGACGAAGACTTTGACGCGCGCGAAGGTTGACGCGCGTCAGCCCCGCGCGTTCGTCGGTCTGTGCGGCGTGTACGACGTCGCCACGCACTACGCGTACGAGGACTCGCGGGGTGTCGCGCTCGTGTCCACGATGGCGCGCGCGATGGGCGGGAAGGAAGGCTTCGATCGCGCATCGCCCCTTCGGCTGGTGCGCGCCGCGCCGGAGGCGTTCGCGGCGGTTTCGGTCGATCCGTCGTCGACTTCGTTCGCGCGGCGTAACGATCCGTCGGACGACGGGAACGTCTCCGTGTCAAAAAGCGCGGCGAAGGACGCCGACGACGTGGTGACAGAAACACAAAACGAGACGGGCTCGCTGTCGGAGACGAGCAAAGGCGATTTCATGCGGCGCACGGACTGGGCGCCCATGGGCATCATGGACACGGACGAGAACATCTCCGTCGGGGACATCGTCGCGGAGGCGCGCTCGGCGCTCGCCGCGGCGACGGCGGCCAAAACCAGACACAGAGAGGCTTCAGTCGCCGCGGACGCCGTATACACGAACGGCGTCGTGGGAAACGACGTTGACGACGCCTCCTTGGAAACGACGGACCGAACGGAGACGGCACGGCTGGCGGCGTTTGCGAAGCGGCGTCGCGCGCCGCCCCCGGGCCCCCCGACGGGTGCCTTCGCCGGCGACGAGGCGGCGAGGCAGGCGGGGTACGTACATTCCGCGACTTGTGCGTCTGCGTCGTCTGCGTCTCTTCTCGAGCCCGAACCCGCTCTCGCGCCCGGGTGCTTTCCGCCCGCGTACCTGCTCGCCGGGTGCGCGGACATCACCGTGCCGTGGTTTGAGTCGGCGGAGTTCCACCTGGCGCTCACAGACGCGGGCGCGCGCTCGCGCGTGCTGTTGTACCTGAAGGAGCAGCACGGCTCGTTCGTGCTGAAGTGGCACCCGCGAGGCGAGGCTCCGAAAACGAACGCCGTTTTTAAAGCGGGGGACGGGGAGGCGCGTGACGCGACGAGCGCGTTCGCGTGGAACGACGGGCTGGGAGACGGCGACGGCTTGACGCCGTACTGCCGCGACATCGTGCGCGTCATCAAGCACGCGTGATGGGACGTTTTTTATATTCAGCTTCATATCTTGTCGCGACACGTCACTTCTTCGACACGTGCCGACACGCCCCCGGCACATCACCATGCTCGCGGTCTCCGCGACGCGCGTCGTCGCGCCCTGCGCCGGAGTCGCACGCGCGGGGAAGTCCCGCCGCGCGTCGTCGCGCCGCGTCGTCTCCTCGCGCGCCTCGAGCGGCTCCGACGGCGCGTCCCCCCTCGGACGCGTGTTGGTCCTCGGCGGGACCGGCTTCGTCGGGTCGCGCATCTGCGTCGAGCTGCTCGACGCGGGGTACGACGTGACCAGCGTCTCGAGGCGAGGCACGCCTCTGTTCTCGGACGACGGCGATGCGCCCCCCGCGTCCAAAAGCAGTGCCGCGCGTCTGAGAGAGTCGGTGGACTGGCGCGTGGGGGACGCGTCCGACCCGGAGACGGCGCTCGATGTGTTGAACGAGGGCGGCTTCGTGGGCGTGGTGCACGCGGTCGGGATGCTTCTCGCGTCGGACCTGAACGCGCTCGCGTCGGGTTCGGGCTCGATTCCCGACGCGGACGCGACGTACGATAAAGTGACCCGAGTCACGGCGTTCAACGCCGCAGATGCCGCGGCGCGGTGCGTGGAGGGTGGAACGCGCGTGAAGGCCGCGTCTGACGCCGCCGCGAGAGGCGACGACGCCGTCGCGTCGTCGCCGCCGCCGCCGTTCGTGTTCGTGAGCGCCGCCGAGGCGCGCTGGGACTTCCGCGCGCCCTTTGACTGGCTGGAGGAGTACCTGGTCGCGAAACGCGCGGTCGAGGCCCGATTGGCGACTCTGAACGAGGAAGGGAAATTGCGAGCCAGTTGGTTACGGCCTTCGCTCGTGTACACGTTCGAGAAACCCGCGGCGTTGCCCGCGGTGTTTTTATTCGTTTTAGGGAACGCCATCGGGATCCCGTTCGTGGACCGACCCGTCACCGTCGACACGCTCGCGCGCGCCGCGGTCAGGGCGCTTGCGGACGGAAAAACCTCGGGGTGCTTGGATTACAGGGAGATGGAGAGGCTCGCGAACGAACCTCGATGAGACGTACGTATATTGTATTGCACGCGAATCAAAAAAAAGCACGCCGACGTAACTCGCCGTAACTCGCCTTCTCACATGTACAGGCCCTCCGGCACGCCCTCGCGCTTCTTGTACAGCACCTTCTCCTTGGCCTTTGTGAAGTCCGCGTGCGTGACCTGCATGCGTCGCTCGCGCAGCGCCAGCAAGCCCGCCTCGGTGCAGAGCGCCTTGATGTCGGCTCCGGAGAGGTCGTCCTTGGCCATGACGAACTCCTCGAGCTTGACGTCGTCGGCGAGGTTCATGCGCCCGGTGTGGATGCCGAAGATGTGCCGCTTGGTTTTCACGTCCGGGAGCGGGAACTCGATCTTGCGGTCGATCCGACCCGGCCGCAACAAAGCCGGGTCAAGAGACTCGATCTTGTTCGTGGCCATGATCACCTTCACGTCGCCTCGAGCTTCGAACCCGTCCATCTGGGTTAATAACTCGATCATCGTGCGCTGGATCTCCTTCTCGCCGCCGCTGTTGCTGTCGTAGCGCTTCGAGCCGACGGCGTCGATTTCGTCGATGAACACGATGGAGGGGCTCATGTCCTCCGCCACACGGAACAGCTCGCGCACGAGCTTGGGGCCGTCGCCGAGGTACTTCTGGATGAGCTCCGACCCGACCACTCTTAAAAACGACGCGGACGTCGAGTTCGCAACCGCCTTGGCGAGAAGCGTCTTTCCCGTTCCCGGTTCGCCGTACAAGATCACGCCCTTCGGGGGTTTGATCCCGATGTCTTCGTACAACTCCGGGTGCGTCAGCGGGAGCTCCACCGCCTCTTTGATCTCCTGGATCTGGTCCTCCAGCCCGCCGACGTCCGCGTAGGACTCCAGCGGAGCTTTGTCCACCTTCATCACGCTCACCATCGGGTCGACGTCGTCCGCCAGGACGCCAACCACGTTCAAACCTTTGTTGTGCAGCAGCACCGCGCACCCCGGCTCGAGCTGCGACTTGTCGACGAAGGACATGATGTTCACGTAGTACTCGGGGCCCACGGACGAGGAAACGATGGCGTGGCTGTTTTTGTTTTTTTATAGGCGTGCGGGGGTAGTGACGACGGAAGCGGCGTGAAAGGTCAGCGAGGAGGAGCTTCGCGCGGCGAAAAAAAACCGTATTTTGACCGTCATTTGGAACCGGGAGACCGTCGAACCGTCGCGCTCGGACGACGCGAGATGGGCGAGATCTGTCGATGACGTTCGAGACGCGAGGGGACGCGAGTTCCGCCGCGATCGGAACGAGCGTGAAACGCCGTCTGTCGCGCGCGTTCGAAAGTCGACGCCGCGCCACGCACTTGTCATCGATGATCTCCTCGAGGTTCCCCACGGACATGGGCGCGCCACGCAGGTCGTCCACCTTGCTTTTCTCCTCCTCCGCGCGCTCGGTGTGGGGCTTGATCCGCTCCTGGTTCCCCACGAACTCCTCCTCCATGAGCAGCCAGTCCTTGACGCGCTCGAGCTTGAGCTTGCGCAGAAGACACTTGGACGCGGGCGTCACGTTGGGAAGCCGGTTCGCGCCGTCCAGACCCTTCTTCTTCAGCTTCTTCCCCACGCGCGTGGGAGGCGCGGGCGGTTGCCATTTCTTCTTCTCGGGTTTTTTCTTCTTGTCCCCCTGCTGCCCGTCGGGCATGAACCCGCTCTGGTTCTGACCCATCTCGGCCCCTCGGCGACGTGCGGCGCTCGAGCGCGTGCGCGACGACCTGCTCGGCCCCGAAACGCCGTGCGGAACACGCGCGCGTCCGACTGTGTCGACGCGAGGGCGGAGCCTTCGAACCTCGAACGTCAGATCTGAAGATGGGTTTCAGCTTTCAGGTCACCGCGTTTTGGGCACCTTCCTGAACGGCAACTTTGAATTGCAGGGTTCGTAACTCAAAGAAATGGTCGATCATCCGCTCGGAGCCTCGGAAAAAAACGTCACCTCGCCCTCATGATCTCCCGCGTTGTCGTAAACTCGCTTTTTCTTCGCGGCGACGACTCGCGTGACGTCGCGCGCTCTCGCACTCGCGGACGCGCTTCCGCGATGAGCGTCGCGAGCGCCCCCCCCGCGGACGGCGGGCTCGCGCTGGAGCCTCTTCGCCCGCGCGGAGGCGCGTCGGGCGGGATCTTCTCGTACTGGTTCGGGACCTCGTCGCTCCGCGCGGACCCGTCCGAGGTGTTCGCGGGGCTGGTCTACCGCCTGCGCGCGCGCGATGCCGCGTTCACGCCGCACGAGCTTGCGTTGCTGAAGCAGTGCGAGACGGACGTGCAGGTGCGCGCGGTGACCGCCGGGTACGTCACCGGCGCGGGCACGCACAGCGCGCTCGGCTTCGTCTCCAAGAGGGCGCCAAGACTGATGCTCAGCGCGCTCGCGGGCGTGTGCGGGGCGTACGCGGGCGTGCAGAGCATGGCGCGCGACTGCATGCGCCGCATCGCGCGCCTGGAGGACTCGCAGCTCGCGGCGGACGCGCGGTTCGTGATTCGGCAGGTGGCGCCGCACGACCCGCTGGGACGCGAGCCCACGGGAGTTCACGGCGGAGGTGGCGAGGAGGCAATCGCGCGCGATGCCGCGAAGACCGCCGCGGGGGCGCCGCGAAGACGTCGCGCGAGGGCGGAGGAGGACGAAATCGAAAAAACGACGGCGCGCCATCGTCGCGAAGATCGCGCGGACGACGACGCTTACGGGAGGGAGAGCGAGGACATCGCTCGGCTCGAGATGCGCGCCGCGTCTGCGTCGAATGACGGAGAAGGGCGTCCGACCCTCGACACTGACGCGCGCGCGTACGTCGCTCCGCGAACGAAACCGAACGCGAAGTCGACGTCCGCGTCGGCGTCGTCGGAGTGGGGACGCGAGAGTCTCTCGTCCCCGCTTCGGTTCATCCCCCGGGACGCCTTCTCCGGGATCTCGATCGAGTCGACGCTCTCGGGTCATCGAGGTGACGACTCGGCTGTCCACCGAGGCGGTCGCAGACGGCCGGGCGCCGAGAGAGACGAGCGGCGGCGCGCCGCCGTCGACGCGGCGCGCTCGCGACGGCGCGAGGAGAAGAATGACCGAAACGTAGTCCTATTCAGTAGCGGAACCGACGCGCGCGACGAGCTGATTGACCCGGCGCCGCGCGTCTCGTTCGACCGGGGCACGCGACGCACGTCCTACGGGGACGTGCTGGACCGGTGACGAGGCGCGAAGGCGCGAAGACGTTCGTGATGGATGTAGTCTACGTAGCTAGTACTGGTTGAGAAACCAAAAAAACCGGAGCGTCATTTCGGCTGGACAAGCCCAACTGCCCAAGTGCGGGGATTTTTTCTAACGCGTTATGCCAAGCTGTCGCTCTGCAAGATTGCTGTCGAGTCAGCCGGTCTCGCGGCGGAGCCCGGCCACGGAGCATTCAGTCTGCGAATATGATTTCGTTCGGCGGTCCACTTGGACGGTTGAAAAGCCTCAATATCTCGTTCCGCGAACCGACGGACGGCCGCCGGCACATCGCACGACGCGCCGTGCGGTGCGGCGTCGGTAGTTTCTCTTCCGAGTCGAGGCTCGGGGGCACGTCTCGGCGCGATGACGAACGCGCACGCGGCGTCGCTGCTGGCGGACGCGCTGCGCGCGGTGTCCATCGACGCGGTGCTCGATGAGCCGCCGAGCGACGCGCCGACCACGGATTCGGAATCGGACTGGTCCGACGCCGAGCTGCGCGAGTCGGACTGCCACGGCAACGGCGCGCCTCCCAGCGCGGCGCAGGGCATGGGCCGCCCTTGGGCGCACGTCGCGCGCGCGCGACGCACTCGAAGGGAGGCGCGAGCCCGGGGCGCGTGCATGCGGTACCGTGGAAGCGACGCCTCTCTTCACGACGCCTCGGACGGCGCCGGCGTGTTCCTCTCGGACCTCGACGCGTCCGCGGCGGTGCACGTCCTGGCGTGCCTGGACCCGGTGGACCGCGCGCGCGTCGCGGCGTGCCGCCGCGCGGAGCGCTCGGCGCTGACCCACCGCGGGTACGTCAGCCGCTCCGCGCGGTCCACGCCCAGGAGCTCCGTGAACGCCACGCCGACGGGCTCGTTCCAGACGTCGAGTTTTCTCGATCGATCGGGCGCGAGCCCTTCGCCGCGCGTCAGCTTCAACGTCGGGTCGCCGTCAAACGTAAACGGCGCACACGGTCACGGTGGGTACCTCGGCTCATCCCCCGCGAACGGTCCCCGGTTCGGGTCCGGGGATTCATTAAACGAGCGTCACGGTGAGGGGCACCTCGCCGACGCGGCGTGGCGCGACGTCGACTTGCGCGGCGCCGCGACGCCCGCCGCGTTGCGCTCGTTGCGCCGCATCGCCTGTGGGTCGTTAGTCAGCCTGGACGTCACCGGCAGCCGCAACATCAAGCGCGGCGAACTGTTAGAGCTCGTCCGCGAGAGTCCCAAATTGAAAACGCTCAAAGTCGCGCACCTCGGCGACACAGGGAAGTTCTCGTGCGGCGATTGCGAGCTGTTCCTCGCGGCGTGCCCAAGTTTAGCGCGCTTCGAGTGCGACGTCGGCGTCAGCGCGGCCAAGGTGAAGGACAAAGACGGCGTTTTGACATCCGGCCCCGCCGAGTTCGACCTCGCCGCTCTGCTCGCTCCGGGGGGGGCGACGGTGTGCAGACGCCTCAAGATTCACTCCGCCGACGCCGCCGCCGCGCGCGCTCTGTCGTCGCTCGCCGCCGGCGCCGCCGCCGAGAAGATCCCCCGCGTGTTGTCGCTGGACGTCTCGTGGGGGCTGAAGCTCGGCTGCGCCGCCGCCGAGGGCGTCGCCGTGGCGTGCGAGACCCGCGGGCGCGGGTTCCCGTTCGCGAGGCTCGCCATGCGGAAAGCCAACGTGCGATGCCCCGGCGCGGCGCGTCTGGCGCTGGCCATCAAGCGCGCCGCCGACGGGCGCGAACGGTTCGAGCGCGCGCTCGAACACGCGCGCGCGCGCGCCGCGCGCGGCGAGGACGGCCACGGGGACGAGCTCGAGGCGGATGAGTTGCTGTTCGCCGTGGACGACGACGGGTGCGGTGAGGAAGGCGTCGACGACGCGTTGTCGTTTTCGTTCGACAGACGCCGTCCATCCGAGGATGGCAAAAGCGCGTCCCGCGCGTCGGCGGATGTCGAACGAAAACGGCCGACGTGCCGCCTGCGCTGGCTTGATCTCGGGTCCAACTTGATCGGCGACCGCGGAGGCGCGGCGCTGGGAGACGCGCTCGGCCCGCGCGTGCCGATCACGCGTGTCAGCCTGCGTGATAACCCGCTCGGCGCCGAGGCGTGCGCTGCGCTCGGCGCGGCGGCGGCGCGATGTCCTTCCCTTAGACGGCTGGACCTCGCGCACTGCGGGTTCGGAGACGCCGGCGTCGTCGCGCTGGCGGCGGGGTTCATGTCCGCCCCGGAGGGCGCGTCCACGGGCTTGCGCGTGCTTCAGCTCGGGTTCAACAACATCGGCGAGGTGGGCGTCAAGGCGCTCGCGGAGGCGTACCGCGCGGGTAAGCTGCAACACTTAGAGCACCTCGACCTGGCGTGCAACGTCCTCGGGCCGAAGGGCACCGCCGCGCTCGCGCCGATGCTCGAGCCGCGCGACGCGGAGGCGATGACAAACGACGATTGCGGTTTCGACTCGGAGGACGACGACGCGATCGCGCGCGAGTTCGATTTCCCGAGAGAAGAAACCGAAACCCGCGACCGGAGCGTTCCTCGGCGATTCGGTCTGTATTCCCTGGACATCGCCGTGAACAACTGCTCGAGCTCCGTTTCGACGGACAGCACGAGCTTACAGAGCGAGCTCACGCGGGACGGCGTGAAGGCGCTCCTTGACGCTTTGGAGCGCAACAAAACGCTTCGCCGTCTGAACCTTCGCGGGAACGACTTGACCCCCGCGATGGCGGGAGACGTCGCGGAGATGCTCCTCGAGAACCGGACGCTGCGCATGGTGAACGTCGGGTACAACAAGATCTACGACGAGGGCACGTGGGAGCTCGCGGAGGCGCTGAGCGAGAACCGCTCCATCCGCGGGCTCGACCTGCAGCGCAACGAAATCTCGGACGACGGCGCCGCGCACGTGCGCGGCTTGCTGAAGAGCAACGACGCCATAAGCGAGGTGGACATGCGGAGCAACATGTTGTCGCCCGAGACGGTCGCGGCGTTCGGGGACGCGTTCGGCGATCGCGTCAACTGCCGATGGCAGCAGGAGCCGCCCAAGATCAACCGGTCCGGCGCGCCGCACCGAAGGCGAATCGCCGACGGCTTCGGCGGCGGCGTCAAGGCGAAGAGAGCGGCGAAGAAACTCGCCAAGGAAAACGCGCGGCGCGTTTGATGACGACGAAGCGTTTTGACGAAAAGAGCGTCTCGTCGAGACGGATGCGGGTGTGTTTTTTTCTTGTTGTTTAACGTTCGGGTTCTCACACGTACGATATCCGTCGAATGATGCTATCCTTTTCTTCGTCTTCGTTTTTTTTTTTTCGCGA
>Ga0209666_1003267_pt1 | contig 11844 bp, 23 predicted proteins | sample SaaInlV_125m_DNA_FD_184679 | JGI IMG/M metagenome (GOLD analysis project Ga0209666, IMG submission 184679) | Marine microbial communities from expanding oxygen minimum zones in the Saanich Inlet - Saanich Inlet SI037_S3LV_10m_DNA (SPAdes)... | ecosystem: Environmental > Aquatic > Marine >...
GCGTCACTAGTTCCTTCAAGGTGGATATAGTAATCACGTCCACACTCGTCAAATGATTCTAAAAATTCATTCTCTTCGAACTCACATGGCTCCATGTCACCAGTCGCATCTTCTGAAAGATATGCTTCCAACATTTCCTTCTCTTCCTCGTCAGCAATCTTAACGATATATGCACCACTTCTCCATAGTGTTTCTATGACTACTCTATCTTCGTTGTCATTGTTCTTAAACACTTCACGTTCAGTGTAAGACTTTTTAAACTTCGGGTAGATATGATATTCTTTTCCTACTTCAATCATCTGTACAATGCCTCCCCGTCTTTGATAAACGAATGTGTGACTTCTGTATAACCTTTTCTATCTGAAATCCAATCCTCTTCATCATCAAATGTTTCTGAATATTCAATGAGTTCTCTAATAGCATCATCAACATGATAACCATTGAGGTGTGCATAGTTTGGGTCAATTACGTTTTCTATTTCAAAATCAACTTCGACTTCTCCATCCTCGATAAACTCTTCAATCATGGTATCACATATACCTAAGACTTCTAGTGCTTCTGCACTGATTCGTTTTTCTTTTATTAATGAAACATGATGTCCTTCATGCACTCTTATTCTGATATCTTCCATATTATACTCCGTGTAAATTTGCATATCTTTGTCTTAAGTCATATAACTTCTCGACATATTCTCTAGGGTCTGCCTCAAAGACTTGAACCCCTCCTCCATCAACAGCAACAACTGCTACTACTGAATCTATTTCCTCACCTGTAAGTTCTTCAACCATGATTGCATATGCAGTCATTTGATGAAACCAAGGGTCGGCCATATATTCTTCTTTATACTTTGCACTTGTCTTAAAGTCAATAATACAAAGTTCGTCATCCCAAAGTCCGACACAATCTACTTGACCTGCCATCTGTAAGGAGTCACTATACATTCCTGCTTCTAAAGCAATAGGAACGATATCGTCTAAAACTGGTTGCACTGCATTGAACATTGCTTGGTCTAAGATATTTTCAAAGACTAACTCTTCTTCTGCACGAAGGTATTGTTCAAACAAAGCGTGCATCTTAGTACCACGTCTTGCAGCGACACTTGAAATTTTGTTTGCTTCTTCTTCACCTACTCGTTCTCTCCACAACTTGATGTGGTCTCTTGTAAGTAGTCCTGTTACGGTTGTAACACTTGGGTATTTGTCACCTGTTGGTGATACATAAAATCTCTTGCCATTCTCTTGAACACGAGACATACTTTCTTGCAGGGATTCTAAATCACCTAATGATATAAATTCGTTCATAATGTATTATACTCTGTATGTCAATGTTTGTCTAGGGGTTTTTTATTTCTGAAACCCTTTCTTGCCTGATTGGATATCCATATGTTTTTTAACAATCTGTCTTGTCTTGATATCCTTTGCAGATTGTGGGTTTACCTTTTTATCTAAATCAGAACCTTTATAGTTCTCTCCGATTTTAGATAGAACTGCTTTGAATCCATCATCTGTCTTAACTCTGTCACCAGTACCACCCACGATTTGTGGAGCTCCGATAACTTGTGATAGTAGAGGATTCTCTTTTTTGAATTGTTCTAAAACTTTATAAGACATGAAGTGTTCTGTGACTTCACCTGTCTCACTGTTTTTAAAATCATAAGTTGGCATACATAAACTCTGGCATAGGTCTTACAGTCCATACTGCAAAATCCTTTTTATATTCTTGATAGTATTTATGGTATGCATCAATAACTGATTCTGACTTGACATCATCAGGCATACATTGTGGTGGTTCTCTCCATGCACAAAGGTCAATATTGTTCGGTAGGACGTTCAGACAGTCTCTTAGTTTTGAATCAGTAAGGTGTACTTTACCATAACGTAATGTGTACTCATCACAACAGGCAACAAATAAATCGTAAACATATTGATAATGAACTGCATTCTCTCTAGTCCAAATTGCACTAGGGTGTCCTGTATGACCTGCTTTGTAAATGACTGCATCCATATCTCCATCCTGCAATCTCCATCTTTGTATTCTACGACCACTTGAGTCGTCAATGTAATGTTTACCGTCTAGCATTCTATGTGCTGTAGACATGAGTTGTGCATACTCTATAATCATCTTGACTATATGTTTGTCACAATGCATCTCTGCACATTTGACTGGGTCGTTATCTAAGTAAAATATATTCATTTGTAAAACTTATGTTGGTCTATAGTTACAACTTCAGTAAGTGAGTCTGCCCAGTAAGGGTGAACACTTGTTGCATGGTAGTGAGTTGAACCTTCAGTAATATCTCCATAGTTAGATTGTAACACATTCCTTGCAATATGTAAAGAGAGTAACCAAGTAGTTGAATCAACTGGTTCATCAGACTTACCGTCACAGAACCAACTGAACTGACACATGTTTCTGATAGGGACAATGTTACCCATCCAGTTCTCTTTAACCTTTGCTTGTAACACTACACCACATATAGTGTCGGGATAGGATGGGTGTACCACTCTATTCTGAACTACTTGTGCAACTGCAATCTTTCCTGCAAGAGGTTGGTTTGCAGATTCAAAGTAAATGTTTTGTGCAAGACAAAAGACATCTCCGTTTTCATCTGAGGCAAAAGTCTTACCACTGAATGCACCCACTAGGAAACCTAGTAATGCACCTGCTATAAATGTTCCGTATCTTAATTTCATGACTTAGGGCCTCCATTGTGTCCAATCATTGACTTGTTCTTTTGTGCTTCTCTCCATGCAAGGAAATGAATTGCAACTTCTTTTGTTGTGTGAGTTAAAGTACTCACTGGATTTCTTTTTGTTTTTTTCATGACTTGTACTCCGTCCATGCTGTAAACACAATCATGGATTGTTCTTTAGTAAAACCAAAGTTGTCCTGCAACCAACGAGGAGCTCCAAACATATTCATCTCTCCACTCTCTTGAAGTGCATCCAATTCGGGAAACCATTCTGCTGGTTCGAAAGGAATTTGATTTTGGTTCATACCCTCAAACATTTTAGTAACCACTTGTCATGTCTGAATAAGTCATTTCTAAATTCAGTTCTTCTTGTACTGACTCGGGTGCCATGTCTTGTGCATTGGTCGTACCATATGTCATAAGGTTAATGACATCATCTGCCGTTAATTTTCCGTCTGTTTGTTTTGCAATCAGCTTTGCATTTTCATAGTCCATCATAATGATTCTATCTCCTTTAATATTGTTTCTATTTGTTCATCGGTTTGATGACCGATAACGTCCTGCGTAATTGGAGTGTGGTAACATATTGCACCTCCTCCATCTAACACTGCAAGTTCCCATAGACCGTCCTTACCGCCGTAAGACCCGTCATGACATACTACACTTGCACCATAACCATTCTCAAAAGTATACACTTTCTGAACACCATTGTTATAGTCGTTAATCTCATTTGGTTTATACATAACTTCTCTCTCCGTTCCAGTTTTCACCGTTTCTATTAAAGTTGTCAACAATCATATCGACAACCTCTGTTGCATTGTAGGATGTTCCACCTACATGCCACTGGTAATCTTCAGTAGGAATTCTACCGTCCTTCCAGTTGTAAATTGTTACAGTCTCATACTCCCAATCATCATAGTCAATCTCATCAACAGTATTTGCATCATACCATTTAGTATCTAAGTACCACTCACAATTAACTTTGTCGTTAGGGTCTGCACTAGTAAATGTTGGTGGCCCCAACACTTGGCACAACCTGTCATAGGTTGTCGTTTTATATCCCTGTAGGGAAGTTCCACCCGAAGTCATATCGGGAGAACATACTTCGTAATCTTTTATTATCATTATGCAATCTCCATTTCTAATTCGTTAATAAGTTTGTCCACATGACCATTCCAATCGGGGTGGTCGGGAGTGTCGAAAGGACTCTTAACCACTTCAATACTAGTGATATAATCAAATGAACCATTTAGTCCATTGTACCTATTGACATGTTTCATGACCAGTGCAGCGACACTTGCTTCTGTAAGAGAAGGAACTTCATACATAGACTCTTCGTCCCACTCTTCCAAAGTAACATGAAAGTGAACTGAATAAGTAGAACCACCTTTGAACTTATGAAAGTTCTCTCCGTACTCCTCAACATTTTGAGTAGTGATAACGTAAGTTCTAGAAGTTCCGTTTATTATGTGGTCGTGTAGTTTTGTCATATTGTTTCCTTTTTTCATTATATACATAGTATACCAAAAAGTGAGGCCCGTTGTCAACCCCTAGATTAAATATCCTGGCCCATACATGTTACCCTGTGCAGAATAACCGTCAAGGAGATTACCCCTTGGTGCATTCAAAGCTGGAGTGTTCCAACCTGCGGACATTAAAACGTCACCTTCTTTGAAGGTAACCTCTTTGATAACGATACCATTCACTCTTTCCATCTTACGGACTTTAGTGAACTCACTGATATTGATGAAACCCCAAACAGAAGTCTGACTTCCATTAGAGATTATTTTGATATACTTCTTACCAACTGAATAGTCGTAGTAGTCATTTGCAGTATGTTTATAAGCTGCATGTAGAGTATCAGTCAATTCCTTACATAGGATTTCGACTTTCTCGATTAGGTTTGATTCTTTCATAACTTTTTCCTCTTGATTTTTCATTATATACATAGTATAACAAAAAGTGAGGCCCGTTGTCAAGTTTAATTGGTACGCCCTGCAGGATTCGAACCTGCGACCTACGGATTAGAAATCCGTTGTTCTATCCAGCTGAACTAAGAGCGCATTTCCAATTAACCTACAAGAATCATTACTAGGACTGTTGCCAACATACCTATTAATCCAAAGATAATCATTTGATTGTTATCCATATTATTTTCCTATATGTTCCACGTCTGAACGTGGGATTACTTGATATGCACCTTTGTTATATGCTGGTGCAACCGTGAAGTTTTTAGACTCCTCTATTTTCCAAGAATTGTCTACAGTTTTTTGGGGTGTTGTTAGGGACAAGGAAGGATACTCTTTTGTATCTCTTACATATTCTTTACTCTCTGTTGGAGTGTCCCAGTTGTAATCAGATGCTCGTTTGGTATGAGTATTCCATGCAGTAGTCTTACGCTTCTTTCCACTCATAGAATGTTTCATAGAGCCACGAATTGTAATCATACTAATAGTTCCTTACATATACGTCTGTTATATGCTGGAAGTCTATCCTCTACACTTAGTACTACATCTATTTCATTGTACCAAATACCACTGAACACTTCTGTGTGGTCGTCCCATTCTACTACGAATCTCTTATAACCAAATGGTCGTTCTGAGTAGATGGTGCAATCACCATAATTTTTTACGACTAGTCTCATTGTGCTTTTGCCTCTAGAAAACCTCTTACTGCTTTTGATTCTATTTTAGATAGGTCTGTGAGTTCTGTGAACTTACTCCAAGTCATACCATATGTGGTAAACTTATTACCTGCAGTTACAAGTGCATTCCATAGTTCATATGACTCGTCATCATTACCACTGTAGATTTCGTTTGACTCTGCCTTGGTAATCATCTCTCTTCCTAACTTTACAATTTGCATGACCTGTGGGTCATCTGCGTAATACTCTTTTAACATGTTTGTCCTTATAGTTGTTAATTAAGAGTCTATAATAACAAAAAAGACGGCCCGTTGTAAAGGGGTTTTATATATTCTTTTGTATTTCGTTAAGTTCTTCTAGTTTTCTCTGAATAATTTCTATTCTATTAGGCCAATAGATATAGTCCTTATCTGAATCCTTTGCAAGATTCTCAAGTAGGGGTCTGATAAAGTCATCAAGTTTGTTTATCACTTCCGTTGCAGAAGTGGTCTTGGCGACAATAGTTGTGTCAACAGATGCAAGTTCATTTGCATCCATCGCTGTAAATCCGAAATCGTTATATTCTGTCATACTATTATTTAGTTAGTTTTTCCCATTCTCTGAGAGATTGTTTATCAGATTGTATACCTTGATAGTTTGCACGATTCTGAATAGTTATCTCAGGCACATCATAATGTTTAGATGTTGTAAGATGTCTGTATATCCAAGAGGACACTTCACTATGTGAGATACTAGGTAGGTCTTGGTGTTCTAAGAGTCCTAGATGAAGTGTAGTAATGCGACACCTCTTATGTGAGTTGTACACTAGGTTGTTAGATAGATGAATCAAAGCAGCCTTCTGTGATGCATATAGATATCCCTTAGATATGTTTGGTTGAGATGCACGAGATGAAATGTTAATTATTGCTTTACTATCATCATCTTTGTATGCTTCATAAGCTTTCATCAATAGGTAACATTGACTAAACTCCACATGAGCACAATTGATAAATGCATCATATTCATTCCACTCCCATGACTCCCACATTAATAAATCTTCAACACGACTATGGTTGACTATGTGTATAGTTCCGACATGGGGTGTTGATGCAATAGTGTTACCTATGTTTAAAGCAAGACCACTACTTCCTGTTATTAGTACCTTCATAATATTCCTTAATTATATCAAATGATTGTTTGCCGAATAGACTTCCGTCTACACTACACTTGTTGCAAGGGGACATACTTCTGTCACCCTTCATTAGTTTCTTTCTAATCTTATTCATAGGTTTACTGAACCACACATCATGCAATGAAGTGTGCATTAAGTTACCTACGACATGTTCTCTTCCCCAGTCGTTACTACAGAAAAGCACATCTCCGTTCCAGTCCACAAACATTTTGTAGAAGGGGTAGTGACACACTTTACCTTTTAGGTTCTCTATGGTGTCGTCTTCTATTCCGACCCAGTCCATAACTCCACTACGATTGTTTAGTATCAATCCATGTGTTTCGAAATCACCCCAGTGCATTCTGTATTTGTATTTACTTTCGGGAATAGTTTTCATTACCTCATCAAAGTGTTCTATCTGTTCGATACCATCATATAGATTGATGTAGAGTAAATCCAATCCACTGAACTCGAATAACTCTTCTGCATATTCTCTAGTGAGTTTATCTCCGTTAGTGTTACACTCTAGTGTTGCATAAGGAACTGTACTTCTGAATGCATGAACGATTGCTTTGAACTGTGGGTTGAGTAAGTTCTCTCCGTAACCACTTAAAGATATCTTACCTCTGAATCCATTGGAGTGTAATTCCTTTCCAATAAGTTCTGCACCCTTGGGAGTCATGTGTAAGTTTCTGTTTCCAAATACTTTGGGGTCTGCTCTAGGACAAAACGAACACGTCCTGTTACACAACTCTGTAGTGTTAACTTCGACTGTAAGGATAGAACTAAGTTCGTTCAGTTCTGACATGTCTTGTCTACCCCAGTGTAGAGCTTCCTGTTTTCTACGGTGTTCTAAAAAGTCGTGTTGGTCGACTGCAGTGATTGGTATGTTACGAGACAATGTTACACCTCAAGTGTCTTTCTGTATCTTCAGTTTCCATTATAACATTCCATTCCACTTCTTGATTTATCATGAAACCTTCTGCGAGGTGTTTGGGAATACAAACAAATTGTGCATCATGGTCGACACTTAGTTCTTTTGATTTGGGGTTACCTTTGGGTTTGTATAAGAAACACTTAAGGACTGCTGACCTTAGAGGGTCTTTGTTTAGTTGGTGTGCAGATAGAAACAGATTAGTTCCTTCTTGTGCAACATAGACATGTCCACCATTGTATAGTAGTCCTAGTCTTATAGAACCTTCTTGTGGAATGTCGAAGCGATATACATCTTCTGTTATAGAAGCAAGTTCGTCCTCATATAGAGGACTCACTTCATTAATCTTTAGTTCACGGATTTGTGAATTAAAAGTACCCGCCGTCTCTGTTATTCTCATCACCATCGTCTTCAACTCCTTCATCTGTATCTGAGGCACTTAAAAATTCTCCGTCTTCCTGTAACTGGGCAATGAATGCTTCAGTTTGTTCTGAGAACTGTTCAATCATTTGATTCTTAGTTCCAGTTAATTCGAAACCTAACTTATCAGCTTCTTTTAGAATACCACTCTTAGTCATTACATTAAGTTCAGATGGAGAAGGGATTGAAATCTCTTCATACTCATCTTCGTCTTCTACGGGTTCAGTAAGGTCTTCTTCAAAAACTTTGATGTCACTCTGTTTAAGGACAACATCATTCTCTTCTAGAACTGGTGCAGTTATGGTTGGTGCAGTTGGAACTGATGCTTTAAGATTTGGAGCATTACCACCACTGACTACTGGTTTACTTGATTCGTAACCAATGTCTAATGTGGGGAAGGGTACAGTATCATCTTCTACTGGAACTGCAAGTTCGTCTTCCATATCAAATGATGCGTTGAATTCTTCTTCATCAATTAAGTCCATTTCCATTTGGTCTTCGAAACTTACGCCTGATGAAATGTTTGCTAAGCTTGGAAAGCTTTCCAAGTATTCTTCTTCGGTTTCTTTTTCTTCCAAGTCATTCATAGTTGCAACAAGTTCAACTTCTTCTAAAAAGTCTTCAGTTGATGTGTTAGCATCTTCGGGAATAATTGTTGTTGGTTCTAGAATTACTTCTTTAGGTTCAACAAACTCAGCAAATGATTTCTTTGCAGCCTCAATCTGTCCTACGAATTCTTCGTTTTCTGAAATAGGTTTATTTGTTTCTACTGGTGATGGAATCACTGTATGTGATTGTGGTGTATCTAAAGGAACTGATGGTTGTTCTACACCTACAGGGTTCAATGACCTTGCAAGTCTCATAGCACTTGATGCTACTGGAACAACTGGTTCTAGTACTGGTGTTGGTGTTTCTGTTTTAAGAATCTCTGCAACTTGTTGTGATTCAGATGCAGTAAGAGTTTCTTCTTGAACACCTGCTGGTAATCCAACAGTTCCGTCACCGTCTAAATCAATACTAACACCTGCTTTAAGAAGTATTGCTTCCATTTGTGCAAGTCTGTTTTGAGTAGTCTTTCTAAGAATCCTTTCATCAACTAACTGTTGTCTTTCTTGTTCTCTTTGTTCTGCAAGTTGTCTTTCTAGTTCTTCTTGGTCTCTTAACTGAGCTTGTTCTAACTGTTTCTGTGCAGTTGCAACAGTAGTGTTATGGTCAATAATACCCTTAGTTATTTCTTCACGAATTTGAACGGCTGCATCCAAATCTGTCATTTTGAATAGACCACTATTAAGTGCTAACTCAACAGTTGCCAAACAAGACTGTGCAACTGCAGGACTCAATAAGACTCTACTGTTTGCAACTCGTTGTTGTATTTTTTGAACTTCTGTTAGTTTAGGTTCTTGACCCATTCCTTCAGAAAATGTGGGGGTTGTGTTTTCCATTATATTATAGCTCCGGCCGAGAGATGTTAGACTAGGTAGTTAATTATAGAAGTTAAATTCTAACTTCCCTTTATATATGTATAGTCTCGAATCCCTACTTGTATTTATTAAATTGTGATGTCGGGGAATGCTTTTTGAGCAATCTCCTTCGTTATATTTTTAAACGGATTCTTTCCGTCTTTTACTAAGTCCAACATCTCTGCTTCTTTGGCAGGGATGCCTTCTAACAAACCAATCCACATATGTTCTCTTTTAACCATAGGTAATTGTTCTGTTACAAAATATTTAAACAACTTGTGTTCAAACCTTAGACTTGTTTCTGTTAAATCAGATGCTGGTGCTGAGTTACTTCCGTAAGGAGTTTTACCTTCGGGTAGTTTTGAATTCACGTTAGGTGAAAACATCCACTGCAATACAGGTTTCACTGCACCATTGGTTGCACCGTAAACTTGCAATCCGTGAGATGCATTATCAGCATTCTCTCCTGCAACGATATTTGCTTGACACATAATTTCATATACGTCTGCATCTTTCTGTAATCTTTTTCTTTCAGTCACTAATTTCATTAGTGCTTTGTTGGGAGCGCCCTTAGGTCGTCCTCTTCCTCTTTTCTCTGTCATAATGTAAAATCCTCTACATGGTTTAATAACTCTGATAACCTATGTGTTCTTAGATAGTCAAAGACCTTGCCTCTTACGGGTGCAGTGTTTGAATACTCTTCTAAGATAGTATCCTCAATTTCTTGGGGAATGAACTCTAGGTCAATTAGAGTTTGGTTTCTTAAATAGTTCCGATAGTATTTATCGTCATTTTGAATGGACATTCTGAGATAGGAATCTTTGACACCTTTTCTTAATGGAGTTTGTCTTATACCTTCTGCAAAACAATTGTCGTTTGATAGAATGTTTGGTATGCCGTCTGACTTGTCCCCTGTTAGAATATGTTCCTTAAGGAATCTATCGGGGTCTTCACAATGAATTAGTTTGTTGACATTAGGACTCCACTGTTTCACATAGTCATACTTGTGTAACTGTTGGAAATCTTTATCACCACTAATAATCATTACTGGTTCTGTTGCATGTTTAACTAGTATTGCAATGATGTCATCTGCTTCACACTTCTCAACATACATATAACGATACGGAAAGTTATCTCTAAGTTCTTCCTTAATAATTTGTAGTGTATCGAATAACATTTTCCAATCTAGGTCTGATGCATCTCTACTTTTCTTTCTGTTTGCTTTGTATAAAGGCATGAAGTCTTTTCTCCATGTATGTGATGCATCTGTACAAAGAACTAACTCTCCGTACTCGGGTGCATACTTCTTTTGATACATACGAACTGAATTCAGAATCATATGACGAAGCATGTCTTCACTCATTTCTCCCTTATTCATTTTCAATTGCATCATCAAGTTTGCAATTATGGTTTGGGTAAAATCTAGTAGTATCATTTAATCACTTTTATTAATAATGTATTTTTGGTAATTCTATTGTTTCCGTCTTTTGCTTTGGAACGAGGTATCTCATCCATAAAACCTTTTGCAATAATATTACCACCTTTAGCTATTCTATCAAGTAACTTGGTATCTGTCAAGGTCTTTTCTGTACATACATCAAAGTCAATAATATCACTTCCTCTGACCTTGAGTCCACCATAAGATTCAAAACAAGTCATCTTCTTACTTGAAGTGTTCCAAGTGAATAACATCCTTGCACGAATAATTTCTTCGGGATTAATTGAAGTGTACTTTTCCCATCTATCTAAGTAAGGAAGTTTCTTAACTAACTGTGCTGGTGTTTTTGGTTTTGCTGGTTTACGAACTGGAACATAGTTCTCTAAGTAAGTGTCAATTGATTTCTCGATAGAGTATAGAAACTTAATGAACTGTTTCTTCCTTGTCTTAGTAAGATGATTGTAAGCCTCTTCTAACTGTTCACAACCTTCTTTGTTTTCGACTTCCTCTATAATATTATGTGTCTGACCTTTCATAAATTTAACCACTCTACTTGAGTAGTCTAATTGTTTAAGATACTTTGACATGTCAAATGATGTGTCACCATCTAACCATTTGTCAATTGCCCATTCCACCTCACCATATGCATTAAAGGCCTTGAGTTCCATCCTCTCTTGGATACTAATCTTTGGTTTTGTATTTTCCATAGTATTCATTATATATAAAAGTAAGGCCCGTTGTCAAGTTACTTTTGAATATCTCCAATTCCATCTTCACTTTTATTTGTCAACATAAATTTACGAGCAGGGTTAATCATCAAGTTTGCACGTTGCATAAAATCTCTATTCACGAGGAACGGTATTTGGTTTCTCTTGTCTAAAGACACTTCCACTTCATATGTAGTATTTAAGAATTCTACATCCATCATTACAACAGGTCTTGACTCTGCTGGTTTGATTAGTTCGATAGTTCTATGTAGAGGTTTAGAATGTTTCTCACCATTCATAGTCCAAGTGACCTTCTTACCCTTGACCTCCACATCATCTGCATGGAGACTACAAACACTAGTACTGTTACCAGTATCTAATTTACCTGTAAGTACTGCA
>Ga0209666_1003274_pt1 | contig 11832 bp, 9 predicted proteins | sample SaaInlV_125m_DNA_FD_184679 | JGI IMG/M metagenome (GOLD analysis project Ga0209666, IMG submission 184679) | Marine microbial communities from expanding oxygen minimum zones in the Saanich Inlet - Saanich Inlet SI037_S3LV_10m_DNA (SPAdes)... | ecosystem: Environmental > Aquatic > Marine >...
GCTTGAGTTGCCATTTTGGCAAAAATCACGTTATGTTGTTGGGAAGGGTTGTTTTGATATTGAAACCATTTTATAGCGTCTTCTAAATTCATGTAAATATTGCAAGCGCCATAGATGCTCTCAAAAACTTGAGATGGTTTGGCATTCTCTTCCAAATTCCTATAAGATGTGGCGCTATTTTTAGATTCTACTTTTGCGCTATTTTTTACAAAAGCCGATTGCATTTCAATAGGTTTAAAAACGCGCTCCTTCATAAAATCAGGAAAATCTAATCCACTTACTCTTTTAATTACTTCAGCCATTAATACAAACCCTGAGTTGTTGTAATCATAATGTTTTCCTGGAGGGAAGCTGCTGGATGGTTGATTTAGTATTACATTCAATGCTTTTTCAGCAGTTAATAAACTGTCGTGTTCCAGGTCCGACAACATTAGTAAACCATAGCAATCTCTTAATCCTGATGTATGTTGTGCACAGTGTTTTAAACGAATAGTATCTCCATAAAAAGGTAATTCAGGAATGTATTTTCGTACATCATCTTCCCAATTAATTTTCCCTTCTTGCTCTAAAAGCATCATTGCAAAACAAGTAAACTGTTTGGTTACCGAACCAACATTAAATATTGTTTCAAAATCGATTTTTGCCCCTGTTTCTAAATTGGCTAAACCGTATGCTTTTTTAAAAATAATTGAATCTCCTTGACCTATAGCGATAACGCCACCAGGAGCATTTTCCACGTTAAAAAAATTAAAGGCACGGGCGTAAATAGAATTTTGAGCACTTCCATATTGCGTTATTAAATAAAGGGCTATGAATAGGTTTCTCATAATGAGGTTTTAGTGTGTTTACTTGAAATTGCAATCTAATCCGCTAATAACTGTTTAAACTTTTTTAAGCTCGATGAAATTCCTTTGTGCATACTGTTATTACAAAGTAAAATAATGCAATTTTTGTTTTTAAGATCTCTGTAAATGTAAGTTCTAAACCCAACCCAACCGCCAGCATGTTCGGTATACCTTGTTTCTCCATTTTCTTCCGTAATCCCCCAGCCATAACCGTATTTTAAATTTTTATTTTTATGCCAATCAATGTAACCCGTAAAAGCTTCTTTTAACGTTTTTTTGGACACTAGTTTTTCAGTATAAAGCGCAGCATCCCATTTGGCTAAATCTGGAGCATTCGAAAAAATTCCTCCTTCACCCTGCATGCAGTTGAGGTAATGGTGTTCTGCCTGATAAATGAGATCTTTGTTTTTAACCCAGTAACCATATGCTCTGTTTTTTATGCTCACGGTATCACTGGGTAGATAATTCAGAATAAGTGTATTATTCATTTCCAAAGGTGTGAAAATGTTTTGTTCTATAAATGCCGTAAAGGATTGATTGGATATGCGTTCGATAATGATGGCTAAAAGAGCATAAGCAGTATTACTATATTCAAAACTACTTCCTGGGGAGAAAGACGGTTTAGGCTTCGCTGTGAAAAGCATGTTAATTACAGAGTCTTTATTGGGTACAAGTCGATCAGTATCCCACCATTTTTTTTCAGGTTGATAAACTTTACTGGTAACCGGCATATAATCAGGTAATCCTGAAGTATGGATAAGCAGCTGCTTAATATTTATTCCTGGATAAGGACATTTTGGGATATACATCCTTAAACTATCCGTCAATTTTATCTTTCCTTGTTCCTTTAAAATTAGGATTCCCATTGCGGTGAACTGTTTACTTACAGAGCACAGCCTGAAAACAGAATTAATATCCAATTGCTTAATCGAATCTTTATCAGCGGGACCAAAAGCTCCTTGGTAAATAATTTCCCCGTTTTTAATGACCATCGCTGTTCCGTTGAACTTTCCCTTTTTATGTAATTTATTTAGGTGTTCTTCGTATGAGTTAGGAGTCACCGCCCAGCCTTGAAAAGAAAGGTGAATACTTAAAATAACGACAAGGAAAATAAGTTTTCTCATGGTTTAAAAGTGTTATTTGGCTCTTTCTTGTAATTCGTTAGAACCGGTTTCTCTTTCTCGTTGTTTTTTTAAACGATTGTTTCCAAAGTTGTAGGCTACTGATAGTTTAAAAACTTGTTTTTCGGGCTCAAAATAATTGATCGATTCTAATACACCTTGGGCATATCCACCGGTATGAACTCTTAATCCAAAAATATCAGTCCCGGTAAAGTTGAATTTCCAATTTTTGTATTTTTTGGATACAGATGCATCAAATTGTATGAACTCATTTTGGTACCATACTTGCCAAAAATGCTTGTCATGATAAAAGCCTGTAAACTCAGCTTTCCAGCCTTTACTTAATTTAAATTGATTTTGTAATCGGATGTGGAATGAAGTATAATCGAAATTATATTCAGGAGAGTTAACCAGTTTTTTTCTAAACACAGTAGCATTCCAATTCACTGTCCACCACTTAAAAGGCTTAATTGGTCCGTTTATCGTTAGGTTGATGTTGTGTTCTTCGCCAAGGTTTTTAAACTGGAAACGTTGAATAACTTCCCCTTCCGTTGAATTGGGAGTTAAGTAAATGCTATTTGTAGTATATCCATAGTTCACATTGAAGTTAAAATGTTCAAACATCCCTAATCCATAGCTGTACTGACTGTAAATTTGTGAACGTAAATTAGGATTACCAATACTAATTAAATAAGGGTTAATTCGTTGTTCAAACGGTGTAAGTTCCAAATATTCTGGACGTTTAATTCTTTGGTTATAACTCAAAGAATGGCTCCAATTTTCATGCGCTTTGTAATTTACGGATGCATTGGGAAATATATTAAAAAATTGCTGATCAAATTTAATAGAATCTACATCCGTTTTTCCGTCTAAAATTGTGTTTTCAAGTCTGAAACCAAAATCAGCAGTCCACTTCTTTTCCCATGCCTTATTTATTGCTGCGTATGCTGCACTTATTTGTTCGTTGTATTGGAAGTTAAAAGCGTTTTCGGAATTGTTATTTGCATCTTTAAAATCGGAATAGGAGTTGTTTTTTTGGTTTAACTGGCTAAATTTAATGCCAGTTTCAAGGTCCCAATCGTTTTGTAGTTCCTTAGCAAAGTCAATTTTTGCAGTTACAGCTCTTAAATGGATACCCCAGTTGGTTGTATATATTTCGTTGTCAAAAATGTTGTTCCCATTCCAGTAATCGCTTTCGGTGATTTGATCACTTGAATCGTAATTATAAATATAATCCGCGTCAAAATTCCAACTTCCTTTTTTAATTTTTTTATTGAAATTCAAGTTGTATACATTTCCTTTCCAGCTATTTAAAAGATCGCGATAGCCAATGGTATGATCATAATCAAAGTCACCCTGAACTACTTTTGCGTTCAAGTTTTCAAAGAGGTCAAATTCGCCGATGTAAGGTGAAATTAAAACTCCTATTGTAGTGTTGGAATCAATGTAGTAATCTAACCCGGTTTTTGAGGAAAGATTCCGCATTGTAAAAACAGGAATTTTAACATTGTGAATTTCATTAGGCTTCTCATCAATAAGTGTGGAAAGTTCAAGACGTTGATCAAAGAATCTCTGGGTTTGTGTAGCTGTAATATTCCCGTATAAGTTGATTTTTCCTATACGATAGTTGTAATTCAACCAAGTGTTAGACTTAGGATATTTCCCCATTCCTGTGTTTAATCCAAGGTTAGCATTAAACCCATGAGAAGCGCTTTTTTTCATGATAATGTTTACAATTCCTCCGGTTCCTTCGGCATCAAATCTTGCAGGAGGAGTATTAAATACTTCAATCTTTTCAATTTCTGTTCCTGGCATTGCTTCTAATTGCTGAATTAGTTGCTCTAGGCTTAATAAATTAGGCTTTCCGTTAACGAAAACCTGAACGTTACTTTGTCCGTTTAAGCTCAAGTTTCCATTTTGATCCATCGTAAGTCCTGGGATTTTCGAAAGAATATCCTTCGCATTACTATTTTCTAAAAGAGGAGACGCGCCAATATTTATGTTTAACCCTCGGCCTGTTTGTTCTATAACAGGTTTGGTTACGTCAATAACAATAGCATCCAATGCGTTATCGTTTGGTTTTAATGTGATTGTAGCTAAATGAGGCGCTTTTTGAAAACTATCCGTAGAATGCGTTTGAAAACCGAGGGAAGAAATTTTCAAAAAATAGAATTGTTCACTTTCAGTAAAATTCAAAGTGAACACCCCATTTTCGTCCGCATAAGTTGCGTTTTCCGTTTCATTGTTAGCGACACTTATTAATTCAATTTGAGCAAAGGGAATTGTGTCATTTGAGCTAGATTTTATCTCTCCTTTAATAACCTGCCCACGTGAAATAATCGAAATTAGTATGCTTGCAATTAATATCGTTATCCTCATTTTAGTAAGTATAAAAATGTTCAGGTTCTACATAAACAACGGTAGTCGCGTTATTAAATTTCTTTTCGTCAAATTCTTTATTTAGAAATGGATCTTTTTCTTTTTTTTCATCAAGTTCTGAATTAGCCATGCAGGCAAACAAGAACGTACTTGATATGGCTATTATCGTTTTCATAATCCAAAGTAATGGTATTGGATTTGAATATTATAATAGATTCTCCATAAACCGCTGGTTTGCCGTTACATGTTTATTATTTACCGACAAACCTATTGGTCGGTAAAAACAGCTTGTTTATGGGTGCATTGTATGTTTGGAAACAGGTTTGTTGTTTCCTCGATAGAGATTATCGTATTTTCGTAGCGAATGCGATTTAAGAAGCTTTTAGTAATACATATTATTATCTGGATTTTCTACTTTGGTGGTATTGGATATTACATCGATGTTTTTTGGTATGGGGAAGCAGAGAATAAGAACATGTACTGGTTACATTGGTCTGCGAGTCGGTTTGGAGATATGGCATTTTCTTATTTTTTAGTTGAAATAATTTTTCAGAAATTTTTTTCAACTAAGAAGTACATCTGGTTTGGAATAGCATTAATTGCTTTTTCATTATTTCATTATACTTATGACACTTGGGTTTGGAATTGGTTTTCATTAGACTATGTTTGGACTGCGGCCGACCCTGATCAACGTAGTGATATTATCGGTAATGTTATTCAAATAACAATGATTTCAGTCATTTTCTATTCAGGGAGAAATTGGGAGCATAGTTACTTTTTACGAAAAAAGTTAGAAGATGAGTTAGCTCAAACAGAGCTTAAGTTTTTAAAATCTCAAATGAGTCCTCACTTTTTATTTAACGTCTTTAATAATATTTATAGCCTTTCTTTAGATGAGAACCCTAAAACTCATAAAGCAATCGGACAGTTAAAATCGATTATGAATTACATTCAAATTTTTGAAAGTAAAGAAGAAATTACTTTAGCAGAAGAAAAGTATCATTTGCAACATTATATCGACTTAAATAGGTTGAGGCATACGGCAAAGGTTCGATTAAAATCAAGTTTTGAAAACCCTGAATTGAAAATTGAACCGATGATACTGTTACCCTTTTTCGAAAATGCATTTAAGCATGGTAAAACGGGTGAGAATGATGACATAAGAGCGATTATAAAAGAGCGAGGAGGAGTTGTTAATTTCGAAATAAGTAATGAGATCAATCCGAATAAAAGGAAGGACAGTGTTTCTGGAGTGGGGTTAGAAAACATTAAGAAACGGTTACCTTATTTATACAGTGATTTTTTAATGGAAGTCATTCAAGATGAGGAGAAGTATAAGGTTAAAATGCGATTAAATCTTGGAAAAAAAATTAAATTATAAAGTATTACTTATTCATAGTCTATTTTGGGCGTATGAACTTTTCATAATTCTTTATTATGGACTTGATTTGGGGGGGCTATTAATTTGGAATTATTCCTTGTTTATCCTAGTGGTATATCTTCATTATTTCGTTTTGGTTCCAAGAATTATTAAGAAACCTTCTTTGTCATCATTTTTAAAATGGTATGCTGTTTTCTTTTTGATAACGTTTATCCGAAAGCAAGTTACTCATTATTTAGGGACTAATTATTTTGAGCCATGGGGCTGGATGAAAATGGATATTGGTTATGAATTTTACGACCGATTAAAAATTGCTGTATTATTGACTATTTCAAATTCATCAGGGATTTTAGCCGTTTGTTTGGGTTCAAGGTATTTTATAAACAAAGACAAGGCGGCCGAACTTGAAAGTCAAAAAATAAATAATGAATTAAATGCATTAAAGAATCAAATTGATATTCCAGAGACGATTAATATTTTATCAAAATTAGAGCAAAAAGCAAAGTCAAAACCAGAATCAATCCAAGATGAAATTATCGAATTATCCAATGTTTTGAGGTATCATTTGTATTCAAAGGAAGGTGAAGTGATTCTTTCAAAAGAGTTGGGAATTGTACAAAATCAATTGGATTTATATAATAAGCTCAATCATTCATCGATAGCAATTAGCTTAGAGATTGATGATCGAATTATCAAAACGGGGATATTAAGTAAGGCAGTTGGGGAAGTGCTTAAACATACTCAAAAAGTAAATTCAGTACTAGAAATAAATGGAATTCAAAAAGATACTTTTTTAAAGATATCGGATGGGGATTCAGTTTTTTTAAGCAACTTGAGAAACCGTATTGAAAACATGTTTAGCAAACAAGTAGATATTGAAAACACTACTCAGACTATAATTATTAAATTAAATTAGTAGTATGAATTGCCTTATAATAGATGACGAGCCTTTGGCTATTGATGTGATAAAAAAGCACGTTAATCGCATACCATTTTTAAACATATTGGGAGCAACAACGAGTGCATTTGAGGCAATCGAAATCATTAATTCTGGAGAAATAGATTTATTGTTTTTGGATATTCAAATGCCTGAGTTAACAGGTCTTGAGTTGTTAAATTCTTTGCGAAAACCACCAATGGTTATTTTTACTACAGCTTATCAAGACTATGCTTTAGAGAGCTATGAATTGGATGCTGTAGATTATTTAATGAAGCCAATTCCGTTTGAGCGTTTATTAAAGGCTGTAAACAAGGCTAAATTACGCTTAGCGAAGGGTAAGGCAGTTTCTGTACCAGAAAAAAAGACAGAAAAGGAGAATATCAGAGAGTATATTTTTGTGAAAACTGTTTATAAAACGGTAAGAATAGAGCTAAAGGATATTAACTATATAGAAAGTCAAAAAGACTACGTTATTTTTCACCTACTTAACGAGAAGATTTCTTCACAATTAAGCTTGTCGTCCTTGTGTGATCAATTGGATTCTACTTTGTTTTTACGAATTCACCGATCATTTATTATAGCGGTAAACAAGATTTCAGAAGTAGAACGAAATACAGTGATTGTAAATGGCGACAGAATATCTGTTGGCGCAAATTACCGCTCAGCCTTTAAAAGTGTTATCGCGCATCAAAAGATCGGATAAGTTTTAAACCCACAAAAGAATAGATGCTTTAAGAAGGTGTTCTTCCGAACGCTCTAATTACCCTATAATGAGCCCCAATAGCTTTAAGGAAGCTTCCGTGTGCGTGATAAGGCACTTTAAACTCCTCGGCAGTTGCTTTTATAATTTTAGAAATATGCCGATAGTGAACATGGCAAATCCCTGAGAATAAGTGATGTTCAACTTGGTAGTTTAAGCCTCCAACGTACCAAGAGAATAATCTGCTTTTTTGTGAAAAGTTAGCTGTTGTTCTTAATTGGTGAATTGCCCAGTTACTTTCAATGATTGATTCATCGTTTGGTAACGGGAAATCAACATCAGGCATTACATGTGCTAATTGAAAGATAAAACTCAAAATCAATCCACACACAAAGTGAAGAATCAAGAACCCAAGTAGCGTTGTTCCAGTAGGTAAGTCCAAAACAAAAATTGGAACAATTAGAATATATCCAAAGTAAAAAGCTTTCCAAGCAATAATCGTTAAAACATCTTTTTTTAACTCTTTGTCTGAAATTAGCCCCTTACGATTGAACCTGAAAACTTGTAAAAAATCTTTCCATATAATCCAACCAAAGGTCATTAATCCATACAAGAAAGGGAAAAATATATGTTGGTATTTGTGAATTTTCATGTGCTCGTGATGCGGTGTAAACCTTAAAATTGGAGGTCCTTCAACATCTTCATCAACTCCGGCAACATTGGTATAAGTATGGTGTAAAACGTTGTGCTGTAATTTCCAAAGTCGAGCGCTTCCGCCAACAAGATCCATAGATAACCCCATCACTTTGTTAACGATTGGAAATTTTGAATAAGCCCCGTGGTTGGCGTCATGCATGATTGATAAACCAATTCCAGCCATTCCTGTTCCAATTACTCCCCAAAGTGCTAAAACAGGGAAAGTACTTGTCACCGTTTCGGTCATTATTAAGAAATAGGGAACGAAAAATAATGCAAACATAAAAATTGACTTGAAAACCATGTTTAAGTTTCCATGCTTATCAACATTTTTTTTGATAAAATATTCGTTAACTCTAGACTTCAGAGTTTTTGTGAATTCTTTATTTAAGTCGTGGTTGAATTTTACGCTTGTCGGCTTCATATTCATAGTGGGTACAAAACTAATGAATTAAGTAATTGCAAGCAAAACAACTTTTAATTTTTTAAACGTGAATTAAGCGGTTTGACTGCTTTTTGAAGTTGATTTTTTAATGATTTCTTGAGCAACTCTTGAAATTGCATTAGCATCGTATTCACATTCTGCATGAAGCTCTTCTTGGGTACCATGTTCTATATACGAATCTGGAATTCCTAAACGTTTAATAGATGAAGAATATCCATTGTCCAACATAAATTCAGCAATAGCAGTTCCAATTCCACCAACTACACACCCATCCTCAACTGTGATTATATGCGAAAATTTCCCAAAAACTTCATGTAATAATAAGCTGTCTAACGGCTTAGCGAAACGCATATCATAATGAGCGGCGTCTATGCCTTTAGTATTTAATTGTTTACATGCATCAACAGCGTAATTTCCAACATGCCCTAAAGATAAGATAGCGATGTCTTCTCCGTTTTTTATTTTTCTACCGGCACCAATTTTGATTTCCTTGAAGGGTGTTTTCCAATTAACCATCATACCTTTTCCTCTTGGGTAACGAATAGAGAATGGACCTTGATCAGGCAATTGAGAAGTATACATTAAGTTTCTTAACTCTTCTTCATTCATTGGAGCACTAACTACAATATTTGGAATACATCTCATGTATGCAATATCGTATGCTCCGTGATGAGTAGGGCCATCAGCACCAGCTATTCCTGCTCTGTCCAAGCAAAACACAACATTTAAGTTTTGTAAGGCAACATCATGAATTACTTGATCGTATGCGCGTTGCATAAAAGAAGAATAGATGTTACAAAAGGGTATTAATCCTTGCGTTGCTAATCCAGCAGAAAAAGTAACTGCATGTTGTTCAGCAATTCCAACATCGAAAGATCGATCTGGCATCGCTTTCATCATAATATTAAGCGAACTTCCTGAGGGCATTGCGGGGGTAATTCCCATAATTTTCTCATTCTTTTCAGCTAATTCTACAATCGTATGTCCAAAAACATCTTGATATTTAGGGGGTTGTGGATTTTTAGGTGCAATTTTTATAATCTCTCCAGTGTCTTTATTAAAAATTCCTGGTGCGTGCCATTGTGTTTGATTCCCGGTTTCAGCAGGCTCATATCCTTTTCCCTTCTTTGTTAAAATATGCAGAATTTTAGGACCAGGAATATCTTTGAGATCTTCAAAAATCTTCACCAATTGTTTTACATCGTGGCCATCAACTGGACCGAAATATCTAAAATTGAAAGATTCAAACAGATTAGAGTTTCCTAAAACAGAGCTCTTAACAGCATTTTCTATTTTGGACGCAACTGCTTGTGCATTTGGACCAAACTTACTGATGTGGCCCAATAAATTCCAAATCTCATCTTTTACTTTGTTATAAGCTGCAGAAGTTGTAATTGCAGTTAAGTACTCGTTTAAAGCAGTAACATTAGGATCAATCGACATACAGTTGTCGTTAAGAACTACTAATAAATTACTGTTTTCAACCCCACCATGATTTAAGGCTTCAAAGGCCATTCCAGCAGTTAAAGCGCCATCACCTATTACGGCTATGTTTTGTTGCTCTTTTTTTCCAAGGTATCTGCTGGCAACACTCATTCCTAAAGCACTGGATATCGAAGTAGAAGAATGTCCTACTCCAAAAGTATCGTACTCACTTTCTGCTCTTTTTGGAAAACCACTTAACCCACCGTAAACTCTTTGAGTAGGAAAATCATTTCGCCTTTCAGTAATAATCTTGTGACCGTAAGCTTGATGTCCAACATCCCAAACCAACTGATCGGTAGGTGTGTTAAAAGCGTAGTGTATAGCAGTTGTTAATTCAACAACGCCTAAACTGGCTCCAAAATGTCCTCCTTTTCGAGAAACTACTTCAACAATATAATCCCTTAGTTCATCACAAAATTGTGGAAGCTGCTTAGATTTTATCTTTCTAAGGTCGTCGGGGTTGTTAATTGACTGAAGTAATTCTCCTACTTTAAATTCCATTTATGATAGAGTTGTCGCGAATTTACCAAAAATAATAGCGCCAATAAAGGGTTTTTATTAAATATAATAGCTTGTTTAACATAAATTGAGACTTATTAATTTTTATTCAAATCAATTTTGTTGCCATTCACACTTAAAAATATTCCGCTCAACACTTTTTGAAGTTGTGTAAAAATTAAATAATTCAATTTAGAGGTTAATTTCAGGAAACAAAATTTTGTGATTTGTGTTTCCTTTATAGCTGTTTGTATTATTTTTGTTTTTGATGAAGGACTTGGCATTAGTTGATGAAAAAGAAATTGCTTTAATTGAGCGAGTTAGTGGCGTTTTTTTAAAAAAGGGTATGAAGCGCGTTACAATGGATGACGTTGCTAAAGAGCTAAGTGTTTCTAAAAAGACACTTTACAAGTATGTTAAAAATAGAAAAGAGTTGGTAATGAAATCAACTTATTTCCACGTTCAAAGAGATCAATCTAAGGTAAGAGAAATTCAAGCAAAAAATCTTAATCCAATAATTGAAAATCATGAGCTGGCAAAGTTTGTAATTGAAACTATTTCGAATGTTAGTCCTTGTGTTCATTATGATTTGGAGAATTATTTTCCTGAGTCTTGGAAGCTCTTAAATGGGTATTTTCGTGGCTTTGTTTTCGAAAGTCTACATACAAATTTAATAAGAGGCCAAAGGGAAGGTGTATATCGATTAGATTTTAATGCTGAAATAATAGCAAAAGTTTTTGCCAGTAAAATAGATATGATTTTTGATGCTGAGTTATTTCCAACGGAATGGTTCAACTTTAAAGATGTTTACTTAGAGTATTTACATTACCATTTAAGAGCGATAGTTTCGGAAGAAAGTTTATCGATGTTAAAAAAATTAGATTTTAAAAAGTTATAAGATGAATATAGTATTTAAGACTTTAAAAAAAATAACGTTTGTGGTTGTTGTTGCCGCTCCAGCATTATTACAAGCGCAAGATTACACATTAAAACAAGCGCAAGATTATGCTGTAGATCACTATTACCAAGCTGTGAATGCGGGATTGGACATTAAAAAATCTAAAAGTAAAGTGTGGGAAGTTACAGCAATGGGTTTACCTCATATAGATGCTGCTGCATCTTATAGATACGCTGCAGATTTAGAGTTTGATTTTCCACCAGGTACGGTAGATGGATTTATGGCAGCTTTCGCAGCAGATAATATATCTCAAGGAAAATTATTGGCATCTCAATCTATTTTTGACGGAAGTTATATTGTTGGACTACAGGCAGCAAAAAAGTATTTACAATTTTCTCAGTTTGAGAAGGAAAAAACAGATAATGATGTACGCAACATGATTGC
>Ga0209666_1003276_pt1 | contig 11830 bp, 6 predicted proteins | sample SaaInlV_125m_DNA_FD_184679 | JGI IMG/M metagenome (GOLD analysis project Ga0209666, IMG submission 184679) | Marine microbial communities from expanding oxygen minimum zones in the Saanich Inlet - Saanich Inlet SI037_S3LV_10m_DNA (SPAdes)... | ecosystem: Environmental > Aquatic > Marine >...
CCGTTTGCGTCGCGAAGCGTCCTGCTCCCCTCGCACGCCACGAGCGTCGCCGGCGGCGGGTGCGCGAAGGAAGCCGCGCTCGCGCCGGAAGGGCCCGAGATGGAAGCCGCGCGCGAGGCGAGCGCTACGCTTCCGTCTTCTTTTTCGTTTTTGTCGTCTCCGACGGCGCTCGGCGCCGGCGCCGGCGCCGGCGCCGTCCGCCGCGCCTCGCCGCTCGCCAGCTTCTTGAGGTGCGCCTGCCCCGCGACGGTGTGGCGCATGAACTCGTCGTACGTCTCGTGGATGTCGATCGGCGGGCGCAGGCTCTCGTACCTGCGCTGCACCGGTCTCAAGTACGCGCCCTCCGTGGACGGGTCGGACACAAAGTCAAAGGTGATGAGCTCGAAATCCTCCTGGATGACGATGTACCCGTCCTCCTCCTTGAGCGTCGCCCAGCCCCGGCTGGACATGCCCAGCTGGAACCCGGCGATGTACAAGTCCCGCAGCATGCCTCCAGCCTGCGTGGGGAGCACCTCCACGTACCCCATCAGGTCGTTGCCCTTCCAGAAGTAGTCCAGCACCTGGTGCGAGACGTTCGCGTCGTTCAGGCACCGAAACGTGGGAGACGTCGGCGCGGGGTGGTCCAGCTCGCCCAGCGCGCGCCGATTTCGCACGTGCCTCTCGTAGAACGCCGCCGCCTCGCGCTGCAACAGGGGCTTGGGGTAGACGCGTCCGTTGCGGTTACGCGCGTCCGCGCGTCCCAGGATGCCTGCGTCGAGAGAGTCACGGAGGGATAGACCACGCGGGCGGGTGAGTTTTCGGCCGGCGCGGACGGACGCGCGACGAGAGACGGAGAAAATAAAATCCGTGCCAGGTGTTCGGACGACGCGAGCGCGGCGGAGGGGGAAGCCCGGGCACGTACCGTACACGATCAGCCGTTGATCGTTCAACGCGAGCGAGCGCGCGGAACGGTCCATTCTCTGCGCGTGGACGGGAGACGAGGAGGGTGGTGGGGGCGGTCAGCGGGCGTCGGCACACCGTGAATTGCTTGCGGCCAGGCGAGGACGAAACCGGATCGTGGCCGACGCGGCGTGCGCGCGGGGCGCACGGAGGGAAGACGTCGCGCGTGTAGAAGGGAGAACGCGCGGGTGGCATGTGTACGCACAATGAATCGGTCCGCCTCCGTGTTACCATCGCCCGTGGCCCCCTTGGGGCCGCACATGCACCACATGGCGGGCCGCGTGGCCGAATCGCCCGGCCGTGCCCGAATGGGGGTCCTTCGCGATTCAGGAGAGGACCGTCCGAGGACGCCACCGCAGGCAACCGCCGGACCGCCCGAGTGAGCTGCGCAGTCCCGCAACCGGCGGCGCCCGACCTCGACGCGCCGGAGATCGACTCCCGCGGACGAGGGCGTGCGACGCCGCGAGCGCTTCTGGTGCGTCGAGTATCCACGCGCCGCGAAACTGTTCCGAGCCCGGACGACCGAAACTTACGCGAAGCTCGGACGTCGGACGGCCAGCTGTGCGAATGCGGACATTGCGTGTGACGATAATGTGGAAGAATGGTGATTCTCGACAGACTACGCGTCGTTTCGCCGCCGCTCCGCGCCTCCGTCCCTGCTGCTCAAACTCCCCCTGCTGCTCCCCCCCCTGACCTTATCGTCCGGCCACATCAGGAACACCCCCCGCGTGATCGCGCCTCCGCTCCACTGCGTCCACTCGCCCCCTATGGACGCCGAGGACGTCCACCCGCGGAGCCGCATCCGCGGCCTCCCGTGCCGCCACGACGTGAGCGCCGCCGCGGGCAGCCCGCCGCACTCGGTGAACTTCGCCTCGATCGTCACCGCGCCGTCGCCGCGCGGGTCGCACAAACCGCGCAGAGTCAGCTCGCCCACCGTGTCCCGGATCCACCCGCGTAGAGTGCCGTCCGGCAGCGACGTCAGGCCCACGCGGAACGCGGCGTCGAGGGAAAGCCGAGGCGCCGGCCACGTACCGCCGGCGGCGTCCAAGCTCAGCCGCGCGCCGAACCACGCGCCCGACATCGCCGCGCAGGCGGACGGCTCGCCCGACTTCTCCAGGCGCACGCGCTGGCCGTGCGGCGGCCGGCCGCCTCGGGGCCACGGCCCGAACGAGGGCACGCTCGCGGGAACGGGCACCGCGTCGAACGCGAACGAGGAGGGGACGAGCAGGGGGTACGCCTTCGATCGACTCGCCGCGTCGTCGGCGTCGTCGTCGTCGCCCTCCGCGGCGACCCTCCGCAGGCACAGCGGCGCGAGCGCGAGCGCGAGGCAGTGGTCTATCCTGGGAGGGAGCGACTTCGCGGGCGGCCAGACGCGCGTGCCTACGGGCGCACCGCCCATCGCCGCGGCGAGCGTGGCGTCGTCCACCGCGCCGTGGTCGTGGTCCACGCCGCCGTACGCCTCATCTTCGGCGGCGGCGGCGTCGGCGGCGGCGAAAGGCGACGCGCCGGCGAGGCCGCCGCATCCCAGCGCGGGCGGCGCGCCCGGGGGCCCGGCGACGCACAGCCCGAGGAGCTCGCGCAGGGGCGGGTGTTCGGGCACGCCTGAGAACATTTCCGGGCGACTCCTGGTTTGGGTTTCGTCAGCGAGAAGCGCGTCGCGGACGCGAGGACACCGCGTGAGACACGCGGAGAGCGCTCGCGAGACGGCGAGCATCGCTTTGTTTCCGGACGTCGGCCACCACGCTTCGCCGGCGAGACACCGTCGCCGCGCGTGTGCCATGGTGGTGAGCTCGATGAGCCATCGGTGTAACCCGCGGACGACGTTCGCGGCGTCGATCGTGCGGTCCGTGCGGTCGATGGTCTCCGACGCGTTCACCGCGCGTGCGAGCTCCTCGGCGTGAGCCGCGACGACACCCCACCGAGCGTCGTCCGCGAGGTGCGCGGTGGATGCGCCTTTCGCGTCTCCGCGCTTCAGCGCGGCGAGGCTCTCCACGGAGGCCATCATCGGCGCGGGGTCCACCGCGCTCGCCGCGACCGTCGCGCGGTGCCTCGCCAGGAACAGGTCTCGGTACGACGCCACGGGCCACGCCGGCTCGTCCCACGCCTGCGCGAAGAGCTCCCGAAACAACGGTTCGTCCGCCGCGCTCGCGAGATGTTTGCTCGCCGCGGAGACGCGCACGATGTCGCGCGGGTCGAGGTGCGCGTACACCTTCGCGAGCGTCGCGCCGTCCAGCGCTTCGACGCTCGTCGTCGCCGGCGGCGGCGACGACATCGTGCCGCCGGGACCGACCGCCGCGTCGACTGAAGTGCTCTTCGTTCTCGATCAGGATAAGTGAAATATAAAAACTGCCGAAACGGCGTCCGCTTATGTAATAGCTATGGCTATACCACCCTCTCGCGACGAGCGCGGCGGCGGCGACGAATACTTCGGTGACCGCCTTCGAGGACCGAGAACGAAAACCCACCCCCGAAAGGCTTCGAGCGAGACGCTCCGTGCGATGAGGCTCACGCGAGAGCCGAGAGCGCGACGACGGACGCCAACGCCAGAGACGCGGCGGTGGCCGCCGCCGCCGAAACCGCGTCGTCGTCGACGACGAGGACGTCGTCGTCGTCGTCGTCGACGACGAGGACGTCGTCGTCGTCGTCGTCGTCGTCGGTGCCGACGCCCGCGACCTCGGCGAACTCGTCCGCCGCGGGCGGCGAGGCGCCGATGTTGGGCACGTCGTATCCCGTCCTCTGCAGGTCGCAGACGTCCCCACCGGTGCCCTCGCACTCGTAGGCGACGACGAACCTCTTGCCCTCGCTGGCTGCGGCGAGCAGGCGCCGGCCGACGCCGGACGTCTCGTTGTTGGCCTCCTCCTCGGTGAAGGAGAGCTCGAGCTCGCACCCGCCGCCGTCCGCGGAGGGGCAGCACAGCGCGGACTCCGCGACGATGTCCTTGGTCACCGTCGCGTTCTCGGGGTCCATGCTGTACGTGCCGTTGTCGCCGACGGAGTCCAGAAACGCGGTGCCCTCGTCGGGGTCGGACGCGTACAGGCGGATGCGCACGCACGCGGGGTTGGTGTCGTTGTAGCCGGTGTTGTTCGCCGCGCGCGTGAGGTTGTACGCGGAGGAATCGGCGGCGTCCGACTCGAGCGCGCCGGTCAGGTTCTTGTTCGTGCGGAGCTCAACCAGCGTGGCGTTGATGGTGATGTTCATGCCGCCGGAGAGCTCGGCGGGCTCGAACACGTCGAACGAGACGTACGAAGGCTTCGTCGCGTTGGCGTTCTCCTCCGGGAACGCGTTCGTCGCCGCCAGGCGGTCGCGGTAGTACAGGAACGAATAGTACTCGCACATGTCGGCGGTTTCGGACGCGCCCTCCGTGCAGCTGGCCCAGTTGCCGTGCGAGTCGTCGGCGCGCTCGCACTCGCCGTTTTCGGTGGCGCACAACTCCATCGCCTGCGTAACGCTCAGCGCGCCGTTCCCGACCCCCGAGTACCGGCCCAGCCCGGCGGCGCCGTAGCGGTCCTTGAAGTGCTTCTCGCGCACGATCTGGCACCGCCCGTGCACGATCTGGAACGCCACGCAGGGCGTGTCCTGGGCGTCCCCCGAGGGGAGCCACTTCAGGCTCTCGCACGCCTCGCAGCACTGCTCGGGGTCGGAGATGCTGTTGTACTGCACGCCGAACTGGCACTGCTCGACGTCGTACTCCGCGTGCGCGGGGTCGTTGCAGATGCCGATGTGGTTGGGGACCTCGATGCCGAGCTGAGGCAGCCTCGCCATGGGCAAGAAGTTTTCGCTGGAGGTCACCTTGGTGAAGTTGAACCGCGCCGCGCACGAGCCGGCGCTCCCGAGCGACGCGCCGTCGGCGTTACCGGCGGCGTGGCGCCAGTAGAAGAACTCGTCGCCGCACGGCGCGAGGTACGCCATGGAGAAGCCGGTGCTGCTGTCGAGGTTCCCCTTCATCATCATCTCGCGGTCGATGCGGCACACGTTGTTGAGAACGTCGAAGCGAATAGCCTTGCCGCCCTGCGCCATCGTCGCGCCCTCGTACTCCATCGCTTTCACACAGCAGTCCACGACGTCGCTGACGCCGGAGATCTCGACGCGTCCGTAATCGGAAAGCACCAGGTCGGCGCCGTCGTAGCCGTCGGGGACCATGTCGCCGTAGGTGCTTCCCCAGCCGCACCCGATGTTCCCCTCGCCCTTGTGCCAGCCCAGCGAGGTCGGCGCCCAGCCTCCAGATGGAGGGGTCGCGCTTCCCGTGGTCTGCGTCGCGAGCGACGTGATGTCCTCGCACGCCGCGCGCACGGCGGTGGCGTTGCCGACGTTGGCCATCGGCGCATCCGCGGCGAGGCCGTCTTGGTCGAAGATCGTGGCGTTCGCGGTGTTGTTGTTCCACTGCACGCAAAGATTCCAGTCCTCGCGGCAGTTGTACGCGGGCATGCACGTCGCGCCGTCCGTGGAGCGCTGCGCGATGGATCCGCGCCCGCTGCCGAAGTACTGGCACACCATCAGGTTGGACGTGTCCGCGCCTGCGCGGTACGTGCCGCACTTCGCGGGGCACAGCGCCAAGGAGCCCTTGTTCAGCATGGCGTCCGCGACGCATTGCTCATCGCACTCGGTGACGTTTTGGCTGAACGCGACGGTCGCGGAACCGGCGAGGAGCGCCACGACGAAGGCGCGTCGCGTGGAACGCATCGTGGAGGAAGGCATATCGCGACGTGGATGGCGCGCGTCGCAAGTTGTGCCGGCGGACGGATGTCGCGATGACATTCGAGAAAAGTGTCGTCTTAGACGACATTTGACGACAGGCGATTGGCGTTCCCCTCGGCGTTTCTACATCTCGTGTTCGAACTGCTGACGCTCGCGAAAAAGTCGTACGGGCAATTACCCTGCGCGAGCGCCGAAGACTTGATCGAAGTTGTAAAAAAACTCCGGGGGCTTACGAAGCGGGCTGACGAAGCAGGAAGGAAGAAGGTGTCGCGTTTCCGATGTCAACACGAAACCGCTCGCTCTCCGCGCCGCGTTTCGCGCGCCTACAGCACAAACAGGTGTCCCTTTTCCGCGAGCGCGTCCACGACGACGCCCTGCTCGACGTCCCCGGTGGCGTACAGCACGCTCGCGCCGCCCGAGCCGGGGTCGAACCGCAGCACGCGCCCCGCGTGCCACGTCTCTTCGGATGGCCAAAACACCTGCACGGTGCGCCCGAGCAGCGACGCGTGATTGGCTCCGGGCGCGACGGCGGCGAAGCGCTCGTCGCGCTCGGGCGCGCCCTCCGCCTCGGCCGGGTCCGCGAACGCCGCGAGCCAGGACATGTCCGTCGCGGACGGCGCCGCGGGAACGGGCGAGGTCGCGTGCGGCTTCTTCGCGGACCGAGACGCGTCGAGCGAATCGTCGCCCTCGCGCGCGCGTTTCGCCAAAGGCGACGGTTCCATCTCGTGCCTCTCCGCCGGCGCGATTTCGGCACCCTCGCCCGAGGGTGACGGCGCCGCCAAAGAGCTCGGGCTGCCGGACACCAGCCCCGCCCTGCGCTTGCGGTCGCTCGCCGGCGAGTCCGAAGGCGCCGAAGGCGCTTTCGAAGGCGCGTCCGACCCGCCGTTCGCGAGGAACGTAAGTTTCACGTCGTGCAGCATCGGACCCTCGGCGGAGCCGTAGCGCACGCTCTTCCAGCCGTCATCCGCCTTCTTGCCCGGGTTCGCGAGGCGCTTGCAGTGGATGGCCCACGCGCTGGGCGAGTAGAACGTCTGGTCCTGGAACGTGATCGCGCCCGCGGCGTCCAGCGCGCCGTGCCACGTCTGCTCCAGGTACGTGATCCAGAGCGCCTCCGGCCCGGGACGCATCAAGCCCGCGTCGACGAGCATCTTGAGCGAAACCGCGCTGCGTCCGGGCGCGGCGATCCGGCTGCCCGGCGTGCCCGTGCTCGCGCGCTTGCTGGTGTTGGTGGTCCGCCCGCCGCCGCCGGACTTACCCGACGAGTGAGGGGCGCCCGGCCGAGCCACGGAAGGCGCCGCCGTGCGCGTCGGCGCGCGCCGCGACTCGTGGCGCACGGACCACGCGATCTTCGACTTGATCAGCCATCGATCCGGCGCCTCCTTCCACAAGCGATACATCGCCTCCGCCTCCTCGCGGCGCTCCTCGCGAAGCTTCGCGATCTTGAACTCCTGCCGGCGCGATTCGCGATTCGGGGAGGTGGGCGAATCGTGATTCGGGATTGGGGGATGGTGAAAGGTGAGCGCGAGCGCGTGTCGTCGAGAGAGGAGACTCTTTCGTTCGCGGCGACGGCGTCGGCGCGAGGATGGAAAAAAAGCCACGGCCCAGATCTGGGTCGGCGCGGGTTTTTCGCGCGTCGTGGGCGTAAAGCCCGAAGGAGACGGAGGTTGTGCGCACCTGGACCGCCGCGCCTTCCGCGTCCAGCTCGTGTTCCTCCTCGGACTCTTCGCCGTCACTCTCGTCGTCCGTCTCCTCCTCCTCATCCGGAGGCTGCGGAAGACTGCCGATCCAGAACGCCTTGCCGGTGACCCCGCTCACCGCGAGGAGAGGCAGTGACTCGCGCGGGGTGAGCGCGCTGTAAAACTGCACGTCCTCCACGGGCGGCGGGGCGAGCAGCCTCGCCGCATCGTCCGCGCCGAGGCCCGCGGGAGCAGTCGCGACCGCCGCCATGGTCGAACCGAGATCCGGCGCGCGCCACCTTCTGCGTGCCCCGCTTTGAAAAACCCGTCGACGGCGTAAAATGAGTTCAGCGAGAGGCGTGAGAATCTTTCCCGTCCCCCATTTCGGCAATGCACGCGGTTGCGAGCGCGGCATCGCGGAGCCTGACCCCGCGTCAGCCTCGCGGCCCCGCTGAGGCTCATGCCGCGCAGGAAATTAAGGACCTGATCACCGCGAAACTGGCGAAGGGCGAGACCGTGAGCTTCGCCGAGTGCAAGCGCATGGTGCGGGACATCCTGGAATCGAGCGAGGCGCAGGCGAGGGAGGACTTCGAGCTCCTGGAGAGCCTGACGGACCAGGTGGCGCGCGACGGCGCGGAGCATCTCCTTCCGGTGCTCTCGGAGATGGCTCCCGCGTTCAACACGGACACGCGGGAGCTCATCGACAGCATCTTGATCGCGGGAGAGCGCGACGTGGGGACGCGCGGAGCGGAAAACACGGGCGTCGCGGTGGAACACGCGCGGCGAAAAGCCAATCAACGCGTCTTGGACCTGGTGGATATCGTGTCGGTGTGCCGCGCGGAGAGGGTCAAGCTGCTGGCCGAGCTGGTCACCGCGAGCAGAAGTAACAGGAGACGGTGACCCGTACCGCGCGTGACCGTAATCGCGACGGCTAAACGCTTCGCGCGCGTTCGTCGGCGATCGCGACGGAAACGGAACGGTTGTACTTTTACAAATTTTGCCAACGAGCGTTTAAGCTAGCGTCGCGGCGCCGGCGGCAGATTGTTCAGCGCCCCGAAGCTGTTCCCGTTCCCGCCGCGCCCGCCGCGCCCGCCAGGCGGGCCAGGCAGCCCCCTCCCGCCTCCCGGTGGCCCGGGGGGGTACCCCCCCATGGGCACGGGCGCACCTCCCGCGCCCATCATCATCGGCGCGCCTGGGTGCGGCGGGTAGTGCCCGTGCGGCGGCGGCGGCGGGAAGTGCCCGCCTGGCGTCATGCCGCGGCCGTACTGCATGACGCCTCCTCCTCTGCCTCCCGCCTGCACGGACGCCTGCAGCAGCGAGTGCGCGCCGCCCGGGGGAAGCCCGACGCCCATCGGGTACGGCTGCGGCCTTCCCGGGTGCGGCATCTCGCGGGCGCCGTGCGGCCCCCGGGGCTGGTCGACGTGCCAGAGTTTCGGCGGAGGCGGCAGATCGCGCTCGCCCACCACCGGGTCGGGCGGGCGCGCTCCCGGCATGAGCACGGGCGGCACGAACCTCTCCAGCGGCTTCGGGAGCTTGTAGCACACCGCGAGTACCTGGTTGTTCTCTATGTCCGGCATGGTCTTCATGGGCGTGGGCATCTTCGTCGGGCACGTCTCGCCGTCGACGAGGATCATCTCGCCGTTCATAGCGCCGCTCGCCGCGGCGGTCATGTGCTTCGACTTGGCCTGGCGGTTGCCCGCGCCCACCTCGTCCTCCAGCGCGTATATTTCGCGGCTCAGGGGGTGGCTGACGTGGCACAAGAGCGTCTCCAGGTTGATGCTGTTCCGCCGCTTCTCCTCCTTGGTCAGCGTCGCGTCCAGCCCGCGCGTCTCCGCCAAAAGCCGCTTCTCGTCGATCCACGGCAGCAGCGCCACCGCCTGCCAGGTGAAGCGCTTGCCGTTCATGTCCAGGTCGAACTTCTCGGGGTAGAAGTCGATGATGGGCGAGTCCGGGTCGGTCATCAGCGGATGGAACGCGGGCGGGAGCGCGTGCGAGGACGCCGCGGGCAACACGCCCATGAGCTGCTCGAACGGCCGGAACGGCTCGCCCTCCTCGAACGTCTGGTCGATGGACTCGAGGTTCACCAGGTCCGTCGCGAACGGCGCGTAGTGGTACGGGTAGTACCAGTTCCAGGACACGCAGCCCTCGTAGTAGTACCGGCACACCCAGATCAAGCCGCGCACGTACTCCTCCACCATGCCACGCACGATTTTGTCCCCCGTCGCGTTCGTCGCGCCCATCTTCGACGCGTAGTACCGCCCCTTCCACCCCGCCTCGCCCAGACGCACGGGGTCCGCGTCCATCTCGTCGATTTTGTCCCCCTTCTCCTTCAGCACCGACTCGAGCTGCTTCTTGAACGCGTCGGGGTCGATCGGGGTCGTCGCGGGCGTAGAACCCACCGCGGCGGAAGGCGAGTCCTTCGCGTCCGCCGGCGCGGGGATCGACTCGAGCTGGTTCCAAAACGCCTTCGCGTCCCCCGGCGAGGAGGCGGGCTCGGTTTTCGGTCGCTTCGCGTCCTCCGCGGCGGCGCCGGCGCTCGGCGCCGGCCGTTTCGCGCCCGCGCCCGCCGTCTTGCCCAGCAGCTTCGCGCGCAGGATGTCCGCCGCGCTCTGGTTCGCCGCCTTGTCCGCGGCGGGAGCCGTGCCCGGCGGCTTCGAGGTGGGCGGCGCCGGCGGAGGCGGCGCGCGCCCGCGCCCGACGGGCTGCAGACCCGCCAGCGTCTCCGGCGCCGCGCCCGGCGCTCGGTCCGAGGCGTTGATGGACCCCAGGATGCGTTTCCCCGCGTTGGTCTCGTGCGAGAAGTTGCACTGCTCTCCGCGCGTGCACCGCCCCCGCGAGAAGTCGCGGCACGGCTGATCGCCCATGCTCCTGCCCATAGCCTTGTCGCGCAGGCGCCTCTGCCTCTGCTGCCGCTGCCTGTTCTCGGTGCGCGCGCGCTTCTGGAAAATCGCCTCCTCGTGCGCGCTCACCGCGCGCACGAAGCGCTCGACGCGGCCGAGGTTCGGCTTGCCGTTCTCGCAGATGTACCCGCCCAGGCCGGGCAGCTCCTGCCTGTAGATGGTCATGATCAGGTCGATGGCGCCCTCGCGGATCTCCAGCGTGGGCGAGTGCGGCAGGAAGTCGTTTCCGACGAAGAAGCACATGAACACGAAGTCGTCGTACACGCGCTCCGGGTCAAAGACAAACGGGCACTCCGCGCGGTGTCCGCCCGCCGTCATCGGCTGCAGGTCCAGCGCCAGGTACTCGCGCAGGACCGCGACGGACAGGAGCTGGTACGGCTTCCGCGCGATCGCGGGTTTCGGTCGCGCGTCCGGCCCGGCCAAAATCTGGTCGCGCGCGGACGGGACGTCGGGCTCGGGCGCGTTTTTCTGAAACACGACTTCGCGCAGAATCCAAAAGTTGGGCTCGTGCGTCGCCAGCGCCAGCATGATCAAGTCGGCGTCCAACCCGTACACCACGTGCCTGGTGTTCGGGTCGAAGCCCTTCTTGCCCCGCTGCTGCCTGATGTAGTGCATGGCCTTGTGCTCGCCCTCGCCGGGCACCGAAGCGTCGGACATGATCACCTTGACGCCTCGCCAGCCGGGGTCGGTGTTCAGGCGCAGGTGCACGTAATACTGGAGCGCCGCCGAGAGCCGCCCCATGAAGGGCGTGCCCGGCGTGATGACGTTCGAGTCAAACGCCTCCGACTTGACCTTGTCGGGCACCTTGATGCCCTCCTTCCGGAGCTTCTCGCGCAGCTTATCCTCCTCTTCCTCCTTCTCCTTCGCCTCCTGCGCGGCGCGGAACCGGCGCGAGCGCTGCTGGTTCATCTTGGCGCGCGGCGCGACGCCGTCGATGGCCATGTACAGGAGCTTTCGCGGGCGCACCATCGCGAACAGCCGGTCGATGTAGTCGAAGATGCACTCGAACACCTCCTCCTCCGTGGTCGGCGCGGGCTGAGGCGCGAGAACCGAGGAGCGAGACACGACACGCGTCGTCGTTTGTTTCGAAGACGGAAGCGAGGCGAGGAGGACGTCAGCGAGGGTTCAGAGAAGAGCGGAGGGGGACGACGGCGTCGCCGACGCGAACGGAAAGAGGAAACCGGAAAGGCGGCGGCGAGGCGGCACCTCGCGATCGTGCGTCGGACGCGGTCGGGGGATCTTCGGATGCGCGTACCCTGTCCTCCGGGTGGAAACACGGGTGGATGATCCCGTTCATGTCCAGGTAGAGGTTGTCGAACTCCTGGCCGTTCGGGTTAGGCGCGCTCGTGTCCACGGGGCACGGCGTGCCGTCCGCCTCGAAGGGCTCATCTTCGATCACGTCCTTGATGATGAGCGGGTACTTCTCCGACAGCCACCGGTAGAACGCGGGAACACCCATCGCCGATCCCTGACACCTCCGGCGAGGGTCTACGCGAGGGTGGTGAGACGGGTTCCTCGGCGCCGCGCGTGGGCACGCGCGTCGGCGAGTGCCTGCGTCTCAGATTTGCTGCGCATTGTGTCTTTCGGGCGCCGCCGACCTGTTTTGCGAAAGCGACAGGG
>Ga0209666_1003284_pt1 | contig 11814 bp, 16 predicted proteins | sample SaaInlV_125m_DNA_FD_184679 | JGI IMG/M metagenome (GOLD analysis project Ga0209666, IMG submission 184679) | Marine microbial communities from expanding oxygen minimum zones in the Saanich Inlet - Saanich Inlet SI037_S3LV_10m_DNA (SPAdes)... | ecosystem: Environmental > Aquatic > Marine >...
ATAACAATCCATTATTATGGATTTTGCGTAAATCGCTAAATTATAGGGGAACTCTTTTGGAGTTTCCGAAAGGGTGTCCCCCTTAAAAGTTATCTGGTAATACGTGAGAACCATCATCTTTCAAAGAAATTTCAAATTCCTCAACAACATTAGATAAATCAAGTGCTGAATATAAATGAGGAAACAAATTTCCATCAGATGCTTGTTCCCAGATTAAATGGTCAAGTTTTAATGTATCTACTTTTAGTAAGATTAAGTCTTTTTGATTTAAATAATATTTATTTAAAGTTCCTTCAACTTGTTCCTCTCCAGAAAAATGAATAAAACCATCGTCTAAATCTTTTTTAGAGCCTTTAAATTGATTTTTATTTTTTGCATCTTCTAGTTCTTTTTTTGAGCAAATTTTATATATAAATTTAAAATTCATTTTAATTTACCAAGATGAATTTGGTCCTTTAAGAAATTCAATTTCTTCTCTAGTAGACTCTCTTCCTAACACTTCATTTCTATGTGGATATCTATGAAATCTTTTAATAGCTAAAGTATGATCTTTCCAAAATTTTTTAATTTCTACAAGCCCACTATGGTCTTTTAAATATTTATCTGCCAGATAATAGGCCATGTCATGATCAGTTATTTCTTCACTGTGAATAAGAGGTAGTATCATAAAAAATCTTTGACTTTCATCCATCTTATCTAAAAAACCAGCATACACTGCATCGTTCACAATTAATCTTGTTTTGTGATCTTGCTCAAAAGCTTTTTTATTATCTCTAAATATATTTCTTGAAAATTGATCAAATAAAATGACTAAAGCCAAGCATCCTAATGCACTATCTTGCCAGTCGTCATACTCATTCTTGCTTGCTAATTCGTAATCTTTTAGAAATTTTTCTTTAATTAGCAAGTCAAAATCTTTATGTTTTTGAAATCTTTTTTTTGGAGGTGTTTCTTTAAACCAAAAATCTAAAATATTTTGAGCTTTTTCTGGGATTTTTTCCATCTACTTTGAAACTGGTTTTAAAAGTTTAAGCATATTATTATGAATAGATTTATTTGTTGAAACCAAAATACTTCCACCTTTAATAGCATCTTTGTTGTTCCAGGTAGTAACTATTCCACCAGCAGCTTTTATAATAGGTATAAGTGGATGAATGTCCCAAACTTTATTTGATCCTTGAAAAACCACATCAATTTTTCCTTCACATAAATGAGAATAACTTAAAGCATCTGCACATGGAAATTGCATCAACTTTATTACTTTTGGAATTTTCATTTGTTGCTTTACAGAAATGGCTCCATGAAAAGCACCTGAAACTTTTATTTGATTGAAAGGCACTTTTTTAGAAACTGAAATTTTTCTTCTTTTTCCATTTTCATAAACATAAGAATTTTTATCATTAAGATTTAAATAATATTTTTTTAAAATTGGAAAATTTGCTAAACCGATAACTGGATTACCCTTAAAATTTAACGAAATCAAATTGCTCCACGTTGGATTTCCAATAACGTATGATCTAGTTCCATCAATTGGATCTATAACCCATGTAAAATCACTAGAAGACTTTTTGTGACCAAACTCTTCCCCTATAACTTGGTGAGTAGGAAATTTTTTTTTAATTTTTAATCTAATAAACTTTTCGAAAGCTTTGTCTGAAGTTGTAACGGGGTCATATCCCTTACCCTTTAATTTATTAGAAATTTTAAAAGTTTTATTTAATTTTGAGTAATAATATTTAGTCAAATCTTTAGCTAATGTGTTCATGAAATTAGCATATAATTTGTATTGTTTTGGACTAAATTGGTTCATATTTTTAATTTTTCTATCTGCTCTTCTGCTTCCTTTATAGATTTTTCATAATCCAAAGCCATTTGATCAGCAGCTATTATATCTATTTTTTTTATTCCAAAGAAATTTAGTACATGAGTTAACCAAGGTGTTAAAAAATCTTCACTGCTATTAATTTTTGTTCCACCTGATGTAATCACAAGGTAAACCTGTTTATCTTGTAATAAGCCAACTCTACTTCCATCTTCATTGTATTTAAATGTTTCTTTAACTCTAGCTGCTAAATCAGACCATGCTTTCAAGGTAGCAGGTGGACCAAAATTATAAATTGGAACAGAAATAATTATAACATCACTCTCTTTTAATTCTAAAACAAGCTTGTCTGATAATTCAAACATTTTTTTATGTTGTTCAGTTCTTTCATTTTCAGGAATTTTCATTCCAGACTCTGTTAAACCTGAAACAAAAAGCATTTCATCATCTAAATCTCTATAAACTACTTCATCCTCAGGTTTCTTAATTTTAGCTAACAATTTTTTTGCTAAAGCTCTTGAGGTAGATCCTTTTTTTCTAGCACTTGAATCAATTTGATAAATTTTCATAAAATACTAATTATCCGAAATTTTGCATAAATGGAAAGATATTTAAAATATAATATCCAAGAGCTTGAAGTTGGTTGGTTAAAATCAAAATTCCAGTTAATAACAATATAAACCCACCAATTTTAGAGACTAAATTAATATTTTTTTTGAAATTTTTAGAAAAAATTAAAAATCTTTGCATCAAATATCCAGATAAAATAAATGGAATAGCTAAGCCTAATGAGTAAAAACTTAATAAAATTACTGCTTTAAGTATTGTTTCTTCTGTAGATGCTAAAGCTAAAATAGATCCAAGGATGGGTCCTATACATGGTGTCCACCCAAATCCAAAGGCCATTCCAATTACAAAAGAAAACCAAATATTGCTATTATTTTTTGTGTATATTTTTTTTTCAAAGTTTAAAAAGCTTATATTTATAATTCCAATTAATTGTAGTGAGAATATTATTATAATTAAGCCCGCTATTATTCTTAATGTTTGTGAGTTTTGTAAAAATATTTGACCTAAAAAAGATGCTGCTGCTCCAAATATAATAAAAACAAAAGAAAATCCCAATGTGAATAATATCAATGGTATCAAGTTTATTTTTTTCTTTGCAAGTAGTTCATTCAAAGATGAACCTGAAATAAAAGATATATAGCCTGGTATTAAAGGAAGAACACAGGGTGATAAAAAACTAATTAATCCTGCTCCAAATGCAATTGATAATTCAAACATATAATTTATTCAGTTATCACTTGTATAGTTTGGGTACCTAAATTATCCACTGATAATTCCATCTTATCACCATTTTTTAAAAAAACTGGAGGTGTCATTCCAAGACCAACTCCAGGAGGTGTTCCTGTTGTCACAATATCTCCAGGCATTAAAGTAATAAAGCTGCTGATATGAGCAATAAGAAAATTAAAGTTAAAAATCATTTGTTTTGTATTTCCTGTTTGGTGTCTTTCACCATTTACGTCTAATGATAAATTTAAATTTTGCACATCTTTGATCTCATCCCCTGTAACCAAATATGGCCCTAGTGGTCCAAATGTATCACCAGATTTTCCTTTTACCCATTGTCCACCCTTATTTTTTTGCCAATCACGTTCACTTATATCGTTACAAATACAGTAACCAAAAATATAATCTTGAGCATCTTTTTCTTTAACTCTTTTTGCTTTTTTTCCAATGACAAGTGCAATCTCTACTTCGTGATCTAATTTATCTGAACCTTTTGGTATTATAACCTTATCATTAGGTCCTACAATGCAATGCACAGACTTGTTAAAAAGAACTGGGTTTTTTGGTGGTTCAGCACCAGTTTCTTTTGCATGTTCTGTATAATTCAAACCTATTGCAAAAAAATTTCCTGGTTTGGTAATGCAAGAGCCTATTCTAGTGTTTTGATCTATCTCATCTAGATTTTCTAAATCAATTTTCTTTAATTCCTTAAGTGTTTCAAAATTAATTGTTTCTGGATTTAAATCTTTTATTTGAGATGAAAGATTTCTAAATTTTCCATTTTTATCTACAGCTGCTGGAATTTCTTTACCAACATTTCCCAACCTTAATAATTTCACTAAATTAACCTTTAATCCCCATGTGGGTATATTTAACATTTAGATAATCTTTTATTGCCATAGAACCACCTTCTCGTCCATATCCACTTTGTTTAATTCCTCCAAACGGTGCTTCTGCGATCGCAACAAATCCTGTATTGACAGCAACTGATCCTGTCTCCAATTGTTCAGAAGCTAAATGAGCTGTCTCCATCGAGTTAGTACATACATAGCTGCAAAGTCCAAGTTCATGATTATTTGCTCTTTCAATTACTTCATCAAATGATTTAAATGAAAGCATTGGAACTAGTGGTCCAAAAGGTTCTTGCTTCATAATAGTATAGTCATCTTTTACATCATCAAATATTGTTGGTTCGTAAAAAAATCCTTTATTGAACCCAGCTGGTCTTTTTCCTCCTAATAAAACTTTAGCACCTTCTTGTTTTGTTTTTTCAACCAATGCCTCAATTTCATCTAATCTTTTTTTAGTTGTTAAAGGTCCTAATTGAGTATCAGCATCCATACCGTTACCAATTTTCAGTTTTTTAGTTTTTTCTATAAACAAATTCACAAACTCATCTTTTTTCGACTCTTGAATATAAAATCTATTTGGGGAAATACATACTTGTCCATTATTTCTAAATTTTGCAGCTATTGCCATATCAGCTGCTTTTTTAATATCAGCATCATCAAACACGATAAATGGTGAATGACCTGAAAGCTCCATAGTAACTCTTTGAACTTTATCTGCAGCTTGTTTTAATATTAATTTTCCAACTCTTGATGAACCTGTAATTGATATTTTTTTGACTATATCAGAATCAATTAGTTGAGATGCTATACTAGGTGGATCACCTGATAATAAATTTATTACTCCAGCAGGAACACCGCATTCTTTACAAATATCTACCAATTCCATTACAACACCAGGTGTTATTACATCAGGTTTAATGATTACTGAACATCCAGCGGCAAGAGCTGTAGAAATTTTTCGAGCAGATAGAACTAAAGGGAAATTCCATGGTGATAACGCTGCAACAACACCAACTGGCTGATAATAAACATGCACTCTTGTATCTTCAAATCTACTTTCAACAGTTTGACCATAAATTCTTTTTGTTTCTTCTGCATTCCATTCAAAAATATCTGCAGCACCAGCAACTTCACCCTTTCCTTCAGCTAAAGGTTTTCCAACCTCTAATGTCATCCATTTTGCAAGAACTTCTTGTTTTTCCCTCATCTTGTCTGCAATTTTTCTAAGTGTGTAGGCTCTTTGCCATGGCGCAGTTTTTTTCCAAACTTGCAATCCTTTTTCTGCTGACTTTAGTGCTCGATCAACATCGGTTGGAGTAGCCTTAGAAGCTTGGCCTAAAACTTCTTCTGTTGCAGGATTAATTACTTCATAAGATTCTTTATTTGATGACGATGACCATTTACCATCAATAAATTGTCCAAATTTTTCGTACATTATTTGCTAAACCTAAAGTTGATTTTATAAAATTTTGTCCCAAATTTTTAACAAATATGGTTAAATGTTTCAAATTAATAAAGGAGATCACAATGGCTAAATTTATAGTTATGGGATGTTATACGGCTAAGGGTTTAGGTGGATTTGTAAATAATCCAGACACCGACAGAAAAGCTGCAACGACAGCTCTATGTGCTGCAGCAGGAGCAAAACTAACAGGTTACGCTGGGCTGAGAGGTAAATATGATTTCATGGTAGAGGTTGAGGGAACTTTTGAACAAGCTTCTGCGTCTGGAATGGTAGCTGTGTCTAGTGGTGCAGTTACAGACTTTTCTGTTCATGAGGTGATTGACTTAAATGCTGTTGCTAAAATCGCAAACAAAATGGCTTCTGGATATAAAGAACCGGGAAAATAAAAGTATCAACTTCCAGCTTAAAAGAGCTGGAAGTAAACTTGCTTGGAATTTTTTTCCAATATAATGTACCAATAACAAAATGAAAACACTTACTGATACTTTTGGAAGAAAATTTCCATATATAAGACTATCTATTACTGACGTCTGTAATTATAAATGCTCTTATTGTCTGCCTCAAGGATACAAAAAAACACCTGGTGACACTAGAAACTTTATGACAGGTGAAGAAATATCAAGATTAACAAAAGCTTTATCTGAACTAGGTGTTTGTAAAATAAGATTAACTGGTGGAGAGCCAACAGTTAGAAAGGATTTTTTTGATATCCTTAAAAATATGAAACAAAACTCAAATATTCCAAAAATAACAATGACCACAAATGGTTATCAATTGGATAAGATTGCTAAACGATTACATGAGTCAGGTTTGGATGGAATTAATATTAGTATTGACAGTTTAAATAGAGAAATTTTTAAAAAATTAACTGGCCATGATAGGCTTTTACAAATTTTAGAAGGAATAAAAATTTTACAAAGTTTAAATTTTAAGAATATAAAAGTTAATGCTGTTTTACTTAAAGGTGTTAATGACACCTATGAGGAATTTGAAAAATTTGGCAACTTTATTAAAAACAATAAGATTGATTTTAGATTTATAGAATTAATGCAAACAGGTGACAATCTTGATTTCTTTAAAAAAAATCATGTCTCTTCGAAAATATTTAAAGATTATTTAGAGAAAAATAAATGGGTGTACCAAACATATGGTAAGGATGCTGGCCCCTCATTAAATTATATTCATCCTGAGTATAAGGGAAAATTTGGATTAATCGCACCCTACTCGAAAGATTTCTGTAAAACATGTAATAGATTAAGAATTACTTCCAGAGGTGATTTAAGACTTTGTTTATTTGGAAATACAGGAATTAGTCTTCGTCATCTTTTGCAAAACGATAATCAAAAAGATGAACTTGTAGATCTAATAATAAAACAATTGCATCTTAAAAAAGAGTCACATCATTTAGAGCTTGGAGAGACAGGTATTACTCCAAACTTATCGAGTACAGGAGGATAATGAAAAATTTTAAAGTAATAAATCAAGAAGAATTAAAAGATTGGGCTAAAGAAATTTTTAAAAAAAATTCTTTTAATATGGTTGATGTATCTTCAAAAAAAGAGACATTTAGAAGAGCTTTGGCTTCTGGGAAAATCTATGTTGGAAAAGAAGTTTTTAATTTAATCAAAAACAAAGAAATGCCCAAAGGTGACCCTATTGCATTAGCAGAAGTATCTGCTGTCCTGGGTGTTAAAAAAACAAGTGAATTAATACCTTTATGTCACCCACTTCCAATTGATCATACGGCAACAAAAATAATTATGAATGAAGTTGATAATTCATTAGAAGTTTTTTGTGTTGTTTCAGCTATTGCCAAAACAGGTGTTGAGATGGAGGCTATCATGGGTGTAAATGCAGCACTAATTACAATTTATGATTTAAGTAAAATTGTAAATCCTCATCTTAAAATCGATAATGTAAATTTGTTAATTAAAGAAGGTGGAAAAAGTGGGCTATGGACTAATCCTGATGGTCTGCCAAAATTTCTAGATAGTGTTTTTAATAATGAAAATTAAACTTGAACTATTCGGTGCAAGTAGAGATTTTAGCAATAAAGATCACATAGAATTTCAAATCAAAGAAAAAACTGAAATTAAAGATTTTAGAAAAGAAATAATTGGTTATTTAGAGAAAAATTTTAAGGGCAACGAAAACTTTAAAAAAATTGTAGCAACTTCTGCTTTTTGCTCAGAGGATAACAACATTATTAGTGATAACTATATAATCTCAAAAGATCAAAAAATTGGGATTATTCCTCCGATAGGTGGTGGTTAGTGCTTCATACAAGAATAATAGATATCAAGATTGAAAAAATCAAATCTTCTAATGCAGAAGATTTTATTAGATCATCTAAATATGGGGCTTCAATTATTTTTACTGGAACTGTAAGGAATATTAATGAAAATAAAGAAGTAACAGGAATAACTTATGACAGCCATGATGAGATGGTATTAAAAAGTTTTGAGGAAATTTATAAAGAAACGGGTGATAAGTTAGATATTAAAGATAAGGCAGTTTTTATCGAGCACATTAAAGGTTATGTTGGGCTTGGTGAAATTAGTATTATTATTGCTGTTGCTTGCAAACATAGAGATCAAGCATACGTTCTATCTAGATATATAATTGAAGAAATTAAAAAACGATCTCCTATTTGGAAAAAAGAACATTATAAAAATGAAGATAGTGAGTGGTTAAAAGGAAATCCAATTAATGCTAATTAATCTTGGTGCCCTCAGGAATGCAAATTTCTGATCTTGTTAAAAATCTTCTACCAGTACCATTATCTAATGAAAACATTCCTCCCATACCCTCAATACAATCAATAATCAAATCTGTATTTTTCCATGCTTCATGTTGAGTTTCACTAATATAAAAAGGTATGTCACCAATTTTTCCAATTAAAACATCATCTTCACCCACTAGATATTCTTTAGCTGGATAACACATCGGGGCACTTCCATCACAACATCCTCCCGATTGATGGAATAGCAATTCTTTACCGTGATCTTTTTTTAAATCTTCAATAAGCTTTAAAGCAGAAGGTGTTGCTGTAACTTTCATATTTATATGGCCCGCAGTTTAATACGGGCCACTATAATATATCTGTTAAAAGAAGCCTAATTTTTTCTCACTGTAAGACACGTGTAAATTTTTTACCTGTCTGTAGTGATTAAGCATCATTTTGTGTGTTTCTCTACCAATCCCAGATTGTTTGTATCCACCAAAAGCAGCATGAGCTGGATAAGCATGGTAACAGTTAGTCCAAACTCTTCCTGCTTGGATACCTCTTCCCATTCTATAAGCAATGTTACCATTTCTAGTCCACACACCAGCACCTAAACCATAAAGAGTATCATTGGCAATTTCTAATGCCTCAGCTTCATCTTTAAATTTAGTAACTGATACTACTGGTCCAAAAATTTCTTCTTGGAATACTCTCATAGAGTTTTTTCCTTCGAAGATAGTTGGTTCAATGTAGTTACCTTTTTCAAGGCCACTATTTACTTTTGCAACATTACCTCCACATAGAACCTTGGCACCTTCTTTTTTACCTAGGTCTAAGTAAGATTTTATTTTTTCCATTTGCTCTACTGACGCTTGTGCGCCAATCATAGTTTCCATTTGCAAAGGGTTACCTTGTTTAACTGCTTTAGTTCTAGCTACAGCTTTTTCCATGAACTTGTCATAGATAGACTCTTGAACCAATACTCTACTAGGGCAAGTACAAACTTCTCCTTGATTAAGAGTAAACATCGCAAACCCTTCCATACATTTATCAAAGAAGTCATCATCTTTATCCATAACATCTTCAAAGAAAACGTTTGGAGATTTTCCACCTAATTCTAAAGTAATCGGAATTAAGTTTTGTGATGCATATTGCATAATCAAACGTCCAGTTGTTGTTTCACCAGTAAAAGCAATCTTTCTAATTCTTTTAGAAGATGCTAACGGTTTACCTGCTTCAAGACCAAATCCACTTACAACATTAACAACTCCTGGAGGCAATATATCTCCAATAAGTTCCATTAAAAGTAAGATAGATGCTGGTGTTTGTTCAGCCGGTTTTAATACTACACAGTTACCTGCAGCAAGAGCTGGTGCAAGTTTCCATGTTGCCATTAACAATGGAAAGTTCCAAGGTATAATCTGACCAACTACACCAAGAGGTTCAGGTATGTGATAAGAATATTCACTATTACTTATCTCAGCGACCGAACCTTCTTCTGCTCTTATTACTCCAGCAAAATATCTCCAGTGATCAACAACTAATGGTAAATCTGCTGCCATACATTCTCTAATCGGCTTCCCATTGTCTAAACACTCAGCAGTAGCTAATAGTTCTAGGTTTTTTTCAATTACATCTGCTATTTTAAGCAGCATGTTTGATCTTTCAGTTATTGAAGTAACTCCCCAAGTAGGAAATGCAGCATGTGCAGCATCTAATGCTGCATCAACATCTTTAGCATCTGACCTTGGAACTGAACATATAACTTCATTGTTAATTGGGCTTACGTTATCAAAATATTTACCTGATTTTGGTTTAACGAATTTACCCCCTATAAAATTTCCATACTGTTCTTTAAATGGAAATTTAACTTTAAGGTGAGATGTATCCAGTAAAGGAGACTTCCCAGCTTTAATCGTTTCTGTACTCATCTTTTTTACCTTTCTTGTTTTTTTGTTTGTTAGCTTTTTATTTTTTCTAGATTTTTTAGAACGCTTCTTAGTCGCAGACTTTTTTGTCACAACTTTTTTATTTTTTTTTATTTTTCTAGATTTATTGACCAACTTAGATTTTTTCTTTTTGGCCTTTGTTTTTTTCTTTTTGGCTTTTTTTCTCTTTTTAGTTGCCATAGATAATTTAACCAAAGAAACGACCTAGGATCTACTTTTATAAAAATTTTATTTCTACCAATGATTGAATTCACTCTACATCTTGTGCTTAATTAAAATGTGTCTAATATTTTAATTATGACTGAAGATAAAAAAAAAGAGTTACAATCTGCCGCTTTTGAAAGACTACTTCATCATTTAGATGAAAGAAAAGATGTTCAAAACATAGACCTCATGAATCTTGCTGGGTTTTGTAGGAATTGCATATCAAGATGGTATCGAGAAGAGGCTGAGAAAAAAAATATTACTATTAGTGATCTTGAGGCTCGTGAACATGTTTATGGTATGCCCTATTCAGAGTGGAAAGAAAAATATCAAAAATAATTATTTTTCTTTAAGTCTTGGAAATAGCTCTACAAAGTTACAGGGTTTATGATTTATATCCAGTTGATGTTTTAATATTCCATCCCAAGCATCCGTTACCCCTCCTGAAGAACCTGGTAAAGCAAAAACATATTTACCGTTAGCAAGCACAGCACATGCTCTTGATTGAATGGCAGAAGTGCCAACTGTTTTTAAACTTATTGTTCTAAAAACTTCTCCAAAACCAGGTATGTGTTTGTCTGCTATTTCATTGACTGCCTCTGGAGTTATGTCTCTTCCAGTTAAACCTGTTCCTCCGGTAGTAATAATGACATCAATTTGCTCTTTATTAATCCAATCTTTTAAAATTTTGATAATTTCATCTTTATTATCCTTGCAAATTTTTCTATCTATCAATTTATGATTAGCTTCTTTTATCTTATTAACCAAAATTGCTCCCGACTTGTCGTTATCTAAAGTTCTGGTATCTGTAACGGTCAAAAGTGCTATATTTACAATCATAAATTTAATTTAATTATAATGTTTATATTATCATTTTTATTTTTTCTAACAGCAATATTATATTCTAGTGTTGGTTTTGGAGGTGGGTCTACCTATCTGGCTCTTCTGTTGATTTGGGGCATCCCTTATCAAATTTTTCCAGTGATTGCTCTTTGCTGCAATATTTTAGTCGTTTCTGGTAATTGTTTTAATTATATTAAAGCAGGTAATATTAACTTCAAATTATTAACTCCCTACCTTATTTCATCTATACCTCTTGCATTTATTGGGGGCACTTTATCAATAAGTAAAAGTTTTTTTGAAATACTTTTGTTTGCAGTATTGATCATTGCAGGAATTTTATTACTTTTTAATTTTAGGTCGTTTGATGATACTGATCAAACTCATAGGAAGATTCCAAAAATCTTTTCTTTTTTGATAGGTGGTTCAATCGGATTTATATCTGGTATAGTTGGTATTGGTGGAGGTATTTTCTTAAGCCCAATACTATTGCTAATAAGAGCGGGTAAAGCAAAACACATAGCCACAGCCGCATCGTTATTCATCTTGATCAATTCTATAGCTGGTATTTTTGGACAATTTACAAAACATACAATTTTTTATGAAATTCAAAGTTATTGGTTATTGTTTTTGTCTGTACTGATTGGAGGGCAAATAGGTAA
>Ga0209666_1003286_pt1 | contig 11808 bp, 10 predicted proteins | sample SaaInlV_125m_DNA_FD_184679 | JGI IMG/M metagenome (GOLD analysis project Ga0209666, IMG submission 184679) | Marine microbial communities from expanding oxygen minimum zones in the Saanich Inlet - Saanich Inlet SI037_S3LV_10m_DNA (SPAdes)... | ecosystem: Environmental > Aquatic > Marine >...
AATAAAAGGTTTCCTTTCTACGAAATTTAATAATAGTAGCTATTTAAGTAGTAATCAATTTGGAATTAAGTGGGGTGAAAAGAATTTTTATTTTAATTTGTATGGTCAGTATGCAATTTCTTCAGATTATCGCTTACCCAATAGTTGGTATTTGTTTAATTCAAGATTCAAACAAAATGCTATAAAATTTTCATTAGCACATAGGCTTAAGAACTGGCAAAATATTTTTAGATATCATAGGCATACCGAAGCACCTGGAATTCCGGGCCATATTCATGGCGATCCTCAAGAGTCTAATCTTATTGATCTTACTTCATCATCTTTAGATTTCTCAACTGACTATGATACATCTAGACCTAATCAGGTAGTTAACAATCAGCTGATTATTTATGAGTCTATCTTCCTTCAGAATAACTTAAAATTTAACTTATATGTTGGTCATTTTATAAATAATTTACAAGAGTGGGAAAAGTGGACTAAACCAGCGTTTGATATTGATTTATCTAATACGCAGATATCACCTAGTGTTAGATATAATTTAGGAAGTATTACTGTCAATTTTGGTTCTCAAATTACAATACTTAATAATAAGAATAATGAAATAGATAGATTAGTTCCAGATGCCTCGTCATTTAATGTAGGTCCTTATTTTATAGTTGATTATGAAAAAAATGATTTTGGATTTAATTCAGGTATTCGCTACGATTATAAAAATTTGAAGGTTAATGATCAGAGCGAAAAATTCAATATTAATTATGACCAAGTCTTTTCTAATACAAGTCTATCTACAGGATTTTATTATAAATTCATTGATCATATTTTAAGATTTACATATTCTGGAGCGTATAGAGCACCGCATTTTTCTGAGCTTTTTTCAGATGGTGTTCATCATGGTACAAACAGGTATGAAATTGGAGATAATCAATTAAAAATTGAATATGCCAATCAGTTTGATTTTAAATATCAATGGTCTAATGAACATATAGGGATTGTTTTAAATCCATTTGCACAATATATATCTGATTTTATTTCAATAACTCCAATAGACTCAATTCAAGATAGTTACAAGGTGTATAATTACACACAATATGAAAAAGTTGAAATTAAAGGTGTTGAATTCAATTTACACTATCATCCTCATCAATTACATAATTTACATATTGAGCAATCTTATTCTTTTTTACATACTAAAAATAAAGATGATGTGTACGGTTTGGCTCTAGTGCCTGCAAATAGTATTAAAACAAAAGTTTTATTTGATTTTAATAAATATGAAAAAATTATTAAATATAAATTTGATTATATATCTATTTATCATGTTTATAAATTTCAGCAAAATAGTTACGCTGAATATGAATCTTTAACTCCAGAATACAATGTTATAAATCTACAACTAGGATTAAAATTTAATGATAAATTACATTGTGTATTAAGTTTAAACAACTTATTTAATGAAGTATATTCACCTCATATATCAAGAGTAAGAGGAGTTGCTGGTGGAGTACCTAATCCTGGAAGATTTTTCAATATTAATTTAAAATATGAATTTTAAAATACTCTGATGAGCTTTAAAGAAGCGAAACACCTCTTAAGGTGTCAGTATTAATTAAATATATATAAAAATGAAAAAAGTAAATTATTTAGTAATGGGTGTTGCATTTTTAGCAATTAGCAGTATGACTTCTTGCTCTAAAGATGATGATGCTGAGCTTTGTCACGAGTGTCATATTGCCCTGCCTGATAAATCAGAGACTCAATGGGAAATTCTAAATGCATCAGGAGGAGAAGATTTTTGTGAAGATGAATTAAGAGATGCAGAATCATCAAGTTATGTGTACACTGTTACAGACACACTATACTCCAGCGACGGAATTCCTCTACTTCCAGGTGAATATGGGCCAGGAAGTGCTAATTCACAATATGAAATTCATTGTGAAGATCATGGAGATCATGACCACTAAGATTATTTTTTTTAAAAAGACCCCAAAATACTTTGGGGTCTTTTTTTTAAAAAAAATATTTTTTTATTTACTCATATTAAATCCAATCATAAGTGATATTCTTTCACCAGAGCTGTATTTATATTCTTGACCATCAGCCTCACCTATTAATTTTCTTCCTGGCATAAACGCAATATTCACTGGTAAATTTAAATTACCAGATTTAAAATTATAACCAACTGCAAATACCATTCCAATTCCAGATAATGATAGATTCGGACCAACACCTACTTCATAGCCATTTCCTTTTCTAACTCCTATTATTGAAGTTGCTGATGGTAAAAATTTTCCTTGTTCCATTCCTGATACTAGAAACATCCATTCTACTATTCCAACTACATCGCCACCTCCATCTGCAAATCTTGATTCCCATTGCCATCCGTATTGTGTTGTCATAGCAGATCCAGTACTTCCATATTTATCACTTTCATTAAAATCAAACCCTTCATGTAAGAAATCTGCAACTGGTCCTGCACCAATAAATGTTATTCCAAGTCTTGGTCCTGCTAGTTTCTCAATCTGTGCGTTAGCTGTTAAAATAAAGATGCCTAATGTTATTGTTAATATTTTTTTTTTCATTTTTTTCTATTTTGTTAATTTTTGCTAAATAAAGATATTTAAATTTGAATTATATGCAAAGCATAGTTTCTGTGTTTATACATTTTGATATGAATATGTATTTTGTTCAAAATTATTAAATATTTTGTTCTAAATTTGTAATAAAATAATATTATGATTAGATCAGGTAACCCAGCCTTAAGTAACAAGACTTTTGAAAATTTATCATCTTCATCAAGTGATGTTATGACACTAGATGGCGCTGTTAATAAAACAGCAATTAGTATGGGTATTTTATTACTTGCTGGATATTATACATATAGTAATGCGATAATGGATTATATATTAGTTGGAACTATTGGTGGTTTAATTCTTGCTTTAATTACTATTTTTAAAAAAGAATGGTCTCCAACTACAGTTCCTATTTATGCTTTGCTTGAAGGTTTAGCTTTAGGTGGAATTTCCAAGATGTATGCAGATGCATTTGTTCCTGGAATTGTTCCGCAGGCAATTATGTTAACTTTAGGTATATTATTTGCATTATTGTTTGCTTATAAAACTAAAATTATAAAAGCTACTGAAAACTTTAAGCTTGGACTTTTTGCCGCCACCGCAGGTGTTGGCATAGTATATTTAATTAGCTTTTTTATGAGTATATTTGGAAGTGGAGGATTGCCTGTAATGAATCCAAATAATTCTTCAATGATAAGCATTGGTTTTTCTCTTGTTGTGGTTGTTATAGCTTCATTAAATTTAGTGATGGACTTTGACTTTATTGAAAATGGTGCTGAAAGAGGCGCACCTAAATATATGGAGTGGTATGGGGCATTTGGTCTTCTTGTAACATTAATTTGGTTATATCTTGAAATCCTACGATTACTTGCAAAGCTAAGTTCAAGAAGATAATTAATAGTAAAGCTTAAAATGAAACGTCCTTGGAATATAATTGATTCTCCAATCTATAGTCTTCAAACTGTTGATGAAAAAGGTAAAATTAATATGAATATTTGTACTTATGTCACTGCAGTAAGTATGAAACCTAAAATTTATGCAATTGCAATAGATTATAATACTTTAACATACAAAAATGTTAAAAATTCTAATCAATTTGTTTTACAACTTTTATCAAAAAATCAAATTGAACTTGTTAAGAAATTTGGTAAAAAATCTGGATATAAATTTAATAAGGATAAATTTTTAAGAGATAAAAAGTTATTAATTAACTGGAATGATTTTGAAGTTTTACATGGAACAATTGCTTTAATTAAAATTGATAAGAAAAACTCATTTGCAATTAATGGAGATCATGAGTTATTTCTTTTTAATGTAGATAAATTCAAAACATTTTCTGAATCAAATATTTTAACATTTCAAGATTTAGTTAAAAATAAAATTATATTATGATTACTAAATATGCTGATATTTTAAAAAGAATTGACTTAATCAATCCAGTACAGTATGCTAGAACTCGAAATTTTATTGATGGATCAGTATCTATGCTATCTCCTTTTATTTCTAGAGGTGTAATATCTACAAAGCAAGTTTTTCAAAACTTAAAAGAAAAAGAATATCATTTTAATGAAATTGAAAAATTTGTACAGGAATTAGCTTGGAGAGATTATTGGCAGTTAATCTGGCAGTTAAAAGATATAAACAAGGATATTAAAAATATCCAAACAGATGTTAATGAAAATGGTATTTCTAAGTGTATAACTGATGCAAAGACTGGTATTAATGTCCTCGACTCCTCAATTAAAGAATTATATAAGACTGGCTACATGCATAATCATTTAAGGATGTATATTGCTTTTTTAGCAACAAACATTGCAAAATTTAGATGGAATGATCCTGCAAATTGGATGTACTTTTATTTGCTCGATGGAGATTTAGCATCTAATTCATTAAGCTGGCAATGGGTTTGTGGAGCTAACAGTAACAAGAAATATATAGCAAATCAAGATAATATTAATAAATACACAAAAGTCATTCAAAAAAATACATTCTTAGATACTAGCTATGATGTAATATCTGAAATGTCACAACCTGCAATATTTTCAGAAATTTCTAAAGAAATAAGAGAAACAAATTTTCCAGAATCTGATCAATTAATTTTAAATGATAATAAGGATATATGTGTATATAATTATTATAATCTTGACCCAGTTTGGCGTAATGATATTGATGCTCATAGAATTCTTTTAATAGAACCCAGTATTTTTAAAAAGTATCCTATTAGTGATAATTCAATGAATTTCATGCTTGAATTATCAAAAAACATTAAAGATATTAAGGTTTTCGTTGGTGAATTTCAAGATATACCGAAAAAATCTAATAATATTTTTTTTAAGGAACATCCTCTAAACTTTAACTATAAAGGAATTGAAGATAATAGAGATTGGTTGTGTAGTGTGAAAGGTGATTTTCCATCCTTTTTTAAATTTTGGAATAATGTTAAAAAAGAAATTAAGTTTTAAATTAAATTATGTTTACAAAAGGAACAAAAGCATATAGTATTTTAAACAATGTTTGTCCTAGGTGCCAATCCTCAAAATTTTGGCCTAGAAATAATCCATATACTAATATTTTTGTTAAAAATAATGGCGATTTAGGTAGCTGTAAAAGTTGTAATCTTAAATTTGAGATAGAATTAGGTTTTTGGTATGGCGCTATGTATGTTAGTTACGCACTTTCAGTATCTGTATTTTTGATAATTTGGCTAGCTTTAAGTTTATTTTTTAATAGTATAAATGTTATAAATGAAATTATTATTATTTCAATTTCACTAATTATTATCTCTCCTGTTGTTTATTTTTTATCAAGATTAATTTGGATAAATATATTTATCTCTTTTAATAGTAAAGAGTGATATATTTTTTTTAGTATAGCGAGTTTATTGTCGATTATATTTGATATATATTTTGTTATTTTTACAAAAAAACTGCCATGTTTCAAATTCTACCCTTTATTTTAAGTTTAGTAATAGCTTCCTCAATTAGTGAGAAAGAAAATAAATCTGTTTTTTACCCCTCTGATAATCCATCAGAAAGAATTGTATGGGAACAAATGAGATTAATTGACCCTGCAACTGGAGAAATCCCAAAAAATATTAGAAAGAAAGAAATGACATTTGCAAAAACTATTCCAATTTCTAAGAATTTTAGTAAATCAAACTGGATAAATAGAGGTCCTTTTAATGTAGGCGGAAGAACAAGAGCCTTGGCATTAGATGTTTTAGACGAGAATATTATACTTGCAGGAGGAGCTTCAGGAGGTATGTTTCGTTCTATTGATGCCGGAGCTAGCTGGACAATGACAACTCAACCCAGTCAGGAACATCGAATTTCATGTTTAACTCAAGATAGAAGAGATGGTAAAGAAAATATCTGGTATTTTGGTACTGGAGAAAATAGAGGCTCATATCTGAGTGACGTTTCTATTTATGGTAATGGTATTTGGAAATCAATAGACGGTGGTTTGAGCTGGGACTCATTACCAATTACTACTTCAAATACTCCCACAGTTTTAGATGGTGATTTTGATTTTACATTTAGTATAAAAACAGATTTCAGCAATGATTCATTAGATGTAGTATATGTTGCTACAAGGGGTGATATTTACAAATCAGTTGATGGTGGGTTAAGTTGGACAAAGCAACTTGGTGGATCTAATACAAATTATTATCAATACACTGATGTTAATGTTACTAGCCAGGGTGTAGTTTATGCCACAATTAGTAGTAACTGTAGTGACAATGGGATTTGGCGATCAAGTGACGGGCAAAATTGGATAAATATTGCAGATTCTCTATTTCCTCCTGTGTATAGTCGTGTAGTTATTGGTATTAATCCTTCTAATGAAAATCAGATATATTTCTTAGCTGCTGAGACTACAGGTTATGGTCAACATACAGATGTCTTTTTTGGTGGAGAAACTTGGACTTCTTTGTGGAAGTATGAATATATTTCTGGAGATGGAACAGGTGCTGGTGGGCAATGGACTGACCTTTCATCTAGCATACCAACTAACCAGAATACTTCATTTGATAATTTTAATGCTCAAGGTTCATATGACCTTGTAGTTAATGTGCATCCAACAGATAGTAATCTTGTTATAATTGGAGGTACTAACCTCTGGAGATCAACAGACGGTTTTACAACTTCATCAAATACAACAATAATTGGTGGTTACAGAGCAGGGTCATCTGAAGGAGATGGCAACTGGGGTTCTTACCCAAATCATCATCCAGATCAACATGTAATTTTGTACCTTCCATCTAATGATAGTATAATGATTAATGGTAATGATGGTGGTGTATTTAAAACTAATAATATTTACAAGGATTCTGTTGACTGGCTGTCTTTAAATAATGGATATAATACAACTCAATTATATACAGTGGCAATAAGTAAAAATGAAAATTCAGATGTTCTTCAAGGAGGTTTTCAAGATAATGGAAGTAGAATTACTTTTAGTCCAGATATAAATGCTAATTGGAATATGCCATTTAATGGAGATGGTTCTCATGCTGGAATAGCAGACAATGAAGAAGATTTTTATTTAACAATTCAAAGAGGAGTTATGTACAAAATGAAATTAGATACTAACGCAGAAAGACTTGGATTTCAAAGAATGGATCCGGCTTCTTGTGATAGTAATAATTATATGTGGATGAATCCTATGGAAATGGATGCAAATAATGATAATGTTATTTATTGGGCCGAAGCAAATAAAATTTGGAGAAATAATAATCTAAATAATATTCAATACAACGGCTCTCATGATAAATCAGATTTTGGTTGGGAATTATTTTCTGACTCTTTATCTCCACAAAGTATTAAAATATCAGTATTGTCTACATCAACTAATCCTGCAGATATTATGTATGTTGGAACTCAGAACAAATATTTATTTCGAGTTGATAATGCAAGTGTTGGTGACCCAGATGTTATTCAATTACCAAATATTTTAACTGGTAGTGGTTCGTATTGTACAGATATTGCAATAAATCCAGATAATGCTGATGAAATTATGGTAGTGTTTTCAAATTACAGTGTATATTCTTTATGGCATAGTTTAGACGGTGGTCAGAATTGGCAAAAAGCAGGTGGGAATCTTGAACAAAATAATAGTGGATCTGGAAATGGACCATCATGTCGAGATGCTCAAATTATCCCTTTGGGTGATGACACCCTATATTTAGTCGGTACTACAGTTGGCTTATTTGCAACTTCAAAAATTGATGGAATAAATACTACATGGGAGCAGGTTGCAAGCTCTACCATAGGGTCTACAATTGTTGAATATATTGAATACAGACAGTCTGACGGTTTACTAATTGTTGGAACATTTGGAAATGGTGTATATCAAACAAATATTAATTCAATAGGGGAGATATTAAGCGTCTCAAATATCAATAATAAGAATTATGATTACACAATTTTCCCAAATCCTGTAGCTGATAATTTTTCTTTGTTGCTAGATTTAAAAAATGTTTCTACTTGTAATATTACTATTTATGATGAACTTGGAAGACAGATGTTTGCTGACAAAAATATTAATGTAATTAATGGTGTTAATCAGATTAATCTTTCTCTTAATGGATTTAAATCAGGTGTGTACTTTATTGATGTGTCTATAGGAGAAAAATCTCTTGTAAAACAAATTATTAAGAAATAATGAAAAATATAATTTTTATAATTTTAATTTTCCCTTTTGTTGGAGCAACACAAAACACTTTCATTCCAGATGATGCTTTTGAACAAGAATTAATAAATTTAGGCATTGATGACGTATTAAATGATAGTGTTTTTACAAGTGCCATTGATACTGTAGTCTATCTTTATATTCCAGATTTGGGTATTAGTGATCTTACAGGAATTGAAAATTTTAGTAGTTTAACAGAACTTTTTTGCTATGATAATCAAATTGTAAGTTTAGATTTAAGTAGTAATGGTAACTTATTTGAAGTTAATTGTAGTAATAATCAGCTTATATCACTATCTGTTAAAAATGGCAATCCCTCAGGACTTTGGTATTTTACCGCAGTTGATAATCCTAGTTTACTTTGTGTTGAAGTTGATAATATCTCCCTTGCTAATTACTCATGGCAAATTGATAACACAGCTGTTTTTAGTACTAATTGTTCAGTTTCTTCTTTAGTTGAGTTACAATCCAAAAGAAAAATAACTAAGATTATTGATTTTTATGGAAGAGAAGTTGTAGATGTTCATTATAACAGTTTATACTTTTATATTTATAGTGATGGATCTATTCAAAAATCAATATATTTAAAATAACTTTATTCTCTTCATAATTTAGATTGTCTTTTTATATTTAGTGTATAATATTTTTTACTTTTGAAAAAAAAATAAGATGCTATTAGAAGGTAAAAATGTAATAATAACAGGAGCTAGTAGAGGTATTGGTAGGGGAGTTGCAACAGTTTTTGCAAAAAATGGAGCTAATATTGCCTTTACTTATCTTTCTTCAGCAACTAAAGCAAAATCATTGGAGAATGAACTAGCATGTTTTGGAGTTAAGGCTAAAGGATATAAATCAGATGCTTCTAATTTTATTGCTGCACAAGAACTTTCAAAATCTGTAATAGAAGATTTTGGATCTATTGATGTTTTAGTAAATAATGCAGGAATTACCAAGGATAGTCTTTTAATGCGAATGACTGAAAATGATTTCAATTTAGTAATGCAAATTAATATGAATTCAGTTTTTAATATGACAAAAGCTGTCATTAAAACTATGATGAAAGCTAAAAAAGGTTCAATTATTAATATGAGTTCTGTTGTAGGGGTTAAAGGAAACGCTGGTCAAACTAATTATTCTGCTTCCAAAGCTGGTATAATTGGATTTACAAAATCAACTGCACTAGAGTTGGGGTCAAGAAATATTAGATGCAATGCAATCGCACCTGGTTTTATTGAAACTGAAATGACTGAATCGCTTGAAGATGATGCAATTAATAATTGGCGAAATCAAATACCTCTTAAAAGAGTTGGTGATCCTGAAGATATTGCAAATGTATCTATGTTTTTAGCTTCAGACCTCTCATCATATATTACTGGCCAGGTTATTAATGTTTGTGGTGGAATGCTAACCTGATTGAATGTTTGAAATAAATATTGATTCATCTTATTTTTATGTCCTAATATGTGTTTCTTTTGGATTTATTTTTACCTATCTGCTTTACAATAATAAGGCAAAACTCATATCTAAAAATGTTAATTTATTTCTATTTGTAATTAGATTTTTTTATTTAAGTGTTATTTTATTGTTGCTTTTAAATCCAATAATAAAATTAAATAATAATTATTTTGAAGATCCAATCTTAATATTTGCTAAAGATAACTCTACATCAATTAATGAAGATATTACTGATGAATTAATTTCACTTAAAAACAATCTTAATAATTTCAAATCATATGAATTTTCTTTTTCTGATAAGATATACAATGGATTTATAAAAAATACTGGCTTAAAGTCTAATTTTTCAAATTTATTTGCTGAATTAAATAATAAATTTGAAGGCCGTAACGTAGCTGGGCTTATATTAGCTAGTGACGGAAGTTATAATACAGGTCTTAATCCTCAATACTTATCTTATAATTTTCCTGTATATTGTATTGCATTGGGAGATACTACATTTAAAAAAGATCTTAGAATTGATAAAGTTGAAACTAACGAAGTTACATTCCTAGGCAATTCTTTTCCTCTAGAAGTTTCAATTGCATCTTCAATTAAAAATGATGTTAAAAGTCGTTTAGTTATTAAAGATGGAAAAATCAAGTTGTATGATGAAATTGTTACTTTTAAGAAAGATAATAATTATAAGATTTTTGAACTAGACTTAGTTGCTGAAAAAGTTGGTTTACTAAATTTAGATGTTAAAATAATTCCTATAAATGGGGAAGAAAATTTAACAAATAATTCTTTTACAAAATATATTGATGTTATAGACTACTCATCAAGTATTTTAATTTTAAAAAACACCAATACACCTGATTTAGCAGCTTTTAATAATTCAATAAGCAAAAATCCAAGATATAATGTAGTTATTAAAGACATAGATGAAGAATACAATATTGATAAATACCAGCTTATTGTTCTTTTTGGTGTAAATATTATACCTGATAATTTACTTAATAATAAAGTATCTCTCATCGTATTTAATTCTGTGGATTATTATTTTGAAAATTTTGAAAAAAATAGAGAATTTTATAATGATAAAAATAAATATCCTATTACTATTTCTTTAAATAATAGATTCTCAAAATTTACATTTTCTGATGAGTTAAATAATCTTGTTAATTATGCACCGCCTTTATTTTCATCAGATATTAATCAAAAACTTAAAGGAAATTTTGATTTTATTTTAAAAAATAAACAAGAGGAATCTTTATCTAAGAGTTCTGTGATGATGATAAAGTATATAGATGAAAAAAAAATTGCTTTTGTTACAGCTGAAGGATTTTGGAGATGGAAGTTTTTTGATTATAAGATAAATAATTCAAATATAGCTTTTGATGAGATCTTCTTAAAGCTTACACAATATTTAATTATTGATGATGAAAAAAGTTTATTAAGGATAAAATATAAGAATGATTATGATCAAGATGAAAGCGTTGTTATTAATGCTGAACTTTATAATGAATCTTATGAATTAGTTAATGACAAGGAGATTAAATTTTCTATTTCTGATAATTCATTAAATACTAAAGAATATTTATTTTCTAAAAAGTCAAATACTTTATTTGTTGATCTTGGAATATTAAAGCCTGGCAGGTATAATTATGTAGCAAGAGTTGATGGAAGCGATGAAAATAAAAAGGGTTTCTTTAACGTTAAAAAAATACAATTAGAGCAGTTTTCAGATGATGTTAATCACAAAACATTGAATCATATTTCAAATCAAAGTGGGGGAAAGTTTTTTTACTTGAATTCTTTAAAAGAATTGGAATCTGTTATTAATTCATCTGCATTAAACAAAAAAATTATTCATTCAAAACAAAATATAGTAAGTTTTTTAGGTATTACTAATCTATTAATTTTGCTGATATTTTTAATTTTATTAGAGTATTTTTTAAGAAAATATAATGGATTAGTTTAATTTATATTTTAATATTTTAATTTCATTATAATTTTGCATCTTTGTAAAACAATATTAGAAGTGTAAAATAATTTATATAATTAAAAAAAAAATAATGGAAAATCAAAGTCTACCTAAACCTTTAATTCT
>Ga0209666_1003289_pt1 | contig 11801 bp, 7 predicted proteins | sample SaaInlV_125m_DNA_FD_184679 | JGI IMG/M metagenome (GOLD analysis project Ga0209666, IMG submission 184679) | Marine microbial communities from expanding oxygen minimum zones in the Saanich Inlet - Saanich Inlet SI037_S3LV_10m_DNA (SPAdes)... | ecosystem: Environmental > Aquatic > Marine >...
ACACCGTGACGGCGGAGATGCGCCTCGGCTGCGTGCACATGATGGCGGCGCCCTTCCCGTTGGCCCAGGCGTCGTCGATGAGGTACTGTGGCACCTGCGTCGTCTTACCGCATCCCGTCGCGCCCGCCACCAGGACCACCTGGCTGTGTTTGACAGCCTCGAGGATCGCGGGCTTGAACTCGTCCACGGGCAGCGCCGCTCGTTTCCGCTGAATCTCAATCAGCGATTGATCCGCCGCGATCCGTTGGGCCAACGCGGCGGCGCTGGATGCCGCCTGCTCCGGCGTGATGCTGCCGTGCGGCTTCATCTTCAGCGGCGGCGGGGCCTTGTGGCTGTCGCCGTGCCTGCCGCGCTTGTGCCCGTGGCCGTCGTCGGCTTCGACGTCGTCCCACGCGGATTCCAGCGATCCTTCGGCTGCGATCTGGAGTTCGCGATGGCTCTGGGGATGGCGCGCGAAGTGATCGGCGAGTGCCGCGATGGATTCCGGGTGCAGGTCCAGGGGGTGGAGTTCCTGCGCGTGAATCGATCGGAAAGGTCAGCGACGGTGTACGGTACGGGGCCCGGGGGATGGATCGAGGGTGTATCGGAGGAGTCGCGTTCCGGGGTTTAGGGTTGGTGTTGGTGCCGAATTTCGGAGACGCATCCCGCGGGAGGGTTCAAGCGGAGCTCAACTCACCTCGTGGTCCTGCGGCTTGAACTCCTTGGGCTTGGTGACGTGAACCTTGCGGTTCTCCCCTTTGCCGTGGCTCTTGGACTTGAGCCCCAGCTTCTTGCACTCGGCGTGCACCACCGCCCTGTCGTGGTTGCTCATGTCCGCGGGGAACACGATCTCTTCCTCGTCCGAAGCCTTGAACCGCGCCAGCTGTACGTCGATCGCGATTCGCGTGCCCTCGGTGACGGGCCTCTGGCCGGAGGTGAGACGCCCACCGAAACCGCGACCACCGGGAGGGGGCGGTGGAGGCCCGCCCCCGCCGCCCCTGCCGCCCCTGCCGCCGTTACTCCTTCCCATATCGCCGACAATAATGGCGGGAGGTTTCTCGGAGCTGGCAAGTTTGTGAAGATGAACGTCGAGTGCGCGCGTTCACGCGGTGGTCGTGCCTATGTTCAATGGTGTGCCTATGTCGCTACGTCGCTAGTCGTCCGTCTACCTATTGATCGCCGTCACTGCGATGACGCGCTCACGTTCGTGGTGGTGTCCTCGGCCCGAGGCCGGTCTTCACACGCCGCGTGGGTGTTGGCTCCCGGCGTGCTCCCCTGGGTGCTGCCGATGGGCGTCAGGAAAACGAGAGCCTGCCCTCCTCCACCGCCTACGTCCTCCTCCCTCTCCCGGTCGATGGGCCTCGCTCCGCCGGTCGTCGCGGGAGTCGCGTGTCCCGCCATCGCGTCGATAGCCTCTCGCAACGCCAGCTCCTCCTCCTCCTCGGTCCAGTCTTGAACCTCGAAGCTCTCCGCACCGTGCTCGTGCTGCAATCCCCCATCCCCTTCCAACGATACGAAACACGGCGCGCAGAGGTCGTAATCCTCGCACGCCTTGCAGTTGTGCCTCGCGGTGAGGATGTACCTGCCGCACCCGTCGCAGTGGCACGGGAGATCGATCGGGGTCCTGTCGATCTTCGGGTCAGCGGAGCCGACGACCCTCTGGCACTTGCTTCCGCGCGGGAACGTCACGGACTTTGGCGTGACGCCAGGGATCTGACCGGCAGTGTCGCTCGCTGGGGCACCCGCCGGGGTCACCGGGGTCGCCGACCCTAAACCCAACAATTCATCCAGATCACCCGGGACGTACCGCTTGCGCTTCTTCAGCGCGGGGCGCAGGCAGTCCATGAGTGAGTGTGCCGGCGCCCCGAGGTTGTGAAGTGAACAGCGGCGGTGCCAACAGAGAGTTCGAGTGTGCCAACCCGAAAAATCGGCTCGTATGGGGAATCAGTCATCGAAAAATCAGTCATCAGACCGCAGCCTCTTTCCCCTCGAAGAACGAAGCCGCGATCTGCCTTTCCCCTCCCGCCGACGCCGAGCCGCAGCCGACACACACAACCGCCGAGGTCGACACCGACCGACGGTCAGGCGAACTCAACGCGAACTCAGAGCGTGAGTCACGCTACTTTAGTGCGATCCTCCGCCCGCGCAGGTAACACGCGCGCTCGGTAGATCGGGACCCGATCGATCGCGGGCGGCCCACGTACTGTAGGGTTCACCGTCTGTCTCACCTTTTTGAAGGGCGGGGGACTCGAGAGCACCGACCACCATGGCCGACATCACCGCCATCCTCTCGGCGACCACCAGCCCCGACGCGAACACGCGTCAGGCTGCCGAGGCTCAGCTGAAGCAGGCGCAGGAGCAGAACCTCGGCGCCTTCCTCCAGTCCCTCGCCAACGAGGTGGCCACCGAGGCCAAGCCCCTCGACTCCCGACGCTTGGCGGGCCTCATCCTCAAGAACGCGCTCGACGCCAAGGACGAGGCCTTGAAGGCCGACAAGCAGGATAAATGGGTCGCCATGGACCCCAACATTCGCAACGCCGTCAAGGGATGCGTGTGGAACCAGCTCGGATCCCCGGTTCAGGAGATCCGCCACACCTGCGCGCAGGTGATCGCCAAGATCGCCGGAGCCGAGATGCCCAAAGCTCTCTGGACCTCACTCGTCACCGACCTCCAGAACAACATGGCCACCGGCGAGCCCGGCAAGCGCCAGTCCACCCTCGAGGCCCTCGGGTACATCTGCGAGGAGATCGAGCACGAACACCTCCAGGAAACCGACGTCAACGCCATGCTCACCGCCATCGTCCAAGGCATGAGGAAAGAAGAGGAAAGCAACGAGATCCGACTCGCAGCGACCAACGCGTTGGTGAACGCCATGTACTTTGCCGAATCCAACTTTGAACGCGAGCAGGAGAGGAACTACATCATGCAGGTCACCTGCGAAGCCACCGTGTGCACTGACGTCCGCGTCAGGCAGGCTGCGTACGAGGTGCTGGTGGGCGCGGCGGAGAATTACTACGAAAAGCTCCAGCCGTACATGACGGCCATCTTCGACCTCACCGTCAAGGCGACGAAGGGCGACGAGGAGTCCGTGGCGCTGCAGGCGATCGAGTTCTGGTCCGCCATCGCCGACGAGGAGGTCTGCCGCCAGGATGAGATCGCCGACGCGGGCGACGGTAACCACCAGATCGTCTACCACCGCTTCGTGGAACAGGCGCTTCCCCACCTCGTGCCCATGCTCCTCGAGACCCTGACCAAGCAGGACGAGGACGAGCTCGACGAGGGCGACGACGTCTGGAACCTCGCGATGGCCGGCGGGACATGCCTCGGCCTCGTCGCCACGTGCGTCCAGGATGCCGTCGTCGACCACGTCATGCCGTTCATCACCGCAAACATCGGCTCGCAGGAGTGGCGACTTCGCGAAGCCGCCACCTTTGCCTTTGGGTCCATCCTCGAGGGACCCGACCCCGACAAGCTCGCGCCCGTCGCGGCGCAGGCGCTCCCGTTCCTTCTCAACGCCCTCAACGATCCAAAGACGCACGTGCGGGATACCACCGCGTGGACCATCGGCCGAGTCTTTGAATTCGTCGGTGAAGCGCAGTCGCCCGTGGTGAACCCCGGGAACCTCGACGGAATCCTCAAGACCCTCGTCGAGAAGCTGCAGGATAAGCCCCTCGTCGCGGGTAAGGTGTGCTACGCCCTCTTACGGCTCGCCACGTCGTGCGCGAACGAGGATGAGCAGAACCCCATGCGCCTCGCGCTCGCGCCCTATTTTCAGGGCATCGTGCAGAGCCTGCTGCAGACGTCGGAGCGACCCGACGCGGAGCAGTCGCTGCGCATGGAGTGCTACGAGTCCCTCAACGAGATCATCCGCGCGTCTACCCAGCAGAACGCGCCGATCGTGGATCAGCTCACGCCCATGGTCCTTCAGAAGCTCGAGGCGACCTTGGCGGCGTTGGCGCAGCCCGGCTTTAGCGCCGAGGCTGCGGAGAAGATCGGCGAGGTCCAGGGTCTGCTCTGCGGAACCCTCCAGACCATCGTCCAGAAGCTCTCCGGAGAGGATGCCACCAAGATGATGATCCTGCAGTTCAGCGATCAGATCATGCAGATGCTCCTGCGCGTGCTGGGCGCGAGGTCCGCCACAGTGCACGAGGAGGCTATGCTCTGCGTCGGCGCCCTCGCGTACGCCACGGGTGAACAGTTTGAAAAGTACATGCAGGCGCTCTACCCCTTCATCGAGGTTGGCCTCAAGAACCACGAGGAATACGAGGTGTGCAACGTCACCGTGGGCGTCGTCGGTGACCTCTGCCGCGCGCTGGATGCCAAAATTCTGCCCTTTTGCGACGGCATCGTGTACCAGCTCCTGCAGGATCTGCAGTCCACGGCGCTGCACCGCTCGGTGAAGCCCCCGATTCTGTCCTGCTTTGGCGACATCGCGCTCGCCGTCGGACCAGCGTTCGAGAAGTACGTCGGCTACGTGGTGCCCATGCTCCAGAGCGCCCAGCAGCTCTCGCTGCAGACGCCCAAGGATGACGAGGAGATGATTGACTACAACAACATGCTCCGCAACGGGATCTTCGAAGCGTACGCCGGCCTCCTCCAGGGCTTCAAGGATGACAAGAGCAAGGTTGAGACGCTCAAGTCCCACGCCGTGTACGTCCTGCAGTTCATCGCGGAGGTTGCCAAGGATGGGGACAGGGACGAGGCGGTGACTCGCGCCATGGTCGGCGTGATGGGCGACATGGCGGACACCATGGACGGGGTCGGCGAGCTGTTCAAGCAGCACACGTTCTGGGTGGAGCTCATCCGGGAGTGCGAGGACCAGTACCAGGATCAGCAGCTCAGGGACACGGCGCAGTGGGCCAAGGGGAAGATCCAAATGCGCGTCGGGATGTGAGCGACGTGTGATCTGAATGACCCAAACAACAACTACTATCGATGACGGGTATCGAAGATCATTGACGGAGGCGGGGGCGCTCGATTGACGGGATGTGCACGAGCGCCGATTGACTTATTAGATGACGGCGGCGCGCGGGATTAGCCACCCGCATTTGTGATGAGGAGGCAAAACACTTTCACAACATCCCTACACTCCACGGTTTACCCTCGAAGGAACTTCACGCCAAGCCCGTCAGCTTCTCAGACAAGCTCCACAATTTTTTCGCCTCCGCGACGTCCATCGACTCCTCGCTCGAATCCCCAACCACGAACGCGTGTCCCGTCGCGGACGAACCGGGCGAGATCGTGTTGTTGTAGTACGTCCCACCCACGCCTTCGAGCGAGGCGTCGTTCAACATGTACAGCAGGGTATTTCCCCCGCCGTCCACCGACTCAGCCACGTTGAACGTATTCGTGATGAGGTCGAAAGCCTTCACGAACAGCGGCTGCTGGTGGCGGAAGAGACCGGTGCGGGTGATCAGACCCGGGCCGAACGCGTTCACGGTCACCTTGCTCCCACTCGACGTCAACCTCCGCTCCAGTTCATACGAGAAGAGCATGTTGCACAGCTTGCTGTCCTTGTAAGCCTTGTCGGCGTCGTAGGGCTCACCTGAAACCATCTCAAAATTGACGCCGTCGCGCTCTAACCCGGAGAGGTCGCCGAGGGTGGCGCCCTTGCCGACGCTGCCCCCCGCGGACGCGGGATCGTGCACCTCCGACGCGGTGACCACGATCCTCGGGTGGCTCAGCTTCGTACTGCGTTCCAGCGAATCGAGGAGGAGGTTGGCGAGGAGGAAGTGCCCGAGGTGGTTGACTCCGATGGTTTCCTCGAACCCGTCTTTGGTGCGGTACACGGTGGGGTCTCCGCTGTACTCGAGGCCGGCGTTGAGGCAGAGGGCGTCGATGGGCCCGTCGTTGGTGACGTCATTGGCGAACGCCCTGACCGAGGCCATGTCCCCGAGGTCGCACGCGTAGCACTGGACGTCGTTGGTGTCGATGGATGGAAACTCGGCTCGCATGGAAGCTTTCGCCTGCTCAGCCTTGGCGACGGTGCGGCACGCGAGGACCACGGACCAGTCTCCGCTCTTCGCGAGCTTCTTGGCGGCGTCGAACCCGATGCCGGAGTTGCTGCCGGTGATGACGACGCGGGGTTTGCTGTACTTGGGAACCGCGGGGGCCTCGGCGGCCATAGCTTCCGAGGCTTCGTCCTCCGCCATCGCGGGCGCGACGCGCGTCGAAAGCAGGAGGAGCGACCCGACGCCCACCACCGCATCGCGGCGACTGAGGTCGGTGGATTCGCTCGGGCGGCGCGCGGCGGCGCGTACGACCCGGGAGAGTCGCGCGGACCTAGCGGGGCATCGCGCGCGGGTCTTGGGGACCACCGTGGTCACGAGGGAGGCGCACGCCATCTTATCTATCGCGCGTTCCGAAGTGCCGAGCAGACTGCCACGCAGATCCCACCTCATCTGGATTAGCGCGTGGCTCATTTGACCCGGCGCGGTCGGTGGGGGGCCAGAGGGCTGAGACGAATAGAGGTTGAGTCGGCGGGATGCGTCTCGTGGCGCTACTCCTCGGGCGACGAGGGTTCGAGGCGAGGACCGCCGCGGCGCGTTGGGTTCGCCACGCGAGCGTCGGCGGTTGGGGCGATTTCGACGCGGGATTACAACAACAGCGGCGTCCGGGGGCTGTGCGATGGCGCTCGCTCGCTACGCGGGCGTCGCCCACCGCGGATCCCGAGAAGCTCACGGTGGTGAAGCTGAAGGAGATCCTCGACGCCGCGGGCGCCTGGCCGGAGGGGCTCAAGAGGTCGGCGAAGAAGGCGGAGCTCGTCGCGGCGGTCCGCGAGGCGATGATGCCCACCGGCGGTGGGCACGACGCGGCGCCGACGCCGAGCCTCGATGAATCCCCGACCGATCACGAACCGAGCGTCACAGCTGGCGCCACGGCGGTATCCGATGAGGATCCGGTGGAGGTGCTCATGGACATGCGCGAGCCCGGACAATGGTATTCGCTCGCGCGGGGCATGCGACGCGAGGTCCACCTCCACGTCGGACCCACCAACAGCGGCAAGACCTACTCCGCCATCCAGCGCCTCAAGGCGTCCGAGAGCGGCGTGTACTGCTCGCCCCTGCGGCTGCTCGCGTGGGAGGTGGCCGAGGGGCTCAACAACGAACACGGCGTGCCGTGCGACATGATCACGGGACAGGAGAAGAAGCCGGTGAGTGGCGCCAGGCACGTGGCGTGCACGGTGGAGATGGCGGATACGAGACGTGTGGTGGACGTCGCCGTCATCGACGAGGCGCACCTGATGGGGGACCCGGACCGCGGGTACGCGTTCACCAGGGCGATCCTCGGTCTGCCCGCGAAGGAGCTTCACCTGTGCGGCGACCCTGCGATGGTCCCGCTGGTGCAAAAGGTCATAGAGGAGGTCGGCGACGAGCTCACCGTGCACAGGTACACGCGGCTGCAGCCGCTGAAGGTGCTGGATAAACCCCTTCGCAGCATCAAGAACGTACGCAGCGGGGACTGCCTCGTGGCGTTCAGTCGCAAGGCTGTGCATCAGCTCAAGAGGGACGTCGAGAAGGAAGCCGGCTTGCGGGCCTGCGTCATATACGGCAGCTTACCCCCCGAGGCTCGCGCCAGGCAGGCTGAGCTGTTCAACGACAGGGCCAGCACCGGGTACGACGTCCTGATCGCCTCGGACGCCATCGGCATGGGGCTGAACCTGAGCATCAAGCGGGTCGTGTTCACCACCGTACGCAAATTCGACGGTGAGCAGATGCGGCTGTTGGAACCCCCCGAGGTGAAACAGATCGCCGGCAGAGCGGGTCGCTACGGGCAGGGGTTCGGCGAAGGCGGTGCGACGACGATGGTGAACGACCAGCTCCCGATCCTCCGCGACGCGATCGACGCGCCCGTCGTGGACCTGACGAAGTGCTCCGTGGCGCCCACGCTGGAGCAGGTGGAGTGCTACCTGGAGGCTGTGCCGGGCGCTACTCTCGTCGAGGCGCTCGCCGCTCTGCTGCGCGACGCGTCCCTCGCGCCGCACTACTTCATGGCCACCTGCGACGGCATGATCGCCGCCGCGAAGCTCGTGGAGAAGCTCCCGTTGTCCGTCGAGGACCACTGGATGTTCGCGGTCGCGCCCGCGAACGTCGAGGACGGTGGCGAGGGCGCCAAAGCGTTGTTGACCTTCGCCGACACCTACGCCAAGCGGGGCCGCGTCGGTGTCAGGATCATCGCCCGGCCGCCGCATCGAGCGCCGGAGACCCAAGGGGAGCTGAACGTGCTGGAACAGGCGCACGCGGCGTACGACCTTTACCTCTGGTTCTCCATGCGACATCCGGATGCGTTTCCGGAGCGCGACTTGGCGCAGGCGCTTCGGCAGACGTGCGCCGCCGCGATCGAGCTCGGCCTCCAGCGGTCCTCCAGCCGCGTGATGGAGCGCGAGTGGGACGAGCGGCGCAAGGGCGGCGAGGACGTCGGGTACGTCGACAAGTCGCGGCTGAGGGAGTGCGTGGATTTGGTCAAGGCTGAGGAGGAGAGGCTCGCCGCGGCTGGATTCGGGTACAAGCAGTCGGACGAGGATGGAATCTACGGGACGGTCAAGTTCACGGCCAAGTTCAAGGGCAGTGGCGCGCTCACAGCCGGGGGTGACAAGTCGGAGCGGGATACCAAGGATAGGAGCGGTTATTTCGCGGCTCTCCGGGAAAAAAGGAAGGAGCGCGGGTCGCCGCCTCCTTGGGGTGTGAAGAGGAGGCCCGACGCCGAGCGGGAGCGCCGGTCGTCGAGCAAGGAAGCGAGCAAGGAAATGCTCGTGGACAGAGACTCAAAAGTGCGGGGGACAAGGCTGACACGTGTGGGGGACAAGGATGGACGTAAAGCGCCGCGGAAGTTGTCGGGGGAGCGCAAGGAGTCGGTGAAGAGGGCGAGCGGCGATGGGAAGCCGAGGCGGCGCGGGGTCGGTTCGGCGGAGTGGAAGCCGGAACTAAGCCCGGTGGGGGAGAAGACGCGGACGAGACACGCGGAGAAGACGACGACGCGGGTGTTGGGTCGGCTCAAGGGCCTGATATTCGGCTCTGGGCAGTGAGTAAGAGTTAAGATTAATGTTACCGTCGTACCTTCAAGATCTCCGTCGTGCCTTCTTAAGAGCACTCGAACGCTTTTCCTCTTGGCTTGTCCACACCTCACAAACAGCTCACTTTTTCACGCGCTTTTATGGCGGCGGTCGGGGCCGTAGCGGCGGTAGCGGCCGGGCTTCTGAATGGGAGTTGGAATCTGCCGACGAAGCCCGATGCACCGCGCCTCGTCAACGCCGCGATGTACTGGGAGTGGGAGCAGATATGGCTGGTGGCCAACGTCCTCATCGTCGTCTTCAACACGTTTCTCGTTCTCGGCGTGGTCGGCGCGTCGACCTTGGGGGACGTCTACGGCGGGGCGAGCGTCGGCGAGCTCGGGTCGATATGTGCCTTCTCCCTGCTCTGGGGGTTCGGCGGGGTGGGCTACGGTCAGGCAATCAAGAGGGTGGGCATGGCGCTCGGGACCTCCATAGTCATGGCCCAGATCGTGTGCATCGGCACCCTCCTCCCCCTCGTCCTCGCCCTGGAAGCCGGCGACATGTCCACCCAGGAGATCGTCGGGTCGGTCGCCGGGGTCCTGCTCGCGTGCGCGGGGTTTGCGATGTCCTCCAGGGCGGGTTTGCTCCGGGACGCGGGCGGCGAGACGGCGACGGCGGCGTCGGCGGACGTGGAGGGCGTGATGGAGGTGAAGAGTGAAGTTCTTGTCGCCGACGTTGAGCCGGCGGCGAAGGGTTCATCTCGTTCGACGTTCGTGGAGTCCATGGCGTGGTGCGTGGCGGGGGGCGTGCTCTCGTCCATGCTGCAGTTCGCGTTCGTGTTCGGCGGCGGGCTCGTGGACGACGCGGAGGAAGCGGGGGTACCCAAGGAGGCTGCCGCCATGCCGGTGTGGATGCTGTGCTTTCTGTTCAACTCCGTCGGTCACGTCGGGTACGCGTCGCGGCTCTTGACCACGAACGACACGTGGCGTAAGTTCCGCTCGACGACGTACCGGGACTGGGCGCACGGGTCGGTGATGTCCGCGCTCATCGCGGTGGCGTTCACGGCCCACATCCACCTCTATGGGCTCGGAGCCGCGAAGATGGGTTCGTCGGGCGCGGTGTTCGCGTGGCCTCTGGTGATGTCTTCGACGGTGTTCACGGCGCAGGTGTGGTCGTTGGTGTTGGGGGAGTGGGCCAGTGCGAGTTGGGAGGCGAGGGTGGCGAACTGGGCGTCGCTGGGTCTCTTGGTGGCGGCCGTCTTGGTCGTGGCGCTGACAGCTGTGTTGTAAACCAACGGCAATAGGTATTTGTGCAGGTTTGGATGGGATAATATTCATACGGCGACGAAGAAAGTTGGGAACAATTGGGGGAAAATACAGTGATATGCAACTAATCTTCATACGAATGATAAAGCCCGGCCGCTAAAAAACGGCGCCGACTTACATTTGCACCTCAGACACTCGGCGCGCCAGACGGTCGTCGCTGCGTCCCATCTGAAAGGAGACCGCGTTTGCCGCGCGAACCTCTTTCAAAATGACCACCATGCAGTATAACTTCAAGAAGATCACCACGGTGCGCGCCCGACCCCGCGTGGCCTCGCATCATGTGCACTTCGCCTTCCCGGCCGCCGCCGCCACTGAAAAACTCTCCGAGACTTTTCCGCTCACCGCAACGCCCCCCTTCCGTCTCCCAGGTGCCCACGGCGAAGGACTTCATCGACGTCGTCCTGTCCCGCACGCAGCGCCAGACCCCCACGGTGGTCCACCGCGGCTACGCCATCACCCGCATCCGCCAATTCTACATGCGCAAGGTCAAGTACACCCAGACCTCGTGGAACGAGAAGCTCTCCAAGATCCTCGAGGACTTCCCCCGCGTCGACGACATCCACCCGTTCTACAGCGACCTCCTCAACGTCCTGTACGACAAGGACCACTATAAGCTCGCCCTCGGCCAGCTCAACACCGCCAAGAACATCATCGACAAGATCGCCAAGGACTACGTCAAGCTCCTCAAGTACGGCGACTCACTCTACCGATGCAAGCAGCTCAAGCGAGCCGCCTTGGGACGCATGTGCACCATCATGAAGAAGCACGCCGCGTCACTCGCGTACCTCGAGCAGGTCAGGCAGCACATGTCCCGCCTCCCTTCCATCGACCCAAACACACGCACCATCCTCGTCTGCGGCTACCCCAACGTCGGCAAGTCGTCCTTCATGAACAAGGTGACCCGCGCCGACGTCGAGGTTCAGCCTTACGCGTTCACCACCAAGTCCATCTACGTGGGCCACACCGACTACAAGTACCTCCGATGGCAGGTACTGGATACCCCGGGTATCCTGGACAGGCCCCTCGAGGAACGCAACACGATCGAGATGCAGTCCATCACCGCCATGGCGCATCTCAGAGCCGTCGTGCTCTACATCGTAGACGCCAGCGAACAGTGCGGGTACACCATCAAGCAGCAGGCGGATCTCTTCCACTCGATCAAGCCGCTCTTCGCGAACAAGCCGTTGGTGATTGCGATTAACAAGGTTGACCAGCGCAAGCTCGAGGATCTCAAGCCGGAGGATGCGGCGCTCATCGCGGGGATGAGGGCGGCGACTCGAGGGCCCGCCGCTCTGACCCTGGGCGAGGAGGAGGAACTTCCGTGCATGTCCACGCTGTCGGAGGAGGGCGTGATGGAGGTGAAGAGGGTGTGCTGCGATAAGCTGCTCGCCGCGCGCGTCGAGCAGAAGCTGGCGAGCCGACGCGCGGGTGAGGTGCTCAACCGATTGCACGTCGCGCAGCCCAAGCCGAGGGATAACGTCTCCAGGCCCGCCGTCATCCCCCAC
>Ga0209666_1003291_pt1 | contig 11795 bp, 11 predicted proteins | sample SaaInlV_125m_DNA_FD_184679 | JGI IMG/M metagenome (GOLD analysis project Ga0209666, IMG submission 184679) | Marine microbial communities from expanding oxygen minimum zones in the Saanich Inlet - Saanich Inlet SI037_S3LV_10m_DNA (SPAdes)... | ecosystem: Environmental > Aquatic > Marine >...
AATATACTAAGCTTGCTGACTATACTTTACTAGGGGTTGAGATTTTTATTTCCAAGATGCAATTTAATTATGTCTCTTGGTTTCTAAAATTTCGAAAATCTCTGGAATCATATCCTAGGATTATGTTCCATCCCAAATTTCTTAATTCTCTTGTTAATTTCTTAATTCTCTTGTCAATTCCTTAATTCTCTTGTTAATTACATAGGCGTAACTCCTGCGACAACTTCAGGCGTAACTCGGGTGTAATTGTATTATTTAGGCGTAACTCCTGTGACAACTTCAGGCGTAACTCGGGTGTAATTGTATTATTTAGGCGTAACTCCTGTGACAACTTCAGGCGCAACTCGGGTGTAATTGTGTTATTTAGGCGTAACTCCTGTAACAACCCAGTGAAATGCGTTATTATAGGCGAAGCTAGGCGTGGCTCCTTACTATGGCTTAAATTTGACCCTTTTCAAGAATTGCATCCAAAGCCTTGCGCCATGGTCCATCGTCGTCAATTAATTTGGCGAGTCTCTTGTAGGACGCCCATACGTTGGCTCTTCTCATCGCTTTCTCCCTTTCGTTATCCATCCACAGTTTCTGCAATCTCTTGTAAGATTTCTGGAATTCATCATACACAGCAATCGCTCTAGCTCGAGCATCTCTATCATTCTCTTCTGTTGATTTTCGTTTTGATGGCGGCATATATACATAAATTACATTTTTTATTGCTTTTCAAATCTTTAGCGGGGACTAATTAGTCCGCATACATTAATAGGGATCTCAACCCCTAGTAAAGTATAGTCAGCAAGCTTAGTATATTTTAATATATTATATAATTTACTATAATCAATTTAGCTTGCTGACTATACTTTACTAGGGGTTCCCCGAATGTCGCAACTGCCAAGATTTTGTTATCCTCAATTACTAAGTGCAAGTTTGGTAAGAAAACTTACTTTCTCCTGCGTAAATTCATTCGACCACATATTTTTCTTGTCTTCAATTTAAAACGGTTACTTGAATTTCACCTGGATTAACAGGTGTAACCCGATTTGCATTGCTGCGTTTCATATTTGTGAATTGAAGTCCTCCATTAGGATTGCTGACCACAGTGGGGATACGCTGGTTAGGGTTAGCCCTGTTACTACTTTCTTGACGCAATGATGTCTGAGGGAAAATTATAGTAGGGTTACGGTTAGGGTTACGGTTAGGGTTACGGTTAGGGTTACGGTTAGGGTTACGGTTAGGGTTACGGTTAGGGTTACGGTTAGGATTACGGTTAGGATTACGGTTAGGGCTCTGTGAACTTAATTTTAGATTAGTAAGGATCGTCACTACGATAATAGCTCCTACTGTTGCAAGAACTACCGCATAGCCTGGGATTTTTCCCTCTTTTGCAAGGAACATTGATCCAAAAACAACTGCTATTACTGTAATATATATTAATGGTCTAATTGCGGCCATGACATACTTCAGTCTTGCCATTTACATACATTCAGTGTATCTTTTTTTAGGGGACGTACCGTCCAAATTATTCCACTAATAAAGATGACTGAACCACAGCGCAGGAAGATCGCGCCAATTTAATTACTAATCACGCAATGAATCTTGTCTAGTTGCTCCTTGTACCGACGGCCGCCATCGGTACCACTAGCACTCTCCTTCACCTTATCCTGGTGGTTCAAAAAACGTAACCCCTCCCGCGTCTCCTCATCCGCCTCAACCTCCAACTCGCCCGAATTGTCATCGTAAAGCTGCTCCAAAACATCTCCCTTCGCCTGATTCTCCCACTGCTTATCCCCATCATCCCCCTGCACCACCACCTGGTAGATCGCACGCTTCTGATTCGGAATGCGCACATTGTTGTTCACACCACCCGGTGCCCGCCGGTACTTCAGCTTGATGAACTGAGGCACCGCATTCGCTGGATCGGCCAGCAAGGCGCGGATCTGAGCAGGGGTGATATGATTGATCGACTCCTTACCAAAGACGTTAATGTGCTGCTCCACCACGTAACGGTTGTTGGTGGTGTTGTTCACTGTCCTCGGTCTCTTAATCAACTCCTTGATCTGCTCGTCCTTTACTGCGAGCTGCTTTTCTAGTGATGCTATACGTGCATCCTTCTCACACTTCACCAACTTACAACTCTTCTTATGAACAAACCACGCACTAGGAAAGTTAGTCGTGTATCCACAGTCACAAACTCGAGCCTCTTTGTAAGTATTACTTGGCATCAGGTCTTACTGTAAACAAATATCTTATCTTTAAATCATCAATTGATGATCAATTGATCATCAATTGATCATCAATTGATCCTCTCCCCTTCCTGACGCTACTCTCACTAGTGTTACTCCTTCTCTTTAACGTAATATAATAACATAAAATAAAGATATCGCGAAGAGAAGAGGGGGGGGGGGACCAAGAAAATTTGAAAACTTTTCATAGAAACAAAACCTTTCCGACCCTTGGAAAATATTTGGGTCTCGGTCGAAGACCGCTCGAAAACCCAACGGGTCACCAAAAAATTGAGTTCGACCCCACCCGGTACCAGTGCCATTAGGTTCACCTAACTACACCTGGAGTCATTTTACCAGCTCTCGTGTTGCTAGGTCCACTTGGCGCCTGTAGCGCCTCATTTTCCGTCTTACGCCTGTGGCATGCAGGGCATAGCGCTTGCATGTTCCACTCTTCATCATCTCCGTCAAGGAACAAGGGTATGACGTGATCCACGTCATATTCCTCCAAAGCGTCTGTAAGCTTGCACTTACCGTCTGGGTTTGCACATTTGAAGTTTTGCCGTAGCGCGATCTTCCTGCGCTGCGGTTCAGTCATCCTTTTTCGCTTGGTACCCTTGGCAGCTCCAGGCCGGACGGGCGGAGGGGTATGGACTTCGATTAGTCTTTTCATTAACTCCTTTATTTGCTCGTCCTTTGCCGCCAGCTGTTCCTTTAATGTGGCGATAATCTCTTTGTCTCTTGTTACCACTAATTTGCAGTATTTCTTGTGTTGGGACCAGTTCCTCATAGCTATGGTAGTGTAACCACACTCACATATACGAGCTTCTTTATATTCCTTAGCTGGCATATCTCCTATTTGATACCACATATCTTATCTTTAAATCATCAATTGATCATCAATTGATCATCAATTGATCCTCTCCCCTTCCTGACGCTACTCTCACTACTGTTACTCCTTCTCTTTAACGCTATATAATAACATAAAATAAAGATAACGCGAAGAGAAGAGGGGGGGGGGGACACAAAAAATTTGAAAACTTTTCATAGAAACAAAACCTTTGAGGGTCTTGGAAAATATTTGGGTCTCGGTCGAAGACCGCTCGAAAACCCAACGGGCCACAAAAAAATTGAGTTCGACCCCACCCGGTACCATGATGCAACAGCTTTCTTGTTCTCTGGATCAGCAACACGTATAAAATCAGTCAGTAAACTATTGTTTTTTGGGTCCGTGCTAATAGCTGCTACTCTGAAGAGGTTTTTGTCTAAAAGTTTTATCGCCCATGTTTGATTGAATCGTGATTTTCTTTGATCAAATGTTATGTAATTCTGTAATGTGCAGTCTAATAAAAAAAGTGAATAGTATTGATATATACCATAGTATGAAGAAAGGCAGTGGATCTAGGATGACTCTAAACGAACTACCGGAAAATATGATAAAAAAAATTGCTCAATTTCTTCCGCCTAATCAAAGAATTAAGCCAACAAGCGGCACAATAAGTGTTTCGATCCCCCTGTACTTTGACGACGCAAATGTTTTCGATCCCCCTAACACAAAACAGACTACTAAGATCGCTACCAAGAATTTAGGGACGTTAGGGTTAGCCCATGGTATTGGGCCACCAGTAATCGCAATCAAACTTCATAAGAACACAGATAATATAACTAGAATATTGTTTGAAGATCATAGGCTTGCGCGCCAAAAAAAACCAGAATTTAGGCATGTGTTTCAACCGCGCTCTTATGTTCGGAATTTTTTGAGTGAGGCGTATATACCGAGAAGGGTGCCCTGGCTTAATTTTTATAATTACTCGTACGAGTCAGGCTTCGGCGCGCCCAGACCCAAAAACTCTGATAGAGTGTTAGCAACAAAAGCAACAAAGCCGCAGACGAACTTGAGATATACGTTGAAACGTAAGAACATATATCGACCTGAAAATATTACTGATTATAAGTTTTCACCCAATTCACCCAACGGATTGGGCAAATCAGTTTATTATGTTAGTTACAACTTTGAGGTTGCAGATAAAGGAAAAGAAAAGATCAAAACCAGATCCCAGACAAATGAAAATAAACGCACGAGAACGGCAACAAACTTTATGCGTGCAAGCAGATCTATGAGAAACGCATTACAGAGCAACGCATCCATTGCTGAATTCTCCGCGCACGGTGGACGAAAAATTCGAAATGGAGTGAACCTGAATCCACGGGGCGGAATTTTGAACCCCCCGAAGGGCAGGTCGGAACTTGATAACTTAATCCAACGCGTAAGAGGAATGAACGCGTGGCAAAATAGACTAAATAAGGATTACGAAACTAATAAGGATCACAGATCTTTGTTGAGGTATGAAGACTTTGTTAAAAATGATAAGAAGCAAAATAACAATAGGAAAAAAACAGCAAATAGAAGCACGAGAAGCGTGTGAATTATTCTAAAATCGAGAAGAAGATTGAATCCCAAAGTCTTATTTATGACGTATACATTGTCTAACGCCACGATCGGTATCACTGTAAACCTTTCCGACCCTTGGAAAATATCTGGGTCTCGGTCGAAGACCCTTCCACTCGAAAGTTCGAAATTTAATTTTCAACCCACCAACCCACCTGGTACCAGTGACACCATCTTTACCCACACACGCCTAAAACCAAAGCTGGCGGCGCGCGCGCGAAGGTTTTCTGGTTAGGGTATTCCCACCTGGTACCAGTGGAGCTCGCGCACCTGACTATCATGGATAAGGGTTATAAGCACCCGACATACGCCTAAAATCATCTTCGGACGCCCGATAGCGCATCAATACGCCCGCTAGGGCAGGCGTATTTCGGGTGTAATTACGTTATTCAGACGTAGCTCATGCTACGCCCGCTAGGGCAGGCGTATTTTCAGGTGTAAATACATTTTTCTTTAAGAAATGAATAAAATATATTGTCATAACATTAGCGAATGACGTACCACAACAATTTTCTTAAAAATCAAGAGATGAAAAACAAGGAGCAACAAAGGGCCAATGAAAGAATGAGAGAAATGAACAGTGCAATAGCATACGCCCGAAGAGAAGTAGGTTCCAACGTGGTAAATAAGCTAAATACACACTATAAAAACAGAGACGATATACTAAACCTCTATCGCAAGAGAAACGGCTCTCGAAGGAATGCTAATGCTATTTTGGCAAGATTACGAAACAGGGCGAGAAACAACGAAGGACAGCATTATGGTACGGGGTTCAGCGGATACGGAGGGTTCGGATACGGATATTAGGCGTATGTCGGGTGCTATTACCCCCCACTATCAAAACAATCCCCATGCAGGTAAGTATTCTTATAGAAACCAATTTTAGGCGTAGATACGATATACGCCATCTTTAGATTATAATCGTGCTTATAACGTTCTTCACGTGAATCCAGTAATTATATGTACTTATACGTGTATTAATTACTAATCACGCAATGAATCTTGTCTAGTTGCTCCTTGTACCGACGGCCGCCATCGGTACCATTCGCACTCTCCTTCACCTTATCTTGATGATCCAAAAAACGCAACCCCTCGCGCGTATCCTCATCCGCCTCAACCTCCAACTCGCCCGAATTATCATCGTAAAGCTGCTCCAAAACATCCCCCTTCGCCTGATTCTCCCACTGCTTATCCCCATCATCACCCTGCACCACCACCTGGTAGATCGCACGCTTCTGATTTGGAATGCGCACATTGTTGTTCACACCACCTGGTGCCCTCCGGTACTTTAGCTTGATGAACTGAGGCACCGCATTCGCTGGATCGGCCAATAACGCGCGAATCTGAGCAGGGGTGATATGATTGATCGACTCCTTACCAAAGACGTTAATGTGCTGCTCCACCACGTAACGGTTGTTGGTGGTGTTGTTCACAGTCCTTGGTCTCTTAATCAACTCCTTAATCTGCTCGTCCTTTGCTGCCAGCTGTTGCTTCATTTGCTCCTTCGTATCTGCTAATTGTTGCTTCATTTGCTCCTTTGTATCTGCTAGTTGTTGCTTCATTTGCTCAATCAATTCATCCTTATCGCACTTCACCAACTTACATCTTTTCTTGTGAATTGACCAGTTGCTAATAGTGACTGTGGTGTACCCACAGTCACAAACTCTCGGTTCTTTATACTGCGTAGTGGGCATTTGTGTTATTGTCAACAGATATTTCTTGTCTTTAATAGAATTTTATAAGGATTGTATCAGGGTTGTATCAGGGTTGTATCATCCCCCATCTCCTCTTACAACGACCCCCCCCTTTCAGGAAGGTTACTCCTTCTTTTTAACGCTTTTTAATAACACAAAAATAAGATATCGCGGGGTTGTATCATCCCTCATCTCCTCTCACCAATACTTTCCTTCTCTTTCAGGAAGGATACTCCTTCGTTTTGACGTTATAGAAATTTCAAGGGATGATACAAGGGTTGTATCATCCCTCATCTCCTCCTATCACTACTCCCACTAGTGCTACTCCTTCCTTTTAACGTAATATAATAACATAAAAAAAGATATCGCGAAAAGAAGAGGGGGGGGGGACACAAAAATTTTGAAAACTTTTCATAGAAAACCAAAACCTTTGAGGGTCTTGGAAAAAAAATTGGGTCTCGGTCGAAGACCCTTCCACTCGAAAGTTCGAAATTTAATTTTCAACCCACCTGGTACCAGTGCCGGTAGGTTCACCTGACTTCACCTGTATGTGACATTGAAAACGCGGAATTGAAACTGCGGAATTGAAACAATCCTGCTCGTTCTGCCGTGCGCATATCAAGACAGTCTGCAGTCTGGTCGAGATCTGAAATGGATGACACGAGCAGCTGGCTCTACCCAGACTGTGGCTCTACAGCTAGCTGCGTTCATGCCGGGTTTCGTGTGGGTGAAAACACAGCAGGGCACGCGCACTGCGGGGTTCTTTGCATTCCAGGCCAGTGAGGGTCAGGTTTTCACGTCTGACGGCACCCAACTCGAGCTACCACCGGGCTGCGTTGTGGTGCACAACGAGGAGTTGATGACGATGATCAACAAGAGCACTCCGAAGGGCATATACGTCTCCGCGTGGGAGGAGACCCGGGACAAGTGGTCTCAGTACTTGCGTGGTATCAGCCTGACCATCAATGGCAGTATCTTGTGCCGTCCCGACTATTTCATGCTGAACAACGCCATTACGGCGATCACTGAGATGGCCGGGATTCCTACGCCCCGCAACCGATCAAAGGACGTGATCGCGGAGAAGAAGGCGGATGCCATGGCCAATAAGAACAAGATTGAGCTCGATTACAAGGACAAGATCGAAACGTCCCTGCAGATCCTGAAGCCCAAGACGGTCCGCGCCGGCACCCTGGACCCTCCTGGCCGGCTGACCGCCTCCAGCCAGCCGGTACTGAGACGTCCCGCACCCTCGTGCCGCGCGCAGAGCGCTTCGGTCCATAGGTTCTACCGCAAGGCGACAGACGAGCTGAACATGCACTTCATGGTTCAGAACCGGCTCACGAAGATCATCTTCCCGACGATCGAGAAGATTGACCAAGTTGTGCAGATTTCGCCAGAGGATGACGAGTGGACAGAATACATCAAGCTTTGCACAAAGCTTAACATTGCGCCCCCCACGCAGATGCAGACGGAGATGTGCCAGCACTTCATGATCATCAAAAACAATAAGATCATGGCGGGCATGTCCGTCATGACCGCTAACATCAACTACTCCAACAGGTGAGTCGATTAAGGTCAGGCTTGCGGGTGGTTAGGCTTGTGGGTGGTTAGGCTTGCGGGTGGTTAGGCTTGTGGGTGGTGTATGGGGTGAGGTGGGGAGTAGCTAACCTAACCAGGCGCGTCTGCTCGTCTATCGAGGTGCTCGTGTCCAACAAGCCGGGGAGCGCCAGGATCTTCCACAGTCTCATCTCAAAGCACCTCAAGAAGCGTGTGGGCACGTCCTACATGGTGACACAAGCTCTCGACAGTGTGAAAGCCAGTGAATTTTGGTACAAGCACCTGGCTCGCCACAGGGAGGCTGACGCACTCACCTTCATGTTCTTCATGCTTGATAACCGCTACAAGCTCTTTGAAGGCGTCACCAACCTGCGCACGAGCTACTGAGCGAGAGCTTTTTAGCCTCAAATTTCCATGATTCGCTTCTTGTTTTCGGCTTTGTTTACAGATGGGTCGGTTAGGGTATGGTTAGGCTTAGGGTTTACGGTTTTGTTTCCAGCTGTTCATTTGATTGCGTGCAAGTGATCAAAGTGCACTTGACTCTCAGATATGACAGTAAAATGTTCTGATGCTGCTTGGAATTAAGACAGTAAAATGTTCAGATCCTAGTGGATAGTTTTTATGCACAAATGTGATAACTTGCTTTTTTGCAGTTGCATCGATAAACGCCTGTTTTTGTGACGGGAATTCTTTCGCAGTAAATGTTTGTAGTCTAAACGAAGTCGAGGGGCCGTGTAGTTTACTAAGCTGAACTAGGTGGCGAAGGGGTTCTTGTATGTAATCATCGACTGCATTCGGCTTATTTTTACTTTTTTGTATGGTTGCAATATATCGTATGTTTCGATCCCATAAAAACTTGCGAATGGCGGGAGAGTAGTATACAACCTGTTCTGGATTACCAAATGTACCATTTCTTACCCGACGTTGTAATGTGCGTTTATTTCTTGGATTGAAGTAAGAGTTGTTCTTGAAAAAACGTTCCAAATCACATACGGCTCCTCCTTCGCCTGTTAGCTTCATACCAAGGGCCTTTAGTATTACATAGAAGTAACAGCGGCCGTCACCAGTGACATCGTGGTGTGTATAATCTGAGTATTGTTTGATCACGGAGTTTCTCATTAACGGACACGCCCTTATGGCCCGTACGGGCGAGTGTGCTTTTTTTGGGGCCCTTTTGGCTGTCTTTTGGCGTCTTTGTGGAAACTCACCTTCGTTTGGCGCATGCGCGCCTTCGTAGATAGCATTTTCCAGTTCTAGTGGAAGCCGATCATTGTCCATTGGCCAGTGGACCCGTTTCCTTGTTGCACTTCTAGCTCTATTGTAATGAATTCTCTGGTTTGGGTATTGGTCCCCCAAGGAAGGGGCGCTCATTGGGGATGGGTCGGACGTCGCCGCCCGGAGGTGAACACCAAGTGTGTCAAATGCAAATGCATCTTTAACTCTCACTTGCTCTTTCCTGGCGCTAGACGAACGCGCCCGTTCCACACCGCCCACGCTCGGCTTAGTCCTGCTAGCGCGCGGCGCGCGGGCCCTGGTGGGGGTGCCCAACTGCTTTGGGGCATAACGAAATGCAACAGTATTTTGGACAGCGGCCAGATCCCTTGGTAATGGGTTTTTTCGCTTATATTTTTCATATTCCCTTTCTAGTCTTCTAGTTGCTGCTCTAGATAAGACTCCTCTCATTTTTTCTTTACGTTCATTATCGGCCTTCTTTCTCCGATAATCGGCTTTATCTTCCAACCTTCTCTGTGCTAGCTGGTTCTGTCTCGTTTGGTTCGTGATTAATTGTACTGCCCACTTATGGACTAACCCTAACGAGGGTTGTACTGCAGCAGACTTAGCCGCTCTTGTTAATACAAGAGGACGTCCCGGAATACCTAATTCTGATTCGTTCTTCAAGACTGCCTCAAGTGCCTTCCAATTTATGCCTTCCATGCTCGAAAGCGAGCTGGCACGTGAAACGCGCGTTTGCCTCCTCTTGGGCGCCATATCCCTGGGGACCTGCAGACATTGATTACTGTTGCACGTATACAGACGGTCTCCAGGGTGTCGCTTAGGACCAACTGCATCAAAATAACGAATCAGTTCTGACGGCTGCATGCGCACCCATTCGCTAGTTACCACTTTCTCGCTACCATTCTTACCACCCTTACCATTAGAACCAAAGCCCAATGCGTCCACTCCTGGACTACGAAGGACTCGTTTGAGCGTCGTCTCTCTTGCAGTCGCATAATCACGGATTGTACCGTATTTACGATCGTGTGATGGTGTGATCATAACGGCATGCACAGTGGTGCCTGCCGGCCAGTACGTACTGTAAGAGCCAATGCGGCCTGCTAACCCTTTCTGCCCAGGTGCCTTTCCAATCTTTACATTATTAGGCACAGGATTATTGCAAGTCTCACCATCATAAAAGTTAGCAGGACAAGATGGAGAAACCATGTAAAGACCTGTTGCACCTGCCCAAGGTTGATCTCGCCCCCCTGGGTTTTCATACAATTCCAAAAACTTTTTTGAATCCATATATTCACTTACTTTACTCACCTATTTATTTTCTATTTAACACACTCAGAACTCATCTCAAACCGCACGCGAACGCGCAACCAGTCCGTGACTCTCCAGTCCACCAGGCCACGCAGAGGGGGTAACACACGGTTACTCATTTACCCCCCCCCTGGGTTCCCACGTGGTCACTTTCACGTGTGGACTGACTGAGCGTGTTTCCGATCGAGGGCCGCCATGTCCGAATCCCCCGCGTCTGGGGAAACACCCGATCTCAGTGTCCGGGAACTCATCTCACTCATCAAGCAAATCAACTCCAGTCGCCCTCCTGTCAACAACAACTCCAGCTCCACCTTTCGCGATTCCATCACCGCAGCACAGAAAGTCACCGTCGACAAACTCATGGCCGTTGATTCAGTCTCCGCGCACTTATCCACTCTCTTTTCTGAAAAGCCGTACATACCCAGCAACCTCCTCCCACAGCTACCCGTGACCGTGGAGGGAGCAATCAACGGTATCGTCATTGCGGTGAACCCCCAACAGAGCTTCTCTTCCGCTCACGTGACAGAGGGCTTCCTCTGCAAGAAAGTGAACAACCCGGACATTTCATACGGACTCATGAATGTCAACACGAAGCAGCCTATGCCGCCAGTCGCACAGGCCTTTCAAGAGTACTACTACAACAACTCTGACTGTACCGCCAACCCCGTTGCTCTCTTATCAGCTCTCGCAAGCCTCATGACGGACGTCTCTCAACCCACATACCCGTCAAAGCTGATGGCCGCCTTCCCCGTTTTAGACATTTGCGATCCCCAAGAATTTCCTCTCCAATTTAATGACCTCACCACTGAGATATTCCTCTTGTTCATGTACTCCAACATCGTCTGTTCCCAACACCCTCATCTACAGTGCTTCCATCCATTGATGGTCTTCAAGTCACTGCTCACTGCTCAAGGACAGAAATTGTTTCCCGTGAATCTCCCCCTTCTCTCCGGCTCCCCTGAAGGAATGCGCTTCATCAACAGGCTCGCAATCGAGATGGTCTCCAAGTGCTACCGGCGCCTACGAGAGCTCCAACCCGCTGCCCTCCCACAACCGTCCATCCAACTACCATTGCAGCAACAATCGCAACAATTGCAGCAACAATCGCAACGATTGCTACAGATGGTGAAAATGCTTCGAGGACAGTTACAAGGAAAGAGACGGCGTAACACCGAGGCCGGTATGCTGGAAAAGGACTTGGCACTGTCGGAGGCGCAGGCGCCGTCGGAGGCGGAGGCGCAAGCGGAGGCCCACCAGGCCAGGGCGGAGGCGAAGGCCAGGGAGGAAGCGCGCGAGGCGGAGGCGGGGGCGGAGCTCAAGGCCAAGCGCCAAAAG
>Ga0209666_1003293_pt1 | contig 11793 bp, 6 predicted proteins | sample SaaInlV_125m_DNA_FD_184679 | JGI IMG/M metagenome (GOLD analysis project Ga0209666, IMG submission 184679) | Marine microbial communities from expanding oxygen minimum zones in the Saanich Inlet - Saanich Inlet SI037_S3LV_10m_DNA (SPAdes)... | ecosystem: Environmental > Aquatic > Marine >...
GGCGCCGCCGCGGCGCCGGCGGCGGCGCCGTCGAAGCCCGCGGCGGCGGCGCCGGCGGCGGCGCCTTCGGGCCCTCTTCCCACGGAAGAGGCGGTCAAGGAGAAGGTCTCGGCCATCGTCTCCGCGCTCGCGCGCAAGACGCGCGACGCCCCGGTGGCGGACATCGAGGCGACGGCGTCCGAGCTCGGGCGCGTCGTCAAAGCGGCGGCGGCGGCGAGCGCGGCGGACAAGTGCGTCGCCGTCTTGGAAGCCGCGCTCGCGTTTGCAAACGCTGTTTCGTCGACGAGCGCGTGACTACGAAGAGGCGCGGGGTTCGAAGTGCGGGATGCATCCATAGGGTGTGTTTTTATCGATACGATAAAATCGTATCCGTAGCGTCATGTCACGCGCACGTATGCGATCCTCTCTCTCGTCGGTGTGGTCTTCGTGGAGCGCGATGAGCGCGTCGCGCCGCGATATCGCTACAGATGCTTCTGCGCTCGTTTATCAGTAGCGGTTGGGCTGGCTGTACGTTCCGGGCTGCTGCGCGTACTGCGGCTGCGCGGGGTACCCCTGCGCGGGGTACCCCTGCGCGGGGTACTGCGGCTGCACAGGGTACTGCGGCTGCATCATCTGCGGCGGCGCCTGCTGCACGTACTGCGGCTGCCTCTGCGGCGGCATCTGCTGCATGTGCATCTGCGGCGGCGGCGCCATGGGGTTGTGCGGCGGCGGCGGGCGCGCGTTGGGGTCGCGCATCTTGAGCTGCTCGTTTTGCTGCGTCTGCATGCACGCGCACACCGTGCAGTAGGTGAGGTCGGACATGCAGTCCAGGATATCGGCGATCTGCTCGATCTCGTCGTTGCCCGAGATCATGGCGGCGATGCGGAATACGCACGCGAGCTGGTTCAAGCAGAGCATGAAGCCGATGATGAAGTTGTCGCACTGCGTGTTCTCCACGCGCATCTCGTCTTGGATCATGAACCGGTTCGTCGCCACCGCGCTCGGGAAGCAACAGAAAGCCTCGACACACAAGCAGAACTCGGGGCAGGACTTCTCCCCGAGCCGGCCGGAGATGCACATGCCGCCGTTGCAGCACGTGTAGTTGGTGAGGTCGTTGAACATGATCTCCTTGCGCTGCGAGTACGCCACGCACACGTTACAGCACGCGGCGTACAGGCAGAAGCCCGGGTTCCTGCAGGGCGCACCCATGAGATCAGTAGCCCAGGAGTTGGTGTAACTCTTGCGCGCGTCAACCATCACCATGCGCTTGTTCTGGCGGGGCTGGCCGAAGCCCCCGCCCTGGTTGCCGCCATACTGCATCCTCGCTCCGTGGACTCTCGCGAAACGCGGGCGTGCGTCGCGGGCGCGCGCCGAAGAGTTGTGCCCAGCCACGTCACGCGACCCCTCGGTTTTCGAAAACCGGAAGACGAAAGAACGAACAACCACGAAGAGTGCCGCGACCTCGGTCTCGCTTGAAAACGCGAGATCGAGGTTTGGGCGCCTCACCCGTCACTCTCGGAAGCGCGCGAGGATGTCGCTCGCGGCGATGCGGTCGGCGACGCGCCCGCCGCGACCCTCTCCCCGCGATCGCGGCGGTGTCGGCGCGTGCGTGTCGCGCCGGGCGGCGGCCACGTGCTTCGGCGCGCCCCGTCGAACGTCCGCGTCGCGAACCCCCGCGCGGCGCGCTCGCGGGTCTCGAGACTGGACCTCCCCCCCCGCGGCGTTCACGGGCGCTTCCCCCGTCCCGAGCCCCGTGGAGGAGTCTCCCTGGGCGCTCGAGGCTGAGGACCTGTGGCTGACGCACGGCGAGCGCGGCGCTCCCGGCTCCGTGGACGCGCTCCGCGGCGTGACGATCCGCGTGCCGCGGGGCATGATGTTCATGCTGCTCGGCCCGAACGGATGCGGGAAGAGCACGCTTTTGCGTTCGTTCGCGGGGCTCAACCGGCCGTGGGCCGGGCGTCTGCGCGTGCAGGCGCCTCGCGCGTTCGTGTTCCAGAACCCCGACCACCAGGTGATCATGCCCACGGTGGGCGCGGACGTGGCGTTCGGTTTAGGGAACCGAGGCGATCTGTCAGACGACGACATCGCGCGACGCGTGCGCGACGCGTTACAAGCCGTCAACTTGGGCGACCCGGCGATGCTCGAACGCCAGGTCGCGACGCTCTCCGGCGGGCAGAAGCAGAGGGTCGCCATCGCGGGCGCGCTGGTGGAGAACCCCGAGGTTTTATTGCTAGATGAGCTCACCACGTTTTTAGACGAAGCCGACCAGGCGGGGGTCGTGCGAGCGGTGCGAAAAGCCGTCGACGAGACGGGCGCCGCCGCGGTGTGGGTCACGCACCGGCTGGAGGAGCTCGAGCACTGCGACATGGCGGCGTACATGGAAGACGGCGTCATCACGCAGGTGGGGTCGGGGGACTTCATACGCGGGTACATCAGGCAGCAGCAGAGGGCATACAACGCGAAAAGGTAGGTGACATAGGTAGAATTCGAGTGTTCTATCGCGAGAAATAATCGCTTGGAATACGATACGGTAGGTACGTAGCGCGAAAAGTACCGAGGTCCCTTCGGCGGTCGTTTCGGAGACGCGAGACGACTCCGCGCGTCCGCGCGGCGGACATCTGGATCTTCACGCGGCGATCCCGTGCGTCCGCGCAAACTCCTCGGATCGGCACTTGACGGGTGTCGCCCTGAGCAGCTCGAGCTTCTCGGGGAGCTTACGCGCCTTGCGTCGCTTCATGTCCTCGTCATCCTCCACGTCCACCACCTCGCCTCCAAGCTTGATGGCGGCGATGATCTCGCGCGCCTGCGTCGCGGTGAGCCCCGGGAACTCGTCGCGAAGCAGGCCCTCGTCGCGGAGCGTCTGCTCAATCTCCTTCAAGCGCACGTCGCGCATCTTCTTGGCTTCCGCGTCCGTGAAGTACACGGCGCCGTCCGAAAAGACCTCGGGCTCGCGCTCGGTGTACAGCCCGCGGCGGTTGACGCCCAAGTCGCGCGCGCGCGCGGCGACGGCGGCGGCGGCGGCGGCGTCGAGGCCGGCGAACCCGCCGCTCTCGAGACGCGCCTGCTCGGCGCGCGCGGCGGCGCCGCGCAGCTGGTTGGCGCGCGCATTCTTCTTGGCGTCGGGCGAGGGCTGGTAGTCCACGGGCGCCCAGCCGCGGATCGCGAGCTCCAGGTCGTGCCACGTGAGCACGCGCGAGGGCAAATAACCCAGGCACACCTCGCGGCGGTCGGCGGCGGCGATGGCGCGCTTCGCGAGGGATACGAGCGTGTCTCCCGCTTCGACGTCGAAGGACAACGAGAGGTTACGGCACAGACGTCGGCGAAGCGGTTCGTTCGCGCCGAACGCGGACGCGAGGTCTTCCACGTCCAGAACCAAGGGCGCGAGGTTACCTTTGGGAAGCAACTGTTTTTCTTTTTCGGGGACCGGCTCTGAGACGGACGCGCGAGCGTCGTCGTCCGTCGTCTGACGCCCCTCGCTGGGGTTGAGCTCCTCGCTGAGAAAAACGTCGTTGTTAGTCACCGTCTCCGTCTCGTTCGAAGGCGGATCGCGCGCGTCTTCACCGGAGGAGGGTCGCTCGTGCTCAGGCACGATCGCGCCCTCGTCGGGCTTTTCGGGCGTGCCCGGCGAGGCCGCCGAGGCATCGGCAGCCTGCGCCGCCGCGGCCGCGCGCTTCTTCTTGATGTCCAGGAACAGCGCGAGGACGTTCTCCAGCGCCTTCTCCTCCTCCCTCTGCTCAGAGGAGAGACTTTGTTCCTCGCGGAGGCGGAGCGCCGCGAGTTCCTGGGCGCGGGCAGCCTCGGCCCGCGCGGCCTCCGCCTGGGCGGCCTCCGCCGCTAGCGACTGCTGGCTCTTCAGCGCGCGAGCCTTCTTGAGCGACTCCATGGTGCGCAGGTGGGTGTGGGGAGGGAGGAGCATCGGACACGTACGCGAAAAGAGAGGTGTTCGACATCTTCGGATATTTGTTTGCATTTTTTGCGTATGGAAAGCAGTCAGCCGGAAGCAGAACTCAAATCAGTGTCACTTCCGAGTCAGCCTTCGTGTGGCAAGACTTGGACTCGTCACGAAACACAGATCGGATAAATTCGCTCGACAGTGTCGCGCGACGCCAGACGCAGGGCGTCCGGGCGGTGCGATGTCGTGCCTTTCGAGTCCGCGCGCGTTGGTGCGAGGTACACGCAGGTGCGCGCCCGCGTCCGCGCGCTCGACCGGCGCGTGCCGCTGGACGACCCGCTCGAAGACCCGAGACGGTTTCGTCTCGATCGTCGCGTCGGCGGGTCACGAGCCCCCCGAATCGTCATCCTCGCGCGATGCGCGTCTCGAGAGCGCGCGCGTGCCTCGCCGCGCGGCTCTGCAACTCCCCGCTCTCGCGCTCGGCGCGGCACTTGTCGCCTCCGTCCCCGGCGGCGCGCGCGCGGACGAGACCGCCGCGGACGACTCCATGGTGGCCGCGCTCGAGGCTCCCCCGGTGGTGGAGATCCCTCCGGAAGTCGGGCTGGCCATCGACGCGGGCGGGCCCGGCGACGCGGCGGGTCCATCGACGGCGCCGCCTTCCGAGCCCGACTCGGACCTGACTTCGGTCGTGGGCGATGTGCGTTTGACGCGATACGTCGACGAGCAGTCGGGATACTCCGTGCTGGTTCCCAACGACTGGGCGCGGGACCAGCCGATGGCGAACACGCCGGAGTTCCACCCGGTGAGCGAGTACGGAGGAAGGCGGTTCCGCGTCGAGGTCGCGCCCGTGGGCCGCGTGCCGGGCGGCGGGCAGAAGCTAAAGGCTCTGGTGGACTCCGACTCATGCGAGTCCTGCGTCGGTGCCGGGTTCGAGAGCCCGGAAAGCTACGCCGCGGTCGAGGCGACCAAGTTCGCGCCCGTGAAGGGCACGCGCGCCGCCGAGGTGGCCGCCAAAGGCCCCGGGGGGGCAGTTTCCGAGATTTTGGCGTCGTCGCAGTCGGCGGACGGGCGCTACTACTACTACGAGTACCGCACGGACGGCATCTACCCTCTGCGGTTCTTCGGGGTGGCGGCCATCGGGCCGGGACAGGTGGGGGGCGCGCGGAAGCTCAGCCGGAGGGACATCGTCAAGGTGACGTGCCAGGTGCCGGAAAAAGACGCCTCCGAGGCGGATTACGAGCTTCTGCGCGCCATATCGCGATCGTTTCGCGCCGAGACGGCGACGCCTTGAAACGTTATTACATCTATCACTTTAATATCACACGTAGAGCCACGTAGAGCGACGTACCATCGGTAGAGCCACATAGTCTACGCGTCCGACTACCCCGAACACACCCACGGGTGCGCGTCACGCGCCTCACCGCTTGCTCCGCGGGGTTTTCACGGCGAGCTCGCTTTTCCGGTGCAGCGCGTGCAGATTCGCGATGTACGCCTCGATGCCGTCCATGGAGAAGTCCTCCCCGGAGCCGTCCTCGGCGTCCCCGGGCCCGCCCGGCGTCCCCGGGTTTGTCCCCGGCGTCCCCGGGGCCGTCCCTGGACTGGCAGCCGCGGAAGGCGCGCGCGACCCGGCGATCTCCTTCGCCCCGGGGGTCTCGACGCCGAACCCGAAATCCACACGCCTCGCCGCCGCGTCAATCTCCAAACGCGTCTCCCGCTCGGCTTCCGATCGGCCGTCGCTCTCGTCGCTCTCGTCGTCGTCCACGGCGCCCTCGTCGAAGGCGTCCTCGCCGCTCGGGGAGGAAGTCCTGACTTTGGCCTGCCGGGCCAAACGCAGCGCATCTCGCGCCGTGGGCGTACGCCCGCCGGCGCCGGGGACCCACCCGTCGGTCCGAGCGGATTCCCGCGGGAATCCCGTCGGCGAAGAAGAGGCGCCGACGCTTTTTTCTTCGGGGGATTTGGGAGAGCCTTCCCGCGACTTCCCGCGGCTCCCGCTTCCCTTGAGAAACGCCACCGCCGAGTCCAGCGCTCTCCCGCTCTTCTTGCTGTCTTTCTCTCTTCCGTCGTCGCGCCTCCCGGACGAGCCTTCATCCCCGAACGAGCGCTCGCCCGAATCGAAGTCGCCGTCGCCGGATCGGGAATCGGGCGACCCGCTCTTCCCGCGCGCGTTTTTCTTGGCGCTCCGCTCGCGCGCCTCGCGGCGGCGCGTCTCCGCGCCGACCGCGCGGGTCATCTCGCCCATGGTCCTGTGCTGCGCGAGCAGACGCTTTTCGAGCGACGCGGCGTACGCGTCCTTCTCCCTCGCGGACGCCTCCAGCGCGTCCACGCGCTCCACCAGCCACCGCAGCCGCCGCGCGGCGCCCGCGAGCTGCGCCTGCGCCGTCCGCGCCTTGGCGCCCGAGTCGCGGCGCGCGGCGGCGAGCTCGGCGGCGGTGAGCACTTTCTGCTCTCGCAACTCGGTCACCAACGACTGGGTCTTCGCCAGACTCTTGCGCAGCGCAGAGTTCTCCTCGTGCAGCTTCCGTCTTTCCTGCACCAGGGAGCCGGGGACGGATTTCGCGACGCCGAAGGATGCCGTGTTTGATTCGCGAAATCCGTCGGCGCTCGCGTTGGCGACGGCGACGAGCGGCGCGCGCGCCTTGTCGGACGCCTCCGCCGGGAACGCGGGCGGCGGTTTCGAGCGCGCCAGCACGTCCGCGGTGAGCAGCGCATTAAGTTTCTTCTCCCAAAGTCCGTCCGGTAACGACGCGCGCGTCTCCTCAGCGCGCGCCAGAGACTTTTGGTTGGCCAAGTACAGCTTCCGCGCGCTCCGGAGACGCTCGGAGAGCGTCTCCGCCAACGATTCGGCTTCGTCCCCGCGGTCGCGCAGCGCGACGAGCTCCGACGAAAGAAGAACGTTATCCTTCGCGAGCGCCTCAGACGCGACGGCGAGCTCGCGGAGCATTCTTCTTTGGCGCTCACACTGCTCCTCCAGCCGAGCCGCGCGAGCCGCGCCCTCGCCCACAGCCTGCGCGCGCAAACGGTCGAGCTCGCGGCTCTGCAACGCGAAATGGCCCTCGGCGTCGGCGTTGCGTCTGCGCGCCGTCTCCACGGATGCGCGGAACGTCTCGTTCTCCTCGGTCAGAGCCTCCGCGCGCGCGCGCCATTTCTCCACCTCGAACCGGAGCGCGCTCTCGCGCTTCGCGAAGTCGCGCGTGAGCTCGCGGTCGAACCCGCGCGCGACAGACAGGCCGCCGGGCGTCCCCGGGGAGGCCATCCCCGGGGACCCCGGCGCGGCGCGCCGCGCCGCGCCGCCGCCGCGGCGCGCCGCGGGCGGCGGCGTGGTCGGTTTCGGGGGGGTGGAGGTTGTCCCGCGCGCGGTCGTCGCCGAGGACGCGCGCGGCGGGCGACGCGGCTTCGGAGGCGTGGCGTCTTCGGGCTTGGAGCCCTCGGGAGGCGAGCCCGAGCTCGCGGTGGTCGTCATCTTCGCGACGGGCGTCTGCGTCTCCGCGGCTCTCGACTCTGGGACGACGCGATCGAAGTCGTGGTCGTCCAGGTCCAGGTCGGCCCGTCCCCGCTGCGCGGGGGTCTGGAACGTCGCTCTGCGCGGGACGGACGTGCCAAGCGCGAGCGGTCGGGGAAGGTCAGTCGCGTGTCTCGCTCGACGCGGCGTCGGGCCGACGCGCCGGTCGCGCGGTCGCGCGGGAGAGAGAAACGGACGGGCGCGATGTGGCGGACGCGGGTGCGCGGGGACGTCGTCGTCGCGCGCACCTCAGGCTCGGGGCCACCTTGAGGAGCGCGGCGCGCTCGGCGGCATCCAGGCTCTGGAAAAACGATTTGCGCGAGGGCTGGAAACCCCCGGAGGAGGCGGAGTGCGGGCGCTTAGCGCGCTCGGCGCTCCCGTGGACGTCGCCCTGCAGGCGTCGAGCGCTCGAGCCGAATGGGGCTGGCATTTCTCGTGATGCCGCAACCCGACGCGCGGTTCAGCTCGCAGCGGAGTGCCACGTCGACAGTCCAGCAACGGCTCACCGCTCGACCGGTTCTCGCGTCGCCCGATCGAGTCTCGGCGCCCGACGAGTGTGTGGCGCGAGACGGAGCGCCGCAGGCGACGTTCGCGGAGGCTCGTTTTTTCGGTTCGTTCGGAAAACGTTCACGGTCTATTCTTGAGTCAACTTCGCCGATCATGGAAAAAATTCAAAAAAAGCTGACAACGAAAAAGCCACGACCAGCCCGTCTCTCGGTTTCCCGCACGCACCACGTCCGCCCAGGCAGTCCGCGCGCGCACAACGCGCGAACGGCACGGTCTGCCTCGAGCACAGCGTGCACGCGATGGACGCGATGGACGACGACGGCGGTCTCGCCGTCGTCCGCCCCACGCGCTGGAAGACGCGCGACGACCATCCGGTCATGGAAAACGCGGACCCTTCGGGGGCGACCGGCGGTAAGCTTTCTCTCGGATCTCGCGACGACGACGCGGACGACGACGACGTGAACATGGACGACGTGAGCCGCGAGTGGGACGAGCGTGTCGTGCGCGAAGACGACGCCGCGTTTGACCAGCTCCTCGACCTGGCCGAGGGCGCGATGCACTCCGTACGCCTCAAGGCGAGCCCCGCGAAGGCCGACGACCGGCGGGATGATGACGACGACGACGACGAAGGATCCGAGTACGACGACGACGACGACGACGGCTCCGAGTACGACGAGTACGACGTGGACGACGACCGCACCGCGGATATGCAGCACGACGCCAGCGTCGCGACGCAGGAGAACTCGGACGTCTCCGAGTCCTCTTCGTTCGACTTTCACGTGGACGAGCCGGACGAGGATGAGCCCGGCGACCCTTTAACGACGACGGCGCGTCCGACGGCTTCGCCCGCGCGGCGTCGCGCGCCGCCGCGACGCGAGACGCGCGCGACGTACGGGCATTTAGCCTCCGGCCAGACGCGCGTCAGCGCGTCCCGGACGGACCCCTCCGCTGCTGACGCCAAGGCGTGGCTCAGCGAGTTCGCGGCTTTGAACGCGAAGCAACGCGCCGCGGAGACGGCGCTGGTCGGAACGCTCGGCGCCGACAAAATCGCCGACGAATTCGCGGCGGAGCGCGAGACGCTTCGCCGCGACTTGTTCGCTCGGCTCGAGCGCGTGCGCGGGGGCGTGCGCGCGCTCGCGGGGCACGTCGCGGACGTCCGCGGCGGCGAGGCGTACGTGCTCGAGCTCGGGCGCCTGATGGACGGCGCGGAGCGGGACGTCGTCGCGCTCAAGGAGGCGCAGAAGGCGGCGTACGACCGGCTGGCGCGCGAGGAGCGCGACCTCGCCAGGCACTGCGACGACTTCGCGTCGCGTCTGGAGACGTGGGACGCGGACACCTCGGACCCGGTGTGGGCGGGCGTTTTGCGGGACGGCAGCGGCAAGTTTGGAACGAACAAAGGCGGGAGAGGGAGGCGCGTCTACGGCGCGCCCACGCCGGACAAGGCGGAGCCGTGGAGCCGCGGCGCGAGCGCGTCGAGAAGAAAAGCGGGAGCTTTGGAACCCGTGTCGGGTTCCGTTCGACCGGCGTCGGCGAGGACGGCGACGACGTCTACGTCTTCGTCCGCGGACGTTTCGAAGAAGCCCAAGGGGTCCCTCGGCCCCGGCCCGTGGGCGCGAGCGGCGAGTGCGCGCGGTCCAAAGTCCTCCTCTCGCGCTGAATCCCTGTCGCCCGGCGGGAGCGCGAGCGGCAAGTCCTCCTCCGCGCAGAAGGCGGCGGCGGCGGCGGCGCGGCGCGAGCCCCCTCCCAAGGCGGTGGCGGAGTACGACGCGTTTCTCGAGGAGTACGGCGCGACTGGCGGGTGGGCGGATGTGGACCACGCGCGGTGGCGCCGGTGCCTGGCGCGCTGCAACATGCACTACGCGGCGGCGACGGCGATGGCGGCGGACGACCTGGCGCCCTTCGGCATCGAGCGCGCCGAGGTGGTGCGTCACGCGCGCTGGGACGCCGAGCGCGAACACCTCTTCGGGAAGAAGAAGGAGGCTGTGCGCGCCTGGCGCGCGGCGCAGACGGCGGCGGCGAAGGCGACGCGCGACGCGCTGGACGCCGAGATTGCGCGCGTCGAGGAGGAGCAGCGGGCGAAGGCTGCGGCGAAGGCTGCAGCGGCTCGCGAGCGCGAGAAGGCGGCGCTGCGCGAGTGGAAGCTCGAGAAGCAGGAGCGGGACGAGGCGCAGCGGCGGGCGCAGCGCGAGGCGGCGGCGGCGTCGGCGGCGTCGGAGGCGGAGCGTCGGAGACAGTTGAGGATCGAACGCGCCGAGCGCGACAAGCGCAACGCGCAACGCGCGCTCGAGCGCGAGGAGCTCCGCGAGGCGGCTCGCGTCGCCGCCGAGGCTGCGGCGGAGGCGCTCATCCCCTCGGCGCCCAAGATGAGTGCCGCCGAGGCGCGCGCCGAGCGCGACCGGCTCGCGGCGCGCGCGCTGGAGGCTGCGACGCGCAAACGCGAGGCTGCGACGGCGAAGAAACGCGAGCTCGAGGAGCGCGCTTTGCGCCAGAAGACGCTCGCCGCCAAGGCGCGCGAGAAGCAACGCATCGCCGAGGGCAAAACGCTGGCGTCCCTGGAGGATCCCGGTCGGCTGACGCGCGCGACGGCGTCGCACGCGCTGCGCGTGGCGTCCGAGCGCGACGCGGGGGGGCTCTTCTCAGCTGCGCCGGCGGTGCAGTACCTGTCGCACAAAGCCACGCCCTCGTGGAGAGCCACGCGGTGAAAAAAACGTTACGTGTTATGAAGAAAAGCGACCGCGTCTCGGAGAGTCGCCGTCTCGCGTCGTTCGTTCCCTTCAACGCGCGTCCGAGCGTAAAAAGCGAAAAACGCGTCTCGTCTCGTCCCTCCTCGGCTCGCGTCACTCCTCGCGCGCGCGTCTTACCTCGCCGGCGGCGCGGTCGGCCATTTCGGCGAAGTCCAAGGGCGACTCAGAGACCCCCCGGAACTCGAACGCCGCGGACGTGCGGCGGCGTCGTTTCTCGTCGCCGCGGAGACCTCCGCGTTCCGCGGGATCCCTCTCGCGGGATCCCGACCCCGATCCCGATCCAGACGATGCGCTCGTCCGCGTTTGCGTCGGCGCGGCCGCCGCCTTTCCGGGGAAGAGGACTTCCAGCCGTTCGTCTGGCGCGCCGCCGGCGACGGAGATCAACGCGACGTTTTGAAAAGCGCCGGCGCGGTGGACGTCGTACGCGAAAACGCGCAGGTCCGCCTCTGCGGGTTCTTTGACCTCCGCGTCCGCGCCGCCCCCGAACATGCGCACGAGGAAGGGAAGGCCTTCTTCGTCGTGCTCTCGGAGGTGGTCGTTCGATCGATCGTCCGAACGATGTGACCATCGACGCGATCTGTCCGAATCCGAAACGCCGCGCTCGCTGTCGACGGAAATGTCCTTTCGCGTCAAAGCGTTCCTTTCGTTTTTTTCGCCGCCGAACGTCGCGGCGAAGGAAACCGGAAAGCCTCCGTACGCGACGGCGAAACACGCCGAGGCGTCGGGGGATTTTCCCGTCAACTCCGTCTCCGTCACGTCCGTCATCGCGCACGAGCTGTTCGTCGAGGAGTCCCATTCGTTCCCGAACGAATCCTGGATTGGCGGCGCGGCGAGGAACGCGTTTACGAGGTTTCGTTTTGTTCTCGGGGTAAACGCGAACATCGGCGCGTCCTCCTTTCGGTGTTCGACATCCGGAGAGAGGAGGTTTTGTGTGACCACCGCCTTGAGCGACCACGTGGCTTGTGCGTCGAAAAGAAACAACTCGTCGTCCTCGATCACCTCAACCGGCGTCTCCGCGTACGTAGCGTTCGACGTCTCTCGCGCGCCGCGCGGCGGGAAAGGCGGTCGCCCCGCGCTTCGCTCGCGGAGCAGCCGCTTTACGCGCCACGCGCCGAGGGGCGCCTTCGACAGGCGCGGGCGCCGCAGCGGCAGGGGGGGGTTCGCGATGCGCG
>Ga0209666_1003298_pt1 | contig 11784 bp, 7 predicted proteins | sample SaaInlV_125m_DNA_FD_184679 | JGI IMG/M metagenome (GOLD analysis project Ga0209666, IMG submission 184679) | Marine microbial communities from expanding oxygen minimum zones in the Saanich Inlet - Saanich Inlet SI037_S3LV_10m_DNA (SPAdes)... | ecosystem: Environmental > Aquatic > Marine >...
GGTGCCCGCGTCGCCGTCGAGGGTGGCGAACGACGAGGCGTGCGATCTCTCGGGGGCGAGGCCGGGACCTGATTTTCACGACGTAGAGCCCAAGAGGCTAGTCTCCGGTTAGAGCGGGTGTGTGTGAGCGGGTCGACGACTCGAAGGGGAAACGCATTCTATTCGGCACCGCGTTCGTTGAACCAAAGGGTTCTCTTGCTTATAATCAAAGTATCGAGTCTACTCTACGTCCAGACGTCTGTCTACCGTCAGACGCTGGCTATACGATTAAGATGGTTGGCGTTTCGTTCCGAGTTCCGCGTCGCTCTCACCCTTCCCTCAGAAGAGCATGCCACCCGGTGAGTCGTCCAGTAAGTCGGAGATCATACCGAGGTGCATGAAGTCCTCCTCGACGCCCGGCGACTGCATGTGCGACTGGTGCCAGCCCGGCGGCGCACCCATCTTCGCGTTCGGCGGCGTGGACATCCCTGGCGGCGGCGGGCCCGCGGGCACCGGCGGGGGCATGCCAGGCGGCGGCGGCGGCGCCTGCCTACCGGGTGGCGCGCCGGGTGGAGGCGGCGGCGGCATCCCCGGCGGGGGACCGCGGCTCGCCCACGACGACGACGGCGCGAGGCCGGGGCTCGACCCGGGTGGCGACCCTCCATCCTGCCCGGACATCCCCGACTGCGATCGTTCCAGCCGCGTCGTCCCGGGCGGGGGGGGACCGCGCGGGGGGGGCGGGCCGGGGGGCGGTGGCGGTGCGCCGGTACCGTCCGCAGCCACGATGGGACGCGGGCCGGGAGGCAGCGGGGGAGCCGCGCGTGATGCGCCGGGGGGCGGCGGTCCTGGCGGGGGCGGTGGACCACCCGCGGCGGCGGCGGCGGCGGCGGCGCCGGTCTTCATCCCAGGCGGCAAGCTCGTCATCACCCCGTTTGACGCCACATCCTCGCCGCCGCGCGCGGGGGACTGCGGTGGCGTTCCCACCGGCACGGTCCCGCCGACGTCGAGCTGCGCCATGGCACGCGCCAGGTCTCGCCGCAGACGGGCGTTCTCCGTCTCCAGCGTCGCCGCGTGCGCCCGCAGTCCCGCGGCTTCAACTGCGCCGAGCGGCCCGTCGCCCGACATCGTCCTCGCAACCTCCGGCGAGCGAACACCTCCATCCGCGGTCTTAACACCAGCCGCACCTTGGGTACCGACGCCGCTCGGGCCGTCGCCGCCGGTGCGGGGCGACGGGAGCTGCTTCTTGGGCGACGGCGCGGGTTCCTTCGAGGCGCCCTTCTTTCCTTTTTTCCCGGCGTCTTCAAATCCGTCAGACCCGACGGGTAGCCGCGAGGGGGTACCCGGGAGGGAGTCCGCGCCGGCGGGTGAGGACCCGGATGACGCGAGTGGCCTCGGGACCGGAATGGTCTTCTTGGTGCCCATCGGTGAGTCGAACCCGGGCTTGGGCGGTGACGTGTTGGGTGGGGTGACGGCGTCTTCCGAATCCGTCCCGTGCGAGCCGGGCGCGGAGACCATCTCGGAATCATCCGCGGAGCTCGTCTCCTCAGCCTCCTTCGCCGCGCGTTCCGCCGCCTCACGCTCGGCGTCGACCCGCGCCTGCTCCGCGGCGCGCGCGGCCGCCTCGGCCGCCTTGACGGCGGCGGCGGCGGCGGCCGCGGCAGCCTGTTTAGCCTGCTCGATGGCTTCAGCCTCCGCGATGGCCGCCGCCTCGGCGTCCCGCTTCCGTCGTTCCTCCGCGCGCTTCGCCTCCTCCACCGCGCGGATGGCCGCCTTGGCAGCCTCCTCCTCCGCGAGCTTCGCCGCGAGTTCAGCCTCCTCAGCCTCCTTCTTCTCCTTCTTCCGCGCCTTCTGCTTCGCCTTTTTGCTCTTCTTGGCGCCGTCAATCTCCGCCGCCACGCGTTCCGCTTCCTCCTCCTCGGCGATGAGCGCCTCCTGCATCTTGATCGCCTGCGCCTCGGCAAAGGCAACCTCGATGCGGTTGGTGAACAGGTGCGAGAGGACGTACATCTCGACGGTCCGCCGGCCCAAGTCCGCCAGCCGCCGCTCGTCCCTCTCAACCGCGTCGTCGCCGGCGAAAGATTCGTCGCCGCCGTCGGTTTCCGAATCGGGATCGAGCGAATCGACCGAAGCGGCTCGCTCGAGTATGGATAAAAGATCATCCGTCGCGATGGAGCACTTGTTCTGCGAGGCGGAGAGCCACACGCTCCTTCCTTTGACGAACTGTTTGAACGCGTCCTCAGCCTTTGTCGATCCGATGTCGAGCGCTTGGCACCCGCAGCAGAGCGCGTCCATGACGAGCGTCGACGTCACCTCCTTCTCGTTGAAAAACCGCTTGACGATGCCCTTGAGTAGGACGTCAGCCTTCTCCGACGCCAGCTGTGCCTGCGCCTTCCCTTGGGCCGTGCCCAGGAACTCGCGCATGTCACCCCATCGGTCCGAGTCCTCCTGGAACTTGGCGAGCTGGTCCCGGCGCTCCTCGAGAAACCTGCGGCAGATCCCTTCTACGTTGGTGAGGTACACCCTGACTAGCTCGCGCCTGTACTGGGGTTCCAGGCACCGAAACGGCCGCGCCGGCTTCTCGTGGATCACCTGCACCTGGGCCTTGATCACGAGCGTGTCCGCCACGGTGAACCCGTCGAGAACCTTCGAGAGCTCCATGAACTTCTTCCACCCCCAGTCGTGTTCCTTCTTGCAGAACCGGTGCAGGGTGTCGGAATACTTGGACTTCTTCGGGTCCTTGTTCACGACCGCTATGGTGAACTGCGCGAAGTGACTCCAGCCTGTGTTTGTTGGTTGTTAAGAGGGAGAGCGGGATCGAGTCAAAACGTCGCCCGTGGGATGTCGGTGCACGCATAGGAGGCGAGAGCGGCCTCCGAGGATGAGAATGATTTCAGAATGGTGCCCCCCTAGGGCTGGGTGGATCGGTGTGAGGACGCACCGGGCAGCAGCTTGTCGTAGTCGGCGACGCAGAGGAAGAGCGACAGGTGGTTGTGAACGTCGCATCCCTGAGGATACACCAGAATGTACCTATTCGTGGGGTCGAAAGGGGTTTGGGTCAGTCGTGGTTCACGCGTCGGCGCGACTCCGGAACGGGCTTCGGGTGCGAAACGGGGCGGATTGGTGTTCTACGCCCCCAAGCGGCGGGTGTCGAGGGCTTGGTCGTTAGGCGCACCATTTGTAGCTCCCAACCTCGAACACGTTGCTTCGAAGCTCGCGCTTTGAGATCTCGGAGAAGTTCTCAATCTTCCAGGTGAACTTGCCGTATAGATCCGTCGGCTGGAGGCCTGTCGATGACGAGACGTGGGGCGCGAACGCGTCAGCGGGCGGTGCGGGATTCTTCGTAGTAGGTGCGATGTTAGAAAAGTCGGGGAGGTCCAACGAGGGTTTGTAGACTGGGAGGAGGGACAAAAACAGCCCCCGCTTCGGAGAAAAAGCCGACATGCTGCGATGGGTGCCGGGCGCCGGCCATCTCGGGGGCATTCAGACGCGATTCAGCGTCGGGGTTGGGACGTACCGGTGGCGTCCTCATCGGTCCAGTCAACGTCGCCGTTTCCGCCCGCGTCCAGAGGCCCGCGGCGCGCCCTCCACTCCGAATCCGCGGGGCTGTCGGGCGTGACGCTCAGCACCCCGTCCGCCCCGGAGGAGCCATTGGCGGAAGCCTTGCTGGAGCTGCCGCCGCCCGCGCCGCCTCCGCCGCCGGTGGCACCCCTGGATAGGGTACCCCCCCCGCTCGACATGACGGTCCCGCTTCGGTCCGAACCGAGGTCGCTTCGACCTTCGGGCTACGGCTACCGGGACCAACTGCTATGCGAACGACGCCTTCGACGGCGCTCTCACCAGACACGCTCTCGATCCGGCTGCAGTCCAGGTTGTCACTGCCCGGTCGATGCGCGGACATCGCGGGAGAAATAGCAATTAAATCTTTTTCATCAGCTTTACCATTTGTCCAGCTGAGCAAAGACGATAATTATGCTTAAGCTCGGTTTCAATCATCGATATTTCGGGCTGTGTACACCGAGTGGCCCTCACGGACCGCCACTCATCGGAGAGAGAGACCGCGTCGCCCGGACCCAGACCGTCCGCGCGATAACGCAACCTTCTCCAAGAGGTACCTAAGACGCGAAGAACCAACCACCACGATGGCGCTCCGCAACGCCGTCTCACGCGTCGGCGCGCGCGCGCTCGCCGAGGCTGGACGTAGGGTAATCGGCCAGAACTCGGGCCATGGCCTCCACCCGTCCGTCGCCGTCGCGCGGTCGTTTGCATCCTCCGGCGGCGCCAGGTCCGCGCGGAACTACGTCGAGGACGAGATGTACGACAGGAGCCGCCAGGAGATCCCGCTGGGCAACAGGGTCCCGAGCCCCGGCCCCGACGCGTGGCTCGCGCCCAACGCCGTGCTCATCGGGGACACGGACCTCGCGGTGTGCGTGAGCATCTGGCACGGGGCGGTGCTCAAAGGGGACCTGGGCGCGGTCAGGATCGGGGCGTTCACCAACGTCGGGGAGAAAGTCGTCATCGACTCCGCGGGGTACGTTTCCACTCGTCACATCACGAAACCCTAGCCGCGTACGCTCGCGGTCGCGGCTCGACCCGCGCCGTGATCCCAAGATTTTTCCCACCCACGGCCACTTGACCCTCACCGAGGTTCGCCTCGCCACCAAGAAATGATCAATCGCTCACCTCGCCTACTCCACCCTTCCGTCTCGTGCCAACAGGGGAGCATCGCGCATCGGTCAGTACGTCACCATCGGCGCCAACAGCTCCATCTCCTCCTCCATCGTCGAGGACAACGTCCTGATCGGCGCGAGGTCCGTGCTCGAGCCCGGATCCTACGTCGAGGAGAACGCCGCGCTCCAAGCCGGAACGCGAGTGGAAGCCGGCGCGCTCATCCCCGGCGGACAGCTGTGGGGGGGTAACCCGGCGAGGTACGTGAAGGACCTGGACGGTCACGAGATCGCCGAGATCAGGAGCATCGCGGAGCAGACCTACGGCGCCGCGACGGATCACGCGGCGCAGTCCACGCCGTGGGGGAACGCCTACGTGCAGACGGAGGCGCTGCGCAAGGCTCTGGCGAAAACTGAATGATGATTGATCGGTTCGAGAGAAGAGGCGTTCGGTGATTGTACAATGTCCTCCCGTAGCGCGGGGGACCCTTATGTTTTGATTTAATGGCGACACAGTGTAAGGTACCGCCGAACGGGGTCACGGCGGCTCCACCTTGACCTCAGTCTTCACCTCGGGTGCCCCTGGCGCCAACATCACGTGAGTCAGCATAATTTTTTCATTGTCGTCGACTTCCCCATTCAGAATGGCTCCCCCATATCCCCACATCTCATGCTCGTTCGTCAGAAACACATCCACCCCTTTCAGCGCGATGGCTGCCGCCTCCTGAACCTTTGTTTTGATTCCCCCGGTGACGTCGCCGTTGTCCTCGAGAGACACAGTCGCATCGGTTGTTCCCACCGCGGCCTTGACAACCAGTGTGTCCAACGCTTCATTGAACACCCACTCGGGGTTAGCGTCCACCCACTCAGGATCGGCATGTCTTCTATACCTACCGGAGATGTTACTGAGATATCGTAAAGGACCTGCGGCCTTTGTCGCGACCCATGAACCGTCGGGCTTGACCTGAATCTCGCGAAGCAGCGCCGGGGGCGGCGTCGTTCCATCTGGGCAAATGTCGCAGGGTCCATTTTTGTGAAGAGGCTTGGATGTGAAGATACCCTCGACGTCGGAGATGAAGACCACTCGCTTGGGCTTGAACTCTTCCGTGAGGCACTCCACCAGCGTGTCCCCCGACAGAATCGCGCATCCCTGCTCGGAATCACGAACCACGTCGCCGTGAAGCACCGGGACCTTTCCTGCCATCACAGCTGCCCGGACCTCATCGAATCCCCTCCTCGATAGGTTGCGGTTCAGCTTCTTGCCGACGGTGAAGAACTTGCCGTATGGAGATATCGGGGCGACCCTGCCATCACTATCATCGGGATCATCACTATAATAACCACATCGTTCGCTCAGCTCATCGCACACCAGCACGCGGAGCTTCCGGACGGATGTCATGGTCTTCTCGATGCCCTCCTTTAATCTAGCGTTTCCATCGATGTCCCCTCCGTTTGCCACGCCGTATTCCTTCGCCTGGGGATGTCCGAACGACCCGGCGCCGTGCACGACGATCACCTTGAGGTATTGTTCGTCAGGGATATAACTATTTGTGTGCACCGCATCCGCGATCTTCCTGCAGCAAGTTATGAGTGCATCGAGGTCGGGCGTGTCGGGGTCTCCATCTTTGACCGTGATGGCCGCACCACCGAGCTTCACGATGACGTCAACCGTCCCATCGGCCGGGGGCACTTTACGCCTACACCCCTTGCCGGCCGGCGCACTCTTTCGTGGACCATTATTCACTGTCTTTCGTTTTTTTACGTTCTTGGGCGGCATGGCCTTCTCTCGCTTCTCTCGCGCCGTCGTGCTCTGCGCTCGTTAACAATCGAGTTTCCTCGGGAAGATAAGATGGGTGACTGGCACAGACGACATGAGCGCGGCCACCTGCTGCGCGAGAGTCACCGCGCCATCCATCGCCGGGTCGGCGCACCCGCGCGGGGCCCCGACGCGTGTCACACGATGGATGCCGATCGCGGTCCCGGCCGGGGAGCGACGCCGCGTCGGGTCCATCGCCCGCGCCACGCTCGATGATGACCGGTCCGACGGAAGGCCCGGCACCCACCGAGGAGGCATCCACACCTCGCTCGGGTTCGCCGTCGCCGCGGCCGCCGCCGCCGCGCTCACCGCGCTCGCGCCACCGATCGCCATCGCCGAGAGCGGCGAGTTCTACGTCGAGGACATCCCGTTGGGCCTGGCCTCATCGGACGCCAGGGCGGCGCCCAACCTAAGGTCCCTCACGAAAGGCGCGAACGGCAAGGAGATTGAAAAGTGCGCAACGAAGTGCATAGCGACGTGCACACGTGGCGGGTCAGGGGCGCCGGGCCTGGGCCCGTTGAGCGTGCGTAAGGCACCGGTGGTGTTTAAGGAAGGGTTCAGGTCCAGGCAGTACTGCCTGAGCGAGTGCACGGAGATCTGCAGCATCACCGTGAAGGACTCGAAGAAGTAGACTAATAACGCGGTTCACCCGCGAGTTGTTGTTGTAGCACTAACCTAAGTCGGCATCGTCTCCATCATAGATATCGCCGAGTCCGCCGATAACTCATTGCTTCAGCCGGGTGAAGTTCACGACCATCGCCACGTACGCCAAGATCCGCAGGCCGCACTGCATCAACGCCAGCGCCAGCAAACACTGTCCTACGGTGAGGTCGTCCATCTCCAACGCGGCGATGACGTCTTCTCCCCGTACCGGGCACTCAGTCCCGTACCGCGCGTGGTTCCCATCCGGCGCACACTCGAACACCCTTCCCTTGAACTCGTTGACCACCATCGCTGTGAACCCGAACCTGGCCTGGGAACACCAGCTGAGCCACCTGATGAACACCGGCATGTTACTGAACGTGACGTAGAACCCGCCGAGGATCATTAACATTAAGATGACCATCGGCGCGACGATGAGGGACACCTGCACGTCGGGGATGGCGCACGACAGCGCCAATCCGAGCGATTGGGCCACCAGTATGCACAGCGCGAACGCGGTTATGAACACAAAGTACGCCTCCGCGGTTTGTTTCAAACCCACGCACCAGTACGTCACAGTGGCGTACAGGCAGGGCATCACCAACGTGTTGACCGTGTCAGATGCGGTCTTTGCCAAAAAAAACGGCAGCGGGTGATACATTCCCTTCGCGTTCTCCCGTATCATCAGCTGCCGTTCCTTGGCGAACGTGTTGACGCACGCGAACACCACCGCGTTGGACTGCGCGATGATGCAGAAGAACAGGATGGAGAACCGCTCCATGACGAAGGCGTCGGTGTCGTCCGGCATTCGCCACCAGAACATCGCGGTGAGTATCGCCATCACGAGCATCTGCGCGGCGTTGATGGCGGTGAGGTTCTGGCCCCGTCGGGACTTGTCCTCTCGCACGGTGAGGACCGTGAGCTGGCGCCAGATGGACGCGCCCTCACGCTCTGATGACCTCGCGCCTTCGTCGATGACCTCATCGACCTCATCGACCGTCGCCGCGTTTTTATTTCCATTTTTATTTCCCCAACCCGCGGGCAGCTTCCGGTTGTCCTCCCCGAGGGACTCGTCCGTCGCGATGACGTCCATGAGCCAGTCCGCGGGGTTCGTCCTTGGCGGCAGCGCTAGCCCGAGTCCCAAACCCTCCAGGTGCGGCACGCATCGATCGGGCGCGCCGTCGAAGAGCGCGTGTCCCTTTGACATCAACACGAGGTGATCGAACGAGTCAAACACTGTTGTCCTCGGTTGGTGTATCGCGGACACGACGGTCTGCCCGCGGGACGCCAACGCCTTCAGCGTCCGCATCAGCGACAGCGCCGCCGCGGCGTCCAGGCCGCTCGTCGGCTCGTCCATCAGCAGCAGCGCCGGTCGGGTCACGAGCTCGACGCCGACGGCTAAGCGTTTGCGCTCGCCCCCGGATACGCCGCGCCGCGCCGCTCCCCCGACGAGCTGGTTCCTGACGTGATACAAACCGAGTTCGTGCAGGATGGCGTCGCATGCCTCGGTGCGCTCGGCGTCGGTGCATCGCCGGGGCATGCGGAGGTCCGCGGCGAACTTGATTGTCTCGAACGCCGTCAACGCAGGTAGCATCATGTCATCTTGGAACACGATCCCGACGAGCTTCTTGCCAACCTGCGTCTTCTCGCCGTTCACCAGCAGGTCCCCGGAGACGTGCGATGTGTCGATGAACCCGGCGACGACGGTCAGGAGGCTGGTCTTGCCGCTGCCGCTCGGTCCCATCAACGCCGAGACGGTGCCGGGGAGGAATGATGTCGTGACTCCGTGGATGACTCGCTTGTGTGTGCGGTTGCCCTTCGCGTCCCTGACGACGGGCGCGTATCTGAGGTCCACCAGGTCGACGCGCACGCGCCGGAGTGGCGTTAAAGACGCGGCGGCATCGTCCAACGACGCGGTCGACGCCGATGGCCGCATCTCCTCGGGGCGACCGAAGTGTGGTCCGAAACAGTTTGTGGTGGATCGAAATGCCCAGCAGCAAGAAAATAGAAATAGGAAAATAGCGAAACTAACACCAAACATCACAGACACCTGACTGGATTCCATAGTCGTTTCGCTTCGCGATGACGTCACACAGGAGCCACCCATTCGAAGGAAATACGGTTGAATAATCGTTGACGGCCAGCTGAAGTTGCGCTCAACCGCGGTACGACCGCATCTTAGTCCTTCGATACAAACATGGATTCCACGCGCGTCGCGATCGTCCTCGCGATGCTCGCCGCCGCGGTCGTCGCCGTCACCGCGGCGAACACCACCGCGGCGCCGGTGACCATCGGCGACATCACGCTGGGCGACGTCATCGCCCAGCTCGAGAAGGCGGAGGCCCTGGTGCACGCCAAGATGACCGCCGGATGGCAGCGCGTGATGGACAACTTCTCCGACTTCGTGATCGCCGGCCCGCTGACGTTCGTGTTCCACGAGATCGTCTACTTCGGCGCGTGGGTCCCGTGGCTCGTGCTCGATCAGATCCCGTACTTCAAGCGGTACAAGATCCAGCCGGACAAAAAGGCGGACTGGGCCATGGTGGCCAAGTGCCTGAAGCGCCTCCTCCTCTCGCACGTGTTCATCCAGCTCCCCATGCAGCTGATGTTCCACTGGGTCGCGCAGTTCCTCGGGTTCTCCATGTCCCTCCCGCTGCCCCCCGTGCGCGACCTCGCGTGGCAGCTCCCAACCTTTTTCGTCATTGAAGATTTCTATTTTTACTGGATACACCGAGCGCTTCACCACAAGAGCGTGTACAGGTACGTCCACAAGATCCACCACGAGCACACGCACCCCTTCGGCATCGCCGCGGAGTACGCGCATCCCATCGAGACCTTCTTCTTGGGCATCGGAACCCTCCTCGGCCCGCTCTTCTTCGCGAAGCACATGGTGACTCTCTGGGCGTGGCTCTTCGTTCGCCTGTGGGAAACCGTGGAGGACCACAGCGGGTACGACCTGCCGTGGAACCCCACCAACTTCATCCCCTTCTGGGGCGGCGCGGTGCACCACGACTTCCACCACAAGACGTTCCAGGGGCCGTACAGCTCCATCTTCACCTGGTGCGACTGGGCGTTTGGCACCGATAAGATGTTCAGGGCGCAGCAGAAGAAGCTGAGAGCCGGGAAGGAGGGCGCGTACCCTGCGCAGTTCCGCGGCGCGGCCAACTTTGAGGCGCTCGAGACGGAGCAGGCCAAGGCGAAGGTGGCCTAAGCGTTGGATGAGGCCACTTAAGTGTTGGATGAGGCCTGAGTGTCGGGTGAATGAGTGGAGGAGTCTATTATTTTTTGCGATTGATTTGTAACGCAGACGTCGAGGAGCCTCGCGTCGAGTGATAAGTGAACGACTGATTGTCTCTTGCGTATTGAAAAGAATAAATGGTGGGGCGACGGCACGTAGCACTATCAAGCCTTGCGCTTGAGTTCGTCGCCGTGGCCCTCGCCGTCCGCCTCGGCACCCTCCTCCGGCTTTGCCTCCTGGGTTCCCTCCTCCCCGTCCTCAGTCGACGCGGGAGCCTCGGCGCCATCCGCGTCCTCACCCTCGGGCGCGGCGGGCGCGTCAGCCTCCGCCTCCTCCTTAGCCGGCGCGGGGGGCGGGGGCGGCGGCTTGGGCGCCGGGGTCTTCTTGAGCCTCACCAGCTTAGCCTCCAAAGGCTTGGCTTCGACGTTCACCTCCGCCGCGGTGAACGCCGGCGGCTCCGTGTCCTTCTTGGCACCCTGAAGCGCCACCTTCTCGTTCAGCCAGGACTCGAAGCCGTCGACGTCGTCGAGCACCTTCTTCTTGGCGTCGTCCTCGATCCACGGCTTGGTGTCCGCGAGCTTCTCGACCGTCTTGCGCGCGGTGGCGATGAACTCCTTCGCCTTGTCGACGGACGCGGGTCGGCGGGTGAGCTCCTTGGCGCGGTGGATCCACTCGTCGCCCACGCCCTGCAGCTTGTCCCGCCTCGTGTTGAACTCGACGGCGGTGGCGTGTTCGCCCCCGTCGTAGATCCAGTCCTCGGCGTCGGTGAGCTCCTCGCTGAACTTCTCCCGCATTGACTCGTCCGTCACCTTGGCGACGTCCTCGTCTTCGTAAATCTTCTCGCGGATGGAGTAAATGTACGCCTCGAGGTTCGACTTGGCGGCTTCCTGCGCGCGCTTGGCTTCATCCTTGGCGGCGAGGTCCTTGAGGACGCCCCTGCTCTTCTTGACGCCGTCCGGGGTCATCGCGGCGACGGCGCGGCCGGATTCGACGACGGTGAGGGGTATACGGAAGGTGCGGCGGCGCTGGCGAAACTTGGGCTCCGCCGGAGCCGTCTCCGGCACCTTCTCGGTTGAAGCCTGGTCCTCAGCCTGGTCCTCAGCCGCGTCCTCAGCCGCATCCTCGTTCGCGTCGGCATCCTCGGGAACGGGAGCGTCGGGAACGTCCTGTTCGTCGTCGACATCCGTGAGGGTCTCGTCCTCGAGGAGGCGGCGCCTTTGCTCAGTTTTGGTTTCATCGTCGGCGGCGCCGGCCTCCGGTTCGGGTTCCGGTTCCTTGTCAGCCTTCTTCCCCCCGCCGAACCAGCTGCTCTTCTTCTTGGAGCCAGCCTCCTTCTTGGATTTATCCCCCTTGGCCTTCTTGGCGGCGGGCGGCGGCGGCGGCTTGACCTCCACCATGTCGACAACCTCGACGACGTATTCCGCCTTTTCCAGGTAGAGGATGCC
>Ga0209666_1003299_pt1 | contig 11783 bp, 8 predicted proteins | sample SaaInlV_125m_DNA_FD_184679 | JGI IMG/M metagenome (GOLD analysis project Ga0209666, IMG submission 184679) | Marine microbial communities from expanding oxygen minimum zones in the Saanich Inlet - Saanich Inlet SI037_S3LV_10m_DNA (SPAdes)... | ecosystem: Environmental > Aquatic > Marine >...
AAACGTCATTTTCGTCGCGCGCGCGTCGCGTCCTTTCTCACTGCTGCTTGCACTCGGGGGGCTTCTCGCCGTCCGCGCCCTTGCCCGCCCCCCCCTCGTCGTCGTCGTCGCTGTCCTCGTCGTCGACGCTCTCGTCGTCGTCGTCCTCGTCGTCGTCGTCGTCCTCGTCGTAGTCCTCGTCGTCCGAATCGTCCTCGTTCGCGGCGCCCGTGAACCACGAAACCGCGTCGGGGATGATCTTGTCCTTGATGATGGAGCCCATCTCGTAGTCCATCTCCATGGCGTCCTGGAGCTGCTCCAGCTCCTCGTCGTCCAGCTGCGCGTCCTCGTCCGGGATCGGGGGAGGCGAGAAGAAGTTGAAGAAGGAATCCGTGCGCTCCGTCTTCGTGTCCGGCTTGTTGGACTTCTTGCCGCCCTTCTTCGCGGACGCCTTGCGCCGCATAACCTTGACGCACAGGTTTTTGCCCGGGAGCCAGTCGATCTCGGTGCCCTCGGAGAACTCCAGGATGGGGTCCTCGTCGTCCACCATGTGGTACACCTTCGTGAGCGTCGCGTTGGTGAAAAACGGGTTGGGCTGCTCGAAGTGGAACTCCAGCGCGAACCCCTTCGGCACTTCGTCCTCCTCCTCCTCCTCGTCGTCCTCGTCCTCGTCCTCGTTCTTCGGCGCATCCTCCTTGGTCAGTGGGCGGGATGTGATGTCCAGCAGGTGGCTGAGCGCCGGCTCGTCGCGTTCCTCGATGATCTGCTCCAGCGCCTCGTGGTTGCGCAGCGCGCACAGCCAAAAGTCGGGGATGCCCACGGGCGGATCCTCGTCGTCATGCGGGCCAGCGTTCTCGGGGTCGGGCTTGGAAGCCACCACGTCCACCTCGCCCTTGACGATCTCCGCGCGCTTCACGTACAGGGGCGCGTACAGCTCGCGGTACTTCGCCTCGAGCGCGCGGCGCTCCTCCAGGAACTTCTCGCGCAACTCGTCGTGCTGCTCCTGGATCTCATCCAGCTCGCCGACGCGCGCCTTCACCATGTAGTGGAGCTCCTCGATGAAGCCGCTGGACTTGCCGGCGAGGCCGTCGAGCTTGCCCTGGAGCGCGCGGACCAAGCCGGGGTTACCGCCGAGCTGGCCGAGCGCGGCCATGACGTCCTTCTGGTTCACGCCCTTGGCGAACTGCGCGTGCGAGAGAGGGGTCGGTCAGATCCGCGAACGTCGCGCGTCGCAGAGGCGTTTGAACCGGCGCGTCGGCCGCGAGGGGAGATCGGCCTCGACGCGGGTCGCGACGGCGCGTCAAAAGGGCGTTCGCTTCGACGGAGCGAGAGGCGACGCGAGATGTGCGATGCACACACGGAAACGACGCCTCGCTTCCGGACGGGGCATCACGCGGAGACGCGCGGGTTCGCGGGAACGCACGTCAGGATCCTCGTCGTCGGAGTCGTCTCCCTTTTTCTTCCCGCCGCCGTCGCGATCGGGGAGCGAGGCACCGAGGCCCGCCATGTCGCCGAGTCCGGCCATCGTGGAGGTGCGAGAGGTGTGAGTCGCCGGTGGCGAGTGGGCAACACACGGGGCAGAGCGGCTGCGCGCGTGAAGTGTGGACACGGTCTCGGGCGAAGCCGCCCTTCTTTCAAAAGCGTTTCGCGCGATCGCCGCCGGCGCTCCGTCGGCCGCGCGTCGGGACGGCGACTCGAAAGTCGTCGGCGGTGCAAAACCTCCGGCGACGTCACTGCGACATGCACGCGTCGCGCGTTCCGGTGGCTCCGGCGCGCCCGCGCGCGCCCGGCGCGCGGGCGCCTTCCCGGCGCAGAGGCACGTCCACGGCGAGCGCCGCGTTGCCTCCCGCGAATGAGGTGGCCGGGTTCATCATCGGCGCGGGCCTGGTGGGTTTGGTGTTCGCGGCGTCGCGTTTGGACGGCATCATCGCGAAGGCGCAAGTCAGGGGGTTCGAGGACGACAGGGGCGAGCGGTGGCGAGCCGAGGCGAGGGCGAAAGGCGGGAACATTTTCATCGTGCCGGACGAAGACGAGAAGTGAGTCCGCACGCGACGATGCGCGTCGCGCGGCGCCGCGTCTCGAGCGGGACGCGCGTCGGGACACCGCCCCGTCGACGAAGAGAGCGGATAGAGACGACGCGCGCTTTTTGTCGCGCGCGCGAACGTGGTGTTTTCATAGCAAACGAGCGAGCTAATCGCGACGTCTTCGAAGACGATACACGACGGCCGTTACGATGCTTCGTTCTTCTCTACTGCACGTTGACGAGCTCGACTTCGAACACCAGCGTGGCGCCTCCCGGAATAGCGCCCTTGATTCCCTTCTTCCCGTACGCCATCGCGGGGGGAATGACGAGCCGCCGCTTATCGCCGACGCGCATGCCGTCGACGCCGACATCCCACCCCTTGATCACCTCGCCCACGCCTAATCGGAAGCGGAACGTCGCGTTTCCTTTCGTCTGGTCGAAGATCTTGCCGCTCTGCAGCTTCCCCACGTACTTCATCGTGACGCTCTTACCGGGCTTAGCCTGCTTACCGTCGGGTTTACCCATCGCAAGGTTCACAATCTCCATGCCGTTCTTGAACTCGCGCTTCAACGAGCCCTGGACGTTCGCGTCAGTCGGTTCAGGAGTTTGTTTCTTCGGCTTCTCCTTCTCCGTCGGCTTGGGCTTCTCCGCCGGCGCCGCCGTCTTCTTCTCCTTCTTCGCCGGGGGCTCGACCGGAACGTCGGCGGCGCGTTTCTTCTCCTCCTTCTTCTTCACAGGCTTGTCTTTGGAGGGCTTAGAGGGCTCCTCGGCAGCCAGCTCCTCGATCACGACCCCGCCTTTCTTCGTCCGTCTCGGAGCGTCGTCGTCGTCGTCGTCGTCGTCGTCGTCGTCTTCGTCCTCCTCGTCGTCCTCGTCGAAGGCGTCGAGCGCGGCGAAATCATCCTCATCCTCCGAGTCGGAAAAGTCATCCTCGTCGTCCTCGTCGTCCTCGTCGTCTTCGTACACCGGCGCACCGTTGAGCTCGTCGTCGCTGTCGTACTCCTCCGCGGGCATGAAGAAGCCGGTGAGGTGCACGGGGTAGTCGCCGTCCACAAAGAACTCGGTGTACCCGGTGAACACCAGATCCAGGTGGCACGACTCCACGACGCCGCCGATGATGACGCACACAACGAACTCCTCGCCCTCCTCGTCCTCGTCCGCCTCGGCGCGGCACTTCACCACCACGCGAGAGCCGTTTTTCGGGATCTTCTCGGACGCCAGCGCGGCCTATGGGAGTGAAGGGTGAGGCGTCAGCGGGAGCGGGCGGAGCGCGAGGGACCGACGAGACGCAGATTCTGACGGCGGCGGTGGAGCGCAAAAGGCTCACTGGCGGCGGAGGCGACGATCGGCGGGCGCGCGCGCGCGTACCTGCGAGATGTGCAGGCGCAGCGCCTCCTCGGGGGGAGGCACGAAGGGCGTCCACTTCTTAGGCTCGCATTTCAGACCGAAGAAGGCCATCGTGAGCGGGGGGTGCGTCGCGGAGATGCGCGAGTGCAAGTGATGGCCACCGCCGACGTCGAAGGCGCTCGAAGCGCCGGCACGTGCCGTGTTACGACCGTCCGACGAAATTTCTCGTCGCCCCGCGTTTTGGCCCTGATGACGCGTGGCCTACTCGTCGACTGCAGTGTCGAGCGCGCGGGACGCGCGCCGACGCGCTCGGGGACGATGTCGACACTCCGCGCGGCTGCGCGCGCTCTCTCGGTGGCGTCGCTGCCTCGCCCGCGGGTCGCCGCGGCGGCCCGCGTCGCCCGCGGAGAGGCGCCTCGACCGACACCTCGCGTCCGAGGTTTCGCGTCGATCCGATGGGCCGCGACGCCGTCGTCCAGGCGTCCCCGGGGCTTCTCCGGCGTGGCTCGCTCGGCGTTGTCCTCCGCGGACGCGCCGGACGCGCTCGCCGACATCACCGACCCCCACTCGTTCGAGGTGCGCGCCTCCCCTCCCTCGCTCGCGCCCGCCCTCCCGGTGGGCACCCGCGCCCCGCAGAAGACGAAAAACGAAACGTTCGCGGACTGACCGCCACCTCCGCCGCGCCGACGCGAAAACGTACGCGCGAAACCCGAAACCGTCAGGGCGCTCGCGCTTTGGCCAAGCTGGCCATGCTGGTGTACTGGAACGCCGGCCAGCCCGGGTTCTGGGACCCCGAACACGACGGCAGCGCGTTGGATTTCTCCACGCCGCTGGGATTCGAGCCGCTCATCGCCGCCGACCCGGCGGCGTTGCGTCGCGAGGCTCTTTCTTTGCTCGCGCCCGCCGAGCCCGCGCTGTGGCTGGACCCCGACCCCGGGCTCGGCCCGCTGAGCCCCGCGTTCGCGACGCCCGAGCAGAGCGCGGCGGCGGTCGCCGCGCGGCGCGCGCGCGGAAGTCTCGCGACGGAGGCGAAGGAAACGTTTCTCGGCGTCAGCCGCGCGGCGGTGGTGCGGCTGCGAAACCCGGACTGGATCGTGGTGTGTTTCCGCGGCACGACCCCGTCGCCGATGCGCGGTTTGCTCCGCGAGGGCCAGGTGAACAGCATGGCGGGCCAGGAGCGTTGGGTGGAGGCGCCCGAGCCAATGCGCGAGGCGCGCGTGCACAGGGGCTACGCCGCGGCGTACAGGTCGATCCTCGCCGACGTCGAGGGCGCCGCCGCGGACTGGGCGCGCCGAAGCGCCGTCTCTGACGTCTCGACGCTCGTTCCGACGAAACCTCCGCCTCGCGTGGTGGTGGTCGGCCACTCGCTGGGCGGCGCGCTCGCCGCGCTGTGCGCCGCGCGCCTCGCGCACGACGAGGACATACTGGGTAGTACTCCGGCCGATCCGCTGAAACCGGCGGTTTCGTGCGTGACGTTCGGCCAGCCTCGCGTGGGCGACGACGCGTTCCGGGAGGGCGTCGACAAACGCTCGCCGGCTTTGCGGTACACGCGCGTCGTGCGCGGCGGGGACGTGTTCGCGCGCGTGCCCACGTCTGGGATATGGCTGCCCTCCGCGAACGGCGACCGGCTTAAGGTGACGTACGCGCACGCCGGCGAGCTGGTGTGGACGCAGGAAAACGGCGTCAAACCGGTTTTCGCGAGAAAGGGCGAAGACGCGCCGGCGGGGTTCAACTCCGACACTAGAATGCTCAACCCCTTAAAAGCGGTGGGTGACCACGCCGGCTACGCCGGGTTCTTCGAGGACCAAGAGACACAGAGGCACTGGCCGCGTTTTTAATTAAATGAACGTTAATTAAACCGTCCTACCGTTCGTCTCGCGCCGCGCGAGACGCGTCGGCGGGGACGGCGTCGACGACTTCGACGGCTTCGACAACGTCGACGGCTTCGACGGCTTCGACGGCTTCGCCCTCGTCGAGGCTCCCGTCGAACGCCGCGACGTCCGTCGCCGCCTCCTTCGCCTCCTCCACCGCCTCGAGTGCGTTCCGCAGCGAGGACGCCACCGCGTCCGCCTGCGCGGCCATCGCGCGGGCCATCGAGCTCTTACCGTCGCCGCTTTTACCGTCGGACGCGAAATCGTTTTGGTTTTTGAGCAACGCGAGGCTGGCGGCGCGCGCGCGCTCCGTCGCGGTTTCGGCGACGCCGATGGCGTCGGCGACGGCTTTTCTCTGCCTCGCGGCGACGGCGGCGCGCGTCGCGGCCGCGAGGTCGTCGCTCTTCCCCTCGCTGAGTAGGTCGCGCTCCCACGTTTCCTTGAACGCGGCTTGGTTCACCGTCTCGTTCAGGCGGCTCTCCCAGTCGGCGAGCTGCGAAAGCGCCGCCGAGAAGTCGTCCGTGAGGCTCTTGATAAAAGATTCCGCCTCGTCCATCGTCGTCGCCACCGCGCGGGACGGCTCTTCGAGCACCGCGGACGTCAATTTCGTCAGCGCCTCGTCCGCGCCGCTGAACTGCCCCCAGCGCTCGACGCGCGTCAGCAACTCGCGGAGCTCGCGCGCGAGCGCGTCCCACTCCCGCCCGGCGGTTTCCATCTCGTCCAACGTGCGCGGCAGATCCTCCAGAGTCTGCACGCTCAGCTTCTCGAACTCCTCCATGGCGCGCTCGGCGCCCCGCGCCGCGCGCTCGGCCGCCTCGGACGCGCGGACCACCGCGCGCAACGCGGGCGCCAAGACCAACACCATCGCGGCGCCGCACGTCGAGAGCGCGGCGACGGTCACCAGGCCCAGCGTCGCGACCAAAGGCCAGCCCCCGAGCGTCACCGTGACGCCCGCGGGAGGCGCCGCGCTCGCGGTGCGTTGCGTTTTCGTCGCCGCGGCAACCTCCGCGAAGGGGACGGGCGCGGCGCCGGCGCGCGGTGAGACGTACGTCAGACCGGAAATTTCCTCGGGGAGCGCCGCGCGGGGCGCGAGCGCGCGTCGCGCGACGAGCGGACGCCTCGGAAGGCACCCGCTCGCCATTTCGTTTCCGGGACGCGTCGCGGGAACGTTCCGGGAAGCGACGGCGGCCGCGCGCGGCGCCGTCGACGCGCGCGAGACGCGCGCGGCCGCGACGCCCGGTCGATACGCGGCCGCGACGCTCCGCATCGCACCGCGCGCGACGTGACCGAAAGGGGCGCCTCGGAATGCTACGCTTGACGGTGCCCTTTTCGCAACGAGACCAGGTTTTCCCATCTCCCGGCAAAACACGCGGACGCGGACGCGCGGCGATTCCACGACGATCGGTCTCGGACCGTTTGCCCACTGGGGGCACGAGATAGAGTCGGCGCGTCGTCCGTCAAGAAAAGGCTCTTTCCAAAAAAAATCGTCAGATGCTCCAAAACATCTGGAAAGGATCACGCGTCGGTCGCCTCCCCCGCGGTCTCCGCGGCGGAGTACCGCCGCTGCTGCGCGCTCTCGGCTATGCGTCGCGACCAGCGCTTCATGTCCTCGGTGAGCGCGTGCGTTTCTGGCGGCCTGTGCCTCTCCGGGTCCTCCCCCGCCGCGAGCGCGTGCTTCCCGGGCACGACGTGTTGCCACCAGAAATCGCTCAGCGCTTTGTACATCGCCGTCCAGTACTGCACGTCGCGCCGCACGCGGTATATGGCGGCGCCGTTGCGCACGGTGTAGCAGAACACGTCGCAGTACGGGCGGTCGAAGACCGCCATCAGGCCCTGCACCTGCGGCACGTAGTACCACGGGACGGTCGGGTACGGCACGGCGTTCAGAGGGTCGCCCTTGTTCCAGGGGCACTTGATCTCGAGCACGCCCGGCACGCGCGGCGCGTTCTGAGAGCGTTCCGCAACCGTCTCGGCATCCGTCCCCGCGCCGGCGATGAGACCGTCCGGGGAGGCGCCGAGCCAGAGCTCGGCTTCGTCCGGGGACAACACGCGAAACAGCATGTGCGAGACGTCCGCGCCGGTCAGGCGCTTGTACGCCTCCACAGCCTCGTCCTCGCGGCCGGTGCCCCACTCGGTCGCGTCGTTGCCCGCGAAGGGCTCGGACAAACCCAGCTTCTCCTCCCACAGCTCTAAACGCCCGCCGCGCCAGAACCCGAGCGCGTTGCCGAACGCCGACGCGGTCAGACGCGAGGCGCGAAGCGCGTGCCACGCGTCGCCGCCCTGCTCCTCGAGCTCCAGCGAACCCACGAAACCGTTGCCGTGAGAAGTGAGATGCGAGTCCGAAGCTTCCGCGAGACCGCCGAGCTCAACGAGACCGCCGACGCCGACGTCGGATCGACGCTCTAAACGGCGAGTGTCATCATCTTTTCGCGTCGGAAAGTCTTTTCCGTGGTGCGCCACCTGGCGCACCTCCGCGCGTTGCCGTGAGTCCTGCCTCAGCGCGCTCTCCCAGGTTTTCGAGTCGTGTATGCCGCTCTTGCCGCCGGTCCACCGGCCCCGCTCGCGCGAAGGAGGCGAGACTTTTGCTTTTTCTGATCGATCTTCTCGCGAAGACGCGGTCTCCGTCTCTTCGCGTCTCTCCGCAAAAGCGCTCGACGCGGTCGTCTTCGTCGCCGCGAGGGAGTTTTCCGCGGCGTTCAGGAGGTACTGCGCCTCCGCCACGAGGTTCGCGCGTTGCGGCGGCGCGAGTTCTTTGTATCGCGAAAAGCCCGCCGCCACCGCGGCGTGCCACCGGTCGCGGCTCCCGCCCGGGGGCAAAATCTCGCCGAGCCGCGCGAGCTCGTCCGCGGCGTACTCGCTGAACAGCGAGCGCGCGCCGCGCACGTCGCAGTGGCCGCGCGACTCCTCGAGTTGGAGCGCCTGCAGCGCGCGCCCGACGCGCTTGCCGACGTCCGCGACCCCCCCCGGCGGTTTCCCGCCGGGCGAAAGCACGGAGGGTGGCGCGTTGTTGTTTCCGTGAGACGACGGGGCGCTTCCCGTGGAGTACTGCGCGTTCACGGCGCACGACGCGAGACGACGCGCGCGCCCGCGCGCCGCGGGCGTCCGTAGACGCCCGAGCCACAGGCGCGTCGCGGTGCCAGGCGACATACTCCCGCGCGCGCGTGTCTATCGCCCAGACGTCGTTCGACAATCCGCGAAAAGGCTTGACGAAAAGAACATCGCGGAGGTTTCAAAGCGCTCGACTCGAGGTGCCCACGTCACAGTGTCGTGGGCACCATGGCGGACGACAGCGACGACGACCGTCCCGGTCCCGTGGACGTGACGTTCCGGGACCTGACCCCCGAGAACGAACCGGACCTGCGTCGTCTCAACGCGGTGATATTCCCCATTCGGTACTCGGTGCGTCCGGAAGCGCGTCCCCGGCACCCCCGCGCCGCGCTTCGTCCCGCCCGAGATTTCTTCCATCTCTCGCCTTCTCACCCTCCTGCGCCCTCACGCCTCCTCAGGATAAATTCTACGCTGAGTGCGCGGCCGCGGGCAGCGCGACGCAGCTGGCGTACGTCGGCGCCGAGCTCGCGGGCGCCATCGCGTGTCGCCTGGAGCTCCTCCCCGACCGCTCGGGCGCTCTGCTTTACGTGATGACCGTGGGCGTGCTGGCGCCGCATCGCGATCGCGCCATCGGCACGCGCCTCCTGCGACACGCGCTCAACGAAGGCTCGCGAGACCCGTTTCTGACGCACGCGTACCTGCACGTGCAGACGAACAACGCGGATGCGATCGCGTTTTACAAAAAGTTCGGGTTCGTGGAGGACGGCGTCGCGAGGAACTACTACAAACGCCTCGAGCCGCCCGACGCCGCCATCTTGCGGCTCGACTTGCGCGAGTGGACGCCGGAGACCATACGGGGGGTGACGTACGAGCGGTTCGACCCGATGGCGCAGTAGGTTTAGGGGATAGCGTGCTTGGGGCGTGTCTTTTAATGTACACGCACGTACCGGGCGGAAGGACGACTCGTGACACGAGCGCTCGACGACGCGCCGCGGAAGACGCGAAACCTCTAAAAGGACTGGCCGCCGCGGACGGTTTCGAAATCGTCACTGGCAGCGCGTATTTAGTCCGCCGAAAGCGTGAATCGCGAAACCGGCGAGCCGGCGACGGCGTCTCAAGCAACGCGAACGCGAACGACACGATACGATACTCACACACCAATCGTGTGCATTACATCTAATGGTAGATGTCTCCGAACCCACGCGCGACGCACTCTCCCGACGCGGCGACTCCTAGGTGCTACGCGCCATCGACAATAGCTAGGCTTAGTTGTTCTGTGGAGGGAACGTAGGGGGAGAAGAGGTCAGCTCGCGTCGGAGGTGATGCGCCGTGGCGGAGCCTCCGCGAAGAGGCGTTCGACGTGACGCGCGCGAATTGCCGCGCGGCTCGAGGGACCCCGCGCCGGAGGCGACGCGGGACAAGTCTGTGTTCCGCGCGCGCCGTGACGGCTCGAACCGGCGGCGGATGGCGGGGGCGGAAAAAAGCGCCTCTGCCGAAAATCTGAAGGGGGCTAGGTCTGCTCTGCTCGACTCGACACGCACCTTCACGAAGCCGATGTCCTTGGCGTACTCGCGGAAGCACTGCCTGCAGATGTTCAGGTTGTACTTGCGAATGATACCCCACTGGTTCGCGCACACGCGGCTGTTGAAGGGAAGGGGGGGGAGGGTCAGGATCATGCGTCTGGGTCGCGTGGGAAGCGGGCGAAACGTTGAAACCCTAGAAAATGGCGCAAGGCATGCGTCGCCTCGCGCGACGGGTTCGGGGCCCCGGTCGAGACCGACGTCGCGCGGACGTCTCGTGCATGTCACGCATGCGCCGATCGTCCGTCGATCGCGTCGCGAGACGGTCGCGCGTCGCGACGGGGACGTCGAGCCGGCAAGCCGCCGGATCGACGCGTTCGCGGAAAAAACACGCTGCCCGAAGGCGCGCCGGAAGCCGGGGAGGGCGACCGGACGCGAGACGCACCAGCGACGCTGGCCCTTGCCGTTGCACTCCTGCTTGGTAGCCCAGATGTTAGCGAAACCCATGTTTGCTCCGAGGTATGCGACGCGTGCGGTGCGACGTTAAAAGGGCTGACCGGCGGGCGGAGGATCCCTCAAAAGCTCCTTCGGATGATGACAGAACAGAGGTGAAGCGCCGATACCACAAAACCTTCCGAACTTTCAGCTCTTGGAAATGGACGTTTTCTTTCCTCAGCGCGTTTCCACTCCGATGTCATCACTCCGCGTGGTGCGCCCGCACGCCGTCAGACGCTGAGGTGAGACCCACCTCAAGACGCGCGAATCCCCTTCTCCCCTTCCACTCGTGTCCGCACCGTCCGCCACCCCCGCGAACGCCGCGCGGTTCCCCCCGTGCCGTCCGTCGCGACGCTTCCCCGAGCCCGTTTCGCCCCGCGCTGCTTTTGGCCGCTCCCGTAAACGGATGTCCGCTCACCCCTCGTCCCGCTCACGACAGGCGAGGCGTCCCGCGCGCGCGGCGCCGCGAGGCAGGCAGAGGATGTCCCGCCTGGACGTCGCCGAGCTGGAGTCCCGCGTCCGCCGCCGCCTGGCGGTGACGCAGCACCTCGACGTTTCCTCGAGCGGCGATGCCAAAAAAGGAGGCGCCTCCGGCGCGGCGCGGCGCTCGTCCGAGCGGCGCCTGCCCACGGACGGCGGCGCGCCGCTCCCCAAGGCTGCGGTGGACGTGCGCGTGGTGGCGCGCGCGTGCGACGACATCGCGCTATTCAAGACGCTCAGGCGCGAGGACCGCACGCGCCTGTACGAGAGCATGTACGCTCTGGATTACGCGCCCGGCGCGTGCGTCGTGCGCGCCGGCGAGGAGGGCCGAAACTTTTACGTCGTCGTGGACGGCCACCTCAACGTCACTGTGCCGGACGCGTCTTCTTCCGCGTCTTCTTCCGCTTTTTCGAAGAACAATTCTTCGACGACTTCGTACACATCCAGCCATAACTCCGCGACGGCTTCTTTCGCGACGCACCGAGTGGTGAACACGCTGAGCCCGGGTGATACGTTCGGCGAAGTCGCGTTGCTGCACTCCGTCCCTAGAAGCGCGACGGTTTCGGCGGCGGCGCAAAAAGTTCGTTTATGGGCGCTCGACCGCGTGACGTTCAAAAAGACGCTGTCTCTCAGTGCGTTCCAGAGACGCGAGAAGAACGAGGCGTTGTTGAAGAAGGTCAAGATACTAGAGCAACTGGACGGTTACGGGAGGAAGATTTTGGCGGACGCGCTTCGTCCGCGCGCGTTTCGCGCAAACGAGATCATCATGAGACAGGGCGAGCGCGTTTCCGGCGTCAACTCCGGCGCCGCCGCGTTTCACGTCATCGAGCGCGGCGTCGTTTCCGTGCGCCTGAACAACGGCGGCGAGGTGAACCGTCTGGGCGTGGGTGATTACTTCGGCGAGGTTTCGGTGTTGGAGGGCACCGCGCCGACCGCTTCGGTCGTCGCGATCACGGACGTCACGACCGTCGCGCTGGACCGCGCGGCGTTCACCCGCGCGCTCGGCGACGACGTGCTTCG
>Ga0209666_1003301_pt1 | contig 11783 bp, 7 predicted proteins | sample SaaInlV_125m_DNA_FD_184679 | JGI IMG/M metagenome (GOLD analysis project Ga0209666, IMG submission 184679) | Marine microbial communities from expanding oxygen minimum zones in the Saanich Inlet - Saanich Inlet SI037_S3LV_10m_DNA (SPAdes)... | ecosystem: Environmental > Aquatic > Marine >...
CTTCTTGAAGTTAAGCGAGGGCGTGAACCCGGTGCAGCACACCACGGCACTCGCGGCGGCCATCGCCAACGCGATGGACTCGGGGTCAAGCACGTCTAGCGCCACGAGCTCGGCGCCGGCGGCTTCCATGCCCAGCGCGCGCATCTTCTCGGGCTTGCGCGACGCCGCGCGCACGGCCACACCTCGCGCGCGGAGCTGCTCGACGACGCGTCGGCCGGTGTTCCCGGTCGCGCCCACCACGAGTACGGGGCCGTCGCTCGCGCCGGCGAGCGCCTCCGCGGCCGCGGGCCGCGCGGCGACGCCGACGTCGACCGCGACGAGAAGAGAGGCGATGACGCCGGCGGAGATGGCATCGCGCCTCCCCACGACGCGCGGGTCGTCCGCGGGCGCGGCCGCGCAACGCGCGGGCGCGGCGCGGCGGGTGGACCGCACCGCGGAGGGCGAGACGCGCGCGCGCGTCTGGAGGCTCGCGGAGTGGGGGCACAGAGACGCCATCGTGAGGTGCGCGGCGGTAGTGTTATCCGGACGCGTCTCGGAACCCGCGCGTCGTCGAAAAAACGACGCGTCGAAAACGCGAGCCGCGGCAGCCAATACGAAAACGAACGGCGCGTGCTCGACGAGACGCGAGGCGTTCGCCCGTCCACTCCGCCGAGCGCCGGCCCGCGCTCGCCGCCGCCGCGTCTCGCGTGACCCGCGCGTCATGACCGCGGACGCGTCCGGGCCCGCGCCCGTCGGCGAAGCCGAGGAGGACCACCCGCGGTCTTCCGACCGAGACGACGACGCCTCGGCTTCGGATCTGCCGACCGAGCCCGCCTCGGACGCCCCCTCCGCCGGGGGGGCCGCTCTGCCCGACTTCGCGCGCCACCTGCACCCCGTGGCGGAGCGCGTGAAGGGCGCCACGGAGAAGCTCGCCGCCACCTTCAACGAGCGCGTCGTGCCTTCCACTAATCGCGGCCTGGACGACGCCAAGCACGGCTGGCGCACGCGCGTGGCGCCGAGCCTCGAGAGCGGGAAAGACGCGGTGGCGTCCTTCTTCGGCAAGGTATCCGACGCGGTGCGGGAGAGCAACGACGCGCTCCAGCGGCGTTCGGATTTCCGTTCCGGCAAAGAAGCGTTCGGAAAGCGGGTGGGCGAGATGGGCGACGTCGTGTCGCGGCGCGCTTCGAGCGCGATGGACACCATAAAGGAGGGCACGAGGGAGCTGCGATACGGCGTCGCCGACTTGATGACGCGCGACCCGATGACGTTCGAAAACGCTTTCGCGGAAAAGCGCGCGGACGAGAAAGAGAGCGACGACGTTCGCGACGCGAAAGACGGAGACGACCGCGACGCGACGCGTTCTTTAACGAACGACGACGACCGAACGCGCGTCGCGTCCACCTCTGACTTCGTATCTGAGCAAAATGACCCGGGCGCTCTGTTGGGTATCGCCCTCGAACGACGCGCCGCGTGGGACGCGAAAATCGCGCCTGTTCCGTGTCTGATCACGGCGACGTGCCAGTTCATCTGCGCCGATAAGACGTTTCTCGAGTCGCGCGACTTTCTCGCGACGTCATCGGACGACGATTCGGAGGACGAACGTTTCGGTCGTCAAAAAGCAAACGCTCTGTTGGCGTCGTTCACATCCAACCCCGCGCATATCATCGGCCCGGAGGTTCCCAAACGCGTCGCGGTACAAACGCTTTTTATTTACCTCGAGTCGCTCCCCGAACCGCTCGTCGCGTATTCGCTGTACGCCGCGCTCGTTGGCGAAGGATCGTCGGACGATGATGCACAAAAAACGCAAAAAGGAGAGACTGCTAAAACTGCTAAAAGCGAGGACAAGGTGGAGGCGCTCGTGGGTTTGCTGAGCCCCGCGCGCCGCGTCGCGCTCGAGTGCGTGCTCGGCGTCGCCGCGCGCGTCGTCGTTTACTCGGCCGAGAAAGAATTAAAAAACGAGGAGGAGACGGAGGTCGCGATCGCGGCGATCGCGGCGGCGGTGGCGCCGCGGGTAGCGTGGCCGAGAGCGGGGCGGTGGTCGCCGGAGACGACGCGCCGGGCGTTCTGCCGAGAGACGACGCTCGACCCCTCGAACGCCTCCGACCGCGCCGCGCGCGAGGCGCGCGCGATCGCCGCGTGCGTCGCGAGGCTCGTGCGGCGGCGCGCCAACGAGATTGCGAAAACGCGAGGCGAGCGCGAGAGGAGCGGAGAGTAGCGACGTGATTTCAATCAGGACGAGCGAGCCTTGACGACGCGACGCTCTTCGCGCGTTCAGAGACGCCTTCTCGTTCGTCACCGTCTCGTTTTGTTTTTTTGTCTCGTGTCTCGTACAGAACCCGCTCTCAGACGTCAGAATTACAACCGATGCCCTTTCTTTGGTGAGATTTTCGCTCCGGCGAAGACGCGGGCGTCGGAGTCGTACAACGGGGAACCGCTACGCGCCCGAAAATCAACTCGGAGGCGGAAGAGGCATCATCGTCTCTTCTCGTCGATCGCGATTGATTTAGAACAGAGACGTCTTCTTCATGATGCGGAAGAACTCCTCCTCGTTCACTTCGCCGTCGCCGTCCCTGTCGGCCTCGTCGATCATCTCCTGGAGCTCCTCATCCGTCATGTTCTCGCCGAGCTCCTTCGCCACGCGCTTGAGGTTCTTGAACGAAATCTTGCCCGTCTCGTCGTCGTCGAACAGGCGGAACGCCTTCATGATCTCCTCGCGCGAGTCGCGCTCGCCCATCTTGGCGGTCATCATCTGCAGGAACTCCTCGAAGTCGATGGTGCCGGAGCCGTCCTTGTCGATGTCGGCGATCATCTTCTTGATCTCCTCCTTCTTGGGCTCAAAGCCGAGCGCGCGCATGGCAACCTTGAGCTCCTTGGCGTCGATGGTGCCCGAGCCGTCCGTGTCGAACAGGTCGAAAGCCTCGCGAATCTCCTGCTTCTGCTCCTCGGTGAGGCCGGAGGAGCGGCCTTTGCCCTTGTCGCGGCGAGCGGAACCAACAGCCTGCGGGGTCGCGGTCGAAAAAAAAAGGAAGAGGAGCGCGCGGGGGTCAGGCGTCGAACGGCGAAGAAAGGTTTCGGTCTCGACGCCGACGCGAAGGCTAAGACGAGAAAAAAAAAAGCGCGCGCTCCGACCGAGAACGACCGCGTTCGACCGACGTTCCCGTCCGCTTCCGACGGGGCCGTTGAGCGGCGATCGTCGGAATTGCGCGAAATTCGACTCGCGACGCGCGCCGAGGGGGGCGGTCGCGAGCGACGCGCGTCCGTCCCGCGCGCGCGAACGCCGTGATCGACGCGGCCGGGCGCGACTCGCGCCGGTGAGCTCGTCGGTTCGCGTCGCGCGCGCGCGCGCGTGCCGTTCGACGGCCCCAAATATCGGTCAACAACGGATTTCCCGCTTCAAACTTCAAATCGAGGCCCGAGGAAAAAGACACAGCGCGAGCTCGGAAGGGCGCGCGCGGAGAGGCGCCACCGCTCGGGCCGCGTCCGAACGCGCGCCGGCTCGCCGCGTCGCGAGCAAGCGCAATCGCGCCCGCGCGGTGTGGGCGCGGCCGCGCGTCGCGCGCGTCGCGAGGGCCCGAACGCGGTCGAATGGCACGGAGATACGCGACGCGGGACGGCTCGTCTGCGCAGATCCCGGCATTGTCGCGCGTGTGCCGAATCGAGACGCGCGCGCGCGCGTCGATCGCGCCCGCGCCCGCGCGCCGCGCCGGGCGTGCGCTGTGGGGCATCCGAGAGGGAGGCGCACCATTGTAGTAGTGGGTTGTTTTGACGAGTTGCGTGCGGAAACGCGTGTGTCTGTGATTGGGCACGGACGATTGGAAGCGCTTTCGTGCCTGCGAGAAGCGGCGAAAACCAACAATGGAGCGCGTCCGTGTGGCTTTTTAGTCTCAACAAAACAGTTCCGCCGTTCAACGGACCGATCGGCGCTTTTTTCGAATCCGAGAATTCAAGTTTGGCTGCGCTCGAGAAAAACCAGCTCTTTTTTAGCGGTAGGCACACCTCGCGATCGCCCGGGCGCAGTGAGACTCGCGCGGCGACGGGACGGGTTTTCGGTCCTTCTCAGGGGCGCGACAGAAGGCGAACGTCCCGCCGGGAGCTCGGAGCGCGAGCGCGACAGGCTCTTCTCGGCGCGATGCCTCCCAAGAAGCCTGGCGCGGGGGACAAGAACCTCAAGTCCAAGTCCCCCGCGGAGTTTTTCCTGGACAACAAGGGCATCGCTGGGTTCGAGAACGCGGGGAAGTCGTTGTACACGACGCTCCGCGAGTTCATCGAGAACTCGCTGGACTCCGCGGAGTCCATCGGCGTGCTCCCCGACGTGGACATCGCCGTTGAGGAGGTGACGCTGGGCGAGTACGAGGACAAGATCGGGCTCAAGGCGCACGTGCGCAAGGACAACGCGCTGTACGCGGATTTCGAGACGGACAAGGAACGCGCCAAGCGGCTCGCCGCGGAGGCGAAGAAGTCCGCGCAGGAGGCGAAGGCCGCGGAGGCGCTCGCCAAGGCAAAAGACAAAGGGGGCAAGGGCAGCAAGGGCGGAGGCAAGAGCGTCAGCACCAAGGACGATAAGGGCGATAAGCGCGACGCGGGGCGGGGCAAGACGTTTTTCCGCATCACCGTGAAGGACAACGGCAAAGGCATGGCGCACGACGACATCCCCAACATGCTCGGCAGGGTTCTGAGCGGTACGAAATACGGCGTTCGGCAGACGCGCGGAAAGTTCGGGTTGGGCTCGAAGATGGCTTTGATTTGGTCCAAGCAAACCACTGGCTTACCCATCGAGATCACGTCCGCGCAGCCAAAACAAAAGTTTTGTTCGCGGTACGTGCTGGATATCGACATCGAAAAAAACGAACCCAACGTGCACAAAGCGGAGAAGATCGGTAACCCCGGGGATTGGCACGGCGCCGAACTCAGCGTGATCATCGAGGGTAACTGGACCGCGTACCGCAACAAAGTCCTGAGTTACCTGCGGCAGCTCGCCATCGTCACGCCGTACGCGCAGTTCCACTTCAAGTACGTCTCCGCCGCGTCCGACGCGCGCGGAAACGTCGACGCGATGTTCCGCCGGCGCACGCTGGTGATGCCGTCGCCGCCGCTCACCACCAAGCACCACCCGAGCGCGGCGAACGAGGACCAACTGCTGGTCAAGACGCTGTTGAGCCAGACCAAAGAGAAGACGCTCGTGAACTTCCTGCACAAGGAGTTCACGTCCATCGGCAAAGAGCACGCCGCGCGGCTCGTCGCCGAGCTCGGGAAGGGGTTCGAACAAACAACCGCGCCTCGCGACGTGACGGAGACGCAAGCCACGCGCGTGCAGCAGTTGCTGTCGTACGCGCGTTTCGCCGATCCCAGCGGGGAGTGCTTATCTCCCGCGGGGGAGTATAACTTACGTTTGGGGATCATGAAGGAACTCGGCCCGGACTGGATCGCGTCTTTCGTCGGGCCCGCGCTGGCGTGCGGAGGGCACCCGCTCATCGTCGAGGCGTGCGTCTCGCTGGGGGGTAAAGACGTGAAAGCCGGGCACAACGTGTTCCGCTTCGCTAACCGCATCCCGCTTTTGTTCGAGGGCGGCTCTGATGTCGTGACGCGGTGCGTGCAACGGTTGAACTGGAGCGGGTACAAGATCGACAAGAACAACGACAAGATCGGCGTGTTCGTCTCCATCGTGTCCACCAAGATCCCGTTCAAGGGCACCTCCAAGGAGTACATCGGCGACGACAACGTCGAAATCGCCGAAGCCGTCGACCGCGCCATCCGCGCGTGCGCCGCGCAGCTCAAGGGCAAAATCACGCGCGCGCAAGCCGCGAAGGAGCGCCGCGCGCGCAAAAAAGTGCTCTCGCGGTACATCCCGGACTGCGCGCGCGCTATCGCGGCGATGCTGGAAGTCTCCGCGGCAGCCGCGGAGCCGCCGTCGAAGCGCGCGAGGCACGGCGCGGCGGTGACGACCGCCGCCGCCGGTTCCAACGGGGGGAAACTCTGGACGGTGGACCCGCGCTGGGAAAACGACGTGCTTGGGCGCGTGCGGGACGGAAGCGTGACTCTGGCGACTGTGCAGCGGCGTCTGGAGGAACACGTCGAGCGCATCGACTCGGAACAGGCGCTGGAGTACTCCATGCAGAACAAGGAGGGTCTGAGCGAGGCCATGCACCTGATGCCCACCGGATCGGCGCACGCGTTTTCGCCCATCATGTACCACCCCACGTGCGCGTTCCGGCTATTAGACGCCGCCGCGTTTAAGCCAAAGTGAGAGACTTTACGTCGTGATACGACGTCGCGAAAAGGTTCGAGTGAAGTATTACAAGCCAAAGAGCTGATCGCACGACCACTACCACGTTCCCGGCGCGAACTGGCTGGGGTTTCTGTACTTTTCGTAATCCCACGACGTCGCCACCGCGAACGGCTCCGAAATCTCCGGCGCCTTGCCCTTTTCCACCTTGGCGATCTGGAACTTGTTCATCATCGACTTGTCGCGCATCACGCACGCACGCAGCGCGTCCTCCATAAGCACCCTCGCCTCCGCCTCGGACATGTCGTCCGTGTGCTTTTCGCGGAACAGCGGCCGCGCCATGTGGTTCCCGAACCCCGCGGCGACGTGCGAGTCCGCGTAGTGCTGCCCGATCATGCCCACCGTCCCGAGAAACGACTCGCCGTTCTTCGTCCCCGCCACCACTAACGAGTTCCACAAGGGGTCGAACTTGTTCCGCCGGTTGTACATGACGCGCGTGAGGTACGCGTAGATTTCCCGCGGGGACAGCTCTTTGCCGTCGTCCTCGCAGAAGTCCGCCGTGTTCAGCTCCTCGAGCAGGGTCATGATGTAGTCGAAATCGCTGAGCTCGCCCGTGAACCCGATCACCGTCGTGGAATTCACCGCGCGCACGCGCTGCAGATTCTTGTATCGCTTCGTCGACCCGTAAGAGCCTAGAGTGCGAAACGCGCGAGGAGACGTTTTCGAGGAGGGACGAGTTACGGTTAAAAGACGCGCGCGACATCGCGGTTCGGTTTCGTGTCGACACGAAAACGGCGTTTTCACGGACCGCCGCCGCGAGACGGCGGCGCGGGACGTGCGCGAAAAAAAAAAACGCGTCTTCCGGCGCTTCTCGTTTAGGGTTGTCTTTCCAAGCACAAGCGCTGCAGACGTCGAGAGAGTGGTTTTCCGACCGGGATCTCGGTCGAGATCTGGTCTCGTCACGGGACGCACCGAGGGTATCGCACGCGATCATCACGCCGTCCTTGTACTTCAATCCCAGCACGGTCGTGCCGGTCACGTACGGCGTCCTGCGGATCGCGGGGGGGCGAGGGGAGGGGCGTCAGCACGGAGGCGTTCGGAAACGCGACCGCGGAGATTTCGAATCTGGGCGTTCCTCTGCGAGACGTCTCGCGGAGCGATCGACGCGACCCGGCGTCCTCGGGTCGGGCCTATCACGGCGGTCGGTCGCGCGAGGGGAAGCGTGGGGTCTCGCCGGTGGTACCGCACGCGACGACGCGGCGGAAACCGCATTCGGGAGAGTGGGGCACTCACTGCGTGTGCGTGATCGGGCCGGGCGCGACGCTGAAGGGTCGGCCGTGGCCGTTCGCCCCGATGTGCGCGGTGGGCCCCTTGTGGTTGGCGTACTGCGCGTCGTACGCGGGGTCGACGCCCGCGGGCACGACACCGGGCCCGATGGACGGGTTGTGTGAGACGCGAACGGGAATCATCGCGCCGATCCGCTGCGACACGCGTGGAGCGCTGTCGGTTGTGGCGCGCGCCCGTCGTACGTCAACTTTTGACCGCGCCCGCGAGACGTGGTTCATCACTCCGAGCGGAAATCTGACGAAAGTGCGTCTGTGCGTGGTGGCGCAGAAAACCAACAAGGGAAAGCCGTGGCTGGTCAGTCGTGGCGCGCTCGGTCAGGCCGCGGTGGGCGCCGGATTCGACCATGGGCGTCGGCGAGGAGGCGCTCGGGGCGCACCTCGCCTCCGAGGGATGGTCGCTGAAGCCAGGCGTGCTGGCGCACTTCGGCGAACGCGAGGACCTCGCGTCCGCGCGAAACGCGCTCCTCGACACCGACCTGCGTCGGGTGGGCGAGCCCATCGTGCGCGCGGGGGACGCGTACCTCGCCGGCCCAGTGGTGCTGCAGGTGGTGGCCGTGAGGGACATATCCCGGCCTGCTCGCGACTCGCGCGACCCCTCGGGGGCGGCTTCGGCGTTCGGGAACGGACGAACGAAGGGAAGCGGCGCCGCGAGAACATCATCCACCAAAACCAAATCGTCTCGCATGCTCCGCGTCGAGTTGACGGACGGCGACGCGCGACTGGTCGCCGTCGAGCACGAACCCTTACGTTTCGTCAAAGACGAAGCCTCTGTTCCGCCCGGGTCGAAAGTCCTCGTCCCCAAAGACGTCGTCGTGAGAAAAGTCAACGGCGTTCTGTTGCTCCGCGGCGACGACGAATTCGTTCCGCTCGGCGGACGCGTCGCGTCGCTTTTTCGAGACTGGGAACGCGCGCGCGCGCGACGCGGACGCGACGACACCTCCGACGAGAACTCCGCCGGAAAGGACGCGCCCGCGTACCGGCCGTACGACCCGGAAGACGTCGCCGCCGTCGAGGCCGCGGCGGAGAAGAGACGAGCGGAGGCGAAGCGAGTGGCGGACGAAGCGGCGTCGGCGGCGGTTTCCGCCGCCGCCGCCGCCGCCGCCGCCGAGGCGGAAAGCCGCGCGGCGGCCGACTCCGAGGCGGCGTTCGTCCCGCGCCGGAGGCCGGCGCTTCCCCCGACGCGCGCGCAACGCGCCGCCGCGGCGGCATCGGGGGAGGCGCTTCCGAGGCCGGGGGAGCCGATGCCGTTACCCCATCCGTCGGCGGAGGCCCTCGCGACGATCTCCGCCGAGAACGAAAACGAAAACGAAAACGAAAACGAAACGAAAGCGCCCGTCGAGGCGCGCGCGCGCCCGGCGCTTCCTCCGCGGCGGCGCGAGGCGCCTCCGGCGGCGGCGCCGCCCGTCCCCCCCGACGCGGACGCGAGACGTCGCGAGCGTCTGCTTTCCAGACTCGTGGAGCCGTCCCGGGGCGGGGCGGGGGGCGGGGACAGAGGAGAGGGGCGCGGCGGCGGGGGCGGCCGGGGGGGGAGACGCGGCGGAGGGGGGAGACGCGACGGACGAGGCGGACGCGGTCGCGGCCGCGACAACGACGACGACGACGACGACGACGATGGCTTCGTGACGTTCGAGCAGCACGTGTCTCGCCGCGGTCGGGGCGACGATGACGCGTCCGAGGCGTTGGCTCGACAGTTACACAGGGAACTTAACGTCGACGCGGCGAGGGACACCTCGAGCGATCTCGCCGCGTCGCTGTTCGCGTTCCCGCGCCCCGTCGCGGACGAAGGCCGCCGCGGCGACCGCGGCGACCGCGGCGACCGCGGCGACCGCGGGGACCGCGGGGGGCGCGGGGGGCGCGGACGTCGGTGAACGCGCGTTCGTCCGAGGGAGCGCGGTTTTCCGACGTTTGACGCTTCCGTGTGTGTGCGCTGTTGATAGCCCGTAGACACGGACACTTGCTAGCTAGACTAGACTAGTGACTAGAGCGCTCCCCGTCGCGACGGCGGGCGCCGGGCGTCGCGCTTTTTCTTCGGCGACGAAGACTGAATCCGCGGAACGTACGACGCGCGTTTTCGTCCTCGAGACTTCCGCGTCGCGAAGCGCGCGGCGCACGTCGTCGAACGCGGCGAGCGCGTCGGAACGAAACCGGTCGCCCGACATGGAGCGCGTGGCGGCGCGCGCGGAGGGTCCCTCCGCGACCTCCCGCGACTCTGAGCAAACGGCGGTTTCCCTTTCGCGAAGAGAATTTCGTTTTTCGTCGGCTCTTGTCGGCTCGCCGCCCGCGCCGCCCGCGCGCGCCTCGCGTATCGCGCGCTGCACGCGTCGCGTGAGCTCCGCCAGCATCACCTCGGGGTCGCCCGATTCGTACGCGGCGAAGTGCGAGGCGCCCACTTCCACGTGCGCCCACCGGGGAGAGGGATTGGAGAAGTAGACGCGTACCGCGCTCTCGTCTCGTCCGTCCAGAGAAACGCCTTCGTTCGGCAACTCGAGCACCGCGATCTGCGTCGCGTCGTCTTCGTAGTGCGGATCCGCCATCAGTCGCGTGTCCCGCAGGACATCCCTCCACGTGCCGTGCGCGTCGCGCGCGCGGACAGTCACGGCGTGCGCGTAGTGGTTGCGGAACGCCAGGAACCGGACGACCGCGGGCGGTGCGCCGCGCGGGAGGAACAGGTCCACGAATCGCTTGCACGGGCCGGAGGGTTGCGAGCGTCGCTGCGGGCTGGCCATGACGGTGACCTCGCGAGGCGCGACGCGCCTTGAGGACATGCGTCCTCCTGCGCTGATCCCGCGGATCTGGAGGAGGAACGTCCACGAGCGCGGGTGAGGTGGGCGCGCTTTCCGTTGTGAGTGACAGACGAATTCGAATCTGCGAGAGGACTGCCCGGGAGTTGACGTCGAGACGAAAGTTTCGACGCATCGACGGAACGACGCGTTTGAGAATCGGTGTCTGTCAGTCGTGCTCCGCGCACCCCAGCACGAACGCACGTCAGGGGGACGCGATGCGCGCGCTCGCGCAGCTCGCGTCGCTGGCCGCGTCGGCTCCGGATCGCCGCACGGGGCGTGCGCCCACGGGCCACGCGCGTGTTCCCGCGCGCGCCAGGGCACCGAAAAAGTGGGCTCGCATCGTCGCGCCCGCCTCCGCGCTTCTCGCCGCGTCGCCGCACGCTCCTGCGTCCCGAGGACGCCACCGAATCGCCGCGCGCGCCGGCGACGGATCCGGCGACGGACGTGCGACGAAAACGACTCCGGCGACCACGGTTCGATTCCCTGAAGGTGCGTTCGAGACCGCCCCGACGCGCGTCGCGGAGAGCGACGCGGACGGGGATAACCCACCCGCCGACCGCCGATGGGGAAGCCCTTTTTTCTCGCGAAAAACGTTTTTCGCGCGACTCGCCGAGACTCGCCTCTCGACTGACGCTTCACGATTTCCTCTCCCACACTTGGCGTACGTGAACACCGCAGAGCGATCGAGATGCATAGCGCGACACGCGTTCGGTCGCGAGTCTGTCCGCGCGTCCGCGTCGCCGAACACGTCGTACTACGAAACCGAGGACGGCCCGGGCGTGGACGAGCGTCTCCGCCTTTTGCGCGAGGAGGAGGAGAAAAATTCAAGCGGCGGAAGCCGCGCGCGATTCGCGCCGCGCTTCGAGACGGAAAAGGAGCGCCTCGCTTTTTTCGGGGCGATCGCGCTGAACGTGTTGCTCGGTAGCGTGTACTGCTGGTCGTGTTTCCTCGTGCCTTTAGAGCAAGCGCTGGGCGTGAAACGGGGTGTGCTGTCGTGGGTGTTTTCCGTCACCACCGTCGCGTTCACCGTCGCCGTCGCGAAACTCGGCCCCGCGCTGTGTTCGCGCTTACCCCCGCGTCGCGTCGCCGCCGCCGCCGCGGCGACCGCGGGATGCGGCATGCTGCTCGCCGCGCAATCGGTCACGTTCGTGTCCGTCACGCCGCTGTTTCTCGGGTACGGGCTGATGTTCGGCGGCGCCGCAGGCGTAGGCTACGCGTTATCGTTGCAGATCAGCGCGACCGCGCCGTTCGGAGAGGGATTATCGGTGGGCGTCGTCACCTCGGCGCGCGCCGCCGGCGCGTTTCTCTTCGCGCCCGTCGTGCGGTACCTGCTGGACGTCACCGACGTCGGCGGCGCGATGCGCGCGATGGGCGTGCTGATGCTCTTATGCGCGTTTCCCCTGCACGTGACGCTCAGCGCGGGGGGACGGTACGACGCGCCTCTGTCTTTGC
>Ga0209666_1003302_pt1 | contig 11780 bp, 10 predicted proteins | sample SaaInlV_125m_DNA_FD_184679 | JGI IMG/M metagenome (GOLD analysis project Ga0209666, IMG submission 184679) | Marine microbial communities from expanding oxygen minimum zones in the Saanich Inlet - Saanich Inlet SI037_S3LV_10m_DNA (SPAdes)... | ecosystem: Environmental > Aquatic > Marine >...
GGCTGATTTACTGCATGAGAGTTGGATTGCCCCGGAGGAGTCGCGCCGAGTATAGCAAACATATCGATTTCTTCTTCTTCGTGTTTAATTGGTGCTGTATCCCAAGGTCCCATCCTTTCACTTCCGGATTGACATTCGCCTTCTACTACATGAAAGAATGTTTTTTTGAGATGATGTCTGAGCGAACATTTTGGCGATAGATTATCAAGTAAGAAGGGTATATAATTTGGAAAGAGTCATATGAGACGCACGAACAGTTTCAACTGAAGTCCAATGAGGTTCAGTGGCCTGTCCGTTTTTCTCTGCTTGGTGATGGTAGTGGCGCTCGGCTCTCCATCGATACAGAGTGCACCCACAGGAATTGGAAGTTTAGCCGATAACGGTTGCACATGCCATGGAGGATATTCAAACACAACTCAGCCGATTATTCTTGGGCTTCCAGAAAAGTTTGGAAGCAACATCACATATGATTTGACATTGAGTGTTGAGGCATACTCTGGACAACATTCTGAATCGGCACAGGGTGGATTCCGACTTCTCATAAGCAACGGTTCTGTTGAAATCCAAAACCAATCTCGAGTTCAGTTCCTCGATGGCGGGTGGACGCATACAGAATCAGGCAACCAGTATCGCAGTTGGAATTTGACATGGACTGCTCCGAGCGACAACACAACGACTGTTGACTTCGTTCTGCATGGAAACGCAGTCAACGGTAACGGAAATTCTGAAGGGGACATGTGGAATTCATTTGGCACAGTATTGCCAGGCGCTCAACATGAGGGTCCGGTAGAACAACTCAACCTCACAAGCGAATTGGACGATACACAGTACGGTATCTTGTATGCCGGGCTTATTGCCTTACTTCTATTCTTATACTTCGCAATAAAGTAATCAGTTGACAAATTCGATTTGCTGGTTACGCAGAGCGCGTAGTTGCCTGTTTTCACTGGCACCGTGAATCTGTTCGCTCTTCACTCCAGTCAACACGAGCATGACGCGCAATTCATCTTCAAGTTCTTCTTTGACTGCTGCACCCCAGATAATTTGGGCGTGTGGAGAGATTTTGTCCTTGATGATTTTCGCACATTGTTCAGCCTCTCCCAATGTAAGACTCGCTCCACCAACAACGTTGATGAGAGCGCCTCTTGCATCCGAGGCATCGATATCAAGAAGTGGAGAATGAAGTGCTTCCATTGTTGCAGCTTCTGCCCGTCCCGGGCCCGATGCAGATCCGAGTCCAATCATGGCCACGCCACTGCCGAAGTTGATGACTGAGCGAAGGTCTTCAAAATCAAGATTTACCATGCCGTCAATTGTAAGTAATTCTGCAACACCGGTAATCGAGCGTACAAGCAGTTCATCTCCAACTCGGAATGCACTGGTAATTGGCAAGTCTTTGACGCCTTCAATTTCAAGCAGTCTTTCGTTTGGTATGACGAGTATTGTATCGCAATGCTCTCGGAGGCGCTCAAGGCCCCACTCAGCATTCTGCTTTCGAAGAGCACCCTCAGATTGGAACGGATAGGTTACCACGGCGATGGTCATGGCACCTTGTTGCTTTGCCAATCGAGCGATTTGTCCTGCAGCGCCGGTTCCTGAACCGCCACCCATTCCTGCTGTGATAATGGCCAGTTGCGTATCGTTTGTGATCCGTCGCAGCGCCAACTCCGATTCTAGAGCGGCAGCTTCACCCTTCGTTGGGTCTCCGCCAGCGCCTCTTCCACGAGCGGTCCGCCCAATCAGAATCTTTTCTTCGATTGGCGACATCAAGAGTGCTTGGGCATCGGTATTGATTGCGTATCCAGTGACGTAGGAGTTATCGAACAACCCTTCCGCATGCAACCTTCCAATGGCGTTGCATCCAGCGCCACCTACGCCATACACTCGGATACGGGGTTGAAGAGATTCGAGCAGAGCCTTCAGTTCGACTTCACTGCCTTCACCCATCGGTGGGGCCACGGTGGCTGGCGTTGCCATTTCTGATTCAGTCAGTTCCAATACCCTGTCAATCAAGTGTCGCATGAGGGTCATGCTCACCCAAGCACCCTTGAATGTGCCGCCACTGAGAACCACTCAAACAGTGGTTTTTAGGGGTAATTTCGTTCACCAATTAGTCCCGAAGACCTTCTTGGGTTACTTGGTAGACGCACTCACCATCTGGCAAGTTCGGTGAGTCAACTAGGCGAGCAATTCGTCGGCCACCCTTTGCTTTTCGCAGGTAGAGGCGGAAGGTCGAAGCGTGGGCAAGTACGTGACCACCAACGGGCTTAGTTGGGTCGCCCCACATTGCATCTGGCTTGGAGTGAACTTGGTTGGTAACGAGTACCAGTGCATTGTTCACATCGGCAAGCTGCTTCAAATCTTTCAAGTGACGGTTGAGTTTTTGTTGGCGGTTTGCCAACATTCCTCTGCCGATGAATTCTGCTCGGAAGTGGCTGGTGAGAGAATCGACAATGATCATCTTGACATTGAGGCCTTTGCTCATTCTCTTGATTTCGTCAACCAGAAGCATTTGGTGAGCTGAGTTGTAAGCGCGAGCAACGTGGATTCTGCTCAGCACTTGTTCGGGATCCAGTCCGTGGCCGCGAGCCATTTGAGTGATTCGCTCTGGGCGGAATGTGTCTTCTGTATCGATGTAGAATACATCGCCATCAAATCCTCCTTCTTCGAGAGGCAGAGTGCAGTTGACAGCCAATTGGTGGCCAATTTGTGTCTTTCCGCTGCCGAATGCACCGTAAACCTCAACCAATGCTTGTGTTTCAAATCCGCCACCTAAGAGGTCATCAATCGACTCCACTTTAGAGGTGAGTTTGAGGACTTCACGGCGTCTTTCAAGAAGTGCGCCACCTGATACGAATCCGCCAATGTTTGCCATTTTCTTTGCGCCACCGATAATTTTTGTAGCAACGGCTTCGCCAAGTTCTGCTTGGTCTGCAAGATCGCCGGGTGACATGACTGCGAGTGCGAGGAGGTCATCGAAACCGGCTTCTCGCAGCTTCTCTGCAGTCGCAGGTCCTACGCCTGGAAGGTCTTCGATAAGCGGCTCAGGCACTTCCTCTTCTGTCGGCATCATTACCGGTGCTTTGTCCGTAGGACTTTCATTGTTTTCAAGTTCAGTTTTCGCTTTCTTCTCCGATTTGGTTGCCATTCTTGTTCACTTCCAACCCCTGCTGGTCCGCCAACAGTATATGAAAGACAGAAACAGGGCGCGTCTGGGAAAGCCATTCTTTCTACTGAATTGCGAGGCTTGAATCGCAATACTACGGGCTGTTGTTTCAGTTTAACTTCACTTTTCCGAAAACGAAAAGTGAATCTATTCTACTTCTTCTTCGGCTTCAGGAGCGCTCATTGGATTGGGAACGCTTTCTTGAGCGTCGTAGAGTATCTTGACCGTGTGATCGACATTGACTCGTTCCTCGCCGTTACCTTCCGCACTCACATCGACTTCGAGTTTCCATGTTCCTGGTTCGACGAAGTACTGGTTGTGCATCCATGAAGCATCTTGTCCGTCTCCCACTTGTTCGGGTGCTGATTCGACGGTTGTAGCATCAGTGGAGTTCAACATTCTCCATGTTACCGTGACGGTTTGCCCTTGATTGATTGGAGTTGCGGGTTGGTTTTCGATGTTCACCACAGTTGATTCGACTACAATTTTTTCTGGCGCTGGACAACTGCAGTCCGGTGTCGTTTCGATGTTCATGACTCCAGGGTCAGCAGTGTTGCTGTCTCCCCAAGAAATCTGTTTGTCGATGCGAATCGTGATGTTCTCAAAGTAATCGTTCCCTTGGTCGTCGATGCCACCCATTGCAGCATCGAAGAGACCGTGCGTGAGGTACGTGTAGGTGACTTCACCGTCTTCAGCAGCGTCATTTTCAACAGCACTGGAGCCGTCGCCGGGGAGGAAATAGTAGGTGACCATGGCACCTGCGGATGATTTGGTGTACGAGAAGTCGAAGGTGAGTTCAACACCGGTCTCGGAAACCTGTTGGTTGTTCTGCACGTTTTCTTCAATGACACCTGAAGTTGCGTCGTAATAGACGATCAGTTCGATTGCGCTGGTTTCCTCCGGTTCACCATCAGAACTTAGACAACCTGAAATCGAGGCTAACAGGAGCAATGTGCACAAGATGGCCGGTACTGTTCGCACTGTTCGCATATCTCGGCTCATGTGCTTCATATTCATCAATGCAGTGCTGATTCAGTGTGAAATCCTCACTGAAAGTAGTTTTTCGAGGTGCATTCCTCAATCGTACTGAATCGGTGCATTGAAGAATGGGAGGGTTTCAGCGTTGGATATAACGAGGTGGGGTAGTCTGGATATCCCGTCGGGCTCATAACCCGGAGATCGATGGTTCAAATCCATCTCTCGTTACCATTCTCAGTACTCGTAGTAGTCGTGTTGCGGTTTGAGTAGATCCATTGCAGCTTGCAGCCGGGCGTTTGCGGCTGCTTCACCGCGCTCAATGGCTTGACGCTCTCCGTTGATGCGCTCAATTTGCTCTTTGCAAGCACCCGTTGGACCGATTTGTTTCTCCATTGCTGAATGGAAAGCAGCGATTATCTCATCGGTTTGTGCCATTGGAGAATGAATTGGCTGTAAGTAGAATATGCCTTCGTACATGATGACTGGGCCAGAGTCAGCAACAACACTGACGAGTCGCTGAACGAGTTTCTTTTGGCCAGGAATCATTTGACATGCCTCAAGTGCAGCAGCCACATGCCCTGGTGATTTTTTTTCACATTGTGCAAAGGCTTTCATCGCTGCACCTTTCTTTCCAGCGTGGGCATACAACTTTGCAGCCCTTCGATAATCTTCAGCTTCAGAAGTCATTTTTGCTAAAAGTTGAGGTGCGCCTTTGGTAAGCATCCGAATCAGTTTTTTACGCTCTCTGTGGAGGATTTTAACGGTAGATATGCCACGTTTCGCTTTGTTCCGAACTAGGAAAACATCACAAAGTATTCTCAGTCCTTTGACCAGCATGATTTGGGCGTCAACATCCCTATTTTTTTGCGATAGAAACATGTCTGTGAACTGAATTGCCATAACTTCTGACATTTCCATTCGACCATCAGCCACATACCGCTCTAGCTGGAGCAGCGTTTGAGCAGGGTCGTTCATTCCAAACATGGCAACATTCATTGCTGTAGGTGATGACCTATCATGCCTTTGCCTGTTCGCTCAATTCAAAGAGTATCGATAACGCCGTTTATGTAACTATTCGCCCTTTTTGTTTATGTGTTGGTGAACACGGGCATTACTGTGGAAGACAACTTGTGCATTGCAGTAACCGGAACTCCGGGTGCAGGAAAAACGACGGTATGTGAACTGTTAAGTTCGCCCTACAATGTGCTTTCACTGCAAGAATTGGCTGAACAAAACGATTGCTTAGGGCCGGTTGATGAAGACGACGGCTCTGCTCCGTTGGACATTCACAAACTCTCGGAGATCTGGGATTTTGATTCGAAAAGATTGACTTTTGTCGATGGACATCTTTCTCATCTTCTTGAAGTTGATGCGATCGTCGTTTTACGATGCCAACCTGAAACGCTTCGTGCACGGCTCGAAAGTCGTTCATACTCGCCATCGAAAATAACTGCAAATGTCGAATGGGAGATGCTTTCTGGAACATGGTCTGAACTTCTCGAATTCGAGATTGAAGTGCCTCTCTTGGAACTCGATACATCGGCTATGTCTGCCGAGGAATTACGTGAGAGTATCGTACAGTGGATTGACGAAGGCCTTCCATCAGCATCTCTTGCCGATGCGGCTTCGAAAGCCTTGAGTTGGTTGTAAGAAGTGCAATTTGCCGCGTGAAGAACCGCAACAACAAACACCCCCCCGCCTCGGCCACAGGAATGAGCATCATGGCATTGGAAAAATTAAGAGACACTTGGGAAGGCATCCTAAATCCACTTCTTGACACGCTTGAGAACGTGAAACCGTCCACTGTAACTTGGGTTGCTTTACCTGTTGGCATTCTTGGTGGATTGGCAGTCCTCACCGCGGATGACACTGCTTATGGTGCAAACATGTTACTCGGTGGCGGGTTGTTGATGATACTGGCCATGGCTATGGATGGTTTAGACGGTCCTCTGGCTCGGAAATTCGGCAACGTAAGTCGATGGGGAGATTATCTCGATCACACATTTGACCGACTCCTTGACGCTATCTGGCTGCTGTGTATCGCCGGTTCTGTTTTCGTCGGCGATTTCACACTTGGACTTGTAGCAGCGTGGCTGACCCTCATCGGTTCGTACATGGGGACACAAGCACAAGCCGTTGCAGGTTCTCGAAATTATCGTGGTTTCTCCAGAGCAGACCGCACCGTTGTTACGATTCTCGGAATATTCCTTACCGCTGCTTTCATTCACGCAGACATCGGCGATTTTGGAATGCTACCCGGGGTTCTAGATCACATACCAATCACGCCGCTAAGCATTGTCGTGTTGATTTCTGCCTTTGGGGGACTATGGACGTTCCTCGTACGTTTCCAACAAGCACATTCTGAAATCACCCGTATCGATTCCGAGGACCCATTGCCACAACCGAACCAATCAGCAGAGCAAGAATGATTGAGAACTTCGCACCCCGTAGGGGTGTGTTGAATGCCATTTTTACCGGTTAAATATGCGACATGCTCTTAACCGTCGCATGCGACAAGTGAATTGATGACAGTCAATCTGCTCGGTAAAGAAGGCAAGAGAAAAGCGATTTTTCTTGTGATGTGCATGCTTCTTGCTTTGCTGCCAATGAGCAATGTTTCTGCTGAAGATATTGGTAATCCGAGCAATCTGCAAGCTCAGGACATCAGTGCAGTGTTTGACCCTGCCTCCGAAACCACGACGGTCACTTGGCGCAATATTGACATTGATGGTTCTGTTTTGCAAGGACTTTTTACTGCTACTTACAATGTTTACCGCTCAAGTGAAGTCATCGACCAATCTTCAATTGGCAGCCTTACTCCGTTTGAAACAGGAATTGTAGCCTGTTCTTCCGCAGAAGTCCAAAACGACGCTTTCAAATGCCGTGGAATCAATGGTACCGTCGCTCAACACTCCGTCTCTTTCCTCGTATCCCCTGGCGAAAACGATTCGTTCTATTACGCTGTCACGACGACCCTTGGAGATGGAACTGAACTCACTGATTTAGATGAGAACGCCTCTCTTATCGAAACGCCTGTTCTTGAACAGACGACACCGATTCGAACTCCCTACAACATCTTTGGTTCGTTTGACCCGGACTTGAGTCAATCGACCGTTCAATGGATTAATTACAACGACATCTTCCCAATTCTTCCCGACACTGGCGACGATGCCTACCAGATTCTACTCTATCGAACATCGTATCCCGTGACCCGTTCCAACGGTGCGAATATGCTCGCAACTGAAACACCAATTGCAACTCTTCCTGCTGGTACTTCTTCGATTGTAATCGATGTGCCGCAAAACACCGACAGAGAAGCGCATTACTCGGTTACCTACAATTTGCCGAATTGGACTGCACCAGGAGAGGATTACCAAGATGTTCGTTTCCTTTCGAACAACGCCATGACCTCGCCGGTTATGGAAGACAACCTCCCCCCTGAGCAAGTTAGCTCGATGTATGCTCAGTTCAATGCCGAACCAACCAACGGAGGTGGAACGACGACGGTTGTTTGGACCGACGTCGCTGGAGAGGTTGGAGAATCGTACCGCATTTACATGTCAGGCACAGCATTCTCGAGCGTTCTTCGTTCTGATGTACAACTGCTTGGGACAATATCTGAGGGCGTAGAATCGTTCGATTACGAGGTACCAACAGGCCGACTTGGAAATGCGTATTATTGCGTAGCAACCGTCGACATGTACGGTGTTATGGATACGAATGTGGGTTTCAACTCCTGCTCAGATGCAGTCGTTGAAGATGCATTTAGCCCATGGATCGCTGAACCAACCAATGTCTATGCTGAATTCATCGGCAACAAAACCACTCGAGTTTCTTGGACCGACCAATTGGGCGTCGAAGGCGAGCAATACCATATTTACAAAGCCGGTTGGAAAGTTACCGGTGGAGAATGGGCTACATTCAACGGTTCACTCCAATGGCTGGGTTCAGTGAGTGACGGCGTTGGGTATTTCGACGTCGAACTTTCTGATGGCCTCCTTGTGTCTCGGCCGTATTATTTCGTGACGACAGAGGCTCTTTATGGGCATCTTTCCGGCACATACATGGATAAAAGGCTCAACCAAAACTTCTTCCAAATTGCTGAAGGAAACGAAGAAGATACAACTGCTCCTCTCCGTGCGAGTATGAAAGAAGTACAATCCATCGGTTACCTAAACAAAGTCACTCTTGAATGGTTTAACAGCGACGAAACCGACGAAGTTTACCAAGTTTGGCGCCATTATGGTGAACCGTTTGGAGGAGATGAGAGCGAGATTAGTTCCGTCACTGAAGACGGATGGGAACTCGTTATTGACAATATTCAAGCCGGAGCATCTGAAGAGAATACGTTCTTCAGACAAATTGACATTCCAAACGAAGTCGACCGTGATGTTTGGTATGCAGTAATGGTTGCTGATAAGTGGGGTAACACAAATTCAGAGACCTATTCAGGTCTCAATTCCAATGCTATCAAAGTGACTGAAGACACCAAAGCACCTCAGGCCTCTATGGTTTTGATTAACGAAGACAACGAGGCTTTCACCAGTCCTTCGCTTATTGCAGGCGACTACAAGGTGCAAATTGAATTCGATGAATATCTCGACGTGAACCCAATGATCAACATTACCACACTTGGTGGTGGCGACCTTTCTGGTGGCGACCGTGAGATGGCGCTCATCCAAGAAAACGCAGGTAACCCAGACCGTGGACCAGTCTATGAACTCGACTTCTTCGTTACATCTGCCACCATTGCTGGCGGTATGGTTTTTGAAGTTCAAATGGAAGACCTTGCCAACAACAAAGCTACGCAACTATGGAACGACCGAGCCGTTGATGCAGTGGCGCCACAAGTCGTCATTTATTCGCCGTCTTCATTCTCTGACAGTGAATCAAAGTACCTGTACGGTAACATGATTCAAGTTCTTGCAGGTGCAGAAGACGACGTACGAATCGATTCGTTCCAGTACAAGTTTACCTACAACTACGGAACGGGCCAGTCAATCAACACACCTTGGACTGAAGTCACTGAAGTCACCAACCTTAACGGCGACAACAGTTCCTTGGTTTTGGATTTGGAATTCTCAGCAGGGAACTTCCTACCAGGGCAACACGCTGTGTTTGTTCGTGCGGTTGACTCTGCAGGTAACGAGAGGTCAACAAGCGTCATTTTTGTTGTTGATGAATGCCGTAACCGGATTGACGGAACAACCTCGTGCAACTATGTAGAATCACTCAAACCAGAGCCAGAGCCAGTTATTGTCGAACCGTCCATGACCGACCCACCGTATATCTTGGTCTGGATACTTTCAGGAATCTTTGTGTTCTCATTGATTGTCATGTCGATGGTTCTCAGTACCAGTATGAGCGGACCTAAGAAGAAGAAGGCAGGCTCTGAGGAAGAAGAAGATGAGGACTGGATGTCTGAGTTTATTGGAACTTCGCAAGATTTGGACATGGGTGCGGTCACAGATACAAGCGCCAAAACAGATGAAAAATCTGTTGAACCTGAGGCTGAAACTGAAGCTGAACCAGAAGAAGACCCATTCGCAGTGAATGTCATTACTCGTAAAACACGTCGCAAGAAGGACGTCCCAGAAATCGTTGATGACGATGACGACGATGATGATGGTATCGATTGGAGCGAATACGACGACGACGACGAAGAAGAGGCAGTTGAGGAAAAACCGGTCTCTAAGAAGCGCGCAGTTGGCCGCCGAGCAACACCCCGTAAGGCCCCCAAGCGTCGAGCAGTAGGTCGCAAAAAGAGCGAAGACTGAATCAAATCAAGCGGTGAAGTCAAGGGCTAATGCTTCTTCGAAGCAGATATGTCGGACCCGAAAACAGTAGTCGCTGGAGACATTTTAGTCGACGAGGCAGAAGAAGCAATGGAGCATTTTCTCGCTTCGTTCGACCCACGAAAGAACAAACTGAATTTCCTCTTGCTCGCGATTCCAGTTGCGCTCTACGCGAACTTTACTCACCAAGGCGGCCTTGCATTTATTTTCTCGATGGTCGCCATAATGCCGCTTGCTTTCCTTATGGGCAAGGCGACAGAAGAAATTGCGTTGCGAACCGGTGAGGCTGTTGGCGGTTTGCTTAATGCGACCTTTGGCAATGCTGTTGAGATGATTATTGCAGGTCTTGCCCTCTACACTGCCTCGAAGAATGAGGAGATTGCTGAAACGATGATTACAGTTACTCAAGCCTCATTGATTGGCTCGATTCTTGGAAACCTTCTGCTGGTATTGGGTCTGGCCATGGTTTGGGGTGGAATAAATCACAAAATTCAGTTTTTCAGTCAAGACGCAGGACAAATGAATGGATCGCTCCTTTTGCTTGCCATTGTAGCGCTTATCATACCAAGTGCCGTTCACCATTCAGGAGGCACACTCGGTGATGTCGCACAACTCTCACATTACGCAGCGGTCGTCCTGCTTGGCATTTACGCATTAGCACTTCTTTTCCAACTCAAAACGCACGTCGATGTGTTTGCTACTGAAGCAGGCCATGGTTCGCATGAAGACCCCGAAATGAGCATTAAAGACGCGTGGATTTTACTCATACTTTCTACGATACTTGTCGGTTGGATGGCGCATATTTTGGTTCACAGCCTTGAAGTGGCAGTAGAGAAGTGGCATTTGCCGGAACTTTTCATCGGCGTAATCTTGCTTCCGTTCTTCGGTAATGCGGCTGAGCACTTCACTGCGGTGTTGGTAGCTGGCAAGGATAAGATGGACCTCTCGATTGCAATTGCCATCGGGAGCAGTGTCCAAATTGCACTCTTCGTCGCTCCAGTCATGGTTTTGTTTGCATGGGTCTTGGGCGTCAACCTTACTCTTGAGTTTGGTTTACTCGAAACCGCAGCGACGTTTATTTCAGTTCTTGTTGCCAATTCAATCATGAGTGATGGCAAATCCAATTGGCTTGAGGGCACCATGCTTCTAGCGTGTTATGTGATTCTCGCTCTGGCGTTTTTCCAAATGTGAGTTGATGGTATGGGCTTGAAGAAATTAATTGGCTACGCCTTATCTGTACTGTCTTTCATCCTCATCGCAGGTGGAACAATTGGTTACACTGTTGAAGGACAAATCGATGATGTCCCTACACCAAACATCGAAGGTTTCGTTTTCTTTTCAGATGAGGCATTGCCTGGTAATCCTGCTGCCCTTTTCATTACCGCCGATACGACTGTTAAGTGGGACAGGGATGACATTTTCATGGTTATAGCCGACGAAAATAAGAAGTCGCAATGCGACGGAATACGGGCAAATGGAGGGGGATTCCTTCAATCGACATCAGACAGTCAAACCTGCCAGTACGGAGATATTGGGTATGAAGCAACAGCCACCAACGGTGACAATGGATTAGAGTGGCGAGTAACTGAAGGTGAATTTTACGCAGGAATCGGTACGAAATCAGGGACGCTTCCAGCAGGCACAGACCTCTCTCTCGACTATGAGGTGAAATTGTCAGCAGGTGCGGCAACCTATCTGTTCAGTTTCCTAACAGGAATTGGTGGCTTAGGCATCTCACGAATGAAGTAATCATTCGACGCCTTCATAGTACGACTGAACAGCTTGGTCCAGTTCATTCCAAGCCAAGCTTTCATCCAATGTTTGTGTTTGGCCATCGAGAC
>Ga0209666_1003303_pt1 | contig 11777 bp, 12 predicted proteins | sample SaaInlV_125m_DNA_FD_184679 | JGI IMG/M metagenome (GOLD analysis project Ga0209666, IMG submission 184679) | Marine microbial communities from expanding oxygen minimum zones in the Saanich Inlet - Saanich Inlet SI037_S3LV_10m_DNA (SPAdes)... | ecosystem: Environmental > Aquatic > Marine >...
ATCAATATCTAAATCTTTTAAAGTTAAATGATTGTTTGAAACTACATTATCTGCTTCTGATAAAATTTCACACTGATCTTTGGTTAAGATTGGAGGAATTGGCAATAAATCAGTTATGGTGCTTTGAATTTTTGCAATAGTCATTGGCATTTGCACAACAAATCTTTTTTTATTTATTGTTTTTAAAATAGATTTTACCATGTCACCAAAGCTAATAATTTTAGGTCCACCAATCTCGTAGATTTTTCCTTCGTTATCCTTCCTCTCGATAGCCTGAACAATCGCATCAACAACATCATTTACTAAAATAGGTTGAAATTTATAATTTATTCCTACAACTGGAATAACAGGAAGAATGCTTAATTTTGAAAAAAGATTTGTGAAATTGTCTTCAGTGCCACAAACAACGCTAGGTCTTATTATGACAGTTTTATTAAAATTATTTAAAGCTTTAATCTCACCTTGATATTTTGATTTTTGATAAAGTGAATTTGAATTTTCGTTTGCTCCAATTGCTGAGACGTGAATAAATTTTTTTACATCAGAATCAGAACAGATTTTAGCTACTGCCTCAGGAATGCTGGCATGGATATTATAAAATTTTTGTTTTCTAGTCTCATAAAGAATGCCGATAAGGTTTATTACCACATCTGAATTTTTTATAGCTTCCTTAAGTTCTGAAAAATTATTGGGGTTCCAATCAACTAATTCTATAGCACCTGGTGTGGCTTGCGTTTTTAAATAACCTTTTTGGTAGGCTTTTCTTGTAGAAATAATACATCTGTAGTTTTTCTTGGTCAAATTTCGAACAAGATATCTGCCTATAAATCCACCACCACCTAAGATTGTGCAAATTTGATTTTTCATGATATTTAAAACAACTATATATGAAAATAACTAAGTTTAAAGAGGACATAACTTCAGAGATAGCTAATTCATTGAAAAGGAGTATTGCAATAGATACTGAGGCAACAGGTCTTCAAATTCCAGAACGTGATAAATTGAGTCTAATTCAAATTTGTGATGAAAATGGTAATGTATTTATAATACAGCCCAATAAAAATAATTTTAAGGCGCCTAATCTAGTTTCTGTTTTAGAAAATGATAAAATTTTAAAAATAGGTCATTTCTTACGATTTGATAAAAATGCGCTTGAATATTTTCTTAAATGTAAGATTAAAAGCATTTTCGATACAAAAATTGCTTCAAAGATTGTGAGAACTTACACAGATAGTCACGGTCTTAAAAATCTAGTCCAAGAATTTTGCAACAAATCATTAGATAAAAGACAAGGCAGCAGTGACTGGAATAAAGATATTAACGAATTATCAGACAAACAATTAGAATATGCAGCAAATGATGTTGTCTACTTACATAAGATTAAAGATGAATTGGAAAAAATGTTAGTTCGAGAAAAAAGAATTGATATTTTTAATAAATGTTTAACTTTTTTAGATACTAGAGTGGAGCTAGATCAAAGTGGTTTTAAATTTGATATTTTTGAACATTAATGAATAAAAAAAATTATATTTCTTTAGCAAAAAAATCTGCAAATATTCAAATAAGTGAATTAAAAAAAATTAAAAAAGTTTTTAATAATTCATTTGTTGATGCTGTAAAACTTATAATGAATTGCAAAGGAAAAGTTATTTTTTCTGGTATCGGTAAAAACTCATTTATTTGTAAAAAAGCATCAGCAACATTTGCAAGCGTTGGTATACCAAGTTTTTTTGTAGACCCTACAGGTGTTTCACATGGAGACGCGGGTCAAATTGAAAAAAAAGATATTTTGATAATAATTTCTAACTCAGGAAATACAAGTGAGCTTAAAAATTTATTAAATTTTGCAAATCGTTATAGGGTAAAAATAATTGGCATAGCTTCTAATTCAAATAGTATGCTTTTAAAAGCAAGTGACATTAAAATTATTTACCCAAAATTAAAAGAGTCTGATCCGAATGGTATTGTTCCAACAACCTCAACTTCTTTTGTAATGATGTTGTGTGATTGTATAGCAACAACTATCATGGAAAAAAGAAAATTTACTAAAGAAAATTTTTTTTTGTATCACAAAGGTGGAAACCTTGGAACATCATTACGGCTTGCTAAAGATATTATGGTAACTGGAAAAAATATGCCAGTTATAGATCACAAAAGAAAATTTAATGACGCTTTAAAAATAATGAGTCAAAAAAAACTTGGTGTGGTTGTAATCACCCAAAATAAATTCATCAAAGGTCTTGTTACAGATGGTGATATAAGAAGAGTGCTAAATAATCCATCTAAAGAAAGAAATTTAGATAAAATTATAAGAAAATATCCTCTAGTAATTAATGAAAACATGTCTGCTTCAAAAGCACTTGGTTATATGTCGGAAAAAAAAATAACCAGTTTGCTCGTAGTCTCAGATAAAGATAAAAATAAAAAAAATAAAATCTTAAAAGGAATAATTCATATACATTTGCTTTTAAAAGATGGAATCAAGTAGTGGATAGAAAAAAAAAATTAAGGTTATATCAAGTTTTTATTTTGTTGATAGGTTTGACTATTATATCGATAACATATTTGCAAAAAAATAGCTCTGATCAAGCAATAATTATTTCTGATAATTTAAAAAACAAAATAGATAAAGATGCGGGTGCTAGTAACAAATTTTATAATGTGAAATATTCAGGTTTAGATTTTGAGGGAAATAGATATACTATTTTTTCGAAAGAAGCTGTTAATTCAGATAAAAATGAAAATTTAGTCCTCATGAAAAAAGTTAATGCTAGCTTCTATTTTAAAGATGACACCACATTAAATATTTCATCAGACATAGGTGAGTATAATAACAAAACATTAGACATGAAATTTACAAAAGATGTGAGTGCTTCTTACGAAGAAAGTAAGCTTTATTCTGGAAAAGCAGAGTTTTTAAACTCTCAAAACTCTTTGATAATCTCTGATAATGTAAAAATTTTTGATACTAATGGAACAATGTTTGCGGATAAACTTACATTTGATATTAAAAGTAAAACTCTTAACATTACTTCATTAAAAAATAATGTTATAAAATCAAAACTAAACTATAAATGAAAAAAAGTTTTAGAATATTAAAATTTAAAAAAGATAACCCTATTTTTGAGGTTAAGGATATTAGTAAATCATTTGACGGTAGACCGGTATTAAAAAAATTATCATTAAAAGTATTTCCAGGGGAATGTGTAGGAATTCTTGGTCCTAATGGATGTGGAAAAACAACATTATTTTCTATGTGCATAGGTGAGTTATCACCTGACGGTGGTAAAATACTTTTAAAAAATAAAGCGATCCACGAAATCCCTATTCATTTAAGGGCTAAGCAAGGATTGGGGTACCTTCCCCAACAAAGAAGCGTTTTTGATATGTCAGTTTACGATAACATTATGGGTATTGCTCAAATTTCAATAAAGGAAAAAGACATGCAAAAGTCTATTACTGAAAAACTTTTAGATGAGTTCAATTTACAGCACTTGAGATCTCTAAACGCTTCTGTTTTATCAGGTGGAGAAATTAGAAGACTGATGATGGCAAGAATAATGATAAACAAACCTAAAATCGTTTTATTAGACGAACCTCTTGCAGCCTTAGATCCATTGGTAATACAAGACATACAAAAATATATTCTTAAAATACAGTCTAGTGGTACAGCTGTTCTAGTGACTGACCATAATGTAAAAAACTTATTCGATATAACCGATCGAAGTTATGTTTTAGGAGAACATAACGTTATTGCTGAGGGTACATCGCGAGAGCTTCTACAATCCTCGAAGGCAATAAAGCATTATTTTGGATCACAATTTTCGTCTTAATAAATGAATTCAAAAAAATTTAATGTGTTTTTAAATTCTAAGATCAGCCCTTTTAACAAAACTATTCAAGTAGATGCTGATAAATCTTTGTCAATCAGAAGTTTTTTAATAGGATCTATATCCGAGAAAATTTCAACAACTAAAAATATTTTAGAGTCAGAAGATGTAAAATCTACTATTAATGCCTGTAAAAAACTTGGTGTAAAAATTAAAAAAATTAAGACTGGAAAATATAAAATTTACGGCAAAGGTTTAGGGTGCTTTACTGCTAAAAAAAATACATCTTTGAATGTTGGAAACTCTGGCACATTAGCAAGATTGCTTATCGGAATCCTTGCTACTACTCCAGATATAAATATCAAAGTTACTGGGGACAATTCATTAAACAAAAGAAATATGAAAGAACTTATTAATTTAATGTCAAAGTTCGGCGCTTCATTTTTGCCAAAAAAAAAATACTTTTTACCATTAAAAATAATATCCTCGAGTATGCCCATCGGAATAAATTATAAAGCAGGTGAAAGTGCTCAGCTTAAGTCTGCTGTAATGTTTGCTGGATTAAATAGCTATGGAGTTACAACTATAGAGGAAAAAATAAAATCACGTGACCATACAGAAAATCTTTTAATAAAAAATACACAATCAATTAAAATTAAAAAAGGAAATAAGAGAATAATTAAAATTTTTGGAAAAAAAAATTTAAATCCTTTGGATATTAATGTTGGAGGTGACCCCTCCAGTGCAGCCTTTTTTACAGCATTAACATTACTTAATAAAAAATCATTTATAAAAATTAAAAATGTAGGCCTTAACCCTTCGAGAACAGGTTTTTATAAAATCTTAAAAGAACATAAGGCAAAATTAAGATTTATAAATTTAAAAAAAAAAAACAATGAAATTAGCGGAGATATAATAGTGAAAAGCTGTAAATTAAAGCCTATTAAAACTAAAGCCGATATGTATCCAAGCACAACCGACGAATACTTATTGCTATTTTTAATAGCTGCGTTTCAAAATGGTGTGTCTGTATTTGAAGGTATTTCTGGTTTAGCAAATAAGGAAAGTTCCAGAGCTTATGAAATGAAAAAAATATTAAATCAAATCGGAATTAAATGTGTATTGAAAAGAAATCAAATGAAAATTTATGGACAAAAAATGATAGATGCTAGTGAAAAAAAAATTGAAGTTAGTAATCTTCAAGATCATAGAATAGCCATGTGTGCATTTATATTGGCAATCTTAACAAAAGCTAAAACTAAAATTAAGAATTTTGAGACTGTATATACATCCTCTCCTTCCTTTTTAAAAATTATGAGAAATTTAGGTGCAAAATTTGAAATACAAAAGTAAATATTTACAAATATCTTGCGATGGAGGTGCGGCAACTGGTAAATCAACGGGTGCAAAAATGATTTCAAAAAAATATAACTTAAAATTTTTATCTTCGGGATTACTTTACAGATATGCAAGTTATTTAATTTTAAAAAAAAAACCAAAAAATAGAATTAATTTTTTAAAGGATAAATTTAAAAATCTTAATTATAAAAAATTATACAAATTAAATTTACATTCTCAAAAGATATCAGAGTCGTCAGCTAAAATTGCCAAAATAAATAAAATTAGAAATATTTTAAAAAAATATCAGTTAGATTTTGCAAAAAAATACAAAAATTGTTGCATTGAAGGTAGAGATATTTCTACAAAAATATTACCAAATTCAGATGTAAAATTTTTTTTTATTTGTAATTTAGATGTTGCCTCAAAAAGGAGATATAAAGAATTGAAAAAACATAACCCTTATTTAAAATTAAAAGACGTAAAAAAGGCGCTTAGAATAAGGAATATATCAGATATAAAAAGAAAAAACTCTCCTTTACTTAAACATAGAGATTCGGTAGTAATCGACACCGGAAAATTAAGCAAACAAGCTATGTTAAAAAAAATGTCAAAATACTTAGAAAGATTTCTAGCAAGATAATATGTCCAGAGAACAAGAAATTAAAGAGACAAATACATTACACAAAGAATTTCAGAGTCTGTTAGAAAAAGATTTCGAGGACAGAAAGTTAAAGGAAAACGAAATTATCAAAGCGACGGTAACAGAAATTACAAAAAACTTTATTATTGTAGACTGTAAAGCAAAAATGGAAGGAATGATTCCAATTGAAGAATTTAAAAATGATGATGAACTATCTAAAATAAAAATTGGCTCACAAATTGACGTCTACCTTGAAAGAATAGAAAGCTTTAAAGGTGAATTAATTATTTCCAGAGATAAAGCTAGAAAAATGAAAGCCTGGAAAAAATTAGAAAAAGTTTTTGAAACTAAAGAAGAGATGACAGGCTATATAACTGGAAAGGTGAAGGGTGGATTTATTACAACAGTAGAAGGCTTACCTTGTTTTATGCCTTCTTCGCAAATAGACATTAGACCATTAAAAAAAATTGATCATTTATTAAATACACCTGTGAAAGTTATAGCCACTCGATTGGACAAAAATCGTGGAAATGTATGTGTATCTAGAAGAGCAGTCTTAGAAAAAAGTAAAAACGCTGAAATAACAGAAGCATTAAAAAATATAAAAGAGGGAGATATTATTGATAGCGCTATAGTAAAAGCAACAACAGATTGGGGAATATTCTTAGATATAAATGGTATTGATGCATTATTACATGTTTCAGATCTAAGTCATGGAAGAGTAAAAAAACCTGCTGACTTAGTTACAATAGGTCAAAAAATAAAAGTGAAAATAACAAAAATTGATAAAGAAACTAATCGAGTTTCTGCTTCAGTGAAAGCGCTTACAGAGGACCCTTATGAGAATATTGATAAAAAATATAAGATTGGAGAAATTTATGAGGGTGTAGTCACAAAAATTATGGACTACGGATGTTTTGTTAGAATTGAAGATGGAATAGAGGGCCTTGTACATAGTTCAGAATTAGATTGGAAAAATAGAAATGCTAATCCTAATAAAATTCTTTCAGTATCACAAACAATTAAATTCAAAATTGTTAATATTGATAAAGAAACTAAAAGAATTTCTTTATCTTACAAGTCTATTTTGGATAACCCTTGGGAAAAGGTAAAAAATCAAGTTGGTAAACAAAATAAAATGAAAATAAATAACATTACAGATAAGGCAATATTTGGTGAATTAATTGAATCAAAACTTTCCGGAATGTTGCACTATAAAGAAATATCTTATCAAGAAAATATCGATGACCTGAAAAAATTTAAGAAAAACGATATTATTGATGTAACAATATTAGAAGTTAAAGATGAAAAGATCAGATTTTCAAAAAGAGCTTTGGAAAAAGATCCTTTAGATTGGTTTAAAGAAAACAAAAAAAAAGTTGGAGACATCATTACAACTAGAATTCAGGAGGTTTTAAAAACAGGTGTAAAAGTAGCTATAGACAAAGATAAAAAATTAATAGTTACAATCAAAAAAGTGGACCTCGCAAAAGATGCCTCGGATGCAAGACCAGAAGTGTTTTCAAAAGACAACGCTTTAGATGCTAAAATTACTGAACTTGATATAAGCAATAGAAGAGTTAAATTAAGTGTAAAAGCTGCTCAAATAGATGAGGAAAAAACCTTAATTGCAAAATTTGGTGAAGGAGCAACAAAATCTGGGGCTACTTTAAAAGGTATTTTTGAGAAAGCAATTGGAAAAAATAAAAAAGAAAAGTAATTGTCTCGCGCAAAGCTAATAAAACAGCTTAAAGAAAAAAATCCACAACTTAATAGAACCGAGCTTGAAAATATTTTAAATATTTTTTCGGAAAGCATTTCACACAAATTAGGAAATGGGGGTATTGTTGAAATACGAGGACTGGGACGATGGTACTGTAAAAAATTAAAAGAAAATTTCAATGCTAGAAATCCTTCAACAAATGAATTAATTTACAAACCTGAACGGTTTAAGATAAGATTTAGACCATCAAAAAAATTAAATAAAATAATTAACGAATGAAAAAACCAAAAATATTTATAGCTTGCGATACAACAAGTCTAACCAAAGTGAAAGATATTATAAAACAATCAAAAACAAATAAAATCAAAATTGGATACAAATTTGGGTTAGAATTTATGAATTCTAAAAATGGTAGACAATTTGTATCAAAGTTAAAAAATAAGATAATTTTTGTTGATTTAAAATTGAATGATACTGTAAATACTATGTTATCTGCAGTTAAAGCATTAAAAGATCTTAAAATAAATTACCTTACTGTTCATATTTCATCAGGTTTAGCAGCTCTAAAGGCGGTAAAAAAAATATCAGGATCAACAAAAATTATTGGCGTCACAACTTTAACGTCTTTAAATAATAAAGATTTAAAATTAATTGGCTACAATAAATCTGTAAAAAATTTAGTTTCTCAGCAAGCAAGGCTTGCAAAAAAAGCATCCTTAGATGCTTTAGTCTGCAGCCCTTATGAAGTTAAAGCAGTGAGAAAAATTTTTAAAAAAGAAATTATTACTCCTGGTGTACAAATAGGGAAAAAAAATTATGATCAAAAACGTTCTATGGAAGCAAAGAAAGTTAAATCAGACTGGCTAGTAATTGGACGTGCGATTACACAAGGAAATATAAAAAAAAATATCCAAAATCTTTTTACAGAATTAAGATAATGATAATAAAGATTTGTGGTTTAAATCCGATCAGAGACGTTCAATTATGTATAGATTTTAAAGTAGATTACTTAGGTTTTGTTTTTTATGAAAAATCCCCACGTAATATAAATCTAACTGATATAAAAATACTTTCTAGATACAATAAAAAAAATTCTTCTTTTGTTGCAGTAATGGTAAATCCTAGTGATGAATTTATTAAAAAAAATATTTTAGGAAATTTTGATTTTATTCAACTTCATGGATCAGAAAATAAAGATAGGGTTGCTGATATTAAAAACATGGGGTTAAAGGTTATCAAGACAATTAAAGTTAAAGAAGAACAAGATATTGATAAATACAAAGAATTTGATAATGCCGATATAATATTGTTTGATACACCTAGTATGGAAAAATCTTTGGAATTTCCTAAAAGTTTAATTACAAAACTTCCTTTTGGTGCCAAATATGCTTTAGCAGGATCTATCTCGGAAAAAAATTTAGAATATATTAGCAAATTAGGGGTTAACTTTTTTGATTTATCGTCTAGTTTAGAAAGTCAATTAGGTTTCAAAGACCATTTAAAAATAAAAAATTTTATTAAAAAAATAAATGAAATTAAAAATTAAAAAAAATATACCTCTTATCGATCAGCATGATAAACACTTTATGTATGGTGGAAAGTTTGGTGGAAACTTCATACCTGAAACACTAAAAAAACCGATAGATGACCTAACGAAACTATTTGCAAAATTAAGAGAAGATAAAAAATTTCTTAATGAGAGAGATCGCTACTTTAAATCTTATGTGGGTGCTCCAACACCCTTTATAAAATTAGAAAATTTAACAGATCATCTTGGTGGAGCTCAAATTTACGCAAAAGTGGTATCTGAAGCTAACGGAGGGGCACACAAGATTTATAATGCTACAGTTCATTGCTTAATAGCTAAAAAGGCAGGAAAAAAATATGTTGTTGGTGATACAGGTGCAGGCTACGCAGGCAAAATGCTTTCCATGGCTGCTAAAAAATTTGGCCTCAAATGTAAAATTTTTATGGGAGCTAAAGATATTAAAAGACAAAGACCTAATGTTGAAGCAATGAGAAAAAATGGAGCAGAAATAGTTCCTGTTACTACTGGAAGTCAAACACTTGTGGATGCTGTAAGCGAATGTATGAGATACTGGGTTTCAAATTGTGACACCACCCATATGTGCGTTGGATCAACGGTCGGTCCCAACATATTTATAAAAATTTGTGCTTGGAGCACTGCCCAAATTTCAAGAGAATTAATTGAACAAGTTAAAGATGAATTCGGTAAAATTCCTGAAAAACTTAAATTGATAAATTGTGTTGGTGGAGGTAGCTCTGCAGCAGGTTTTTGGAATGAATTTATGGACACCCATGCAGAGTTTATAGGTGTTGAAGCAGGAGGGCCAAAAAACAGTAAACTTCATGCGGCACCTTTAACCAATGGATCAAAAATTGGAATACTCCATGGTGCTGCTCAATATGTAATACAAGATAAAGAAGGCCAAATAGGATCAACTGAGTCTATTTCAGCTGGACTTGACTATCCTGGAATTTCTCCTTTGCATTGTTTTCTTAAAGATACAAAAAGAGCTAAGTATACTTCAGCAAGTGATGAGGATGCTTTAGAAGCCTATCGATTGGTTTCTAGACTTGAAAATATTTCTCCGTCGCTAGAACCATCGCATGCTTTTGCAGAAGCAATTCGAATTGCTCCAAAATTAAAATCCTCAGAGGTAATTATTGTTAATTCTTGTGGCGATAGTCTAAAAGACAAAGATATAATTAAACAAAGATTAGGCTGTTATACAAGATGAAATCAAAAATTGCTTTAGCGTTTGATAAGTGTAGGAAAGCAAAAAGGCCTGCTTTAATAACCTATACCGTTGCAGGAGACAATACAAAAAATAATTCTTTAAAAATACTTAATAAAATTTCGAAACATGCAGATATTTTAGAACTTGGTTTTCCTCATAACACGCCGATAGCTGATGGTGGTCAAATACAAGGTAGTTCACATCGGGCTCTTAAAAATGGAATTAAATTAAAAGATGTTTTTCAAATCGTTAAAAAGTTTAAAAGAATTAATCCTTATAAACCTGTAATATTAATGGGCTATTTTAACTTAATTTATCAAAATGGTGAAAATAACTTTTTAAATAGCTGTAGGTCATCAGGAGTAGATGGTTTAATAATTGTTGATCTTCCTTATCCTGAAAATAAAAAATTTGCCAATAAATGTAAAAAAAAATCAATAAATTTTATACAACTTTTATCTCCCACTACTTCTAGAGACAGAATGAGGAAAATTATTAAAGATTCACATGATATGATTTATTACATATCTATGTTATCAACTACGGGTGGGAAGTTAAAGGTTTCTCCTAAAAAGATTCTTCAGAACTATAATATAATCAAAAAAATTAACCCTAAAAAAAACCTTGTCATTGGATTTGGAATTACTGATAAGACAATATCTTCACTAAAATCAGCTAATGGACTCGTTGTGGGCAGTATGTTGTGTAAAACAATAACAAATTCACTCAAAATGGGACAAAATCCTGTCACAAAGTTAGATCAAGTTTGTTATAATCTAAAAAGAAAAATAATATGAATTGGATCACAAAATTTATTAAGCCAAAAATAAAGTCTCTTTTTGAAAAAAAATCATCAAAAATTGAAGAAAATCTTTGGGCAACATGTGGTTGTAAAAATTTAATTTATAAAGAAGATTTAGAGTCCAATCAAAAAGTTTGCCCTAAATGCGGTGCTCATCATAAATTAACATGTCGTGAAAGATTTGAAACTTTTTTTGATAATAAAGAATTTCAATTAATTGAAACACCATTGCCTAAAGATGATCCATTAAATTTTCAAGATAAAAAAAAATACTCTGATCGTTTAAAAGCTGCTCGTAAATTAACCGGCCAAGATGATGCTGTTCTAGTTGCAAAAGGAAAGGTTCAAAATATTGATATTGTAGCTGGATCACAAGATTTTAGATTTATTGGTGGGTCGTTTGGTGCAGCTTCAGGTGAAGCTTTTATTGCTGGCGCTCAACATGCCATTGAAAATAATATTCCTTACATATTCTTTAGTTGTTCTGGTGGCCAACGAATGATGGAGTCATCTATTGCATTAATGCAAATGTCTAGAACAGCCTTAGCTGTAAATGAATTAAAGAAAAAAAATGTTCCTTTCGTTGTAGTTCTTACAGACCCAACAACAGGTGGTGTAACTGCTTCATGGGCAATGTTGGGTGATATTTTAATTGCTGAACCCAAAGCTACAATTGGCT
>Ga0209666_1003304_pt1 | contig 11777 bp, 5 predicted proteins | sample SaaInlV_125m_DNA_FD_184679 | JGI IMG/M metagenome (GOLD analysis project Ga0209666, IMG submission 184679) | Marine microbial communities from expanding oxygen minimum zones in the Saanich Inlet - Saanich Inlet SI037_S3LV_10m_DNA (SPAdes)... | ecosystem: Environmental > Aquatic > Marine >...
GAGCGCGAGCTGGAAGCCGCGGGCGCCACCCCGCTCGAGGTTCGCAAGCTCCGCGCGGCGCGTGCGGACGCGGAGGCCAAGGCTGACGCCTCGTACAAAGCCGCGGAGGACGCCGCGGTCAAGGCTCCCTTCGACCAACAGAATGAATGGATGGACGAATACCGCGACTCGTCCAAGCCGTCCACCGCGAGCGGGTCCTCCGGTAAGGCCATCGCGTCCGGTAAGGAGATCAACGCGGCGCGCGATGCCGTGGACGCCACGCGTACCGTCCCGCCCGTCGTCCGCGCCAAGGCTGTCTCCGCGCCCAGGACCAGGCGCGCGGTGTCGGCGAGGCCGAGCGGTAGCGGCGGCGTCGACTACCTCGGCGCCGGCGAGAGTCACGGCGACGGGCTGCCCCGGCCGGGGGTCATCGTGCGGCGCAAGACGTCGACCGTGCCCCAGCCGTTCTCGTTCGAGATGAGGGACAGGAACAAGCCGAAGTCCATCAGCGAGCAGAGGATGGAGCAGGATCTGGCGTTCGAGGCTGAGATGGAGAGAGCCGAGCTCGCGAAGCAGTTTCGCGCAAACGACATCCCGCGGCACATCTTCGAGTCCAGGTACCAGAAGATGCTCGAGAAGGAGGAGATGCGCCGTGAGGAGCGCAGGCTGAGCCGACGCGCGGCGCTGGTGGAGACGGAGCAGCCCTTCTCGTTCCACACCCGGGACGAGCAGAAGAAGAAGGAGGAGGAAGCCGCCGCCGCGGAGCGAGCCCGGAACCGAGCCAAAAAGTTCCAAAAGCCGTTCAAGGCGAAGGACATCCCGGCGGCGGTAAAGACGCCCAAGCTCGCGGCGCTGGAAGAGGAGGCGCGGCGGCGGAAGGAGGAGGCACGAGCCGCCGCGCTGGCCAAGCTCGCCGAGGTCAAGGCGCCCGCCGCGGCTGAGCATAAGCACGGCGACGTTCACGACTCGGCGTCGAAGAAGAAGCAGTGGTCGTTCAAGCCCGCGCCCATGAAGCCCGTGCCCGACTTTGACGCGCTTCACGACAAGTTCTTCCGCAAGCTCAAGTCCGCGAGGGCGTCCAAGCCCACGACGGTCCCCGAGGAGTTCAGGCTCCACGAGAAGGACGCCAAGGCCAAGGCTGCGGAGCTGAGGAAGATCAAGAACGACATACGGCAGGACGAGCACCTGCCCGAGGTGCGGTGGCCGTTCGCATCCTTGCGCGCCAAGGTCAACTCTAAGCCCCCGCCCGCGTTCACCCCGCCCAGCGACGATTTCCTCCGCAAGAACGAGACCGTCGCGACCAAGCTCAGGCGGCAGGCTGTCGTCAAGGCTAGGAAGGAGGGTCACTTCAGCACCAAGGCTGAAAAGGAAGCTTTGGAGGCGACGCAGCGCGACAGGGATAACAGGCGAAGGGCGGCCGCCTGGGCCAAGGCGCAGACGGACGTCGCGGGCAAGAAGGCTCTCGACTTTGGCCGGTCGTCAATGCGCGGCGGGGACCAGCACACCAAGGCGAGACACGCGCAGCAGGCGACGCTGGCCAAGGAGACTGTCGAAAAGGTGCTCCTGGAGACTGGAGTGTACACGTACGTGGAGGAAGGGTCCGTCGTGTAACTGATATATATACCAGCGATAATCACATTTCATCAATACACGTGTGACACAGTCTAGAAGAAGGCGGCCTGCGCGAAGCCCGCGACCATCCCGAGAAAGGCGCCGACTAGGATCAAAGTGAGCTCGTCTTCCTGGAACACCGGGTGCAGCACGCCCTCGAACTCCTGCCCGCTCAGCTGCTGCATCTTCTGCTTCAACGTCTCCTCCAGGTCGAGCGCCTCGTCACTGTACCCGTACACCGACGGTAAGTGCGAGGGGAGGTCCGCGGCGACACGAGCCACCACCGCGTCCTCGCACCGAGCCCACGCCTTCGGACCCATCGCAATCGACGCCGCGCAAATCAATCTGTTGGCCGCTCTCGCCTTACCCACCTGCTCCCGGGTCTTACGCTCCAGTATCTCCTTGAACACCTTCTTCGTCGTATCCGCGGTGAGAATCTCGCGCCAGATCAACTCGGCGGTGAGAATTCGCTCACGAAGGAGCTGCGCGAACTCCCCGCTCACCTCTTGCTGCCGGCGGATGAAAGCGCCGTGGAGAACAAAGCCAAACGGGAGCTTCACCGGCTCGACGGGCTCGAACATGAGCTTGAGCGCGAGCCAGTCGGTGGCGTACCCCACGAGCGCGCCGCCGACGGCGAGGCTCCACCACGGGTCCCACACGAGCCACTGCGCCATCTGGATGATGCCGAAGAGGAAGCCAAAGTATAAACCGCTCCGCCGGATGAACACGAACTCCTCCTTCCCGCACCGCTGGAACAGCTCGATGATGATCTTCTTATCCCTGCACATGGCGCCCACGACCTGGGTCTTGACGTCCCACACCTCCGGGACCCGCTCCTGCATCTCCCCGAGCACCTCCGCCACGAGCTCCTTGCCCTGCTCCCTCGCCAGGTTCCGCCCCCAGTTCACAACCGGGTCCGGCACCGCTCCGAGGACGCCGCTGGTGCCCACCCACTCCAGCGCGCCCCCCTTGGTCTTGGCCACGTCGTTCACCACCCCGCCCGCGATGGAGTCGATGCCCGGGGTGAGCAACTCGCCGCACTTGGCCTTGTCCAGCCGCCCGAACACCTCCCTCACGTCGAGCAGCCTCTTGGTCATGAGGTCCACCATCGTGGTGCTCATCTTCTCAACCTTGCACGGGACGATGCCCTGCCACCCGATGAGTCCCGCGGGGGTGTCCGGCCACCGCTTGATGTTCAGACCGATGTACTCCTCCGGTGAGAAGATCATCTTGACCGCGAGCGCGTTGGTGATCCAGTTGACGACGCCGGCGACGATCGGAATGGCGCAGTAGAGCGCCCACTGGGACCTGAATTTCACCGCAGCCTCCGCCGTCTTGAGCTGGACCCACGACTGCGTTGTCGGCGCGGGGTCCGCCTTACCCTTGCCCTTCTTCCCCGAAGCTTTCGCGGGCTGGGGCTTGGCCGAGAGCTCGGCGATCGCGCGGTTGTGAGCGCCTGATCCGGACGCCCCCGCACCGCGATCGGTCGAACACGGTTGTTGACTAATCGTCGACGTCGACGGGGTGCCCGCGAATGCGGGCTGGGCCCGGGCGATGTTGACCATCGCCGCGACCCCTAGCGCCGTGCCGAGGGTCAGTCTCCACGCCGGGGTGTGACCCGCGTGCTCGCGCGGGTCGCACCACCCGGACTCCGTCCATCCCGCGCGCTCATCCCCGCCCGTGCCGGAGACGGCCCCGACCGTGCCGTTCGTCTTGGCGCTCGGCCGAATCACGCGCCGCCGCGCGGTCGTCACTCGTACCCGCCGCGAGATGACGCGATGGGGCGCGAGATGATGGCGCGCATAGGCGAGGTCCGCGGACCCGGCCACCGCGAGCATCTCGACTAGGCTCGGAGGATGCCCGGAGCACGACGCTGGTGCCGTGAAATTTGCACAACTGTTCCCAAGCCAAAATATGAATGGAAGGGTTGAAAATAGCTCAGAGAGGGTTTAGCCAATCAGAAACGCCTATTTTGCCGACGTGGCAAACGATTCTTACTTGAAATAAACTCACTGCGCTTGTCGCAACCATCACGTTCCTCCGCAGCTTGGCTTAGGAGAGGCGACGGACTTGGAGGAAAGGGGCGCGTCGCTCGAGCGTTCGTTTATCGAATTCACTATTAAAGGTCTTCTAATATTGCTCTATGGCCTTTTACAGCAATTGGTCTTACACTTGGAAAGTAAACACACCGAGGAGCCGCGCTTATTATCAGCGGGCTCGCTGCTGATGGTACACACACACGTTGGTCTTGAAGTACACAATGGCGGGGCGCCCGACTCGACGTCCCCACGTTCCACAAATTTCGGATGAACACCCAGTTCACCCCATTTCATCATTTCATCATTTCATCATTTCATCCCCCCCCCCTTGATCCGTAAATTCCTAAACCCGTTCATCAGAAGCTCACGAAGCACTCGTTGCCGATGCAGCAGGTACCGTTGATGTCGCAGACGACGACGTTCGCCTTGCTGCGCATGGCGGGCACCGGCACGATGCGCCAGCTCTGGAGGAAGCTCTTCCTCTTGGGCGCCTTCGCCGCGAGCTTGGCGGTGGCGTGCACCATGCTGGAGAGGGGCTTGAGCGCGGCGGGTGCGATGAAGCCGGCGGAGTCCACCGCGACGGCGCACTCCTCCGACTCCATAGCCGCCGACATCTCCGCCTTGTGCAGCTCCTCCATGCGAGCGGACACGTCGGTGAAGAGCGCCTGCCTGAGGAGTAGGAGGGTCATGAAGCGCTTGTTCGCGTGCGTCTCGAAGCGGTTCACCCTCGCCAGGCCCTTCGCAAACGCCACCCTCGCCCACGCGCCCCACGCAAACGTCTCAATCGCCCAGGGGTTGGAGACGGGCGCCTTGGTGGTTGGCACGAAGGGCTGCGCGTCAGCCTTGAAGGTGGACGAGGCGCTGGACTCGGCCTGCGCGGCGACAGCCTGCGCGATGGCGGCGATGCGAGCCGCCGCGGTTTCCTTCTCCTCGACCGCGACAACCTCCTCCTTGGCAACCTTGGCGGTTGTCCAGCTGTTGGACTGCTCAGCCCTGGAGCCGGTCTTCTCCCACCTCCACCTCTTGCTCTCCGCGGGGGAGAGCTTGGGCTTGTCGAGGTTGACCTCGTCGACAGCGGGGACCGACGGGGGCAGTGCCACCTGCGTGGCGGCGCCGCTGCGGTTCCCCGAGGCGGACTCCCAGAGCTGCGTAAACTCGAATGGTTTGAGGTAGGAGTGGCCGTACACGAAGCGGCCGGCGGGGAGGTGCGCGAGGTGGACGCCCGCGTGCTTACCCACGAGGGTGCGCGCGCGGGGAGTCGCGGCGACGACGACGACGCTGCCGTCCTCGGCGTGGCCGAAGGAGAGCGGAGCGCTGCGGGGAGTCCACGCGAAAAACGCGCGGGCGGATTCGTCAAAGCACGCGAGTGAAAAGGCGTGGCCTTCGTCGTTGTACTGCTTGAGGAGGGCCCTGAGGGCGTGGGCGCGGTCGCGGGGATCGTGGATGTACCTGTCGCGCTCGGCGATGAAGGCGTCCACGACGCGCTCGGCGAGGAGCGTGTGCGAGAAGAGCGCGATGGAGACCCCTTTCTTGCAGAGGAGCTGCACGCGGCTCGGGCGCTTGGCGGCCATACCTCCGCGGGAATCCTGGACGACCACGGAGTGCGCCGGCATCATGTCGGCGAAGACGGTGGACTCGGAGTCGTTGGGGGTCTCGTTCTCGTCCTTGGGGCGGACCTGGAGCATGAAGAGCGCGTCCTTGAACAGGCCGTCGGCCTGGACTTGCTGGGGTTCTTCCAAATTAATAGCGGGCATGTTGACGACGGGCGTGTGGGTGGTGCGTGATGTCAAACACGGATGCGGAACGCGTGTGCGTTGTGTGTGCACTTAAGTGTGCGGGATTGCGACTCGGGATCCGAGTCGCCGTGTGCGGGTACGTGCGAGGGCTGGACCGACGCGCGTCTGTGTGCTTGAAAAAGTGATGGCAAATGGCGGTTCGCGGCGGCTTTTTTGCCGTAAAAATGAAAATCGCTGAGTCATTCGATTCATTCCGGCGTTTTGATTGGTCGCGGTGGATACTCTCTCGAATTGGACTAATGAGACGTGAATGAGAGACTGAATGACACATGAACCCCGATTTCTACGGGCTGGGAAGTTTCACGCAGATTGGGCGGGAATTTAACCGTCAATGTCCAATAAATGCACTTTTTACAATCTGCTTCGTCGCGGATCGAGCGCGAACCAGCAGCCGCGCATCGCGCTTGTCCCGAACCGTCGTTTGTCCGTTTGCGTTTGCGCGCCTTTGGGATTTCTCGTCAGAGAGTGCAATCGGGTTATTTCGTGCAATCGACGTGCCGTGCTGCGGGACTCGCTCATCGACACACTCGGCCGCGGGCAGTGCGCTTTCCCTTCGTGTGCTTCCCGCACGCACGAATCGGCCGTCCCGCCCGGCGTATCCTCACTTCGCGCCTCTCCCGTAGAAGCTTACGATGAGCTACCCGTGTGCCGCTTCCGAGTGCACGAACGTGGGCACGAAGAAGTGCGCGACGTGTCGCGTGGTGTCCTACTGCTGCAAGGAATGCCAAAAGAAAGACTGGAAGACGCACAAGAAACAATGCGCCGCACTCGCGATGTCCCCCGGCGGTGCGACGTACCGTGAGGTGTACAAAGACAAGGAAGGCGTGCACGTCTTTGAGGACATGGAGAGCGGGAGGAGTTTCACGCTCGGAGCCGCGGGAGACAACTCGGTCCCGGCGGTGCAGTTCGCGATGCAGATGATCCGCGACATGCAAGGGTTCACGGGGCCGTACACGATACAGAGGATCGTCAACGGCAAGCCGGTGACACCGCCGCCGCCGCACAGAATGGCCGTCGGAGACGAAGTCCTCGTCGCCATCGGGCAGGAATCCTTCCAACCCCCGTACACGGACGGGTGGAAGCGAGGCGTCGTGCGCAGCCTCGGGGACGAAAACAAGGGCGACGCCTTCGCGTACAAAGTAACCCTGACGGATGGATCCGTCGTGCCCGCGCACAGGGACGACCCTGATTTCGTCCGCCGGGTGGACGAGAGCGAGGAGGGCAAGGCGATTCGCTTCGACGTGGGAACGGAGGTGGAGTGCCGGATCGGACCGAGCATGTGGACCCGGGGCGTGGTTCGGCAGCGAAACGCGGAATATCCGGGCTGGGGAAGAGGCTGGACCGATGACGGAGAGGAGCACCCGGGTTGGCAGGGGCCGAAAGACACGATGGCGTACATCGTGACGCCCGAGGGCAAAAGTTTCAACGAAAATGCAAATGATCCCTACTCTACGTTGTCGGTGCCCGCGGACAAGGACGACTACATTCGGGCGTGGGAGCCGAGGGTACAGGGTTTAGGGTAGTGTCCGCGAGTAGCGTGACGCGTTATTCATACGAGTCGATACGTCGTTTGTTGCTATTCAATCTACTAGAGCTAACCTACCGCTTCCCTCGATGATCGTTTTCATCGTCAATCCCGCATCGTCAGCGCGTTCACGCGCTCCACCAGCGCCTCGCTCGCCCCGCTCTCGACGCCCACTCTCAGCAGCCTCCCGAGCGCGCCGGCGCACGTTCCAGCGGCGACCTCGTCGCTACTTTCATCAGCCGCGTGCAGCACCCGCGCCAGGCTCTCGACGATGCCGGGCGCGGCGGCCAAAACCGCGGCCGCGCCATCCGCGCCACCCGCCAGGTGCGCGATGGCCGCCGCCGCGTACGTCCCGACGACCGCCCCGGGCACCAACGCGGACCGCAAGCCGGAGACCAGCCCCGGGACGGCAATCATCCGCGTCCGTTCCGCTCCGGGGCCGACGTGTTCGGCGAGAGCGCACGTCGCCGCAGCCGCCGCCGCCCTCGCGCCGTCCTCCCCGAGCAGCAACACCCGCGCCAGCGATCCGAGCGCGTCGTTCGGGTGGGAGACGATGACCCTGGCGGCCACGCGCGAGGTGGCGAGGTGGAAGATGAACCGGCACGCCCGCGTCTGAAAGTCGTCGTACGGTGCCTCTATTTGCACACACGTACGCATCATCAGGAACGAACACGACCGGGGGTTAATCGACGGATCCATCGCGATCCGGTCCGTGTCCCCGTCGATCCGCGCGCACGCGATGATCCCGCCCAGGATACCCGCGCGCTCGCCAAGTATACCCAAGGTCTGCGTTTCGTCCAACGCCCCCGCGGATACGAGCGAGCCGAGCGCCGCCGAGGCGTACGCGCCGGCGAGTTCGCTCGATGAATCCTCCGAGGCGATTCCAATTTTCCCGTCGACGCGTCTCGCCGCGACCGCGGCGGCGGCGTGGACGCGGCCTATGAGCGCCTCGAACGGCTCGGGCGACGCGACAGCCTCTGTACACTCGGTGACAGTCGCGAGCGACGCCAACGCGGCGGTGGATTCGACGCCGGCGTCCCTGTCCGAGTCGGCGGAAGAAGTCTTTGCATCCTCGGGACCCCGGGATCCGAGCGAGTTATTAGACGAGACCGGTCCGCGTGAGTTTGGTCCGCGCGAGTGGTTCGGGGTTCCCGTCCCACTCGCGGCCTGCGAGGAGAAGACGTGCGCGTTGTCCGGGTGCGCGAGTTTCGCGAGGCCGCGCGCGAGTCGTTTGTACCCGTCCAGCCGGTCCCCCGCTAGCGCCTTCACCGCCCCGGCGCCCGCGTCCGCGAGTGTGGCCACGAAGGCGGCGGCGCTCGCGGCGACCGCGACCGCCGCGCGTGATGGACCTTGCGGCGTCGAGTACGCCGGGCCGTGCTCGATAGCCTCGAGGACGCATGTCGCGCAATCCGTCGCCGCCGACTCCAGGGATGAAACGTCGACGGCTTCGTCCCCCGCGAGGGCGGTTAACGACTCCAAGCCGCACACCTGCGCGACGGGATCCACGCCCACGCGTCTCGAGCTGACGAATGCCTTGGCGATGGCGTCCATCGTTGGACCCGCGCGCGCCATGGACAAGGTTTTGCGGGTCTGCGCGTCCGCGGCTAGGTTGGCGAAGACGCTCAGGACGTACCTCCGAAGCCTCGCGTCCTTGTCCGCCATCGCCCTGTTCGCCGCGGCGGTGATCGCGTTCAAGGTCCCGGGCGTGTTGGCGAGTGACTCGAGGGACGATGGGTCGTCACTCAGGTTCACCAGACATCCCACCGCGGCGTGCCTCTCCCCGACCGAGTTGGACCCGAGCGAGACGAGAACCTTTGCGAGAAACCCAGGCGTCGATCGAAGCGCCCTCCTCCCCGCGGCGGTCAGCGCCAGGTTCCTCGCGGCGCCCGCCGCCATCTCCCTCGCCGCGCCAGGTCGTGGCCCGCCGAGGAGCCGCGCGAGGCCCGGGATCAACCCGGGCGCGGGCGCGAGTAACCCCGCGCTCGCGGTGTGAGCCGCGATGTTCCCGACGGCGGATGCCGCGTGCGCGAGCAACGCGGCGACCGACTCCGTTTCGTCGTCGATGGCACCCGCGTGCAGGGCATCTACGAGCGCCGACACCGTCCCTTCGGTGGATACCACCCTCGCGGCCACCGCTGGGACGCGCGTGAGCAGCGCGACGGCGGCGGCGGCGGGAAGCGCGCCCTCGATGTCACCAAGCGCGCCCTCGATGTCACCCTGGATGTCCCCCTCGGTTCCCGCTTTTCTCGCGCCGCGGAGCAGCTCGGTCAAACCGGCGAGTACGCCGTCTGCGGTGCACACAGCGTTGGCGCACCGAACCGCGCGTGATTCATCCCGCGAGACGGTCGCGCCGCTCAGTACCGCGCCCAACGCGCCCGCCGCGGCGACCCGCGCGGCTCGCGCGGACTCCCGGTCCACGCTCTCGTCGCCCCCCGTGGCCAGCAGGGCTGCAAGCGAGGCAATGGCACCCTCCGTCTCTTCCACATGCCACGCGCCGTCGCCCTCGGCCAGGCACGCGCTCCACAGCGCCCTCGCCGCGGAGATTCGCTCCACCGGGCCCAGACCCGGGCCACCGCGGCACATGCGCGCGAGGCCCAAGATCGCGCGCGGGTCCGCCAACGCCGTCGGCGCTGGAGCCTGTAAAACAAACACGACGTCAGTCATTCAGTCAATTGCCCATACGTAAATAAAAAAAAACTTACCACTGAGCAAATCGCGGCGAATACGTCAGCCGCGACGACCCGTACCCCGTCCGCACCGGCGCTGGCTTTATGCCAGGACGCTGGCTTTATGGACGATTCCCTGGTTGGTGGAGATGATTTGGCGTCGCGGGTATCGCGCTTCGGTACGTCCTCGTCGCCGTACGTGACCTTCCGCGGGGTCCTGGCCGATTCCTGATCGGTGGGATCCGCGTTGGGTTGCATCCCGAGGACGCTCTGCTTGCGGTGGTGCCCGGTGGCCCCGTCGCGGTCCTTGAACGCGGACGCGAGCAGCGCGCGAGTGGATGGCACCGGGGCCGTGCACACGAGCGTCCTGTCCGCGGCGGCGCACATCCTCGCGTGCGTTCGCTCGTCGAGGAACCCGGCGAGAGCTGCGGGGGCGTTTTTAATCCGAGCCAGCCGACCCGGGACTGTGTGGGGCAGCCGCCGTGCCACCTCCGCGAGGGTTCCGAGCGCCGCGGCCGCCGCGATCGCGGCGTGGCCCGCGGACATGTCGGTCTGGGCCCTCATGGACACCGGCGGGGACCCTCCGGCGACGCCCCCGGCGCCCCCGGCGGACCCCTTGGCGCGGCGGACGGAGCCCAGGATGCCGAGGCCCGGCAATGGTGCCACGTCCCCTCGCTCGACGACGGTGACGAGCGCGGGAAGCGCACCGCGTGCATCGGCGATCATCGTCGCGAGGCGATCGGTCCCTTCGTCCGAGGCACCGGCGATCCACCGGAGAGCCTCCGTGCACGCCGCCGTGAGCCTCGCGGGGGTGGACCCCGCGGCGCAGACGGTGGACACCAAGGCGCGGACTACTCGCTCCGCCGTCGACGTCGCCTGCGCATTCCCCGACTCGATCTCCGACGCGGTACGCGTGACGTGCCGCCCGAGCACGCGCGCGATGGCGATGCGGCACTCCAGGCGCGCGCGAAAGACCGGTGAGTCGTCCTTGTTGGAGTCGGCGGCGGCTGAAGTTTGGCCGGCGGGGTCATCGGGCCCGGGGCCTCCCGGGGTGGCGATGGTGAGCCCGCCACCCCCGCGACGCGCGCGTAACCCGGACACCGGTGGCGTCGGCGGCGTGGACGACGTATTTGTCGACGATCTCGGCGCCTTGTTCGAGCCCGCGGGAGCTCCTTCGAGGAGATCGATCATCCCCGCCGCCGCCTCCTGGAGTAAGTCCATCGGGAGCTGGGGGGACTCGGGGCCGGCGGCGGAGGTCTCCGGCGCGGGTGCGCACCACACGGCGAGCGCACACGCCGCGTGCGCCGCGAACCACATCGTGTTCGCACCGTGCTCGTCACCTCCTCGAACGCCGTCCCCGACCCCACCCACCCCGTCGACGGGACCGGCCGAAAGCTTTGAAAGCTGTTCACCTTTGAAAGCTGAGGCGGCGAGGGTGAAGAACCCCCCGGAAGAACCCCCATCGTCCGTCGCGAGGGATCGCGCGAGGAACGGATCCGCCGCGGCGAGCCGGCCGAGCGCGCGCATCGCGGAGACACGAGGGTCACGCTCGCCCAGCTCGCACGCGTCGAACGATGCGTCCCGCGTGTAGGACGACGATTGAAGCGGATCCGGGACTGCTTCAATCGCCGCCGCCAACCCGCGGAGCAGCCCGACGGACATCCTCCCGCCCCTCAGCTCGCTCATGACCACCACGCGCACCCGCGGGGTCCACGCGAGCTCGGACACGACCGCGGATGCACCCGCGGCCGCGTTTCTGCGCGCCATGGCGTCGCCCCGCCCGCCCCCGAACGACTCGGGCTCCAGAGTTAACAGCGTCAACGCCCGGGAGACGGACTCGAGCACGCCGTCCTCCGCGGCGATGTCCCCGCGCGATTCGTCGTCATCGGCGGCGGCGGCGAGCTGCGCGAGGAACCAAGCTGCGGACGCGACGGCCTCGATGGCCTCGGATCCATCAGGACGGCGTTGAAGCGCGTCGACGACCGCGGTGACGGAGTCGACGGACCAGATCGCGTCAGCCGCGTCGGAGCCCACCGGCGGCGGCGCCGTCGCCACCAACCTGCGAAGCACCCTCGCGGCGCATGCGGACACCCGCGCCGGGTGAGGCGGGCGCATCAACGCGAAGAGCGCGGTGACCGCGGTGGCGTGCGACGCGATCGCG
>Ga0209666_1003306_pt1 | contig 11775 bp, 4 predicted proteins | sample SaaInlV_125m_DNA_FD_184679 | JGI IMG/M metagenome (GOLD analysis project Ga0209666, IMG submission 184679) | Marine microbial communities from expanding oxygen minimum zones in the Saanich Inlet - Saanich Inlet SI037_S3LV_10m_DNA (SPAdes)... | ecosystem: Environmental > Aquatic > Marine >...
GCGATGCGAAAAAAAACACGCGCACGCCGGCTGGTGCAGCGCCCAGCGCGGCCGCGTCGAGGTGTTTCGAACGCGCGCGAGGTGTGGAATCGACTCGGCACGCGTCGCGCGTGTCGTGCGGCCCGCGCGGCGCCTGGAGAGCGAACGTGCGGGCCGCGCGGAGGCGTCGTCCGGGGGCGAAAACCCTCGGGCGGGCCCGCTTCGCGATCCCGCACGGTGGCGATGCGATGATGGCCGGGAACGTACCGCCTGGCGGTGCTTGGCTTCGCCCTTGCGCTTGGAGGTGTTCGAGGTGAAAACAGACCCCGCACCCTTACGCTGTCCCCGGATGATACGCCCCATCCTGGATGATGGCTAGCGTTCGCGCGCTAGTCAAAAGAGGGAGAGCCGCGGCGGGATGCCGGCCTTTTCACAAGTCAAGCTAGGGCTTAGTCGGAGCGGACAAAACTGCGTCTCCGGCCATTCTTGACGAAGCCGCACGTGAGAGGTATGGTAAGTAGTCCGATATTTTGGTTTTGCTTTTTTTTCGTATGGGAAAACAGAGAGACGATCCGGAGCGCGAAAATTATGATCTCGGTCGGTCGCGATCTTCCCACAACACTGACAGGAAAGAAAAGAGCAGCTCCTCCGGCAGTCCGGGGCCGTTCTTCCGGACCGTTAAAAGCAGGCCTTGTCAACAACGACACTTTGCGTTCCGACACGCGCGCACTTCCGTTCGCGCGTCTCGACCTCTGGACGCCTCGCGATGGCCGTGGGCACCCCTCCCCGGGATGCCCCCCCCGGCGTGTCCCCCGCGCGCGCGACCACGCCAGGTGCGAGCCCGGGCGCGCGCGCGCCCAATGCGACCCCGCCGTCGGCTGTTCCCGAGACGCCTCCCGAGCGCTTCGGGTCTCCCGATGCCGCGGGCGCGCTCGCGCCCGGGGGCGCGTCGCCCACCATCCGGGGCGACAAGTTCGCGCCCGTCTCGCCGCAGAGCGCGGGCTCGCCCGCGTCGCCGCACCTCACTCAGGGCGCGCCCGGCCACGTCGCCCGGGTGGTGGACTGGGCCGAGCGCGAGGCGCAGGGCGAGCTCCTGTCCTCCTCTCAGAAGCGCTCGGACCGAAACAGACGGTCCAAGAGCGGTTCGCTGACGAGCAGCGTCGTGGGCGGGTTCGCCGCGGCGACCAGCGGCGCGCTGGAGCGCCTTCGCGCCTCCCGGAACGCCCCCGAGACGCCCGTGATGCCTCCGAAGACCAGGCGCAGCCTCCGCGACGCGCTCCCCGAGGAGCAGGAGGAGGAGATCGCGCTCGCGCGCAGGATGAGCCCGCTCGCGCTCGACGACCCGTTCCCGCCGACTCTGGATCCGTCGTCGACGTCCGCGACGCGCGCCTCCGACGCGGGGAAAAACCTCAGCGCGGACCTGGTGGAGGTGACCGTGGACCCGTACGACTTCGACGCGTTCGCGGAGGAGGTGGAGAAGGCGACGGTCGCGCGTAAAAGCTCGCCGGCTCCGCCGCCCATCGGCTCGCCTGATGATTCGTCCGCCGTTCCCGAGACGCCCGAGTCGTTCGCGCCGGCGGACGACGACGCGAGAGAAGCCGTTTCGCCGACGCCGAGCCCCTCCGCGGGGCCGGCGATCGCCTCGAGCCCCGCGCTGGACGAGCCTGCGAGCCTCGGGAACCGCGAGGAGGCGACGCGCGGCTCGGAGTCTTCCGCGGAGGACCGCCGCGCCGACGAGGAGGCGCGCGCGCGCGCGCAACTTGTCGCCGCCGCCGCGGCGACGAGCGTCTCGCCGGTGTCCCGCGTGGACGCGAACGCGCGCGAGGTGGTGGTGACCGTCGCGGAGACGGACGAGCGCGCGAAGGAAAACGCGGAGGGCGACGACGGCGCGAACGGCGGTTCCGGCGGCGGTCCGGTTCCGAGAGTTTTTCCGCTTCGCCCGAGCGATTTGGCCAGCAACGCGTACCGGGTCACCGAATCGCGCGCGGCGATGTTGCTCCCGAAGCGGTCCGCCGCGCCCGTCCCCGCGCCCTCCGCGCAGAAGAAGCACAAGGCGCGGAATCTGGCAAACGACGCGAAAAAAACGGGCGGCCACGACGGTCTGACCGCGGTGATGACCCCGCTCCCGATCAGCAAATCCGTCCTCGACCGCATCGACGCGCTCGGCCCCGAGATGCAGCCCGCGCAGAAGTACATCTTGCTTCTCGGCATCGCGTTAGATTTTTACGCCAAGACGCAGCTGATCCGCGAACTACGGCGGTTCGCGCTCATGGGCGACAACGGCGGGTGGGGCTGGTTCGCCGCTGTGTTTCTGTTCTTCCTGCTCTCGGGGTCGGCGACGACGGCGTACTGGCTTTTACACTACCCGATGCCGACGCCGCGGGAAATAGAGGAGCTCTCCGGGAAAAACGCGACGCGGGTGTTTGGTTTCACGAAACTCGACTTCAAGAAGATGGTGAGAACCGCGGGCGCGGTGGCGTCGATGTGCCAGCTCGGCACGGCGTTCGCGGCGTGGCGCGCGTTACGAGTGAAGGACTTAAGACAGAGGAAAGCCGAGATGGATCTGCGGGGCATGCAGCTGGTTGATACCGTGTTTTTGTTACTCCCGGTGGCCACGCTGCAGGCGTACGTCGGCATGAAGTGCTCGTCCCCCGAGCTCGTGTGTCCCGGCCGATCGGGGTTCGACACTTTGTTGTTCCTCGCCGTGCTCGGCGCGATCACCTCCGCGACGCTGTGCTTCGTGTCGTTGGACCTGCACGAGAAGCCGCCGTCGCTCACTTGGAAACAGTATTGGCGCGCGCACAAAGCGCACCTCAGCGAGACCGTGGCGAAGAGCGCGTTTCGGTTCCTCGAGCTCTCCGCGCGCGTCTCCCTCATCGCGCTCTTCTCCGCGGTGAAGGGCGGGTGGGTGTTTTTCGTGTTTTTCATGCACGCCGTTCTGGTTTTAATCGCGCTGCGCTTCTGGCCGCGTGTAGTCGGCGGCGGCGTGCCCGACCGCGGCGTGTGGAAAAAGCTGGTCGCCGTCGAACGAGTGATCGTCTCGCCTAAACGAAAATGGTGGCCCGAGCGGCTCTTCAAAGGGCGCGTCGTGTACCTCCCCACCCTGGACGACTCCAAGCTCCTGGTGGCGACCATGATTTGGCCGCCCTCCATGTTCGTGGCGAACGCCACGGACAAGAAGGGGCGCTTCTGGTGGCGCAGCAAAACCTGCCCGCGCAAATCCTTCCTCTCCGTGGACCGAAGAGACGCCATCTTCCCGCTGCCCCTGTTCGCCGCTTTGCAGGTATTCGAGGCGTGCCTGATGTTCCTCATCGTCGGGTTCGCCATCGGGAACAAGCCGCACTACCACACCTACTTCCTGTGCGCCGCGCTCGTCAACCTCGCGTGGCTCATGGCCGTCGTCGCCTGGATCTCCGCGGCGGCGCTGTGGAACCCGTTCCTGCCGGAGGGGCCGCCGCTCGCCGCCAAAAAAGCGCGCAGAGCGGGCGCGCCCGGGGCGGCGGACGCGGAGGACGCGTCCGCCTCCGCCGACGACGACGACGCGTACGCGTCCGAGTGGAAGGGGTGGCACGGCCCGGACGCGGCGGCGGGCGACGACGACGACGACGACGACGGATCTAGAGCCGGAGCCGGCACCTTCCACAAGGGCGCCAACGTGGCGGCGTCGATGGCGGCGCCCGGCGTGTTCTCGCCGGGCGGGCGGACGCCGGGCGGGCGCGCGTCGCGCCGCGCGAGTAACGGCGTCGCGGCGTCGTACGCAATCGGTCCGACGATGCAATCGCGCGTCGAAAACCAACCGACCCTTCCTCGCGAGGAGGAGGTTTTTGTCGCGCCCGTGCCCGCGGCGCGCGCGCTGCTGTTCGGCGGCGACAAGCCGGCGGACGCGGAGACGAGAAAGGCGGAGGAGGACGCCGCCGAGAAGGCGCAGGCCGCCTTGACGGCGGCGGCGGCGCGTCTCGAGAGCGAGCGTCTCGAGCGCGAGCGGTCGAAAGCCGCGAGGGCTACGACCGCGCGTCTCGAGATCGCGCGCCTGGACGCGCTTCGGCGGGAAGAGGCTGCGCGCGCGATGCGGCGCGAGAAACAGCTGCTCGAGGAGAAGCTGGAGAAGGAATTTGCGACGCGCGCGGCGCGGCCGCCGGCGCACCGCCCTTCCGTTTTGGCGGCGGCGAAACCGGAGGAACAAACGAAGGTTGTTTTGGGAGAGACAGAAGAGACGGTCGAGACGACCGCATCTCACGCCGGTCGTCGCCAGTCGGGCGGCCTGTTCGGCCGGCCGGGGATCGTCGTCTCGTCCTCCGCGTCGCGCGCGGAGGAGGAAATGTGACGTTTTTTGCGCGTTTTTATGATACGATCAAATCGCACACCGCTACCGCTCGACGTCGTCCTCTCCCCACCTCCCTCCACGCGTGTCGTACGGCCTGGCGACGTTCACGGCGTCCACGAAGACGTTCTTCACGGAGCGCCCGAGCGCGTCCGTCTCGAACCACCGCTCGCTCCGCAGCTCGTTCTTTTTGGGCGCCGCCAAGCCCGAGGCTTCCGCCGCCATCGCCGCGCGCTCGAGCTTGGCGGCGAACCTTCCTAGCTCGACCATGGCGTGCGCGGTGAGCGCGGTGCCTACGACCCCCGCGCCGACCACGGAAGCGACGCCGAACCACGCCGCGCGGTTCAGGCGCGAAGAAACGCGTGTCGCGAAAGCGTTTTGGACGCTCGTCGTCTCCGCGCGCCGCGCGCCGAACCCGCTCAGACCCAGCACGCCCAAACCGGCCGCCGCCGCCGCGGCGGTTTCCGAGTACCCGGGCTGGTCCCACCACCCGACGGCGTCGCGTCCGAAGCGCGCGCGCGCGCCCTCCAGCGTACACTCCTCCGGCGTCAACGCGAGTGCGGAATCGAACCGATTAACACTGCTCTGTTCGCGAACCGTACGCCACTCCCGCTTCACGCCGCGCACGTGCGCGGCGCCCACCACGCCAACCACCCGCCGCGGCGCGACGCGATCCCCGTTTTTGGAAACGGCACCAGACGCGCTCCGGTACAGAGAGTGCGCTAATACCAAGTCGCGGTCAGCGCGGAGCGTCTGGTCCATCGCCCACCCGCCGGAAAACGACACACGCCCTTCGGTCGGCGTGCCGCTCGTCGTCTTTTCTGTTTCTGTTTCTGTGCATGTCACGTCCCCGTCGAAGGTCCCGTGCTTCTCGAGGTACGCCTCCGAGCGCACGAGCTCGACCACCTTCGCGGCGCACGCGCGCACCGCCAGCAGATCCTCCGGGTCCGGGTCCGCGTGCATCACGAGGTGCCACGCGCCTCGCTCCGCGCCGCGCGCGTCGCACCCGGCGTCCGCCATCAAACGCACAGCCGCCTCGGGCGTCGCCACGGGCGCCGGCCGCTCCGAGCCGTCGGGGAACGTGACGGAAACCGGCGCGCGCGTTGTTTTGTTTTTTTTTGTCGCGTCGTCGCCGAGCGGCGGAGCCCGCTCGGCATCGCTCTCCGAGCGTTCTGTCTCCGGTGACGACCGGTTTCGATTCGACCGATCCGCGGCTCTTCGCAGCGCCTTTCGCCACTTGGTCCGCGCGAACAGGCGTTTAGTCGTGACGTTCGCGTCCACGTCGCCGAGCGCGACTGTCGCGCCCGTCTCCTTGGCGGCGTCGATGGCGGCGAGGAACTCCGCGCCCGGCGTACTCCCGAGCACGGCCCCCACCGCGGCGTACGCCAGTCCCCCGATGACCTGGACCGTTCGCCCGCGGTACAACACGCGCAGCGCGTCGAGGTGCGTCTGGACGTTGGTCTCCGCGAGGTGCCTGGCGGGCGTTCGCAACTGCGCGTCGCGCAACATGCTCGCCAGCCTGTTTGGGTCCAGCTCGAGCACGACGACGTCCGGCTTGGTGCGCAAGATGAGCTCGCGCGTCTGCCTCGCCGCGAGCGCGCTGACGTGCGCGGTGCCTATGATCTCCACGGGGACGTTCGTCTCGGGGTGGCGCAACACGGTCGTCTCCGCCCGCTCGTCCCGCTCCGCGCGCGCCATCCGAGCCCGCTCCTCGGCGTCGCGCCTCGCGCGCTCGTCGTCGCCGTCGAAGGAGACGCGAAGCACCGCGACGCCCGAGGCGGTCTCGAGCGAGACGCCCTCGGGGAGGCCGGAGTCCGGCGGCGCATCGGGCGGGTCCGACATCCACACTCCGCCGCGACGCGCGTTGTTACGCGCGCCAGGAAAAGCCAACGCAGTGGCGTCGTGGAAAGACCGCGCACGAGAAAACGACGCACGGGCCCGAATGTCTCGAGTGCAGCCTGACTGGTTACCATATCCGAATCTTCCGTCGCGCAATCGCAAATGTGTCACTCGCGGGAAACGGGGCAGTCGTGACGTGTCACCTGCGAAACCATGACTGTGTCGGATCGATCGAGGTGCGTCTCCACACCCGCGCGCGCGTCTCCACGACCGCACGTCCCCGCTCCGAAGCCGCGCCCTCGCGTCCGAAAGAGTCGACCGAAGCAGACATGGCCGCCACCTTCGCCCCCAACGCCGCGCTCGGCGCGCGCGTGTCTCTGCGCGCGCCGTACCGGTGCGCCTCGCGCAAGGCGCTCGCCGCGCCCGCGCGCGTCGCCTGCAAGGCGCGCGCGCTCACCACCCGCGCGGTCAAGGAGGTGGCCGGCGCCGACTTCCAGGCGGAAGTGCTCGACGTGCGTGTCCCTCCGTCTCTCGTCGTCGCGTCGCCGACCCGCCGAGTCGACCGCCTCTCCGCGCTCCCCACGCTCGTAGTGATTCAAGATGAATGGTTTTTCGCCGCGCGCGCGTACGCCGACCCGACCGTCGCTGAAACAACACTCTCACTGACGCTTCACGCCTCTCTTCATCTTTTTTTTCTCAACAATCCGCAGTCGGACGTTCCCGTGCTGGTGGACTTCTGGGCGACGTGGTGCGGCCCGTGCAAGCTGATCAGCAAGGTGGTGGAGAAGGCTGAGGCGGAGTACGACGCCTCTAAGGTGAAGATCGTCAAGATCGAGGTGGACCCCAACCCGGACCTGGTGGAGAAGTACGGCGTGTACGGATTGCCGACCATCATGCTGTTCAAAAACGGTGAGCCGGTGGAGGGGAGCAAGCGCGAGGGCGCAATCAACCTGCCCAAGCTCAAGGACCACCTCACCGCGTTCGGGGTGGAGGCGTGAAATGAGGCGAGGTGAGGCGGAGCAGTGGTGAGACAAAAAGCGGTACGAGAAGCGGCGGTACGAGACCAAAGCTCGGGTAGGTCACGAGTTGGCGGCGGCGCGCGTCGCGTGTCGTCGAGAGTATCATAACCTTACATGAACGGCTCGATCGCGTCAGGAATCACGCATCGCGGCCTCCGCCGAGCCATTTGGGCATCGCGACTTTGGTTTTCTGCGCCTCCTGCGCGCGCAGCGCGCGAACCATCTGCGCCAGCACGTCGCGCTCCTCGCGCACGTCGTCCATATCGAGCAGCTGTTTCTCCTTCAACGCGATGATCTCCTTTGCCGCCTCGAAATCCGCCTTGTGTCGCCGCGCGGCAGCTGCGAGCTCGCTGTCCTCCCGCCGGGAGGCATCGGAAGCCGCCCGCGCCGCAGCCTCGGAAGCCCTCGCTTCGGCTTCAGAAGCCGCGCGCTCCGCGGCGGCTCGCTGAGCCTCGGCTTCGGAAGACGCGCGCTCCGCAGCAGCTCTCTGCGCGCTCGCGTCCGCCGCGGTCTGTTCCGCCGCCGACTTCGCCGCTTCGGCGCTCGCCGCCCCGCGCTCTGCGTCCGCCATCCGCGCCTCCGCCTCGGCCAGCGCGGCTTCCAACGAAGCCGTCTTCGCCGCCGCCGCCGCCTCACCCGTTTCCTTAGACTCCTTCTCGGCGATCACCCGCGCCTCCGTCTCAGCGACCGCCTGTTCCGCGGCGACCCGCTTCGCGTCTGCCTCCTCTGCCGCGCGTTCGGCGGCGGCGCGCTTCGCCTCGGAGGCGGAGCGCGCGGATTCCAGCTCGGCGAGCTCCCGCGCGCTCGCGTCCGCGGCGGCTTTCTGAGCCTCGGCGCTCGCCGCGGCGTCCTCCGCCGCTCGTTCCGCGACCGCCTTCTGCGCCTGCGCCTCCGCGAGCGCAGCCTCGAGCGACGCCACCCGCTGCGTCTCCGCCTCGGCCGAGGTCCGCGCCGCGGCGGCGTCCGCGGCGGCTCGCTCCGCCTCCGCCCTCCGCGCCTCCGCGTCGGCGAGCGCCGCCTCGAGCGAAGCGATTTTCTCATCCGCCGCGCGCGCCGCCGACTCCGCGGCTGCTCGTTCCGCCTCCGCCTCCCCCGCCGCTCGTTCCGCCGCGGCGGAGGTCTGCGCCTGCGCCTCCGCGAGCGAAACCTCGAGCGTGGCGATCTTTTCCGCGAGCGCCGCGACCTCCTCTTTCGCGCTCGAGGAAGCCGCCTCCGCCGCCGCCGCCGCGGACGCCTCCGCGGCGCGGAGGCGTTGGCTCACCGCCGCCAGCTCGGCTTCCGCGGCGGACGCCGCGCCGCGCGCGATTTCAAGCTCAGACGCCGCCGCGGCTTTTTGTTTTTGCGCCTCGGCAGCCTCGGCGGCCGCGTCGTCTTCGGTTTTCGCCCCGGCGTTCCGCGACGCCTCGAGCTCAGCCTGGGTCGCGCTCAGCGTCGCCCGCGTCGCCTCCGCCGCCGCCGACGCCTCCGCGGCGTCCTGGCGCGCGGCGTCGCGGTCGCGCCGCGCGTCCTCGAGCTTGGCCTGCAGATCCGCGATGCGCGCGTCGATGGCCACCACCGCGCGCTTCGCCTCAGCCTCGGTCTCGGCCGCGCGGCGCTCCGAGGCGGCGAGCGCAGCCTCCGCGGTAGCGTTCGCCGCCTCCAATTCGCCGAGTCTCGCGGCGAGCGCCTCCGTCGCCTTCTTTTTTTCTTCGTCTTCGCCGGCTTCGTTCGCCTTCTCCGTCGTCTTCGCCGCCTCGGCTCTTTTTCTCGCGGCTTCAGCCTCCGCCTTCGCCGCCTCCGCCGCAACGTTCGCTTCCGCCGTCGCCGCCTTCGCGACGTTCGCTTCCTCCGTCGCCGCCTTCGCCGCCGCGTTCGCCGCGGAGATCGCATCTTCGGCGGCTTTCCTGGCATCCTCCGCGCCCACCGCCGTCGCCTCCGCGTCCGCGACGTTCCCCTCCAGCTCCTCGACGCGCCGGAGCAGAGCCGCGGCTCTGTCGTTCGCGGACGCCTCCGCCGAGGCGCTCGTCGCACACCGGGCCTCGGCGCCCTCGCGCGCCGAGCGCTCCTCCTCAGCGGCGCGAGCGGAATCGCTCGCCCGCGACTGCGCCAAAACCGCGCGCGCTTCGGCGTCTTCCAGTCGCGCCTCGAGACGTCGCATTTTTTCGTTCGCGGCGGCGTCGTCTTTGGCGGACTGCTCGGACACGGCCGATGCCGCCGTCGAGGCCACCGCCGCGGCCGCCGCGGCGACGCGCGCCGCGTTGGCTTCCGACTCCGCAGCCTCGGCGCGCGCCTCGGCGCGCGCGGCGCGCGCTTCGGCGGCGGCTGAATCGGCGACGCACTTCTCTCGCTCCGCCGTCAACCGCGACAGACGCTCTTCCAGCGCTCGTTCCCGTTCCGAGGTTCCGTGGTTTTCGGCGGAGCTCGGGGAGCTCATCCCCGTCGTCTCGTTTTCTTGCCGCGCGCGGAGAGCCATCGGCCCATCCGGGTACCGCGCGGCGTCTCGCGGGCGGCGAGCGTCGCCGTTTTCTTTCGCGCGAGAGTCATCGTCGACCGACGGGGTCGCCATCGACGGGGGCGAGTCCACGGCGTGCATCTGGACAACCTGCGCGCCGTCCTCGCGCGCGGGACCGCCGACCGACGTACCGCCGTTGAGCAGGTCGTTCAACCCGATCGTGGGGCCCGCGGGTGAGTCCGGAGGGGCACCGCCGTCCCACCGCTCCTCGTCCCCCGTCGGTCGTTTCTTCTTCAGCAGCGTCATCTCCTGCGTCATGGCCGCCGCCGCGGCAGCCTTCTTCGAGGAGTAGTCCGCCGCCTTCTTGGACATGTCCGCCGCGCGCTTGGACGCGTCCGCCGCGGCCTGCTTCGCGGCCTTGAAGTAGGACGACATGGCGCCCCCGCTCGGTCGCCGCGCGTCACCGCGCGCAACGGAAAATGCAATGCGCAGCTTCGCGACTGGCTGATTCGGCAGCCGATCGGGTCGAGACTCAACGTGTTGCGACCTCTCGACGACTCGCGGGAACTCGCAGGCGCAAATTCTTGGCGGGAGCTGTGGTTCCCAGAAAGTCGAGAAACGCCGCGATGCGATCGGACAGATCGGACAGAGGTGCGCGCGCGACTAGGCGCGGCACGACCGGGAGTATCGCGCCGCGAGACGAGATGGGCTCGGTTCCCGGTGACGGCAAAGACGCCTCCGCGGCGGCGAAAGCCTCGGCGGACGAGAAAGAGCTCCTGGCGCGCGGCATCCGAGCCGATCGCTCCGCGGACGACCCGAAGCAGTCCCTGCTGGATGCGCTGGGCGACTACATGGTCTTGTGCGGCGGCGACCCGATCGACGACAAGTGGCGCGTCGAGATGAAGATGCGCACCAACGGAGGCACTGCAGGCTCGTACGACGTGTACTACTTCAACCCCGAGAACGTCCGCTTCCGATCGCGCGCGGAGGCGGTGCGGCACTACGGCCTCACCCCCATCAACGCGCCCAAGACGGCGAGTCGCTCGCAGCCCGGCGGCGGCGGCGGCGGCGGCGGCGGCGGTCGTAAGCCCGGCGAGACCTTGGAGCAGGTCAAGGCGCGCCGCGACGCGCTGGAGGTGCGTCGCGTGATGGACCGCATGCTGGGCAAGGTGGAGCATCTCGTCTCGGTCGCCGCCAACGCCGAGCGGCGCGAGGCGGAGCGCGCGGCGGCGCGCGCCGAGAAGGCGGCGAAGGAGGCGGAGGAGAAGGCGGCGCGCGAGGCGAAGCGCGCGGCGGAGAAGGCGGAACGCGACAAGCAGAAGGAGAAGGAGAAGGAGGAGAAGGAGAAGGAGAGGGCTCTCGTTGAGCAGAAGAGGCTCGAGGAGAAAGCCGCGCGCGAGGCGGAGAAGGAGGCTCGCAAAGAGGAGCGCGAGAAGGAGAAGAAGGAACGCGCCGAGGCGCGCGAAGAGGAGAAGCGAGAAAAGGAAAAGGCGCGCGAGGCGCGCGAACGGCGCAAAGCGGAGGATGCAGAGGCCAAGGTTCGGGAAATGGCCGAGGCGAAGGTCAAAGGCCGGTGGCTTCGTTTGCCGGAGACGCCGAGGGAGGATGGCGAAGGCGAAGAAGTTGGCGCGCGGAAAAAAGGACCCGGGACGCCTCCGCTGGCGTTTTCGTCGCGCGCTTTTCCGACGCCAAACTCTTCCGCGCCGTCGGAAATTCACCCGCCGAAACCTGTGACTGACTCTCGCGCGGCGGTCGTTCCCGACGCGCTGCTCATCTCGGACCCCGCGTTCGCCGGGGACGCGTTCGAGGTGTGGAGCTTCATGGACCGGTTCCGGGAGGTTCTGTTCGCGGAAAACGCGGCGGCGGCGGAGGGAGCTCGGAGCTCCGGGGACGCCGCGTCTCGCGGGAAGCGGAAACGAGCGAAGAAGAAGAGCAAAAAAGCCAAGGCGCTCGCCGCCGCCGCCGCCGCCGAGCGCGCGCGGGACGAGCGCGCGCCTTTTTCGTGCATGCCTCCCACGCCGCACGCGCTGGCGTGTGCTATGATGTCGGACGAGGACGAGACCGCCGCCGCCGCCGTCGTGGGCGCGCTGCTTCGCCCGCTGTTAGCGCAGCACGCCGCGGCGACGACGGCGGCGGAGGCGTGGGCGTCGGCGCTTAAACTGGCGCCGTTCCGCGAAGCGTTCTTC
>Ga0209666_1003307_pt1 | contig 11774 bp, 10 predicted proteins | sample SaaInlV_125m_DNA_FD_184679 | JGI IMG/M metagenome (GOLD analysis project Ga0209666, IMG submission 184679) | Marine microbial communities from expanding oxygen minimum zones in the Saanich Inlet - Saanich Inlet SI037_S3LV_10m_DNA (SPAdes)... | ecosystem: Environmental > Aquatic > Marine >...
TGATATGCTCGGGACATTTCCACTTTCAACAAAGGATGACGTCCATGCTGCATTGGATGCTGCTCACGCTGCGTTCCCATCATGGGCTGCTACACCTGCTCCTACTCGTGGTCAAATTATCGGGAACATGGGGAGACTCCTCATGGAACACAAGGACGCAATTGTTGCATTGGAAACAAGAGAGATTGGAAAGACGCTGAAGGAATCGGCTGGATCCGTTCAGGAAGCAATCGACACCTGCCTCTTTTTCCAATCCGAAGGAAGAAGACTCTATGGTCAAACAGTCAACTCCGAATTGCCTGACAAGGAACTGTTCACTTACCGACGACCTCTCGGTGTCTGTGGAATTATCAACGCGTGCAACTTCCCTGCAGCTGTACCATTCTGGAAGATGATTCCAGCGATTATGTGTGGAAACACATGCGTTTGGAAGAGTCCACAAGATGCTCCTTTGCTCTCGTTTGCTCTCGCTCGAATTATGCATGAATCTGGACTTCCTGATGGAGTCATCAATCTTGTTCATGGAAAAGGAAGCGGAGCAGGACAATACCTCGTCGACGCAGTTGACGAGGGACGTGTCAACAAAATCTCCTTTACTGGTTCAACAGAAGTCGGTAAGATGATCGGTGAAGTTTGTGGACGAAACCTCGTCTCATGTTCTCTTGAACTTGGAGGAAAGAACCCTCTTGTTGTTATGCCAAGTTCAAATCTCGATAACGCTGTAGAAGGCGCTTATTGGGGGGCATTTGGAACTGCAGGGCAACGTTGCACATCCCTTGGAAACCTCATTGTCCACAAGGATGTCTATGATGAATTCATGGCCAAGTTCATGGCCAAGGTGGAAGCAACAAAGATTGGAGATTCGCTTGCTCATGACGGTGTTCTTTACGGTCCAATGCTTTCTGAAAAGTACGCTAAGGATTTCCTCGTTGGCGTGGATATGTGCCTCGAATCTGGTGCAAAACAAATCTTCGGCAAGGGTCGAATTACCAGCGACAACAAGCCTGCAAACTTCCTTGGAACTGCAGAAGACGGTGTGTTCATGTGGCCTCACGTCTTCACAGAAGTGACTGAAGACATGGAGTGTTTCCACGAAGAAGTCTTTGGCCCAGCGGTCACAATCTGCAAGGCAAATGATTTCGATCATGCCCTACACCTTGCCAACGCTAGCCCATACGGACTCTCTTCTGCAATCTACACCAACGATCGATTGGAAGCATATCGGTTCAAGACAGGAATCAAGGCAGGTATGACAGGTATCAACAACTCCACAACTGGTGCTGAAGCTCACCTTCCGTTCGGTGGAGTCAAAGGCTCTGGAAACGGCACCCGTGAGTCCGGTATTTGGGTCATTGAAGCCTATTCGTACTGGCATGCTGTCAACGATGAACTCTCCGGAAAACTTCAACTGGCACAGATGGATGTCGAAGAAATCGAAATGGTTGAAGCACAAGTCGACTGGAATGAATTGGTCTAATCGTTAGATTATACCCTCATTTTGTAGCAGAAATATCTCGAGGCTAAAGGGCCAACCTCAAAGACCCCGAGTCCTTGGATGAAGCATTCCCAGATTCTGGGAGGACGTGAACTTCATGGGCGAAGGCATCAAACTTCCAGTTATCAACGGCTTGGGACGTACAGACCGAATAGACAAATGGTGGAGACAACCAATTGCGATGGGTATTGCATTAACTGCAGCACTCTTCTATACAGCATGGCGACTCGTCATCTTCCCTGACAGTATTTCCTACGATCTTGAAGGCTCTACGGTAATGTCACCCATCTTCTCTCCAAACATCTTGGAATGGGACCTTTTTGGCCTCAATGAATGGGAACATCCAGGTTGGGTCAATGCTGCAATACTTGTCCTTTGGATTCCTTTTGGTTTCCGTGGAACCTGCTATTACATGCGTCGTGTTTACTACAGAACGTTCTTCCAAAGCCCAACTGCGTGCTGGGTTGACGAACCTGATATCAACAAGAAGATTGGATATGGTGGAGAGAAGCGCTTGTTTATTTTTAACAACCTTCACCGCTATTTCCTCTATGCTGCAATCATCATCATCGCCATCAAGTGGTGGGATGTCACCCACACTTTGCATTTCGAAGAAGGATGGGGTTTCTCGTTTGGTACATTCATCATGGGAACTGAAGCGTTCTTGTTGACGATGTACGTCACATCTTGTCACGCTCTTCGCCATCTTGCTGGTGGTAGCCTCGACCGATGGGTCAGTGGCATTTCCGCACTTCGTGGTAAACTCTTCAAAAGAATCAGCGTATTCAACAGATCACACGGCTTTTGGTTTTGGACCAGCCTTGGGTTCGTATTCTTGGGCGACTTGTGGACGCTTGCAGTGGCGGAAGGGCACATCAATGACATGGCCTTCGTAATTTTGGGGTGATTAAATGACTGAAGAATACTTGAAACACGAATATGACGTGGTCGTTATCGGTGCTGGTGGAGCAGGCCTACGTGCTGCAATTGAAGCAGCCCGCAGTGGTGCTAAGACCGCAATTATCACAAAATCTCTTCTTGGAAAAGCGCATACAGTCATGGCCGAAGGTGGCTGTGCTGCTGCTTTGCAAAATGCTGATCCTCGTGATGGGTGGAAGGTTCACTTCCACGATACGATGAAAGGCAGTAAGTGGCTTGCTGACTGGCGTATGGCTGAATACCATGCAAAGGAAGCTCCGGACCGAGTACGCGAACTCGAACAATGGGGTGCAGTCTTTGACCGCACACCAAAGCAACTCATCAATCAACGAAACTTTGGTGGACACACATTCCCTCGACTCGCTCACGTTGGAGATTCAACTGGACTCGAAATCATTCGTACACTACAAGAACGCGGAATACACGAAGGTATTGACATCTTCATGGAATACACCGTTCGCCATCTCCTCAAGGAGGGAGACCGTGTCACCGGATGTGTCGCATACACTCGTGTCGATGGTGAATTCCATGCCTTCTCTGCGAAGTCTGTCATTCTCGCCACTGGCGGAATCACTCGGTGCTGGAGTGTCTGCTCCGGATCCTGGGAATACACCGGAGACGGTCACGCTCTCGCCATGTGGGCTGGTGCTGAACTCCGTGATATGGAATTTATTCAATTCCATCCTACTGGAATGGTTTGGCCTCCATCTGTACGAGGAATCCTTGTCACAGAAGGTGTTCGTGGCGAAGGTGGACGTCTTACCAACAGTGAAGGAGAGCGTTTCATGTTCGATTATGTCCCTGAGATGTTCAAAGGCGATCACGCAGAAAGCATCGAAGAATCGGATAAGTGGGTTGAAGAAGTTGTTAGCGGCAAACTAGCAACTGTTCGTCGACCTCCTGAACTCTTAACTCGAGACGTTGTTGCTAAGGCAATCAAGGCTGAAGTTGGTGCAGGAAGAGGATCTGAACACGGAGGAGCATACCTCGACATTTCCCACCGTGGCCCAGAAGCCATCAAGAAGAAGTTGCCTTCAATGTATCATCAATTCATGGAATTGGCTGGCGTTGATATTACCAAAGACAAGATGGAAGTTGGTCCAACGGCTCACTACGTCATGGGAGGAATCCTCGTCAATGCTGAAACTCAGGAATCAACTGTTCCTGGTTTATACGCTTGCGGAGAAGCAGCGAGCGGACTTCACGGCGCTAATCGCCTAGGTGGAAACTCACTATCTGACCTGATTACCTTTGGAAAGCGTGCTGGTGAATTCGCTTCAAAGCGTTCCAAGGATTTGGCTCAACCATCTATTGATGAGACACAAGTCCAAAATGCGATTGAAGAAATGATTCAGCCATTAAACAAAGAAGGCGGAGAAAACCCTGGAGTCATTTATGATGAAATGCGAGAAATGATGCAGAACAAGGTCGGAATCATTCGAACTAAGAAGGAACTTGAAGAAGCTATTGAGGAACTCAATGCATTCAAAGAACGAGCTCATGCTTCCTTCCCAGGAACTTCTCGACGATACAATTCTGGATGGCACCAAGCACTTGACTTGATCAACATGGCTGACGTATCCATTGCATGTGCTCTTGCCGCACTCACTCGTGAGGAAAGCAGAGGTGGACATACTCGTGAAGATATGCCAATACCTGAAGATGAATACTGGGGCAAGACTCTGAACATTATCTGGATGGAAGAAGGAAAAGTAAAGATTCGACAAGAACCTGTAGAAGAGATGAGAGATGATCTCAAAGACGCAATCAAGGAAGTAAAAGACATGATTGCAGAACGGGCTGAAGAACAAGCAGGAGGTGGCAAGTAATGTCATTGAAAGGAAAAAAGCAGGCATTCAAGGTCGCTCGTGGCGAAGATGGAGAAACAAAGTTACAAGATTACGAAATCACCCTCGATGAAGGTATGGTTGTTCTCGATTGTATTCATCGTATTCAACACGAAAAGGAACCGGACATGGCAGTTCGCTGGAACTGTAAAGCAGGAAAGTGTGGTTCTTGTTCAGCAGAAATCAACGGACGTCCACGCTTGATGTGCATGACCCGTATGAGTGACGTTGTTGCAGAAACACCTGAAGGACAACCTATTGAAATTCGTCCTATGAAAGCATTCCCGCACATTAAGGATCTCGTTACAGATGTTCAATGGAACTACGATATTGCTCAGAAGATTGCACCAATTAATGGTCCTAATGAAATGAATTGGGAATTCAACCAAATGGAAGCTGACAGAGTTCAACACTTCCGCGAGTGCATCGAATGTTTCCTTTGTGTCAACACATGTCACGTTCTAAGAGACCATGAAATGTTTGACGACTTTGCTGGACCAAGAAACCTCGTTCGACTTGCACAGTACGAAATGCATCCACTCGATACAGAAGACCGTATTCCAGAGATCAAGAAAGAATTCGGAATCGAGTACTGTAACATCACACGATGTTGTACAGAGGTTTGTCCAGCTGGAATCCAAATCACCGATGATGCAATTATACAACTCAAAGAACGAGTCGTTGACCGCTATTACGACCCACTACAGCGAATTTGGAGAACTATTACTCGAAAGAAGGTTCGATACTGATACTATTTGTTTTCAAAAAAAACCATTTTCGACCCCTCCGAAAACATGCCATAATATACTCGCATTGGTGATGTATAGGACATGGACAGAACACTGGCAGACATAAAAAGAGAATTTTCAACCGCTAGCACAGCCGGTTGTATTCTGGGCTTCCTTGGCCTATCGACCATCGTTGCAACACAGCTACCAGCACTCATACCGTTGCTATTTGCACCATTGGTTTGTGGAACACTTGTATTCACTTTGTACAAATCTCAAATGAACAACAAGCAAATCAACATCATGGCAAGGCCAACACCTACTGAAACACAAAATTGATGATGTAATTCCGCGCATCGCTCCAGTCAATTCACATTTGATTTTTCAAATATTATTACTTTCGAGTGAATCTTTTTGGGCGGTACACGTGAGTAATCAACTCTCAAAGAAGGTTATCACCAGGTCTGGATCGAACTAGAGTCCTACACCCCCAATTCAAAGCCTTCAATGAATGGAGAACGTTTTTATCCTATCCTTCTAAATTGTAAATGTGGTTGAAATTCAGTGTCCCCATTGTGAGAAAGAGATTGAACTAGATACTGACCTCAATGGGTTATTCGATTGCCCTTATTGTGAACAGCAATTCTCATGGGGAAATGCCCCCCAGTCTTTCACCAATAGGTGGTTTGATTTATGGTTTGGTTTTCTTATTCCATCTTTGACTATTTTCCCAGGATTACCAATAATATTGTTCATTTTCGAACCTCAAGGATTGGAAGTTTTGATTTATTTGATCGTAGGCATTATCTCCAATATCTCAACCACAATAATTCTTGGTTTGATAGGATTACGAATGCAGAGATATCAATTAGCGCTAGGTGCGTTATTGTCACCAATCGCTAGTGCAATAACTTTCTATGTTTACCTAGAAACATTCTAGTTCACGCTTCTTCTCGAATAAAACGAAGTTTGCCCATTTTACATGTTTCATCTAAGGCGACTTCGAAGAAGAACCAAGGCTACTAAGAAACCATTCACACCCAAAATTAAGTGAGGTAAATAACTCAAATTCTGAGTGAGTGCGAGTAAAAAGATGAGAAGGGATTGCATTCCATAGCCAAGGGAAGATGATACGGTTAATTCAAACCGTAATTTTTCTGATCCCTTTCCAGACAACTTAGAGACAAGACTGTCTTGCCAGCTGAAAAATACAACATAAATTGTGTGAAAAATATTCACAGCCCTTTGGCTTTCCCAAGGTTGAGCAACAGGGCGAATACGTTCGTCGATACGGCTGGTTTGATCTCCAGAACCCAACATTCTCATCAATATTGAAAAATGATTGAACAAGGAATATTGAAGCAATGTAGCGAGAATTAAGATCGATGTCAAAACTATTTCCCAGTCTAAGACAACACCAAAAGCGTACATTACTGCAATGAGTCCGATCGTATCAGCGACAGTATCCCAGTATCTCCCGACATGTGATGGCCTTTCCCGAATGCGGGCGAGTTCACCATCGACAGCGTCTATAACACCCTTTATGACTAACAGAAAACAGCCTTCTAGCAGATAGTTTTCATAGATTAGCCATGCACAAAACAAAGAAAGCAGGAAGTGTATATTGGTAACTTGAATAACCGAGATTGGTTTCTTTTCAAGGAACCTTGCAGCGATTCGAGCAAAGGGACGACCCCATTCTGATAGATTAAAAACTTCGACAGTGCCGTATTTTTTCTTATTCCCAGAACGTATTTTATCCATCAACAAACACCTTACGGTCTATCGCAAATCGCACGATGTGATCGAATCGAGTGAAGCGTAAAGATTACTCTTCAAGCATACTTTCAATTTCTTTTGTTGCAAGAATTAATGTTGGAGCCCAAAGACCGACGAAGATTCCTAGGTCTTTATCATCACTTACAAAGTAGATGTAGAGAGATAGTATAACTGACAACATACTTGCTACGAATCCGATTCTTGATATTTTTTTACTCATTTTTTTTCACCTTAAACCTAAATCCGTTTATCTTCCCCTTTAAACTGATGTTTTAAAAAGAAACATTGGAAGTCAAATGAGGGGTGCTAACGCTTCTTCCATCGACCAGATTCAATCTGAGTATTCACCTCTATGCTACCTGAATAGACATAGGTCCACGCCCAATGCACGCCACCATTTGTTTGAATCGGAACAATCGTTCGCTCATACAGCGAGTTCTTACTTTCATAGCCGTAGAATCCTTCGATCGAATCCATACTGCTTAAACAGGATTCAATATCAGTCATTTTGATTAATTCCCCGTGAACAAGGCCTTCTCCAATCTTGACTCCTGGATAATATTCCAGATCGTAGAGTCTTCCTTGCATGCTACCATCTTCCATCGATTCAATGTATGGAGAAAGTTCCTCATGGCGTACCTCACCGCTCATCAGGGTCCCATACACAAACAGATGTTCGATTACAGGGAGTTCCCAATTACCATCCATTGAATGATCTAGACCAGAGTCTGGAAGGCTTCGACTGAGTAGTCCTTGTCGAATTAAGTGTTCATACTCAGCACTTGGTTCCGTGTAATGAGGTTTGATTTTGTCCTCACACACCACGTAGGTCAAAGCTGTGCAAATTTGTCCACTTTGTCTGACAATACGAACTTCCTTAGGCTCGTAGTAACCACCTCTTGTCCCTTCCTTCATGTTCATTGTTTCCCATGTATCCTCATCCAATTCGAATAGAGCTCCTGGAGTAGCATGGTAATGATTCATAGGTACAATGTCCGCAGCCCCTCCTTTCCGCCCCGAGGAATGATAGTGAAATTTCAGGTTATGTCCAAGGACCCATGCAGGTTCAATCTCGATAAATCCGTCAGGACTTCGTCTGTTTCTTTCACAAAATCCTTTCCAGTCATTCCAATCTAAGTTTGACCCGTATCCAAAATACATCATCTCAATCCGCTCCGAATTGAGTATTTATTAATAGTTAATAAATCTACCAGTTGCACGGCTCGAGTACATCTTGACCTTGCATATACGGTTGAAGTGCTTCTGGTACTCTGACGCGACCATCCTCAAGTTGATTCTGCTCAATGATAGCAACAAGAGCCCTTGAAGTGGCTACTGCAGTGGAATTCAATGTGTGAACCATCGGTTGGTTTGGATGTCCAGGTGTTCCATATCGAATATCGAGACGGTTGGATTGGTAATCAGTACAGTTTGAACAGGAAACAATTTCCTTGAATGCTTTCGCCCCAGGAAGCCATGCTTCGAGATCGTATTTACGAGCAGCAACCGTCCCCATGTCTCCTGTACAGATGTTTACAACTTCATAGTGGAGTCCGAGTGCATCCCATAGATCCACACAGTTTTGAAGTAATTCTTCATGGAGTTCCCAAGATGTTTCAGGTGTTGTAAGTATGATTTGTTCAATTTTAGTAAACTGATGGACTCTCCAGATCCCTCTGTCCGATTGCCCATGAGCCCCTACTTCTCGACGGAAGCATGATGACACGCCGACCATCTTGATGGGTAATTGATCTTCTGGGATTGTCTCCCCCATGAACATAGCAGTAAGTGGATGTTCAGCTGTTGCAATCATGTAGTAGCCATCAGGTTCAATACCGTACATCACTGTCTCAAAGTCAGAAAGGTCTGTTACGCCCTCATATGCAGCACGATTCATCATAACTGGTGGTTGGACAAAGGTAAACCCGCGTTGTTGAATGAAATCTACGGAAAAAGCTTGCAGGGCCATTTCCATTCGAGCAAGATCTCCCTTAAGGAAAAAGAATCGACTTCCCGTAATCTTTGCAGCCCGTTCAAGGTCAACCCATTTGTTCTCTTCAATCAGTTCATTGTGAGTACGTGGTTCAAACGTATACGTTGGTTCGACACCATGCAAGGAATGTTTTGTATTTCCAGATTCATCTGCACCAGATGGCACTTCTGGATGAAGGAGATTGGGAATCCGCATGCGAATCGCATCTCGCTCTTCAAGAACGGCTGTGGTTTGTGCTTCCATTTCAGAAATCTGTGAGCCTAAATCTGCAACTTCTGCGAGAATACGTTGTGCTTCTGCTTCATCTCCAGACTTCTTAGCCGCTCCAATTCCACGAGCAGCCTCGTTCTTTTGACGCCTCAAATTAGATGTTTGGTGAAGAAGGTCTTTCCATTTCGCATCCAATGCAATTACATTGTCAATCTGGTCATGTGGAAGGCTGCGACGATCGAAATCAGCACGGATTCGGTCGGGTTCGTCTCTGAATACATGGATATCAAGCATCATTCATCACCTACAAACTAATATTGAATTGGAACATTGCCATTCCAATGGTCATCAATCCACCCAGAACATAACCAAGAATCGCTCCACCATTGAGGAGTGGAAGGCCTGCTTGTGCCTTACCTTGACCGACATACCACATGAGGATGGAATAACCAACAAGGCTGCCGACCAGTGTGGTGATGGCCATAATCCAGCCATCATCGCCACCGATGTATTGGAGCGTTGAAAGAACCAGCATACCAGGGAAGATAACATCGCCTAAGCCCATTAGCATAGCATCATTACTCTTCTTAATGACTCGTTCACGAGGTTGCATATTTGCTTGAGGTGATGTCCCAGAATCGTTCATGAGTACACTCGTTGGCGAATCGCCAGGATTAGAATCACCCAGAGGGGCACGTTCTGCTCTAAAGGAATAATCAGAACCTTGCGGTGCAACCAAGAGGATTGGAAGGTTGAGATTGATCATCGTATCCGCAAGATCGAGCATATGCTTTGATTTGTAGACAGCCCAAGCATCGTATATCGCTGCGGCAACCATGAACACCATGATCAAGGTCGGAACAAAGGAAACACCAAGCATTACAATGACGCCTGAACCAACAAGGATTCCTACTGTGTTAACCACATACCACTCACTGTGAACGTAGAGCAGAATCATCAGGATAATGCTTACAAGCAATCCAATCATTGTTGGGATGTCTTCAAAGACGATTCCTCCACTGAGGAACATTGAGGATTCGACAACCCCTGAGGTTGTTGAATAATTCTCGCCGATAACAACTGCATAGAGATGTGTCGTATCATCTGCTGCATCTTTCGGCGTATCACCAAAGGCAACTGCAACGTTCTCTCCTTCTGCTACATCAACGATTAGCCTCTGAACCATACTTGACCCATACAAGAGCCGTGCTTCATCCCCAGTTGTAATCAAGAGTTCAGTATACCCTGAATTGTCAATATCTGTCAAGCGAACGTCTCTAATCTGGTCTGCGAAGTTATTGATTGAAACTTTACTTTCTTCAACGACCATTGGCTCTCCACCGGGTTGAAAGTTCCAGGACATGATGTCCCCGTCTTCTGTCCCAAGGACAATGAGTTGGTTCGCATTATCTGCTTCACTCATCGTTACATCAGCGACATTTGAGTATCCAACATCAGCAGCTGAGAAGTTAGCACTTGAGGTTGCGTTAATGAGAACCTTTGCGTTTTGTTGAGCACCTGTCCCCGAGGTTCCAATTTGATTGGTATTCTTCTCTAATTCGACGACACCGGCCATTTCTTTGCTTACGATAAGTAGGTGGTTGTCATCAAGTAATTCAGCTTCAATGAGATCGTCAACAACCTTCATCTCATTTGGAAGTTGCCAGATTGCTTGTAATGTCATGACATTAGGCGCTTCATCAAAGGTTGCGAAACGATGGATTTTCTCTCCACCATCGACGATATATACCGAATCACTGGTTTCGACTGCAAGTATGCATCCAAATTGTACGATAGGGAAAATATTTCCATCCGCATCATATTCGAAACACTCGTAGGTAGAGAGGAGAGTTCCATCGGTAAGTGAGAGTGTTTGAATCAATGCACCGTTATTGATAGTGATCGTATCTGGACCAGTTGCAACAACAAGTTTAGCAAGTTCATAACTCTCATTTCCATGAGGAATAACCGATGTCCAAATTGGCTCTTCCAATCCTAGTTGATTTAACCGAATCGTGTTATTGATGATTCCACTTTCATTGGTACGGACTGAATCGATGTATTGGTTCATACCAATTTCAGTCAAGTATTCAGCCTCTACAAAGTCCGTTGATTCATATTCGAAGGGTTCTACAGTATCATCGACCATAATCTGATGGGCGAGCGGTACACTTGCATACATCAAGGCGATGAAGAGAATACCCATGATCCCGTATTTGATGACCCATTCTTTCTTGTAACGAGCGAGGGCAAGAATCGCTGCAGTGAATACAAAAATCATCAATAATTCAAGTGCGATGTAACGTATCTGTGAAGCCCCTTCTGCTCCGAACGCTTGTAATCCAGCCTTATCGTACCAAGGACGGATAAACATAGCAAGGAAGATGGTAACCAAGAACATCGAGGCCATTCCGATCATAGATGGAAGTTGGCGGCGAAAGTCTCCGTTCATGTCGCTCATGCTCCTGCCAGACGAGGAACACATTTGAGCACATCGACGCAACCATAGCAAGAATCGTCCATCGCCACACCTATCATGAGTGCCCAACACGGAGAATCTGGGGGAGGGAATGTCCGATATCCGACAGTGGCTTGAGCAAACCAAGCGTCGTGGCATGAAACTTGGACTTGAACGCGTCCATGCGGCTCACAAATCTCTCATTCAATCCTATGATGCAACAATTATTCATGTTGCAGGAAGTAACGGCAAGGGAACTGCGTGTGCATTGATGGCTACACATCTGAATCGATTGAATAAAACCACGGTTATGTTCACTTCGCCA
>Ga0209666_1003310_pt1 | contig 11770 bp, 6 predicted proteins | sample SaaInlV_125m_DNA_FD_184679 | JGI IMG/M metagenome (GOLD analysis project Ga0209666, IMG submission 184679) | Marine microbial communities from expanding oxygen minimum zones in the Saanich Inlet - Saanich Inlet SI037_S3LV_10m_DNA (SPAdes)... | ecosystem: Environmental > Aquatic > Marine >...
CCTCGCCGGCGACGTACTTGGCTTCGGTCAACGCGAACGCGCTGTGTTTCATGGTCGTGCCCATCTTCGCCTTGGCCTCGACGATCTTCTTCAAGATGCTCCGGTACCGCATGGTGAGCGCGTCCGCTTTCTTCTTCAAAAGGCGGTACCCGCGCTGCGCGCCGGACAGGCGGTTCTTGATAACCGCCAGCACCGTCACCGTCGGCACCACGTTCAGCCGGTTGGTGGTGGACATGCTCGCGGAACGCCGAGAGGCCGCGTCCGCCGAACCTCCCTGCCGCGTCCGCCGCGCGCTGCGCGCTGGGATCTGAGACGCACGAGCAGCCGCGTTCGTTCTGAGCCGCGGAATCGGGCTGGTTGGCGGGCACGACGTGAGAAGTCAGAACTGCTGTCGCGCGGACGGAGGGAAAACGGCGATCGAGGATGCTTTTTTTTCCATCATCACATCAACAGGCTCGACTCGCCTCGCCTCGCCGGCTCGCTCCCTTCCCCCCCCTCTCGACACGATCGCTCACGCGTTCAAGCTGTCGATGGCGAGACCAGCCATGCCCTCGATCGGCGGCAGATCCGCGTCCACCAGGTCGGGCAGCGGGAACCGCAGCGTGGCGGCCACGCCCGTGAGCTCGCCGAGCTGCTTCCCGCTTTCGTGCGCCGAAGAAAACACGCGCGCGACGGCGCCCCCCGCCTCCACCTCCTCGACGAGCGCTACCCACCGCCTGCGCGCGTTCGCGTCCGCGCATCGGAACAGTCCGTCCGCGATGAGCAGCGTGTCGATCGCGCCCAGGTCGTGCGCGGCGAACACGTGCGCGGGCCCGTACAACGCCCGCTCGGGTTTATTCGCGAGCGTCTGGAAGAATTCGTCGAGCGCGGCAATCTCCAAAGACGCCTTCGTGTCTTTGATGAGCCTCGCGACGCTCGGCGACTCGAGCACTTCACGCAGAGCGCCGCGGAACGCGGTGCTGGCGTGCGTCTCCACAATTTTTTTTCGATGTACCCGGAACGCGTGTAACGTCTGATCGATCTTTCTCTCTCCGTTCGAGGACTTCTTGTCCGTCGTCGCGCGAGACTCGCGAGCGTCGTCCGAACTCGTCAACCTCGCGCACTCGAGGTCGGCGTATCGCAGAAACGCGTCTTTGGCGAATCCCGGGCCGGCGACGACGAAACACTTCACCTTCTCGAGGTCGACGTGCCTCAACACCGCGTCTAACGTGTTCTTGTGGAACGTCGTGAGCGCCTTGTCGTACCCCAAAGCGGCGGCGCCCGTCTTGCGGGGCATGGACTTTTCCACCTTGGCGCGATGCGCGGTCACGCTGGCGCCGACCAGAAACAGATTCGCCAGGCCCTCGTCTATTGTCATCACCGCCAGGTCGGCGTCGGCGGCGGGGTCCGCGGCTTCGCGCAGTCGCCTCACGTCGACCGCGTCCCACTCGTGTTTCTCGATCTTCACCGCTCGTCCCGTGTCGAGATCCAGCGTGTGGTACGCCCCGAGTTTGACGTGTTCAGTCTCGGTCGTGTTGCGGCCCTTGACGCGGACGGCTTCGCCCTCGCCGTCGTAATCGACGCTCTCCACCGAAACGCGGAGCTTGACGCGTATGCGCTCGGACTCGCCCGGCCCGACGCCGTCCGCGCCCGCGCTCCGAGAAACCTTGCGGAAGGTCACAGCCTCGACGTGGTCCTCCGCGCGGAGCAAGTTGAAGAGCTGCCACATGTCCTCCGAGGTGTCGGGCACGACACGCACGTGGCCGGACCCGCCCTTCGAGAAACTCTCGTCCAAGATTTTCATCGTCTCGCAAGAGCAGGCGGAGGCTCGGCTCTGGAGCCGCGCGCGCGCGCAAGGAGGTCGAAGGCGCTTGGCGGGACCGTCCCTTCGATCGCCGCGTGACGGCCGCCTCCCGCGGTCGCCTCTCGCGGTCGGCTGACAGAAAGCGCCGAGCCCACTGGCGCGTGGGAAGGCCGAACACGTGGCGAAAAACCCGAGAGACGGCACCGGCGAAATTCGCCGAGCGGCGTTTTGTTTGGCGGGGGAACTAGCCGAGCGCTCGGCTTCCGCCTCGGACGGTCCGCGCTCGGCATTGCGCGGTGCCCGACGCCGGGCCGTCGTCAGGGCACGCTCGCGCTTCCCGAGCGCGCACGCTCGAGCGGCGCCCGCGCCCTCGCGCGTCGGCCGCCATGGCGAACGTGCTGAGAGCGCTGGACACGTCCAACGCCTGGAGTTCGGATGACAGCGACGAGGAGACGCACTTCCGCGAGATGGTGCAGCTGTCGATACAGGCGCGGCGGCTCGAGCCGAAGGGGACCGGCGACGACGCTGTCGACAAGGACGCCTCGAACGTCCCCGCGCCTCGAGACACCGTCCTGGACTCGTCCGACGACGACGCCGTCGGTGACGACGATGCGGTCGGTGACGACGCGCGCGGCGAAGCATCCTCGGAGCCGCCCGCTCCACGCGGGGACGGGGACGTTTCGGGAGATTCGCCGCCGCGAGAGACGAAGCGCTCCGCGTCCCCCCTCGAGACACGCGGCGTTTCTCGCCTCGGCTCGACGCCCTCTCTGACCGAGGTGCTCGCGAGCATGTCCTCCACGAGCGCGATGGAGCCCGCGGCGCCCGAACTGGTCGCCGCGCTCGCCGCGCTCGGCATAGACGTGGACGACGGGAAAGCGCCGGAGGTCTCGGCGGATGGCGCTCGAAAGAGCGTCTCCTTTCGTCCCTCTCCTTTCGGGGCGCGAGCCTCGCGGCCTCGCGACCCGCTGGACTTCGCGCTTCCCGTGCGCACGGGCGGCGGCTACGACGTCCGCGCGCGCGCCGAAAGAACGCGCGGAAACGCCGAACGAGCATTTGGTGGCGAGACGATTTCGCGCCTGCGCGGCGCGAGCGCGACTCGGCCGCCGGCGGCGCGACGCGCGGCGCGCGACGGCACGCGTACCGACGGCACACGCGCGTCGTTCGTGAAAGGTTCGGTCGGTTCGTCTTCACGCGACGACGCGAAGAAACACCACTCATCGGCTTCGCGCCTCGAGATACACGCACGGGAAGTTCTGAGTTACGGTCGGCTCACCGACAACGAGCACTTTGGACATTGGGCGCATCTGTGGTGGTCCGACGACGACGCCGACGCGGTGGCTTCCGCGTTGTCGACGTCTTCAGCGACGTCCGCGCCGACGCCCTTCCCGGTCGGGCTCACGACGCGTGTCAGTCTGAGACTGAGAAGAGAGAGAGGCTCTGAGGCGGAAGACGGCGGGAAGGAAAACCGAAACCGATTCGGAGGGCGCGTCGTCGCGCGCGGCGCCGACGACGACGCCGACGCCGGCGCGACCGTGTGGGGATCGGTCGAGTGTTCCGTGCGCGAGCGGCGTTTTGGTCGCCCTTGGGAAGGCCCTTTGTTTTCCATCAGGTGGCTCGGTTCCAGCGAAAAAAAAGGAGGGAACTCCACGAAAAAAAACGGAAACGGCTTTCCTCGAGAGCCGTTTCTCGGCGCGACGCCGCGCGACGCCGTCGACGGCTTTAAACGCGCGCTCGCTCTTTGCGAACCGTTCCGGCGCGGCGCGAATTTGAATTCGGCGCGCGCGAAATCTGTAACTTTAACGCCCTCCGCCGAGTCCCTGTTCGGTTTTTCGTCGAGCGCCGTCGCGGACACGCTCGCCGAGAACGTTTGCTGCGCGGGGCGCGCCGTCGCCAGGCTGCGGGCGCCGCACGGGGTCGGCCTGGCGACGCTCCGCGTCGACGCGCCATTCTCACGCGAAGCCGAACGGCGAGGAAACGAAAAGAAGAAGACCAAAAACAAAAACGAGTCTCCCGTCGCGGAGTGGCGCTCTTCGTTCGGCGCCTTCCCGCTCCTCCCCGGGTACCGCGTGACGTTCCCGCTTTTTTCCGGGATGGCGGCGGCGTGCGAAGTGGTGCGGTCCTCGGTATTTCCCGCGGGTGTGGCGTTCGCGGTGACCGTTTTCGACGACGGCGCGGCGGTCAAAAGAGTCATAGGCCGGTGTCCCGACCGAGTTTGGGCGAAACTTCCAAACGAACGAAGAGCCGTCGTTGTTTCCGGCGCGCTGGACGCGCGGCTCGATTTAGATCGCACGGAGACGTTTTTGGGCGCGCACTTGTTCGGGCTGGAGAGCCCGGTCGCGGCGCGTATGGCGTCGCAGTCCGAAAACGCAGCGGAGACGAAGGATGCGTTTCTGCTCGCCGAGCCGTTCCTCAGGGACGTGTACGGCGCGAAGGAGCGCGCCAAGGCGAGAAAAGGAAAAGGCGCGGAGGAAGAAACCGCGAAGAAGAGCGCCGACGCGGCGGAGTACTTGTAGTAAGTAGTAGTATGTATCACGGTCTCGATATCACTTTACACAGAGCCGTTCGAACGTTCACGCGGTCGTGGCTGTCTTCCCCAGGAACGACCCGTAGGCGTCGTCGAGCAACCCGACGAGGTCGGCGCACGATCGGCGCCACAGAAAGTCCCCGAACGCGCGACGAGACGAATCTGAATGCGGTTTCTCCGTTTCGTCGGATTCCGCCTCGACGCGCCGCGCTCTTTCGATCGCGGACTCGAGCTTGGCGCGGTTATCCGCGCCACCCAGCGGCAAAGGGTCGGAGGCGTGTGGTACGTCTTCTTCCGGGTGGTCGGAGGTGGACTCGTCTGAGTCAGGAGACGAGGCCCGCCTCGGACGACGCCGACGATGACGATGATGATGATGGTGACGACGATGATGCTTCTGGTGCTTCTTCTTCTTGTGCTCGTGCTCGTGATGGTGATCGCGTTGACTTTCCTCAGCGGTGTTCTCCCTGCCACGCTTCGCAGGCGTCGACGAGCGCGCCTCCGCTAAGACGGCGGCTTCGTCTTTCACGCTCTGGCGCCGCGCCGAGCGCGCCGCGCGCGCTTTACTCTTTTCGCACTCGTACGCGCGCAGCCTATCCAGCGCGTTTTCGATCGTGGGATCGTGACCGGCGGTCGCGCGCTTTTGACCGGCTCGACCGGCGCTCGGTCGATCGGGTCCCCGGTCGACCTTCACCGGAAGAGCCGAGCCGATGCGCCGCGTCGGGTGAGCGCGACGCGACCCCGCGTCCAGCGGATTGGCGGCCATGCGGTCAAGGAGCGCGTGCCACTTCGGGGGCGGGGAGGGCTTCCCCGAGACGAGCGGCGCGGCCGTCTCCGCGTGCCTCGACGCCATGCGTGATGTTCGGAGCTGCTGCGTTTGCGTTTTTTGCCTCGTCACGCCACGCAAGAACGCACTTTTTTTCTCGGAATGAGGAGGGGAGCGACGCGTTCTCGATTCGCGCGGCTACCCCGGTGATGACGCGCGGGTCGCTCGGCGGCGCGTTCGCGAGAGAGAAGCGGAGTCGGTCCGTCGACGTGCTTCGAAATGGCGCGCGCGCGGTCGGCGAGGCGACGCGCCCTTCTCCCGAGGCCGCGGTCGCTCCGGTTCTCGTTGGAAAACTCACCCGACCCGAGCTCGAGTCGGGCGAGACGAACCGAGATTTCTGGAATCACGCGCGTGGACGACAGAGATCGATCATTTTTCCGCTTTCGCGCGGAAATTTTTTTTGACGTGCGAGCAGTGTGGAAATTTCGCCGATCTGGCCCACGCACTCGGCGATGGGTGTGGAACGAAAAAACAATCCTCAATTTAGACCGTCAATCTTGAGTTCACCTTCTCGACATCTGAAATTCGAGCGATCCGACGCCGACCCTCGGCCAATCAAACGCCCGGAAAGACGCCACGCGAAGAAGCGGAGAATGGCTTTGGCCGCGCGGGGCGCGCTTCCGCGGCATATCAGCACACGCGTTTACGCCTCCGCTCACACCCACCCAAACGTCAAAATGGCTTGCATGTCTCTCTCCATGAAGGTCGCGGTCGCCGCGAGTGAGTCCCCGCGCGCGCGTTCGAGCCATTCCGCGACCGCGCGCGTCGAGTCACGTGTCGCGTCGACGAGCGACTTTGGCGTTCGCCGCGCGCGAGCCTCGCGAGGCGCGCGGGCGAGAGCGACGCGTCCGAACGCAGCGAACGCGAGATCCGAAGGCTGACCTCTTTCCGCGTCGCCCCGCCTCCTCTCTCACCCGCAGAGCCCGCGGCCAAGAAGGTCCAGGCCCGCAAGACTGGTGCGTCCTCATCCCTCGATTTCGCGACCGATCGCGTGCGATGCGATCCATGATCGGGAGGGGCTGGCGACGGGCTCCGACGCGCCGGAGCGAGCGCGCGCCGGCCCCGGCGTCGCGCGTCTCGCGGTGTCGTTCGCACCGCGCGACCCGCCGAGCGCGCGCGTGCCGTCGCCTCGGCCGCGCGGCGCCCTCGACCGGCCGCCCTCCCGCCGTCGGAGCGCGAGCACCAACCCACCGCCACGACCAACAAACACTTGTTAGCCCCCGACAATGACGGCGCCGCGAACGAACAAACAAACGCTGACGCGTTTTTCCCTCGTTTTCCCGCCTCCGCATCGCATCGCTCGACAGTCTCCAAGTCCGTGGTCGCCAAGATGCCCGCGATGCCCAAGAAGGCCGTGCTCTCCGCCGCCGTGACCTCCCTCGCCTCGCAGGCGCTCCCCGCGCTCGCGGTGGTGGACGAGCGCCTCAACGGCGACGGCACCGGCCTCATCTTCGGCATCAACGACGAGTCCCTCGGCTTCATCCTGCTCACCGTGCCCGTTCTCATCTTCGGCCTCTACTACGTCGCCAACACCACGGACGCGTCCATCATGGCCGGCGGCAAGGATGACGATTCCGGCCTCACCCTGTAAATGATGAGACGCACGAGACGAACGAGGGTGATCCCACGATTCAATCGTGAGTGACACGACGCGAGCGCGACGTAGAGGCGCGCTGTCGAAGGGACGTTGTCACGCATTCTCGCTTTCTTCTTTAAAAACGCAAAGATACGAAAACGCGAAAAACCGCTCGTTCACCCTCAGGTTCCCGAGAGCCGCAAACACGCCAGCGCGGACGCCACGGTGGGCGCGACGAGCCGCGCGCTCGTCTCCTGCGCCTCGCGGACGCGCGCCAGACGCGCGCGAAGCTCTCCCAGCTCGGCGAGAACGGCGCGCAGCGCGCTCGGCGACACGGTTTTTTTCCGCGCCTCCTTCAGAGACGCCTCCGCCTCGCGCGCGCGCGCGTCCGCCGCCAACGCCAGGCGTCTCACGCACGCCTCTTCTTCCTTCTCGTACGAAGAAGTGGTGAAATCGACAGTTTCTTGTCTCTTGTTCTCGCTCCGCGCTTCCAGCTTAGCCAAAGAAAGCTCCGCGCGGCAACGCTGGAGCTCGGCGAGGAGCGTCGCGCGCTCGTTTCGCGTTTGTTCGCGTTCGAGCCGTAGCGCGAAAACGTCTGACTGGCTCACGTACCGTTTGTCTCCAAACGCGGAGTCCTCCGACCCGAAGAGGGTGACTCTTTCTCTTTCGTTCGCCTCGCGCATCGCGCGTTCGAACGCGGGGCCCTGGGTTGCGGCGGCGCGCGCGAAAACGTCCCCAGTCACGACGGCGTTCGGCGTTTTCGCGTTTACGGGAGAAAAAAGCGGCGAGAGCTTCCGTCTCGACGACTCGCTCGCGTCGCCGCGGTACTTGGCCATGACGTTCTCGACGATGGCGCTCGAGCCGACGATCACCGCGCCCGTCTCGTTGTCGACGCAGTACCCGCGCGCCACCGAGGCGCTGATCTCGTCCTCCATCGCGTCGTCCAGCAAATCAGCCAGCTCGCCGCCGACCGAACGGGGCGGCGAGCGCGGCGAGCGCGGCGAGCGCCCGCCGGCGACTTCCTTTTCCTCGCGCGGCGACGACTCCTTTTTGTTTGGCGCGGAGGTCTCGTCGCTCGCGGAACCGCTCTCGTCGCTCCCGGTTGAACTGGAGGAACTCGAGGTAGACCCGCTCTCGTTGCTTTCGTCGTCGCCGCGCTCGTCTTCGCCTCGCGACGGAACAGCGGGCTCCGTTCGCTCGTGTTTTTTTCCCGGCGTTCGCGCTTCGCCCGCATCGATCGCGACGCCGCGCGTCGATGGAATTACCTCCGCGACATCTCGCTCGCGCTTCGCGTCCGCCTCGGCGGCGGCGAGCGCGGCTCGGCTGCGCGACGGCGTCGTCGCCGCGAAAAGCGCGCGGAGCGCCGCGCCAGGCGACAAGAGCAACTCGTCTTTGTCTTCTTCCGTCAGCGGGAAGAAGTTTCCGCTTTGTGTGACGTCGGACCCGGACCCGACGGCGGCGCGAGCGTACCGCGCGATCCGCGCCGCCTCCGCGATTTCGGCTCGGACGGCGTCTCCCCTCTGTTCGACTAAACCGATCTTCTCCGCGGCCCATTGTGCTTTCGCCGCGGCGTGCACGACGTACGCGCGGCGCAACGCTTCGCGGCCGGCATCGACCGCCGCCCGCAACGCCTCCTCGTGCTTCGCGTCCGCGGCGGCGAGCGCGAGCGCCACGGCTTCCGCCGTCGCCGCGGTGCGCGTTGAATCCCGCTCTCGCTCGAAACGCTCGATGTGCTCCTCCAGCTCCGAGACGGTGTCGGTCAGCGCGTCGATCTTCGCGCGCTGCGCGGAGGACATGGCCTGCATCGAAACCAGCTCGCTCTTCGCGGAAGAAGCGTGCGCGTCGGCCGACTCGCGCGCGCGCGCGAGCTCGGCGAGGTGCGACTGCGCGAGCGCATCCTTCTCCGCGCGGAGCGAACGAAGCGCCTCGGCGTGCGCGTTCGACGCCGCCGCGGCCTCCTCCTCCAGGGACAAGCAACGCGCGCGCAGGCGCGCGAGCTCCATCGCGAGCTGTTCGGATGAGCGCGCGTCCTCGTCGCGGTCTGCGGGCGCGTCGGCGTCCTCGACCGCGGGCGGCCGAGGCTGGCTCGGTGCCCCATCGCGCGGCTCCTCGCTCTCGCCGGTGGTGCCTGATTCGTCGTCACGACTGCTGTCGCTCGACGAATCCTCCGCGGGCGCGGGATCGACCGGCTCCGCCTCAGCCTCGGCGACCGCGGGCTCATCGGCGCTCGCCGCGGGCGCCGCGATCGAGGCCGCGGCGGGAGGTTTCTTCTTCTTCTTCTTATCCTTCTTCCCCATACGCGCAGGCGGGGCGCGGCGACGAGTGCCAATTGGCGCAATCGTCGCTCCCCATCGGCGTGCAGCAAAACTGGTTGTTACCCGTAGCTTTCATTCGCTGACGTGATTCGTCAAGAGTTTATGGATGAAAAGTGAGAATGTGGGCGATTCTGAAGCACAGCGCTAACTTTCCTGATACCCATTAGCGAAGATGCTTCGAGAAACATCCTCGAACGCGTCGAATTGAGCGCGTGTCCGGCTCGCGTCGCGCGCACTCCGACGCGCACTATGTCCTGCTCGACATCGCACGCCGGGTGCGCCGCGCGCGCCTTCGCGCGTGCGCACGCGTCACGCGCGGGAGGAACCGACGCGCGTGTCCCCTGCCGCGCGTCCGCCCGCCGGCGCGCGCGCTTCGAGGTTCGCGCCACCGACGCCGCCGCCTCCCCGGCGCCCCCTCCCCCTCGCGGGCGCGTCAGCGCGCGCTGGATCATCGACACGCGCTACGGCCACAAAGCCTCCGCGATATCGCTCCTGGGCGAGTGGATCCACACCGTCGGCGCCGAGGCTGGCCTGGACGCCTCGCGCGTCTCCGTGTTCACCGGCCAGCTGGGCTGTCCCGAGTCCCGCGTCGAGATGCACTGCGAGCAGTTCGACGACCTGGCCGAGCTCGACGCGTTCTTCGCCGCGTTGCCGTTGGCGAAGCACCGCGCGTGGGGCGAGAAGTTCGCCGAGCACGTCGTTGACGGCTCGCCCACCTGGCACGTGCTGAGAGCGGTGCCCGTGGCGCTTCCCCGAAGAGCGACCGAAGACGCCGAGAGACGATCGAAGAACGAATCGCCCGCGGCGCCGAGCGGAGGATCGAAAACGTTTCCAAACGAAACAGAAAAATCGCTCTCCTTCGTGGACGACGCCGCCGACGTCGCCGCCGCCGTCGCGGCGGCGGCGGCGTTCGACGTCACGTACAACTCCGGCGGCTTGATCGACGGGCTGTACGCCGTCGAGGATCAGGACGTCGAGCGAGTGACACACGCTGTGCCGCCGCGGACGAAGCCGAGGGCGCCGCGACGTTTGACGAAGGAACAGTCGGAGGTTCCCGTGTACGCGATCGACGACTTCGGCGACGCCGCGGGGGAAACCAGTCTGGTTTTTCCGCCGAGCGACGACAAAAACGACAACGACGACGTGGACCTCTCCGAGTTCGAGCCCGGGAGCAAGGTGGTGATGGACTGGAAGGGCGAGCCGATGGTGATTCGGCCGGGGGATAAGTTGCCGAACGTGCAGTGACGGTTTGGCGGTGAAGTCGATTGTAGTAGTACGCGAACCGCGGACGTACCGAAATCACATCATTCATCGCAAATGTGTGCGCGAGTTCCTCCGAGAAACTGAACGATGCGCGCACGTTTGACACATCCGCTCGCGCGTTTGACCCGTCGCCATGGGCACCGCGCCTCGCGTCGCGGTGGGCGATTCGTGGGTGGACCCGCGCGACGTCGCGGGTATCACGCGCGGGGTGGGCCCGAAGGCGCTCACGCTCACCGTGCACACGTTCCCCGCCAAGCGCGGGCTGTGGCGACGACGCAGGCGCCAGGGGGGCAAACGCGTGGATCGTGAGGTTTCGTTCGAGACCGTGGTGGACCTCATCGCCGCGCGGGACAGGCTGCGTGGCGAGTGCTTCCCCGCGAACTCGATGTGGCTCGACCCCGCGAACGACGCTAGGAAGGTGATGGTGATCGTCAACCCCGCGGCGGGGAACGGCAGAGGCGTGCGGCTGTACGAGAGAGACGTCGAGCCGGTGCTGCGATGCGCCTTCGGGTCGACGACGGACGAGTCGTCCAACACTCGTCGCCTCGAAGTGGTCGTCACGAAAGCGCAGGGCGACGCGCACGCGGTCGCCTCGGGTTTGGATCTCGACGCGTACGCCGGCGTGGTGTGCGTCGGGGGCGACGGAACGCTCGCGGAGGTGCGGAACGGACTCGCCGGCCGCGGAGGGGTGGACGGCGAACGCGGCGCCGAGCGAAAGAGCGCTTCGCTTTTCCCCGTGGGCGTCGTGCCCACGGGTTCGGGAAACGCAATTGCCAAGTCGCTCGCGTTCTTCGCGAACGAGCCGTGCGACGCGGCGTCCGCCGCGTTGGCGGTGGCGCGAGGCGGGACGCGCTCACTTGACGCGGCGGACGTGTTCGTGCCGACGAGTGCGACGAGTGCGACGAGTCTCGGCGAAGACGGAGAAGACGTCGAAGTCGACGTCGAAGACGAGACCTCCGCGGGCGAAGGGAAAAAAAAAGAGCCGGCGCCGGTGGCGATGCGCTCGCTCCTGTCGCTCTCCTGGGGGCTCTTCGCCGACATCGACATCGAGTCCGAGCGGTTCCGGTGGCTGGGCGGCGCGCGGTTCACCGCGCAGGCCGTGGTTCGAATCCTGTTCCCCAGGAGGTACGAAGGCGCGAAGCTGCGCTTCAAGCCGCTCTCCGCTTCTCCCCACGGCGGAGACGGCGAACGTTTTTTAAAAAACACCGCTCCGCGCGCGGCGGCGAGAAACGCCGCGGCGAGATCGCTCGCTTCTTCGGTTTCCGTGCCTTGCGACGACCCTGTTCTCGCGAAACAAGGGTGGAGGGAACTCCGCGACAAATCCGATATCCGGGGTGTGTGGGCTCTGAACGTCCCGTGGGGCGCGGAGGACATGCACGCCGCGCCGGCGGCGGAGGCGAGCGACGGCGCGTACGACGTCATCGTCGTTCGCGGCGCTTCGAGACTGGCTATGCTGTTTTTGTTGTTAGCTTTCGACGCGGGGGGG
>Ga0209666_1003318_pt1 | contig 11745 bp, 9 predicted proteins | sample SaaInlV_125m_DNA_FD_184679 | JGI IMG/M metagenome (GOLD analysis project Ga0209666, IMG submission 184679) | Marine microbial communities from expanding oxygen minimum zones in the Saanich Inlet - Saanich Inlet SI037_S3LV_10m_DNA (SPAdes)... | ecosystem: Environmental > Aquatic > Marine >...
TACTTGTATGATAGGATATGAATATCCGAAAAACGCGTTCGCATTTCGCGAATCGACTTAGATGAACTCCTGGCCAAAAAACCGTTCCGCAGAAAGATGCGCGCGACGCGCGTCGCCCCGAGCTCGGCCGTCCTCCCCGCGCACGCGCGCCGGTCGCGCCGCAAGGCTCCGCGACGAGTCGCGATGCCCGCGTCCGCGGCGGACGCGCCCGCGGGCGCGAACTCGAACCCCTCGGTGTGGTACGCCTCGTTCGGTTCGAACATCTTATCGGAGAGGTTCGCGTGTTACCTCGAGGGGGGCCGCATCGAGGGCATGATCCGCGACATGCCCGGCAGCCGGGACCCCTCCCCCCCCACGGAGTGGCGCCGGTGGGACGACCTGCCGCACAGGCTGTTCTTCGCGCACAGCTCCCCGACGTGGGACGGGGGCGGCGTCGCGTTCGTGGACTTCGGCGAGGATCTCGAACTCACCGGCGACGCGCCCGAAACGCCCTCGCGCGACATCTCGAGCGTCGCGCCCGAAGCACATCGTTCGGCGCTGGGCGTTTCCTACCGCCTCTACCGCGTGACGCTGGAGCAGTTCAACGACGTGCTCGCGCAGGAGAACGGCATGGTCCCGGGGGACGAGGCGTGCCGGGAGATGACCGCGGAGGAGGCGCGAGCGCTGGCGGACGCGTGGACGGCGCTCGTGCCGGAGACGCGCGTGGTGAACGGCGCCGCGCACGCCGGGTGTTTGACGTCGGCGTCGGCGTCGGACGCGGGCGGACGTCCGGCGTTACGAAACGGTTTTCGCTCGGAAAACGCCGGCCCACCCGGCGAAACACGCGCACCCTCCGAGCGGTGGTACGGCTACGTCAAGTGCATCGGCGCTTTAAACGGCGAGCCGGTGTTAACCTTCAGCTGCGACGCGGAGACGACGCGACGATTCAGAACGGGCGCCGACAAACCCAACGCGCCGAGCGCGGCGTATTACGAGGTGATTAAAAAAGGGCTCGTGCAATCCGGATCCGCTCTGGAAGACGCGACGGCGTACCTGGACGCGCGCGTAGAAGCGGCGGTGGCGGCCGAAAGCCACGCCGGGGAAAAAAACAAATCGTTGTCTTCGAGGTAGGCGATGGGATGCGTCGAGCGAGCGAGCGCCAAGCCTCGCGCGGAGAAACGCGCGCGCGTCTGTAAATTACGAAGTAGACTACCTTTATCTATTGTCAACAGACAAACGGTAGACGGTAGTATCACAGCTCTACTACAAAGCTCACCGCTCACCGCTCCGCGTCGTCGATGCCGTCCGTCCATCGTTTATCCCACCACGCTGGGGTCTTCACGAGCGTCGCGACGTCCGACCCGAACGAGCTCTCGTCTCGCGCGACAAACCGCCCGTACATCACCGGTGAATCGGCGCCCGCGCGTTTCAAGTGGGACAGACGCGCTAGCGCCAAACCCACGTCGCCGCTAGACGCCACCACCGAGCCCGCCGGTTTCGGCGCTCTCGTGCTTGAGTTTCTCGAGTGGAGCGCCTCGTCATTCGGGTCGTTCGGGCTCGTATGGGGAAACAGTCGTGTGCCCGGCGCGACGGCGAGAGGTGCGCCGCGCGCGGAGGATGACGCGTTTGTAACTTCGAACCTCGCCGGGACGACGCGTTTGCGGATTACGCCGCGGTGGTGCGTGCGCGCGGTGAGCTCCTGCCCGACGTAGCACCCCTTCTCGAAGGACACGGCGTTGAGTCCTTCGAGGTTACACTCCAGGGGCATTAAGCCGACGAGCTCGGCGCCCTCGGCGACGCCCAGCGCGTACCGCAGACGCCGATAAGCCTCGTCGGAGGCTTCGTCGTCGCGCTTTTGCGCGCTTGTTTTTTTTTCGACGGCGCCGGCGCCGGCGAGCGCTCCGCCCGATCCGTGCGTCCTCGCCATCTCCGCGCCGCCCTCGATGAGCGCCTCCGCGACCGCGCGCGGCAGAACCCCTCTAAGGCCCAGCGAGGGCAGACGCGGGTCGGGGGGGAGGAACGCCAACAGAGACGACGCCGACGCGGAGGTGGACGGCGTTGGCTCGTCGTTTATCTCATCCGCGCGCGAGTATGACGTCGCCGATCGCGCGTGCTCGTCGCCCCCCACCGCGACCACCGCGAAGTCCTCCCCCGCGTCGTCCAGCGTGACCCGCGCGCGCAGGCGCATCTTGGTCAGCAGCTTCACCGCGTCCTCGAAGGTGGCCGCGGGGAGGTCCGCGAGCAGCGCACCGCCGCTCGGCCCCTCGCCCATCTCGCGGTGGAAGAACGCGTCGTGCGCCACTCGCCCGTTCGCCCCGAGCACCGCCGCGTACACGGGCGGTGCGCCCGGCTCCGCCAGCCCGCGGACGTCGTTCGTCACCAGGCCCTGCAGGAGCTTCAAGGCGTCCTCCCCGGCGACGCGGAGCACGCGCCGCTCCGCCAGACGCACGCCGCGCGCCAACATCGTGTCACGCGCGCGCGGATCTGACGAGACGGCGTCGATCGATGACGACGAGGTTGAAAAAAAAACAAGACACTGCTGACTTTTACAAAACGGAGAAATCAGCGCCCGCTCTGCGCGGCGGCGGCGTCGGCGGCGCCCAGCATCTGCCCCACGATCCCCACGCACTGCCAGTACTTGCTCGTGCACCTGTCCACGCACGAGTTTTCGCCCACGTTCAAGTCGCCGTCCTTGTACTTCTTGTCGATGCACTTCTCGTGGCACGAGGAGACCATCCTGCGATGTTACCGGGCGACGAGGTTTCGAGCGTCGCGGGTCAGCGCGTGCGGGCTTTCTGCAGTCGCAAGTTTCCCGGAAACGACGACACGGCGGAGAGAGGGACGACGGCGTTCGACGCCTGAGACGCGATCGCGACGAGACATCGAGACGCGCGATGAGAGAGGGGCGGTGGCACGACACGCACTTGTTGAAGAGCTCGACGCGGTACTCCATTTCCTGCGGTCGGGAGAGAGGGAGAGGGTCAGGACCGGCGCCGACTTCGCGTTCGCGAGATCCGGCAGCGATCGGACGACGGGGGACGAGCGAGCCTCTCCGCACGCACCGTCGTCGCGTTCGCGAACACCTGCTGCATCATGGCGTCCTTCTCCGCGGGGGAGAGCTTGGACATGTCGACGGGGGTGCCCTGCTGCGCCATTGTGACACGAGCTGCGCGTCGTCGAAGTGGCGACCCCGGTGGTTTTCCCGGCCACCTGGCTGGCGCGCGGCCGTGAGCGTGTCGATCTGCGGGTGGCGCCTCAGGGCGGCTCGCGAAGCGACACGTCTCGGCGTTTTGTTTTGGAAAAGGGCGCCCCAACGCGGTCCCCGCCCGGCCACTCCGCTGCGCGCGGCGGCGATGGCGCCGGTGGTATGCGCGGCGAGGGGCGGCGTCGCGACGACTTCTGCGTCGTCGCGAGCGGCTAGGGGCGGCGTCGCGCGCGGTGACGCGGGGGCGCGGACGAGGAAAGCGGTGGTGACGTTTGGCAATGCGCCCCGTCCGCGGTTGAGGACGCGCGTTTCCCCGCGCGCGCGCGGCCGGCGCGACGGGCGACTGAACGACGGGCGCGCGGCGTGGCACCGCCGGGCCGGCGCGGATGATCTCGGGAAGCTCGACACCGAGCAGGACGCGCTGCAGGACGTCTCGGGGAGCGCGCCCGACGCCTTCGGCGCCGCGGCGCGCGGCAGCGCGGAGGAAAAGGAACAAACGCGCGCGAACATCCCGCGCGTCGTTCCGAACGACGCGTCGTCGTCGATCGCGTCGTACGACGCCGAGCGTTCCGTCACGCTCGGCGAGGCGGACATATCGCAAACGCGCTTCCCGCGTTCCGTCGACGAGCTGCGCGAGCGGTGGCGCGTCTTGCCGAGCCGCTACCGCGTCGTGCTCGGCACGACGTGCGCGTTTGTTTTGTGCAACATGGACAAGGTGAACATCAGCGTGGCGATCATACCGATGGCGAAAGAGATGGGTTGGAGCGTCGGCCAAGCGGGTTTGTTGCAGAGCGCGTTCTTCTACGGGTTCGCGCTGTCGCAGCTCCCGGGAGGGTACCTCGCGACGAGATTCGGGGGAGCACGCATGCTCCCGATTGGAGTGTTCCTGTGGTCCGCCGCGACGTGCGCGGTGCCTTTCCTCGCCGACGACCCGAACGCGCTTTTCGTCTCGCGAGCGCTCGTAGGGCTGGGCGAGGGCGTCTCGCCCGCCGCCGCGACGGACGTCATCGCGCGCTCCGTACCGATCGGCGAGCGGTCAAGAGCGGTGGCGTTCGTGTTCAACGGGTTCAACGTCGGGTCGGTGTTAGGCCTGAGCCTGGCGCCGCTCATCATCGAAAACTTCGGATGGCGCTCGGTGTTCGTCGCGTTCGGAAGCCTCGGGATAGTGTGGGTTTTCTGGGTGGGGCTGGGGATCTACCCTCGCGGCGGCGCGGCGCCCGCCGAGAAGAGCGGAGACGCGGAAGACCCCACGGGGGACCTCGCGCCCATCGAGGGGCTGGTGGGGAAGCGACGCGAACGCCTTCCGGAGGCGGCGGAGGGAACGGCGGAGTCGTCTGTTGTCGCCCAACGAGACGACGACGACGACCGCGCCGTGCCTTGGCGTGCCATTCTCACTTCCACGCCCTTGCGCGCTTTGGCGTACGTGCACTTCTGCAACAACTGGGGTTTCTACGTCCTGTTAGCGTGGTTACCCTCGTACTTCACGCAGGAACTGGGCGTGACGTTAACGAACGCGTCGCTGTTCACGCTGTTGCCGCCTCTGGCGAACATCGCCGTCGCTTCGTTCGTGGGGCCGCTCGCCGACGACGCGTTGAAAAGAAACGTCGACGTCACCGTCGTCCGCAAAGTCGCGCAGACGGTCGCGTTGTGCGGCCCCGCGTCGTTCATGGCGCTCACGTGTTTCTTCGCGAACGACGACGAAAGCGGCGTCGTCACCGTCGCGCTGCTGACGATCGGATTGGGCATGTCGTCGTTTTCGTACGCCGGGCTGTACTGCGTCCACCAGGACATGAGCCCGCGGTTCGCGTCTATTCTGTTAGGAATGACCAACACCATAGGGGCTTTACCGGGGGTCATAGGCGTGCCCCTCACGGGCTACCTTCTGGCGAAAACGGAAAACTGGGAACTCTCCATGTTCCTGCCCGCCATCGCGCTGTACTTCTCAGGCGCCGCGGTGTTTGCCAAATTCGGAAGCGCGGAGAAACAGCCGTGGGGGTGACGTAAGTAGTCTATGTAGTGCCAACTCTCTTCGCGGTATTGAGACTAGTCACTACGCTCACACGCGCCCATACGCGCCAATACGCGCTCTCAGTTCCAGTACGCGCTCTCGGGCCCCGGCTTGGTCTTGGCGGTGTCCAGACACGCCAGGCTTTTGCACCCGCGCGGCACGCGCTGCTGTTCGAGCGTTTTTCCCCTCTCGAGCGGTCGCCCCGCGTGGAAGAGCGCGAGGCGTTCGGGCGTGGGGACCGCCCTGATCGCGCCGCCGTGACTCGGGACGCGTCCTTCGCGTCCCAAGCCGCCGTCCCACATCCGCCGCAAAACGACCTCGACGGTGTCACTCTCGTGCTCGACGCGAACCCTGAACCGCCGTCCCTCGAAAAACGCCGCGACGTGCGTGTGGTTTCGTCGAGGCGGGACGGTGGGCATACCGTGAAACTTTATCGCGTCTGTGGCCATCTCCTCGAACACCGCGCACTCGCGCTCGGGGGGGATCTCTGTGTCCGTGTCGCAGCACCACGCGCCCTTGCCGAGGGAGGGGGGGGCGGACATTGCGGCGCGGCGGGAGGGGGAGTGTCGAGGGAACAGAGGAGCGACGCGCGGTTCCTTTAAAAAAAACGAACGCCCGCTCGTCTCCCGAAAACGCCTCGTGCGACGCGTTTGTGGTTTCTGGGACGCGTCGAGGGACGCGAGTCACTCCGCGCGACGCCACGGCGGCGCCTCCGCTGGACGGGTCCAGCCTCGAGCGCGCCGTCTCGCGTCGGCACGCGTCGGTGTCATGTTCGAGTCCGTCACCGAGACCGTCTCCGCGTTCGTGGGCTCCGCCCTGGGCGGCCCGCCCCCTCGGGGCCTTCCCGCGTTGCATCCCGTCGCGCGGCTTTCCCCACGCGTGGTGCGCGTGCTCGGGGGCAACCCCGGCGCGTTCACGCTGCAGGGCACGAACGCGTACCTGATCGGCACCGGCCCCCGGCGGTGGCTCCTCGACACCGGCGAGGGCAAACCCGCGTTCGTGGCGAACCTGCGCGCGGCCATGACCGCGGAGGGGGTCACCGAGCTGGAGGGCATCTTGCTGACGCACTGGCACCTGGACCACGTCGGCGGCGTCGCGCACGCGCGAAGGCTGGCGCGGGAGCTCTCCGCGAACGACAAAAACGAAAAAGAAAGACGACCGCTCATCGCGTACAAGCGCGTGCGTCGCGACAAGGGCGAGACCGCGATCGACCTCGATCGTCTGCGTTCGGAGCCCAACGTCGACGCGCGCGTCGCGCTCGCCGAAACCTTCCGCGCGTACGGCGAGATTCGCGACGGCGACGTCTTCGACTCGGTTCCCGGCGCGACGTTGCGCGCTCTGTTCACGCCCGGCCACACCGAGGACCACGTGTGTTTCGTCTTAGAAGAGGAAGGCGCCATCTTCGCCGGGGACTGCGTGCTGAACGGGAACACCGCGGTCTTCGAGAACCTCGTCGCGTACTCGCGCTCGCTCGAGACGATGCGAGCCGAGCTCGAGCGGGCGAAAGAAAAAGCGCTCGCGAAAAGCTCTCCTCCCGAAACCTCTTCCGGCCTGCCTCCCGTGGGCCGTCTGTACCCGAGCCACGGCGACGTCATCTGCGACGGCGTGCGCAAGCTCGAGCAGTACGCCAGGCACAGGGAGACGCGGGACTCGATGTTCCGCGCGGCGCTGGTCGAAAATTGGCGGTCGCGACCGGAACGCGGCGGGGTGACGATTTCCGAGCTCACGCGGTTGGTGTACCGCGACACCGTCAGCCCTCTGGTGCTTTTCACGGCGTGCGAGCGCATCGCGGCGCAGCACCTGAAAAAGCTCGTGGAGGAGGGGCGGGTGATACGCGAGGAGAGAAGAAAAAAAAACGCGTTTTTCGCGCTCGTTCCGAGTCGTATCGTCGAGTTGGCGCCCTCGCTCTTCGCCGAAACCAGGTTCCGGCCCGCGCCCGCCGAGATGACCGCCGCGACGTAAGGGCGCGCGGTACATTCTTTGGAAGGTCCGAAGACGGACCGACCTGAAAGCGACATAAGGGAAGGGACGACTTCGTAGCGCTCAAAGAGCTTCGCGACGTAAAAAAAAAGAGAAGCAAACCCCTAACGTAGTACAGTAACTAGTCTACCTACGCGCGTACGTCACGCGTTCCCCAATCGCCGCCTCGCGCGCGCGTTCGTCTCGTCCCCCTCGTCGCCCTCGCCCTCGTCTCCCTCTCCGCCTTTCCGCGCCGGAGTGTTTTTTTGTCGTCCGCGCTGGAGTGTCTCCGCGACCGCGCGCACCGCCGGGTCGTCGCGCAGCGCGCCCAGCAGCCGCGCGGTGAGCTCGGCATCCTGAGTCTCGGCATCTCTCGCGGTCTCGGTTTTTTTCGCCTTGAGGCATCGCGCGCACTTGCGTCGCACGGTCCCGTGGGGGCACGCGCCCTGGCACTGCACGCAGTCCACTTTTGTTTTGCCGTGCGGGCACGGGCGGCACTGCGCGCACTTCCGTGTGATGCGCCCGTGCGGACACCCCACGCACGTAGCGCAGTCCTTCTTGAGCTTCCCGTGCGGGCACGGGACGCACCGCGCGCACTCCGCCTTGAGCTTGCCGTGCGGACACCCCGCGCATCGCTTGCACCGCCGTCGCGCTTCGCCGTGCGCGCAGGGCGGCGCGCGTCGGTAGGAGGCTCCGTGTGGCGCTCCGTCAGCGCCGCAACGCGTGCAGGCGCTCCGGCGCACGCCGTGGGGGCACGAAGTCCGGCACTGGCTGCATCCGTTCTTGGCGTTGCCGTGCGCGCACGGCGAGCACGTCGCGCATTGAGGCTTGAGCTTGCCGTGGGGACACGGTTTGCATCGCACGCAGTTCGCCTTGAGCTTGCCGTGCGGGCACGGGTTGCACCTGCGGCACTGGTGCTTGAGCGTGCCGTGGGGGCACGGGTTGCACGCGCTGCAGAAGCGCCGGATCTTGCCGTGCGGGCAGCCGCTGCACGCGGTGCAGTATCGCTTGACCTTGCCGTGCGCGCACCCCGAGCACTGCGCGCACTCCTTCTTCGTCTTCCCCTGCGCGTGCGGACACGGGGAGCACGTCCCGCAGTCCCACTTGAACTTGCCGTGCGGACATCGCTTCCGCGTCGTCACCGCGTCGGACGCCAGGCCGTCGCTCAGGTCCCCGAACGCGGCCATCGCGAGCCGCCGCGCGCCATAGGAGTGGGGGGAAGCCACGATTGTTGACGCGTTCGAGGATCTCGTTTGAAAAGCGCTCGGCGGTTTCCGAGAAGTTCGCGGCGTCGAAACGCGTCGTCATCAGCGCGCTTTTCGAACCCGCCTCGCGCAGGCTGCGTCACTTCGCCAGGCGCTCGCTTCGCCCGGCGTGCCGCGCTTCACCGGCGTCGACGATGGGTCCGCCGGTGAAGCGCCAAGCCACGCTGCACCAGCTCGGGAAGGTCCAGACCTCGCGTTCGAGTTCCTACTACAACGTGAGCCTGGAGGACATCGCGCGCCACAAGAAGACGCTGGAGGACAAGGCGACGACGAAAGGCGATTTCGTCGCGTCCCTGCGTCAGCTCTCGTCCATGCTGCTCACGAAGGACCTGCTCGAGCAGAGCATGATCGGCCTGTGCGTGAACCGGATCGCGAAGAAGCACCCCGACGGCGACATGCGCGTGCTCGCGCGGAACATCGTGGAGAAGTGGCGCAAGGAGGTGCGCGAGCAGGTGAAGCGGGACGAGAAGAGGCAGAGGACCGTCGCGGGGTGGCGAAAGCCCAACCGATGAACCGACGATACGCGAGCAGACACGCGCGTTGTGATTACGTACGCGCACGACAAGAGCGATGTATCGAGAGGCTTGTCCGAAAAAACCGCACACTGTACGTAGAGTCTCTCTTCTCTCGGAGTGTCTCAGCTTCACGGAAGGAGAGACGATCGATCGCCGACCATCGCGCGCCGCGTCGCCGCGACACGCGCGTCTTTGTTTTCTTTTTTCTTTCGTCAGACTCGCCGAAGAAAGAGACTTTTCTGACTCACGCGAACGCGAACGCGCCTCGCGCGGCGATCGCTCGGGATCCGACGAACCCGCGCACGCGGTCCGCGCGCGCGCCCGAGAACCCCACCTGCGACCGCCTGGCGCCGTTGGCGGACTTAGCGCGGAGCGGCGAGAGCGAAGGCGCGAAGGCGCGCCGGCGAGAACGGTGTCCTCCGTCGACGGCGCCGAGCGCCGAGACGGTAGACTTGGCGGAGGAGGACGCGACGTTCCCCCCGTCAGACGCTTCCTCGTCTCGCTTCACGACGAACCCGCTCGCGCTGTCGTGCACGTTGACGGCTCGGCCGGAGATGTCCCCGACGGACTTCTCCCACTCCGGGTCCCACTTCACCGCCTCGGGCGTGGAGCACGCGATGGACTTGCCGAAAGGGCACGTCGCGTACGCGCAGTCTCCGTTTTCGTTTCCGGTCACGAAGTGCTCCTCGAAGATGGAGCGTAAAAGGTAGTACTCCTTGGTAGCGGGCGGGTGTAACGGGAAGCGGGAAGCTCGGTTGGCGAACTCGGCGTCGCTCACCATCTCCTCGGCGTGCGCGGCGAGGCCGTCCACCCAGTCGTACCCGACGCCGTCCGAGAACTGCTCCTTCTGGCGCCACAGCACGTCTTCCGGGAGGTACGGGTCGTCGGGGGTGTCGAAGGCTTTGCGCAGCAGGTACTTCTCCAGGAACGGGTGGCCGTCCTCGTCCTTCTTGGAGACGTCGATCATCTTCTGCGCGGGGTCGGTGTTCATGGCGTAGTCGCAAACCGCCTGCGACAGAAGCGGCGTGCGCACCTCGATGCCCCACGCCATCGTGCTCTTGTTGGCGCGAAGCACGTCCCACTGGTGCAGCCGCGTGGTTTTGCGCTGGCACTCCTTGTGGAACTCCTCCTTGGAGGGCGCCTTGTGGAAGTACAGGTACCCGCCGAACAGCTCGTCCGCGCCCTCGCCGGAAAGCACCATCTTGAACCCCATGCTCTTGATCCGGCGGCTCAGCAGGTACATCGGCACGGAAGCGCGAACCTGCTCGAACGTCTCGAGATGGTACACGACGTCGGGAAGCGCGTCCAGCGCTTCTTCGGGCGTGAAGTGAATCTCGTGGTGCACGGTGCCGAGCTGGTCCGCCACCTTCTTCGCGTTCAGTAGGTCGGGCGCGCCCTTGATGCCGATGCTGAACGAGTGCACGGGCTCGGACGCGCCGAAGGTGTTGGTGGCGCTAGCCTTGTGCCGCACGGCGATGCTCGTGATGAGCGACGAATCCAAACCGCCGGAGAGGAGCACGGCGTACGGAACGTCCGCCATGAGGCGGTTCTTGACAGCCTCCACGACCGTCTCTCGGAGTTCTTTATAGTCAGCCTTTTTTGTCGGGATGTACTCGTCGTTCACCACCCACTCGGGGTCGTACCACCGCGTGAACGTGCCCTCGGTCTGCCCGGGCTCGCGCACGTAGTAGTGCCCGGGGGGGAAGATCTCGTACCGCGCGATACCGGGATCGTCGACGAGCGTCTTCATCTCGCTGGAGAACCACACGGAGCCGTCCTTGCCGTGCGCGATGTAGCACGGGATCTTGCCCATGTGGTCGCGCCCGGCGACGATCGTGCCGTCGCGCTTGTCCTCGATGACGTACGCGAACATCCCGTCGAGCTCTCTGACAAACTCAGGGCCCATCTGCTCGTAGAGGTGGCCGATGACTTGGCAGTCGCTCTTGTTGGCGCTGACGATGCCGTACTTCTCGCGGAGCGCCTGGTGGTTGTAAATCTCGCCGTTGCAGATGAACGTCGTGAGCTTGGTTTCGGGGTCGACGTATAAAGGTTGGTCCCCGTCCGGCCCGGGCGCGACGATGGACAGCCTTTTGTGCACGAGGAAGGTTTGCGTGCCGTTCTTCTCGTCGATCGCGACATCCATGTTGTAGGAATCCGGCCCCCGGTGGCGGATGCGCTTCGCCAGGTTGTACACGCGCTGGCGGTTACGCTTGGGGTCGCCGGTGAGGCCGACGACGGCGAAGATGCCGCACATCGTCCTACTTGACGTGACGTTCTTGTGTCGAACGCGAAGGTTCTGTCAAACGCGCTTCCGAAACGCGGAGGATCGATGTGATTCTGCGAAAGGGAGCGACGAACCAACACGGGACGCGGGAGAGGTGCGGGGGTCAGCCGCCTACGGGTCGAGGAGAGGCACCCCGGATTGAGCGCGCGCGGTCCGACGGTCTCGGAGGAAGCGAGACTGTCGCCGACGATGGCACCCGGAGACGCGCCGACGCGGCGTTCTGCGGTCGTGCGGCTCGGAGTCGGACGCCGCGAGCGCGGTGCGATTGTCTCGGGACTGCCGTCGGCGGGGCGCAATAAATCGTCACGACAGCGCGGGCGAGCGGGGCCTCGCGGGGATTCGGAGCCCGTCCGGGGAGGGGAGGAGACGCGGGAAGACACGCACCCGCTGAAGGTTAGCAAACACGTCCGCGTGCGTTGCGGCGGCGCGTGACGCGGTGTCGGAGCGACCGAGAGCTATCTTCGCGAGGCGCCTGAAACCCCAAAAAGCGGCCCGAAGTGTGATTGCGGCCCTTCCTAATCTGGAAAAGG
>Ga0209666_1003325_pt1 | contig 11737 bp, 8 predicted proteins | sample SaaInlV_125m_DNA_FD_184679 | JGI IMG/M metagenome (GOLD analysis project Ga0209666, IMG submission 184679) | Marine microbial communities from expanding oxygen minimum zones in the Saanich Inlet - Saanich Inlet SI037_S3LV_10m_DNA (SPAdes)... | ecosystem: Environmental > Aquatic > Marine >...
ACGCTTCGCGGTCTAGCAAGTGTCCGCAGGTGAAAAAAGCCATAGCAAAGTACGGCTGGTCGACTGTGATAGTCACCGTGTTGGTTGAACTGCCTGCGTATCTGCTTCCCGAGTACGAGAAGAAGTTCATCGACATCTACGATACGTACCGTCGCGGGTACAATGCGACCCCTGGCGGCGACATGTCTCCGATGACCTGTCCAGAGGTAGCCGCCAAGAGCCGCGCCACTCTGTTGCAGCCCGAGCGACAGCAGCGCAAGATCGCAACGTATAAAGAGACACGCGCTGACCCAGTAGTGGCTCAGCGGTATGTGGATGGGCTGAAGCGCGCGCATGCGGATCCAGAGAAAAGTGCCAGGTACCGTGCAGGGTGGAAGGCTGCGCAGAGCAAGCCCGAGGCAAGGGAGAAGCAGTCAAAGATCCAGAAGGTCGCGCAGAATAGACCGGAAACAGTCAAGAAGCGCAGCGAGAGTGTGATTGCGGCTTGGGCATTGCGTAAGCCCAACGCCACACCGGAAGACATTGCACGGAGGGCAAAGCTACGTGAGCAGGCAGCTAAGAGGAGGGCGCGCACCTTAGAAGCGGCACGACTACCTCGCTCACCTGCGCAGCGCGACGAGGAGGGTGAGGAGCGTGGCGCGGGGTCGAGCAGCGGGCAGCGCGCACCAAGCCCGGGTCGCAGTACGCCGCCTCCTGCCGCGGCACACGGCGCGGGCGCGTCAGACTACGAAGTGGACCTGATGCCTTCCGACTACGAGTAGTGCACACACCTCGAGGATGATCACGTCGCCCGACACGCCTTTGAGCGACTGCGGCGCGTTGGGGCCATTTGCACGCGGGGGCTCGGTCGCAAGCTACTACTACGGAACCCTAACGCCGGGTGGGGTGGGCGGGGGGAGTGCTCCGGTCGCGGTTTTAAAAATGAAAAACGGATTCTTTTAGCGAGAAACACACGACCACACGCCCACGTCCCTACACTCTCTCTCTCTCAGTTTGGCTTCGGGTGCACGCCCAGCGCGGCGTTGCAGAGCTCCAGGTACTCGGCGGAGGTGAGCTTCTCGGAGACGGCCTCGATGGCGTTGGACAGGCGCTGGAACGACGCCCGGCGATCGGCCACTTCGATGTTCGTGCCGATGACCATTCTCTCGTACGGCAAGCCGTCACGCCCGCACATGATGTGGACATGCTGCTCAAACACCTGCAGGGCAGCGGCCTGCATCTCCGCCCTCGAGCGGTGAGGGCGCGTTCCCTGGTGGGTCTCGTCCATCAAGACGATGCCGCGGGTGTCGGGCTCGGGCTCGGAGGCGGTGTGGGGGTTGCGTGCGGAGCGCGCCATCCGCGCAGGTTGCGATGTCCTTTGGGGAACAAAAGGCGACCACCAGGCCAGTGGGTGTTAAAAAGGGACCCTAACACGGCCACGCGCGCCCATTACACCAGTTGCGCGCTAGTTATAAATGCGCGCGCAATGGTGCGGCGGCCGCATTCGTGGTAAACTATGGCCAGCATATTTCTGATCGCCGTTCTCGGCGAACCGCTCAGGGGCGCCGAGCTGTACGAGACGATCTACCGCTTGGGCTACAGCTCGGAGGGGCTGATGGTCCACTACAACCCCATCCTCGCCGAGCTCAAGCGGATGGCGGGACGGGGCGAAGGCGCGCATTCGGTGCTCGACGTTGGCTGCTCACACGGCGGCGGCGTCAAGGCGCTCTGGAACATGGGCCTGAACGCGTCGGGAATCGACGTCTCGACGACGGCCGTCGACATGGCCCGCGAGCGGCAGGGCGACAACCCGCAGTCGTGCGTGGGCACGTGCTGGCAGCAAGCGTCCGTGACCGCTTTGCCGTTTGCCGACTTGAGCTTTGATGCGATCATCAGCACCGACGTTCTGGAGCACCTGGACCCACCCGATGTGGACACCGCCGTGGCGGAGTTGGCGCGCGTTGCTCGGAAGTGGATGCTGCTGAAGATTTCGAATCGCGTCGAGTCAAATCGCATGCAGGCCATCCGAGCGCCGTTTGGCAATGGCACGTTTGCCAAGGAGGCGCGTCGCCAGTTCCGTCGCGATCTGCCGCCGCAGCTCCACGCGTCCGTGCACGACGCCGACTGGTGGATCGCAAAATTCAAGGCGGTTGGGTTTGTGCACCACCGCGCGATCCACGTGCCGTCGTGGGCGTGTTGCGCCTTTGTGCTGCGCAAGGCGCCAAGGGGCGCCGTGCGTGTCTGGCCGTACCCCCTCCCCCGAGAACCAGACGGGTGGGTCTTCGGGACCAACGACGAGGCGTAAGATTATTGAAACCGTTTCGGCAGCGGAAGCGCACGCTCGCGCGCGAGCGCAACCACCCGTTTCGCCTTTGTGTTGCACAAAGTGTCAAAGCGTTAAAAAAAACCCCAACACGGTCACACGGGCAGGAGCGGCGAGAGCTTGACGTCGTTAACGTGGAAGTGCAAAAACGCCGCGCCGGGCGCGCGCGAGAGTTTCATCGCCTCCAAGACGGTGATCTTCTCGGCGGCGCGGCCACCGTTGAGCGCCCGGAGGAAGTCGGCGTCGCCGTCGGCGTTGAGGCGCATGAGGACTGTGGGGCACGCGTCGAGCTGGCCCACCACCTTGGAGATGGCGTCAAAGGTGGGCAGCGTGCCCACGTTCTTCTTACCCCAGCGCGCCTCCGTCTTGTCCTCAGCGACGCCGCGCGCGGACGCGTAGGCAAACACCACGGCCGTCACCGCGGCGCCGACCACGGGCTCGGGGATGACGCGGCCCTTCTTGGGCTTGCGGCCGAGCGCGGCCAGAATGGTGGGCACCAGCTCCTTGGGGACGGGAGGGGTGGCGGGCTTCTTGGCCGCGAGCAGCTGCAGGCGCTCCGCCTCCTGCGCGAGGCGCCGCTCCCTGTCCGCGATGGCCCGCTCCTCGGCCTCGCGCGCGGCGGACGCCGCCGCCATGGCGTCGAGCGTCTGCGGGAGCGAGGCGCCGGGCCCGTGCTTGGCGATGGCCGCCGTCAGGAACCGGGTCACGTGCGGCACCTCGCACCTGAGCTTCTGGAAGTCGGCGTACACCTCGGAGAGGCTCGACGCGCCGCAGCGCGCCACGCCGAACAGCGACGCGGCAAGGGTCTCCTCCTGGCTGGGCGGGCGGTAGCTGCTGGCGAGCCGGAAGCGGCTCGACGCGGGGCCCTCCTCGTCCGCCTGCTGCCCCCACGCCTTGCGGTACACGGTGACCGCGTGGTCGAAGGCTTCCCACTGCGGGTTGTGCTCTTGCAGGTTGCCGCTGTCGACCTGCTTCTGCGTCACCGGCAGCACGAACTTGTCGTGACAGAAGGTCTCATCAAACGGCACGATTTGGAAGCACAGGCGCGGCACCGAGGCGTTGGGCTGAATGCAGACCGACTTCCCGGGCGCCGTGAGCAGCGCGAAGCACGAGAGCTCGCGCGCAAAGCTGGCGAGCCCGTAGGAGCACTCGAGCACGTGCAGCCGGATCGAGTGCTCGGCCGAGTTGGTGGGGAAGCGCAGCCCGTAGGGCACGTGGGGCGGGCGGTTAGGGTGCTTGTGCTTCTCCTCGCGCGTCACGTTGACGCAGTAGTCGCGCGCCGCCTCGTGCATGCCCGCCGCGTAGGTGAGGATGCCGAAGGTGAACTGGTCGCGCATCGGCGGCGCCTGGTTGTCGCGCGGGATCGGCACGAGCCGGACAAAGGTGCGGTGCTGCTCAAAGTCCAGCGGCGTTTCGATGGGCGCAAAGGGCACGCACTGGTAGACGCGGTTCCAGAAGGCGTCGGTGGTCTCCTTGATGCACGCGACGTAGGCGCCGTGCACGTGCTCCTCCTCTACGTCGTCGAAGCAGCGCACCACCGCCGCCGGCGGCTCCTTCTCCAGGGTGTCGAAGAGCCCCGCCGCGAGCCGCACCAGGTGGTCCAGGTACTGCTTCGCCGTGTCGCGGTTCTGCACCTCGGCGTGCACGTGCGTAGTGTCGCCGTCCGCGTTGCGCGCCACGAGCAGGAGCTGCTCGTTGCCTCCGGCGTTGCCGCGGCCGACGGCGCTGGTGTACTCCCTCGCCTGCGCGTCCGCGAGCACCGCGATGCGGCAGACGCGCGCCGCGCACTCCTCGCCACCGTAGTGTGCCCAGTAGGCCGCGGCGTCGAGGAGCGCGTGGCGGGACGTGCACATGGCGGACTGGCGGACGATCAGGGTGAGCGCAAAGCCGCGCGGCGGGGCGGCCAGTGGGTCGTGATCGCCCGCGCCCGCGTAGGCGCGCAGCTCGGCACCCTCGGCCGCCCTGAGCTTCTGCATGTCGGTGACGCGGCTGATGGTCGTGACGCAGGAGAGGGCGACGTACGCGTCGAGCACGAGTGCGGTCTGCGAGTCGTGCGCCTTCCTGACCTGCGGGTGCGACCTGGCGCGCCGCTTGTGTGCGAATCCCAGCGGCATGGGCACGTCCTGCAGCTGGTTCCGCAGCTCGAAGGCCGCGCGCGCGGCGCAGCTCATGCCCTCCTGCTTCGGCACGGCCTCGAGCGAGTTGGACCACTCGGGTAGCGCAGGGTCCTCCTCGTCCTCGCACTCCTCGTCGGAAACCATGCCATCAGGCCGGTACTCGATCGACTGGAAGGCCATCGCGCTGCCGTGGGTTGCACGGGACCGATTGCGTTCTGCGACGCGCGCAAACTATTCTCAAACTTTTAGCGCCGCGTTCGCTCCCCGACGTGGCATGCCACGCTAGAGGGGAAAGCTCCCCCGCGGAGCTACGCGAGCGGGGAGTTCCCTGCGGGTAGCTCGCAAAATTCAAATAGAAGTTCTGTTTTGAATGCGGGGTGATGCCTTGCCCCGTCTCGCCTTGCCCGAGTGGCTGCACGACTGGGCGCTGCGCGCGCCACCCCCGGCCCCCAACGCGTCGGTGCGCGTGCTGGTGGTCGCGTTCGGCCTGGTGCGCAGCCTGCCGATGCTCGAGACGACGCTGGCCAGCCTCGTGCGCTTCGCGCCCGCCGACACGACGCTCGTGGTGCGCGCGGACGTGCCCGAGCGCCTGTTCGGTGAGGCGCTCGTGCGCCGACTGCAAGACCTTGATCTGCGCACCGTCAACGTGACCCTCTTCTCGGCGCGCGTGCCCAATGGCACCCTCGCGTGCAATGGCAGCACCCAGCGCGCTGCGGAGCACAGCAACGAGCTCAGGGCGGCGCGCCTGCTCAAGTCGGTGGACGACGACGACGCGTGGGACGAGGCGCACGTCGTCGTTCTCTGGCGCCTCGACACGGAGCTCGTCTCGCCGATCGAGGCGCCCGCGCTTCCCCCCGACCGCGTGCTCTTGCCCTACTTGCAGAGCGGCGGGCAGCTCAACGACCGGTACCTGGTGGGCCACGTCGAGGTGGTGCGCAAGCTCGTGGAGAGGCGCGCCAGCTTACTAGAAGCCGAGTGCGTCTACGGCGAGCCGGCGCTCGTGCGCCTGCTGCGCGAGCTTCGGTTGCGCGTGGGGTTCACGCGCACGCGCATCGTGCGCCGGCGCGCCGACTTGTGGATCCCCGATGTGGATCGCGCGGCCTCGCTAGGGAGCATCCCCGCGCGCAGCTGGATGCAGAAAATCAACACCCTAAGCCCGGAACTCCTCTGCGACAACCGCACCGCGCTGTGCACGATGCAACAAGTCCGCGTGCTTGGCGTGCACGGCAGGTCGCACGCCTGCCCGTTCTTTCGACCGTGGGAGTCGCGCTGCGAGTGGTCGGAGCCGCCACAGACCGACTTGCCGCCGCTGCCGCATCCCCGCAATGCACCCCGTGGCCGGCTGCTCGTGATGGGCGATTCGATGGACGCGCAGCTCTTTGCAGCGACGGCGTGTCACCTGTGGGAGCACCAGCGCAACGGAGCGAAGCTGAATCTGCGTTTTGAAGCTGGATGGGCGAACAGCGTCGCCGCGCTGCGCAAGCGGTGCGGCGCCGAGACGACCAAGTGTCACTACGAGCGCGCCTCGCTTTGCGTGGACGGCGAGGACGCGTGGCGCGTGCCCTTTCGGTCGATGCACCTGTGCCAGGGTGACCGCCCCACGTGCCTGGACGATCTGGGATACAATGAGAGCGACTGGGTGGTCACGGGCGCCGACGCGTTGCATGGCGTCGCACACGGCGTGCCGGGTGCAATGGGTCGCAACGGTGTACCGAACAGGACCATCGTGGCGGAGGCGGCGCGGAGGGACGCCAACAGTGTGCTCGACCTCGTGCCGGCCTCGGCGCTCGTGTGGCGCGAGGCGACGGCGCAGCACTTTCACGCGCCGGGAGGCCACTGGACGCACGGCTTCATGCTGCGCTCCAACGTGGAAAAGCTGGAGAAGCGCTGCGCCAACATAAATTACGCGGAACTTAAGAGGCACGCGCACTGGAACCCGGTGTCCACACCGCTGATGACCATTCAGGGCGTCAAGGTGCTGCGCGCGTGGGACGAGAGCGCGCGCGCGTGGTACGCGCACGTCGACCATGGCGATTGCACGCACTTTTGCCAGCCGAGCCCGCTGCTCAACGGCTGGGCCACCCGATTGCTACGCCTCGTGTCGCCTTCGCGCTAGCAAGCTGCGATTGTTTGCCGCTGGCGCCGCCCGTCGGCGCGCATGTGGCTCCACTTGCGGCAGCTGGCCAACCACACAATCCTGCTCGTGGGAGGCTCGACGGTGCGCATGATGGCCACCGACCTGATGATGCACGCGCACGAGACGCAGATGGCCGCCTTCCGCGAGAGTAAGGAGCTCCAGCGACGGCTCAACTGCCCGAGCGAGTGGCGCGTCGCCGTGCACCCGTGCGACGCCGCGCGCGGGTATGGGTGCACGCGATGCGTCTGCTGCTGCGGCCCGGGCTGCCCGCGGCGGCGGCACTACGAGCCGACAACCGTCGGCAACGCGGCGAGCTGGGGCGGCCTCTTCCTCGGCTGGTCGGACTTTACCGCCACGTGCGCTGCCTACGCGCTGCGCATCGACTTTAGCTGGAAGCCCGAGATGCACACCGACGACGACGACGCGGCGTTCGGCACACGCTTTTGCGCGGCCGACGCGCCGCGCTACGACCTTGCGCTCGTCGGTAAGGGGCTGCACGACGCCGCGTTCCGCCCAGCTCCGCTGCCCGCCTTCGTGGCGAAGCTCAATCTCCAGGTGGTCGCGCTCGGCGAGCTGCTGCGCTGCCTGCCGCCGACGACGCGGCTGCTCGTGCGCACGCCCTACTGGGCCGACGCTGCGCGCAGCAACGGCCCGCTCCTCGGCGCCGCCGCCGACCTCGTGCGCGCCGCTGTTGAGGGTGGGCGATTCGGTCCGCGCGCGCAGCTCGTCGACGCCTTTGCGTTCACGAGGAACGACACGCGATCTCCGACGACGCCACCGCCCTACGACGGGGTGCACTACCCACCCGTTGTTCAGTTGCGCGTGTGGAATTCCATAACGCACGCTCTGGAGGAAGGCGCGTTTTAACAAAACAAATTCAACCGGTGGTTCTGTTTGAATTAGGGGTTGTTTGAATTGGATGCGCGATCAAACAGAACCCCCACATAACCACGAGGCGCGCGCGTTCAGGGAGTAAGGGGTGGCGCCATGTCGGTCCGCCCCGACGAGCCGCCCTTGCCCGAGCCGCGCTCGCGGCTCGACAAGGTCCTGGCCGCCGGCGTGGCATTCGGTGCATACCGGGTGGAGCAGCCGGAGGAGGACGACCGCGAGCTCAGCCGCATCGTAGAGGCGCGCGCGTCGCGGTGGCTGCAGAACGCGCAGGGCGCGACGTGCGGCAGGGACGTTCAAGGCGGCGATCTGCTGGTTGCGTGCGCGCCGCCACAGGACCGCCTGACCAGCAACGACACGTTCTACAGCTACTCCTACGACGCGACTAACGAAAGGCCCAACTCCATCCTGAACGACATCGCGAGAGCGGTCGATGGCGGGTTGGTGCTGGGCACATCCAAGGAGGCCGTCTTGCGCACGCTTTCGGCGAACACGCCGCTCGTCCTGCGCAGGTGGTGGAACAAGTTCCTCTACAAGCTGCCCCTCAAGGTCCTCGGCTCCGGGTCGTTCAACAAGGCGTACAGGTCGAATTCGGCCATTCCCTACAAGTTTTGGAAGCTGGTGCGGCCGCTCGACCCAAAGCCGTGGGACTACCACACCGGGCACATCGTGATTCGCCAAGGCGAGAAGGACCCCAATGGCGATCCCGACGCGCTGAAACCCATCGAGGTGGTCCAGGAGATGTACCTCACGGGCTACGCGAGCCACTACAAGCTGGGACCGACGCTGCTTTGCACGTACTACCTGCGCGACGTGGCGGACCTGCAGCTTGCGAGCCAGAACTCCCGCTCTCTGGACGAGCTCCTCGCGGCAAGGCTCGACTTGTCGCGCGAGGACGTGCGCAAGCTCGTCCCCGACCACCCCCAGGCCCTGCGCACCAACAAGCAGGTGTACCGCTACGTGAGCTGCAGCTGCGCGTGGGACGGCGACTGCGCCACCCTGCTCCAGGACCTGGAGGATTCGACAGGCTCGAACCCCCTTGCCTCAAAATACCCCCCGGCCCAGATCCCCGCCATCTACGCCCGGTTTGCGGAGCTGTTCGTCGAACTCCTGGTGAACGCGTCGGCGGTGGGGTTCTTCCACGGCGACATCAAGCCACAGAACGTGCTGTACCAGCTGAAGAAGACGAGCGAAAACGTGGTCGACCTGTCCTCGCTCAAGGTGTGCCTGACCGACTTCGACCCGACGTTCTGCCGCGTCCTGCCGCCGCAAGACCGGCCAGAATCGGTGCACTGCTTGCTCGTTGCGAACGTGTGCCTCTTCCTGGGCATGGTGCGGTGCTGGAGCCGCAGCGGCTCCATGTGGATCAACCTTCGGAAGGCCATCCGCCCCGTTCTGCAGCGCGCGATGCTTGGCGTCGACGTCGGCCTGATCGCCAACGGCGACGACGACTCGCTCTGCAAGTTCTTGCAGGACAGCGACGTCATGTACAGCCTCTTCGGGGTCCAGGTCCCGCGTGGCGTCACCACGAAGAAGGCCGACTACCCGTCCGGTTACAACGGCCAGAAGAAAAGCGTAAGCCATGCATGGCAGGTTCACGTCGCGCACTACATGTCGGCTGCCGAGGCCCTCAGGCGCTCGGCGGAGGGCAAGCCGGGCGCCCCGTGCATCCCGATCGACCCCAACCAGTCCATCTACAGCCAGGTGATCGCGTACGCGCTCGACGAGTCGCCGCCCGAGCGCACCATGCGCCAGGCCAAGGCGACCCAGAGGGCCAACGCGCGGGCCACGAAGAGCTTTGATTAGCTGGGACTCCTGTTTGAATTTTGGAGGGGGTACGAGTGCAGGGAGATCCTGCGCTTCAAACAGAAATTCTGAGCTTTTTAAGGCACGGTTAGAGGTTCTGTTTGAATTTTTGGCCCGCCCCGGGGCGGGACAGTTCCAGGAAGTCCGAAAACTTGCGACTCGCTAAGCTTATTTTGGCATCCGCGCAGCGCGTAAGGGAAGCACAGCCCACGCGCGCACGTGGCATCCCATGCTGCGGGACGTGCTCGACCCGGTGATCGCCACGTGGGTCGACGTGCTGGCGTGCAGCATCGCGGCGCGGTGCGAGCGCGGGCGGGGCCTGCTGGCGTACACCGTCCGGATCACTCCGCTCATCTGCAAGGACGCGCGCGACCTGTGGCGCGCCGAGGACCGCGCGCCCTACCTGGTGGCCTTTTGCAACTACCTATTCGGCGCCGGCCACAAGCTGCGGTACCTCGATCGCCTGCCGACGGCGATGTTCCAGGCCCTGCCAAACATCGAGGGCATGGATGGCGTGCACATGCTCGCGCAACGGGTGCACACCATCGAGGCGATCCACGCCCTCCGCACCGAAGCGGCGCAGAAGATGGACGCGGAAACCGACGAGCAGCTGTCCGAGTACGCGGGGTACGAGACCGAGGAGTACCCCGTCGCCAACCTCCCGCCCTCGGTGCGGTGCTTCGTCGCCTTTGTGGAGATGGCGCACCTGCACTACCTGGCGCACGCGTCCTACCCGCGCTCCTTCTGCACCTGCCAGCGCGTGGGCTGCACGCGGCCGGCGCTGATGCAGCCGCCCGACCCGGAGACCATCGACGAGTCGAGCGACGCCGAATACTGGACCTGCTGCCGCGACGGGCGGTCCAAGGCGCCGCACGCGCACCTGCCGAGCGACATGTCCTTCTGCTCCTACGGCTGCTTCGCCGCGACCAACAGCGAGTTCAAGCGCGTGGTGTCCTTCGCGATCGAGACGCCCGCGTGCCTGACGAGGCGAGGCTGCGGCCCGACACCCTCGCGCCTGTACCGCGCCGCGCTCAGCCGCAACAGCGCCATGGAGCGCAAGCTGCTGCGGTCCGAGGCAAAGACGACAATGCACTACCCCGCGACGATGGCCGACCACGAGCGCCTCACGCGCGAACGGATCACCATGCTCTCGGTGGACGCGGGGCTGCTGTACGCCGCCGAGTGCATTTGCGACTTGCCGCGCACGCGGGAGCTGCCGCAGGCCGAGAACTGGCGCGACAACGCCGTGTGCTACAAGAACGTCGTGACAAACGTGCGCGACCTCTACCTCAAGTACGGCGGCGGGCGCATGACCAAGACGGGCAACGAGCGCTGGCTGAGCAAAGTCAAGGACGTGGCGCTCAAAATCTTTTCTTAAGAGTTAGAGTTACCAAGAACTCATTTTAACAAGGCCTGCCGCTCGGAGGCCACGCGCGTGGCCTCCGAGCTTACAAAACTGTAGAGGGCACCGTCCCTTTGCACTCTGAGCAGCGAGTTGGCCTGCACCAGGCTGAGCCCTTGCGTCATGAGCTGGTTCGCGGTGGCCACGTACGCCAGCGTGTTCGTGACCAGCTCCTGTGCCTGGGACCCGTAGCCGAGCTCCGCGGCGCGCTCCCGAGCGGCCTGCGCAATCAGCCAGGTCGGCGCGTCGAGCATCTCGGGCAACACAAACGTCTGCCGGTCCGGCTTCCAGAAGGTGGCCCGCGCGGTCCATGCAAGGACGGCCAACGAGAGGACGAGAGCGGTGACGATGCCCACGCCCGACAGCAGGACGCTCACGCTCAGCGTCTCCTCCACCGCCACCACTCCGCCGTCGGGCGCGTACGGCGGCCGCGCGGGTGCGGGAGGCGAGGCTGGAGGGGTTGGGGGCACGGGTGGCGCGGTCGGCGAGGGCGGTGGCCCGGGCGAGGGTGGCGGCCACAGCGGCTGCGGCGAGGGCGGCGGCTCGGGGGGCGTGCTGGGGGGTTCCCTGGGCGGCGGCGAGGCGGGAGGCGGCAACGTGGGCGGTGGCGTCCTGGGCTGCGGCTCGAGCGGCGGCGGCGGCACGCTCGGCGGCGCGCGGCGACACCAGCACGTGTGGCTGAATCCCTCGCACAAATCGGAGACGTCCGTGTTGGTCCACACGACGCTGCCGTGCACCGCGTACGAGGTGAGCAGGCTCGGGATGGTGGCGTCCTCGCCCACGTGCAGGCACAGGCCCTGCAGCGAGGCGATCTGTGGGTCGTAGACGGGGAAGAAGTCGGTGTCGGTGGGCGTTGCGCCGATGAAGTTCTCGTAGTAGTGCCGGCACTCGGTCTCGTAGACGCGCGAGGCGTTGGCCACGCCGGCGGTCTCGCACACAAAATCTTCCTCGGCGCCGATGGGCGGCAGGGGCGCGGGTGGCGAGGGCGGCGCCGGCAGCTCGGGCGGCGACGCGGGCGGCGGAAGCGTGGGTGGGGGCGGCGACGTGGGTGGCGGCGAGGCGGGGGGCGGCGACGTGGGCGGGGG